>Ga0316578_10001053_pt1 | contig 10642 bp, 11 predicted proteins | sample J0NA_2_FD_203076 | JGI IMG/M metagenome (GOLD analysis project Ga0316578, IMG submission 203076) | Rhizosphere microbial communities from salt marsh grasses in Alabama, United States - J0-2_160517rDrC | ecosystem: Host-associated > Plants > Roots > Rhizosphere | place: USA: Alabama | collected...
CGGTTGCTGGATATCGCGGCATCAACCCGATCCGCCTCGTCAGGGGGGAGGGCGTTCAGGGCATGGGCCGCTGCGGCGTCGGCCGCGTCGTGTCTCATGCGAGGCCGGGGGTCGCCTCGCCGAGGAGCTCCTTCAGCCGGGCGAGGCCGATTCGAATCCTGCTCTTCACCGTGCCCTCCGGTTGCCCGAGGAGCTCGGCGACCTTGCGGTACGAGTGACCTTCGAAGAAGGCGAGCATGATCGATGTGCGCTGGTCGTCGGTGAGCGCCGAGAGTGCGTCACGCACGCGCTCTGAGGAGATGCGTCTCATGACTTCTTCTTCGATGCCGACCTGCCCATCGGATGACGGTGCAAGGCGGTGTTCACGAAGCTCCCGTTCGACGCGCGCCCGCTCGGAGCGAAGGAGGTCCACGGCACGTCCGTGGGCATCGAGCTGGAGGAACCCACCGAGCGTCCCGCGGGACGGGTCGAACCGCTCGGGCCGCTGCCAGAGGCGCACGAACACCCGCTGGGTCACGTCTTCAGCGAGGTCGGCGCGGCGGAGGATGCCGAGAGCGACGCGATAGACCCGGTCCCGATGCTGCCGATAGGCGTCTGCGAGGGCGGCGTCCTCACGCGCGATGAGGCGTTCACGGATCTGTCGGTCGATGGTCGATCGCTCGGTCCGGTCGAGGAGGTTGTCGCGGTCGATGTGCGGGGGCGCAGGGGCGATGAGGGTCACAAGCGTCTCCTATGGGTTTAGCACTAAATGACTTAGTAGTAAATATAGCCCCTCGCTCGAGAAACGCAAGCGAAATCTGCGCGGTGATGGAGCGGGAGCGTCGGAGCGCGCCGTCGGCCTGTGCGACTCAGGGCGTCGAGGTCGCGAAGCGTGACGCGAATCGGCGAAGGTTTCCCTCCCAGATCCGGCGCAGTACCGGGCGAGCGACGAAGGCTCCGAGGGCACCGCCGAGCCGGGCCGGGAAGCGGAGATCCTCGTACCAGACGAGGATCGTCCCGTCGGCATCGGGTGCGAGGGCGAAGGCTCCGATCCCCGACACGATCCCTCGATGGGAGACGCCGATCCCGACGCGGGGAGCCCACCACGTCACGGTGATCTCATCGCAGGTGGTGAGCGGTCCGACACGGGTGCGCACGGCCATCGCCGTCCCGGTGCCTCTCGTCGACGCCGTCCGGAATTCGATCGACTCGGCGTCGGCCATCCACTCGGCGTGTTGTTCGAGCGTGGCCAGCTCTTCCCATACCGCGGTCGGGGGAGCCTGGATGCGAATGGACGTGACGAGCGGAGGCATGGCGGGCTTTCCTGGAGGCGGATCGGAAGGTGTTCGAGACGGCCGAGCCGCCCGGATGACGGGCATCCGGTGGAGCGGGCGGCGCCGAATCCCGAGCATGCTGTCGACGGAGATCCAGGCATCACGAGACGAGGCGCCGGTGGGGTCGCGCTTGACAAGCGTCCGGCGCGAACCAAGATCACGCAGATGAGCGCACGCCGTAGCCATGAGAGAGCCGTCGGGCTCCTGCGAGCGGTTCTGAATCGCCTCGTCGTCGACGGCGCGATCCGGGTTCGCCTGCCCGATGACGAGTTCGTCGTCGGGGAGCCCGGGCGAGAGCCCGACGTCACGATCCGCGTCGCCGACCCGTCCGCCATGGCTCGATCCTTCGCCCGCGGCGGCACGATCGGGTTCGCCGAGGCCTACATCGACGGAACGTGGGACACGGACGATCTTGCCCGTCTGCTCGAAATCGCAGCACGAAGCCACGATCGCCGCCGCCATACGGGGATATGGGAGGGCACGATGCGCTTCTCCCGGGCGGCGTGGAATCGCTTGCGACCCGGGGTCGGGACGACTGCGGTCAAGACCATGGTTGAGCACTACGACCTCGGCAACGACTTCTACGCCGCCTGGCTCGATCCGACCATGAGCTACTCGTCGGCGATCTTCGACGATGGTGAGGATCTCGAGACGGCGATGCGGACGAAGTACGAGCGGCTCGCCGAGCGGGCGGGCATCCGCCGTGGCGATCGCGTCCTCGAGATCGGCTGCGGCTGGGGATCGATGGCCGAGTACCTCGCGAGCGAGCTGGGCTGCACCGTGACCGCCGTGACGATCTCGCGGGAGCAGGCCGCGTACGTCGAGGCCCGCATGGAGCGCGACGGCCTCCAGGACCGGGTCGACGTCTCGATCACGGACTTCCGACAGATCACCGGAGCCTACGACCGGATCGTCTCGATCGAGATGATCGAGTCGATCGATGAGGAGTCCTGGCCCGAGCTGTTCACGGTCATCGAGCGCTCGCTCGTCCCCGGTGGGACGGCGGCGCTGCAGGTGATCACGATCGACCACGACCTCCACCGGCAGCTCGTCGGCCGTGACGACTTCATCCGTGCCTACATCTTCCCGGGCGGCGCGCTCCCGTCCACGAAGGTGCTTCGGCGGCTCGGTGACGATGTCGGCCTCGAGTGGGCCGGGCTGTCGACGCACGGCACGAGCTACGCGCGGACCCTGGCGGAATGGGACCGACGCTTCGTCGCGGCATGGCCGGAGATCCTCCGTCGCTCGCCGCAGTTCGACGAGCGGTTCTTCAGGATGTGGCGTTTCTATCTGGCGTACTCGCAGGCCGGCTTCGCGACCGGTCGGATCGACGGTGTGCAGGTCGTGTATCGCAAGCCGGCCGCCGACGAGTGACGGGCGGCGTCACCGCTTCGATGCGGCGACGGCCTCCTCGACGAGATGGACGCCCTCATCGGCCGTTCGCGCCCAGCCGTTTGCACCAAGGCGGCCTGCAATCGCCTCGTCGACGCCGGGACCTCCGACGAAGATGGGCGCCTCGGTGGCGCTGCGAACGGCATTGATCGTTGCTGCGAGCTCCTCGTCCTGGCCTTGCATCGTGACGCCGATGCACACGGCAACCACCCCGTCGGCGGCGCCGAGGAACGCTGCGAACGCGTCCGGGGGGAGGTAGGCCCCGAGGTTCGCGACGTCGAAGTGCGCAGCGCGAAGCAGGTCGCTGAGGATGGCCAGCGGGAGCGAGTGGAGCTCGGTGGCGGTCGAGCCGACGACGACCATCCCGCGTCGCACCCCACGCGTCGTCATGCGCGGCCCGAGCCGGCCCATCACTCGTCGGGTGATCTCCGACGCGGCGTGCTCGGTCGCGACGTCGATGGTCCCCTCTTCCCACATGGATCCGATCCGGTTGAGTGCTGGGACGATGATCTCGGTGTAGCCGCCCGGTACCGTCGTACCCGAGGCGAGCGCCGCCTCGATCACGTTCCATGCGCCGGTCTCGTCGGACGCGAGCAGCCGGTTGGTGAACCGCTCGGTCCAGTCGGCCTGCCCCCTCGGGGTTCGCGGCGTCTCATGGGCTCCGAACGCGTCGAGGTCCGAACGCGCGATGCGCCACGTCCGCCCCTCGCGCTGTGCCGGGAGCAGCCCGAGGCGCACGTACCGATAGGCGGTCATGTAGTGCACACCGAGCTCTTCGGCGACATCGTGCAGCGTGAGGGCCTCGTTGGGGCTCATTGAGCAGTAAATCCTAGGCGGGAGCGTCGGCGCCGGGCAGGCCGGCTTGGCAGGATCAGGCCTTCGTCACCACGCCGCGCACCCGCGGGTAGCGACGAGGACGGTGGGCATTGCAGTGATCGGTCGTGTTGTAGATCGAGATGACGGTGGCGCAGGCCTCATGCCGACAGACGCGTCCCGCCGTTGCGGTTCTCGGGCGGCCGGTCCGGCTGCCGGGCTTCACGCCTCTGAGGGTGCTGTCCATGGTTCCTCTCCCTTCGGGGTCGGCCGAGCGTTGATGGCCCGTTCTCGGCAAGACGGTCGCCGTCCGACCCGTCTTGGCTTTGGTCGTCATTGAGGGTTCGGAACAGGGAGCGTCTCCGGATGACGCCGGCGATGGAGCGGGCAGCGTCGTCTCGATGGTGACCCTCGCCGGCCGTCAGGAGGGCGGGGCGAGGGTCCCTGCGAAGACCTGCCACGCGAGCGCCGACTTTGCGACGAGGCTCAGCAGGATGTATGCCGACTCGCCGAACAGGTAGCTCCTCCACGGGCCGACCCTGCGGTACTGGAGCACCATGTTCACGGAGAACGTGTTGAAGAAGACGAAGATCGTGAAGAAGATCGCGTAGACGAACCCGGGCGGCGAGGCGTCCGTCGTCGGGCTGAACAGGTAGATGCCGATGACGATCCAGGGGAACGCTCCGGCGATCACCCCGAACCAATACGGGAGCCAGTTCGGTCGGCCGGGACGCTCGTAGCGTTCCATGAGCCAGCCGAAGAGGATCATCGAGGCGTTGACGCCGCCGATGGCGATGAGCGCTGCGACGTCCGAGATCCCGGTGAGCATCGCGATCAGAACGACCATGAGCGATGCGCTGAACGCGTATTCGATCCAGCGGGCGATGTTCCGGGTGGCGAGGAGGTTGCCGCGGTACCACCCGAACACACCGGGGAAGGTGAGGATGAAGTGGGCGGCCGCCGACATGAAGAGGAAGACGGCGACGCCCCACGCGATCGAGACGCTGAACAGTTCGGTGAACACGGCCGGCGTGCCGGGAGGCCCCTCCATGAAGGTCGCGGTCACGGGGAGCGCGAGGTCCGTTGCGAGGGCGAGGATCGCGATGCCCTGCACGAGATGGAGCACGCCCATGAGCAGGTTGTAGCGCCGGAGGCGCCGCCATCGTGCCGGCGGGATGGGGGCGTCGGAATCAGCGGTCGAGATGGTCGAGGTTTCTTCGTTCATCATTGGTGGTTCTCTGGGTCGATTCGCTGGGCGAGTGGGGCGGGATCAGGCGCCGTCGTGTGTGGCGAGCCGGGCGAGCTGCGTGGTGATGCCGGCTTCGGCGTCGTCGCCGAGCGCGTCGAACTTGGAGCCGAGGAACGGCTCTGCGAGCCGCAGCAGACCTTTGAGGCGGATGTCGGCGGTGTAGGTCACCGTTGTCCCGCCCCCGAGGCGCTCTTCGAAGGTGATCGTGTCGACCGCGTGGGTCGTGCTCCCGTCGCCGACGAGCGCGACCCGCTCGCCGTCGATGAGCTCGGTGATCCGGTACTCCATCGGGAGGCGCCGGTCCCCCCAGGCGACGACGAGATCGTAGATCTGTCCGACGCTCGGCCCGGCCTCGTCTCGCGGCGTCGACGAGACGGTTCCGGGATCCCACGCGGCGGCGTTCGAGAAGTCGGCGAGATAGGCGAAGGCCCGGTCGATCGGGATCTCGGTGTTGATGGTCCGCGAGATGGTCGGCATGGTGATCAGTCTCCTCTTCTCGGAGTGGTCGTGGACAGGTAGGGCTGCGCATCGGTCTCGAGTCGATCGAGGAAGCGCCGCCGGAGCTCAGGGTCGTCGTGGGTCGTGCGGGACCGGTGGGTCGGCCGGGCAGTGCGGTCGTGGAAGAACCCGCCGTCGATCGATGCCGCCTCGTCGGAGGCGACGAGCCAGACGATCGTGTCGGCCGCCTCCGCGGGTGACCGCAGCAGCGGCCCGGTCAAGCGCCGGAACGTCGGGAGCGACGCTCGAACGCCGTCGGTGTCGGCCCATCCCGGATGCATCGAGGTGGCGACGACGCCGCGGCCGCGCAGGCGGTCGGACCATGCTTCTGCGAGGACGACCTGTCCCCGCTTGGTGCGAGCGTACGCAGCGGTTGGGCGGTAGGGGCCGTCGTCGGACATGAGGTTCGTGGCGGTGAGCGCCTCGGTGTACATGCCGCCGGACGACACCATGACGATGCGGGCGGGCGACGACGCCTCCAGGTTCGAGAGGAGTGCTTCGGTGAGGATGTATTGCCCGAGGAGGTTCGTCGCGTAGGCGAGCTCGAACCCCTCGTCGGTGACGGTGCGCTCGCCCGGCATCACGCCGACGTTGTTGACGAGGCCGTGGAGGGGGCGAGCTGCAGCTCGGTAGTCGGAAGCGAGGCGGGTGACGTCGTACATCGACGAGAGGTCCGCCCGGTACGGGATCACCGTGCCGTCTACTTCGTCGACGAGGCGATCGAGCTTCTCGGCCGACCGCCCGACGGCGTGGACGACGGCACCGTTGGCGGCGAGCCGCTCGGTCACGGCTCGCCCGATCCCGCCGGTCGCACCGGTCACCATGATCTCCCGGCCGGCAACTTCGGGGAACGGCTCGTCGATGCGGATGCCGCGCAGCGTCGACCCGAGTCGCGTGTAGCCGAGGAGTGTGGTGTCGAGAGCTCCGTCGATGATTCCCATGCCAGTTGTTCGACGCTGCGGATGCAGATGGATGACCCGAGATCGCCGCTCATCCGGACCGGGATGCAGCAACGAACTCCCCGCGTACACCAGCGGAGGGTTTCATCATGCGCATCGCAGTCATCGGCTCCGGCATCGCGGGCCTCGGGGCGGCATGGGCGCTCAGCGCACGGCACGCGGTCACGTTGTATGAGGCCGACGACCGTCTCGGTGGTCACAGCCGCACACTCGAGGTCGAAGCCGGCGACCGGGCCGTCCCCGTTGACACCGGGTTCATCGTGTACAACGAGCGCAACTACCCGAACCTCATCCGGCTCTTCGAGACCCTCGGGGTCGCAACCGAGGACAGCGACATGTCGTTCGCCGTATCGGCCGAGAACGGCGAGCTCGAATACGGGGGACGGGCGTCTGCCCTCTTCAGCAGCCCGAGAGCTTTCGTCGACCCCCGTGTCTGGAGCCTGCTGCGCGGGATCGTTCGCTTCCGATCCGAGCAGCAAAACCTCGAAGCCGGCCTCGTCGCCCCCGATCTCACGATCGGGCAGTACCTGCAGGAGCGTGGCTACTCGCAGGCATTCATCGACCACTACCTGACTCCGCTGGCTTCGGCGGTGTGGTCGGGGACGCGCAACGACGCAGCGGGGATGCCGGCCGGGACGTTCCTCGGCTTCCTTCGCAATCACGGCCTGATCCGTCTCGACGACCGGCCGCAGTGGCGAACGGTCACCGGAGGCTCGCGCACGTACGTTGAGCGTGCCGCGAAGGAGATCACCACGGTGCACACCGGGCGCCCGATCACCGGGGTACGTCGAACCGACGCCGGCGTCGAGGTTCGCGACGCGCTCGGTGGCGTCGACCGCTTCGACCACGTCGTCGTCGCGACCCATGCGGACCTCGCTCTGCGGATCCTCGGAGATGAAGCCACGAGCGACGAGCGGGCCGTGTTGTCCGCATTCCGCTACGACGACAACGAGGTGGTGCTCCACACCGACGCACGGGCGATGCCCCGGCGTCGATCGGTCTGGTCGTCGTGGAATGCAACCGTGCGACCCAGCGACGACGGCACGGACCCGGTGTCGGTGACGTACTGGATGAACCGCCTGCAGAGCCTGCCGTCGGCCGTCGACGTGTTCGTGACGCTCAACCCGGGCAATGCCATCGACGAGTCGGCCGTCATCGACCGGTGGATGGCGGCACATCCGCAGTTCGACCTCCACACCGACCGGGCCCAGGCTGCAATGCCGGGAATCCAGGGACGCGACCGCATTTGGTACGCCGGGGCCCATCTCGGGTACGGGTTCCACGAGGACGGCCTCCAGTCGGGACTGACCGTTGCTGCTGCGCTCGGCGCCCCGGCGCCGTGGCACCACGAGGTGACTCCGGCGTCACCCGCAGCAGTCGCCGCCCGCCCCGTCCGCCCGCCGGTGCTCGTGTGATGAACTCAGCGATCTACGAGTCGGTCGTCCGACACCGGAGGTTCCGTCCGATGGGCCACCAGTTCCGCTACGGCGTGTACTCGTTGCTCATCGACCTCGATGAGCTCCCGCAGATCGCACGGCGGATCCCGGTGTTCTCTCACAACCGGTGGAACCTCGTCGCGTTCCACGATCGGGACGTCGGCCCGCGAGACGGCTCCGACCCGAAGGCGTGGCTCATCGCGGCGGCAGCCGACGCCGGGGTCGACCTCACGGGCGGCTCCGTGCGCCTCCTCGTATTCCCACGGATCCTCGGCTACACGTTCAACCCGCTCACCGTCTGGTTCGGGCACGACGCCGCCGGTGACCTCCGTGTCATCCTGTACGAGATCCACAACACGTTCGGCTCCGCCCACAGCCACCTCATGGTCGTGCCCGACCGGGCGCGCGGCGCGGCGGTCCCGAGCCATGGGTTCGACAAGACCCTCCACGTCTCACCCTTCTTCGACCGAAGCGGCAGCTACCGCATCGCCCTGACTCCGCCGGGCGACGACTACCAGGTCGTCATCGAGTATCTCGACGAGGAGGGGAGGCGACTCCTCACCGCGTCGCAGCGCGGGGAGCGATCCCCGCTGACGACCGGGCGGTTGCTCCGACAGTTCTTCACGAAGCCGCTCCTCACCTTCAAGGTCATCGCCGGCATCCACCTCGAGGCGCTCAGACTCTGGCGGAAGGGCGCCGCGTACCACCCGGTCCCCGAGCCGCCGGCCGCGCCGATCGAGATCGGCCGCATGCCGAGCACGCCCCGCAGCGATCTCGCCGCAGTGCGGTAGCCACCGTCGGATCCGGTGTGCCCCCGGGGCACGCCAACTAGGCTCGTCCGGTCGGGAGGTGACGATGGCGAAGACGACCGGCGGTGGGGTGATCGCGGCGATGCTCGCAGCGGAGGGCGTCGACCGCGTCTTCGGCCTCCCGGACGGGAGCTACCAGGGGCTCATCGGCGGCCTCGACGCACACGGCATCCGGCTCATCACGCCGCGCCACGAGTCGTCGGCACTCCACATGGCCGCGGCGTACGCCCGGCTCACCGGCTCGCTCGGTGTGGCCATCGCATCGAACGGCCCCGGTGTCGCCAACGCCCTCCCCGGCGTCGCGGTGGAGAACGCCGAGGGGAATCGCGTCCTCTTCATCACGTCGTCGCGCCGCTCCGGCATCACCTACCCGGACCGTGGCGGGACCTACCAGTACTTCGACCACGTCGGCGTGATCGGCCCGATGGCGAAGTGGTCGGCGTCGGCGGCGACCGTCGCGCGCATCCCCGAGCTGATGCAGACGGCCCTGCGCGCCGCGCACACACGGCGACCCGGCGTCGTCCACCTCGACGCTCCCGAGTCGGTGATCAACGCGAAGGCCACGATGCCGGCGCTGCGCGCACCGGCGACGTACCGGCGCACGGCCGCCATCCCGCCCGGTGCCGACGCGGTCGAGCATGCGGCCGACATGCTCACCGGTGCAACGCTGCCCATCATCCACGCCGGCGGCGGCGTCGTCCACAGCCATGCCTTCGTGCCCCTCGTCGCCGTCGCGGAAGCGCTCGGCGCCCCGGTGACGACCTCGTGGAGCGGCTCCGGCGCCATCGCCCACACCCATCCCCTCGCATGGCCGATCGCGGCGATCGAGGCGAACAACGAGCTCCGCAACGAAGCCGACGTCGTCCTCGTCCTCGGTTCCCGGCTGGGCGAGACCGACTGGTGGGGGAAGGCGCCGAACTGGAGATCCGACCAGAAGGTCATCCAGGTCGACATCGACGAAGCAATGATCGGGATGAACAAGCCCGTCGATGTCGGGATCGTCGGCGACGCCGGCCTGTTCCTCGAGGCACTCGGCGCGGCCCTCGCCGACCGGCCGGGACCGGGCGCCGAGCGCAAGGCCGCCGTCCGTGTGCTCCAGGAGAGTCGCGATGAGAAGTCGCGCAAGATCGCCGACAAGCACCTGACCGGCCCGACGAACCCGATGGCCACCGCGCACATCCCCACGGCTGCGCGCCGCATCTTCGACGACAACGCCATCTTCATCGCCGACGGCGGCAACACGGCCGTCTTCGGCGCCTTCTTCTGGCAGGTCCGGGAGCCGGGGACGACCCTCGGCACGCCGCATTTCGGCCATCTCGGCGCGGGGGTCGGCCAGACGCTCGGCGCCTGCGAGGCGTTCCCCGACCGTCAGGTGTGCTGCCTCATCGGCGACGGCGCCTTCGGGATGCATCCCCAGGAGATCGAGACTGCAGTACGCAACGGCTACACGCCCGTGTTCATCGTCGTCTCCGACCGCCAGTGGGGCATGGTCAAGATGTCCCAGTCGGTCGCGCGCCGCCCCGTCAAGATGCTCGTCAAGAAGCAGCTCGACCCGGATGAGACGACCGGCACCGACCTGGGCGAGATCGCCTACGACCAGCTCGCCCGGGCAATGGGTGCCCATGGGGAACGCGTCTCGAACGCTGCGCAGCTCCCCGCTGCGATCCAACGCGCGATCGAATCCGGCCGGTGCGCCGTGATCCACGTCGACGTCGACCCGACCAAGCACCTCTGGGCGCCCGGCCTCCTGCACTTCCGGAAGATGCACGAGGAGCCGGGGGGCTGAGGGATGCTCGCCCACCTCATCTTCGCGTCGCTCTCCGTCGACGAAGCGGTCCTCAACTTCGACGAGAGCTCGCTCCTCCTCCTCAACGTGCTCATCGGGATGATGATGTTCGGGATGGCGCTCGGCATCGACACGAACGACTTCCGTGCGCTCACCCGGTCGCCCAAGCCGGCCGCAATCGGGCTCGGCGCCCAGTTCATCCTCCTGCCGTTCGCAACGTTCCTCGTGACGCTCGCACTCGACCTCCCGGCGTCGGTCGAGCTCGGGATGCTGCTCGTGGCCTCGTGCCCCGGAGGGAACCTGTCGAACGTCATGACCTACCTCGGCGGGGGCAACGCGCCGCTGTCGGTCGGGATGACGGCAGTGTCGACCGCCGTGGCCGTCTTT
>Ga0316578_10001054_pt1 | contig 10639 bp, 9 predicted proteins | sample J0NA_2_FD_203076 | JGI IMG/M metagenome (GOLD analysis project Ga0316578, IMG submission 203076) | Rhizosphere microbial communities from salt marsh grasses in Alabama, United States - J0-2_160517rDrC | ecosystem: Host-associated > Plants > Roots > Rhizosphere | place: USA: Alabama | collected...
GCCTGCCACTGGGTTGGCCCGCCCGGCCCGAGGACCTGTTCGTGGACGAGCTGGGGGAGCCGGTACGCATCGACAAGGCCTTCTCCTGGGAGTATCCGCTGGCCGTCCATGGCCTGATGCATAATGTCATCACCAATGCCTGGCGGGGCGACCCCTACCCGATCGATACCCTGCTGCTCTTCATGGCCAACATGGCCTGGAACTCGACCATGAACACGGTCGAGGTCCGCAAGATGCTGACGGACAAGGGTGAGGACGGGGAGTACCGGGTCCCCTTCCTGGTCGTCTGCGACGCCTTCTCCTCCGAGACGGTGGCCTTCGCGGACCTGGTCCTACCGGATACGACCTATCTGGAACGCCATGACGTCCTCTCCATGCTGGACAGGCCCATCTCAGAGTATGACGGGCCCGTGGACTCCGTGCGCCTGCCGGTCCTTCCGCCCAAGGGTGAGTGCAAGCCCTTCCAGGAGGTCCTGATCGAGCTGGGGTCCCGCTTGAAGCTGCCCGCCTTCGTTCGTGAGGATGGCAGCCGCAAGTACCGCGACTATCCGGACTTCATCGTCAATTACGAGACGAGCCCCGGCTCGGGCATCGGGTTCCTGGCCGGTTGGCGCGGCAAGGGGGGCGAGAAGTTCCTCAAGGGCGAGCCCAATCCGCGGCAGTGGGAGCAGTATGCCAAGCACGGCTGCGTCTACCACCATGCGCTGCCCCGCTCTTACCAGTACAACCGCAACTGGAACAAGGGCTACCTGCACTGGGCGCGTGCGCATGGCATGACCCGCTATGCCGAGCCGATCATCTTGAATCTCTATTCGGAGGTTCTGCAGCGCTTCCGTCTCGCGGCCCAGGGCAAGCGCCCCGGCCGACAGCCGCCGGAGCGGCTGCGTCGCCGGATCGACACCTACCTCGACCCGCTGCCCTTCTACTACGAGCCCCTCGAGACCCGGCTCACGGACACACAACGCTATCCGCTCAACGCGCTGACTCAGCGCCCGATGGCCATGTATCACTCCTGGGACAGCCAGAACGCCTGGCTGCGTCAGATCCACAGCCACAACTATCTGTTCGTGAATCCTCGCGTGGGGGCCGCCAATGGCTTCGACGACGGGGACTGGATCTGGGTGGAGTCCGCCCACGGAAAGGTGCGCTGCCAGTGCCGCTTCTCCGAGGCGGTGGAGCCGGGGACCGTCTGGACCTGGAACGCGATCGGCAAGGCGGCCGGCGCGTGGGCCCTGTCCCCAAAGGCGGACGAGTCGCGCAAGGGGTTCCTGCTCAATCATCTCATCGCGGAGGAGCTGCCCCCTAACGAGTGCGGGGATCACGTCTCCAACTCCGACCCCATCACCGGTCAGGCCGCCTGGTTCGACGTGCGGGTGCGGGTCTACAAGGCAGGGCCCGAGGAGCCGGCGATCACCTCGCCCCAGTTCGATCCCATGCCCCGCCTTCCGGGGCAGCGACGGTGGCGCCCGCGTTGGCAGGCGTACGTGGCGGGCCTGTTCTCCAAGACGATGCGTTAGTGTCGCCCTAAAGGGCGAATCTGAAGCCCCCGACGAGGGAGTAATCGACCAATGAACGATGTGACGACCCAGGCCGAGGAGAACCACCAACGCTTCGTCCACGACGTGCGGGACAGCGGGCTCGTCTGGGGCCTCAAGTCCGACCAGGGCTGGGCCGTGTGCGAGTCCAACGAGTATGAAGACACGGACGTGTATCCCTTCTGGTCCTCCGAGGCGGAGGCCCGCCTTCACTGCCAGGACGACTGGGCCGATTTCGTGCCCGAGCGCCTGGCGCTCGATCTCTTCGTCGACACCTGGCTGGCCGGCATGAGCGAGGACGGTGTCCTGGTCGGCACCAACTGGGACGAGGAGCTCTCCGGACTGGAGGTGGAGCCGGATGACCTGGCCGAGGAGCTGCTCGGCGAGGGAACCGCTTACGACGAGGGCGAGGATGCCGAAGCAGGCGAGGAGGACGATGAGGATTGGCGTTAGATCCGGGATCGGCCTGTCGATTCCGCCCAAATCCGCTGGTGGCGTGCGATGACCCAACTGGCCCTGGTGATCGATCTCAATGTCTGCGTGGGTTGCCACGCCTGCGTGACCTCGTGCAAGCAGTGGAACACCTCCGGTTGGGCGGGGCCCCTCACGGACCTGAATCCCTATGACGCGGATCCCACCGGGACCTTTTTCAACCGGGTCCAGACCTTCGAGGTGGGGAGCTTTCCCAACACCGAGACGGTGCACTTCCCGAAGAGCTGCCTGCATTGCGAGGACCCGCCTTGTGTGCCGGTGTGCCCCACGGGCGCTTCATATAAGCGTCCGGACAATGGCGTCGTCCTGGTCGATTACGACAAGTGCATCGGCTGCAAGTATTGCTCCTGGGCGTGCCCCTACGGTGCCCGGGAGCTGGACGAGCGGCAACGGGTGATGAAGAAGTGCACCCTGTGCATCGACCGCATCACCGATCTGAGCTTGCCGGAGCGGGAGCGCAAGCCCGCCTGTGTGCTCGCGTGTCCCACCAACGCCCGTCTGTTCGGTGATGTCCACGATCCCGACTCGGAGGTCTCGATCGCGATCCGGGAGCAGGGTGGCTACCAGCTCATGCCCGAGTGGGGCACCAGGCCCGCCAATCACTACCTGCCCAGGCGCAAGACCCGCATGCACATCGACCCGGAGGAGCTCAAACGGGCCGACAATCCACTGCGCAAGGAGGATCTCACCACCTACACGGGCGAGGAGGCGTTGGATGATGTGGCTTGGTAGGAAGTTGAGAGTGTCGAGTGGCGAGGGTCGAGAAACCGGACGGTGGGGTCGGCCTGCGCCCATGACCGATCTCAACCTCTTCGTCTTCCTCGCAACGCGTTACTCGTAACTCGCCACTTCTGTCATGCACCCCGCATTTTCAGTCATCTTCCTGACCACACTGATCGGCGCTGGCCAGGGTCTGTTCCTCGCGCTCTTCACGGGCCAGCTCTATGCCCTTGCCAAGCTGCTGCCGGCTCAGGGGGGCGAGTTCTACGCGCTGGGGAGCCTGGTCGCCCTGGCTCTTCTGATGCTGGGGCTCATCGCCTCCTTCTTCCACCTGGGTCGCCCCGAGCGGGCCTGGCGAACGGCGAGCCGGTGGCGTACCTCCTGGCTGTCCAGGGAGGTCCTGGTCCTGCCCCTCGCGATGGTCCTGGTGGCGGCCTACGGGCTCGCCCATTGGCTGGGTTGGACCCGGCCGTTGCTGACCCTGAGCGGTGCCCTTCCGGTGGATCCGACCCTGTTGATCGGGCTGCTGGGGACCCTGGCGACCTTCGCCCTCTTCGTGTGCACCGCCATGATCTATGCGAGCGTCAAGTTCCTGGAGGAGTGGCACTCGCCCCTCACGGTCGCCAATTTCACCCTGTTCGGGATCGCCTCCGGCTTCATGCTGGCCGCCGCCTATTCGGCCTGGGGGGGCAATCAACTCGTGACCTTCTTCGGCACCTGGGCCGTGGTGGCCACCCTGCTGGCCTTGGTCACCCGGCTGGCCTCACTGTCGCGAAATGCCCGCCTGAGGCACAAGAGCACGCCTCAGAGCGCCATCGGCGTGCGCCACAAGGCGGTGCTCCAAAGGGCACAGGGCGCCACTGGTGGTTCCTTCAATACCCGCGAGTTCTTCCATGGCCAGGCCCCGGCCACCCTCCGCCGGGTCCGCTGGATCTTCATCCTGCTGGTCTTTCCGCTTCCCATCCTGCTGATCGCCGCTGCCTATGGTATCGGGTCTCCAACCCTTCCCATGGCGGCCTTCGCGGTTCAGTTCCTGGGTCTGCTCGCCGAGCGCTGGTCCTTCTTCGCCGAGGCCCGCCACCCACAGAACCATTACTATCAGTCTGTGGCGTGAGCCTGTCGGCCACCGGTGACCGGGGTAGGACAGCTACAATCAGGATCCCACCATCGGCGGACGGTTTGGAGTCATGCATCCATGAAGGTACTGATCACTGGCGCTGCCGGGTTCATCGGCTCGGGCCTCGCCCTGAGACTCCTCGAACGCGGGGATCAGGTCATCGGCGTCGACAATCTGAACGACTATTACGATGTCGCGCTCAAGGAGGCACGGCTGGCGCGCACCCTGGCCCATTCGGGCTTTGTCGACGTGCGCGCCGATATCGAGGACACGGAGCGCGTGCAGGAGCTCTTTGCCACCCACAGGCCGAACCGGGTGGTGAATCTCGCCGCCCAGGCGGGGGTGCGCTATTCCCTCGAAAACCCCATGGCCTATGTCCACACCAATCTGGTGGGGTTCGCCAATATCCTGGAGGCGTGCCGGCACGCGGGCGTCGAGCACCTGGTCTATGCCTCGAGCAGCTCGGTCTACGGGCTCAATACCCGAATGCCCTTCACGGTGCACGACAACGTGGACCATCCGGCGAGCCTCTATGCCGCCAGCAAGAAGGCCAATGAGCTCATGGCCCACACCTACAGTCACCTCTATGGCCTGCCCACGACGGGGCTGCGTTTCTTTACCGTTTATGGGCCTTGGGGGCGGCCGGACATGGCGCTGTTCAAATTCACCCGGGCGATCCTGGCGGGCGAGCCCATCGACGTCTTCAACTACGGCAGGCATCGCCGGGACTTCACCTACATCGACGACATCGTCGAGGGCGTGGTCCGGGTCCTCGACCGTATCCCCCAGGGCGACCCGGCCTGGTCAGGGGATCGGCCCGACCCGGCCACGGCGCGCGCACCCTATCGGCTCTATAACATCGGAAATCACAAGCCCGTGGAGCTGATGGAGTACATTGCCGTGCTGGAGCAGTGCCTGGCCAAGAAGGCCCAGATGAACCTGCTGCCGCTACAGCCCGGGGATGTACCCGACACCTACGCCGAGGTGAGCGACCTGGTCGCGGACACGGGCTACCGACCGGACACCTCCGTTGCCGATGGCGTGGCCCGGTTCGTCGCCTGGTATCGGGACTTCTACGGGGTCTAACAGATGGGGACGGGGTCAAGGGCCATGCAGCCCTCCAACCGCCGCCCCTCCACCGGTCACCCCTCCTCGTCGAGATAGCCTTCCTTGAACAGGTAGAGCAGGATGGCCTGGGCCGCCTCGGTGGGCGAGAGCTGGCTGGTGTCGATCTGCATCTCCGGGTGCTCGGGGACCTCGTAGGGGTCGCTGATGCCCGTGAACTCCGGGATGATCCCCTTGCGGGCCTTCGCATAGAGGCCCTTGCGGTCCCGTGCCTCGCAGACCTCCAGCGGAGTCGAGACATGGATCTCGATGAAGGCGCCCTGGGCCTCGATCATCTCGCGCACCGCCCGTCGGGTCTCCCTGTAGGGGGCGATTGGGGCGCAGATCGCGATGCCGCCGTTCTTGGTGATCTCGCTTGCGACGAAGCCGATCCGTCGGATATTGAGATCCCGGTGGGCCTTGGAGAAGCCCAGCTCGCTCGAGAGGTGTTGACGCACGATGTCCCCGTCGAGCAGGGACACGGGGCGCCCGCCGGCCTCCACGAGCTTGGCATAGATGATGTTGGCGAGGGTCGACTTGCCCGATCCCGACAGGCCGGTGAAGAAGAGGGTGATGCCCTGACGGCTACGGGGCGGGTAGACGCGGCGCAGCTCTTCCAGCACCTCCGGGTAGCTGAACCAGTCGGGTATCTCGCGTCCCTGGAGCAATAGCCCGCGCAGCTCCGAGGCATCAATGGAGACCGACTCCAGTGCCTCTTTCTCGATCCGGTCGGCCGGGAGGAAGGCCTGCTTGGAGGACACATAGCGGTGGTCGGACACCGGGACCACCTGGATGCCAAGCTCCTCCCCGAACCCTTGGACATATTCGGCCGCCGCGTATCGCGGATAGAAGCGACCCTCCTGCTGCCTGGCTGGAGGGGGTGAGCCATGGTTGGGGCCCATCAGGAGATGGGAGCAGCCGTAGTTGCGGTTGACCAGGGCGTGCCACAGGGCCTCCCGGGGTCCCGCCATGCGCATCGCCAGGGGGAGCAGGGAGAGGGTGCTCATCTCATGGGGCAGGTGGCGGGCGATCGCCTTGTAGCAGCGCACCCGGGCGTAGTAGTGAATGTCTCCCGGCTTGGTCTCGCCCACCGCCGGGTGGATCAGGATATGGGCCTGGTTTGCCTTGGCGGCCTCAATTACCAGCCGCCGCTGGAGCTTATGCACGGGGTTGGTGGTCTGGAAGGCGAGGACCTTGCGCCAGCCGGTCTTGGCGAATTGATGGTGCAGCTCTTCGGGCGTGTTCCACAGATTCTCGAATTCGTGGTGGGCGGGAAGCTGGATGCCCTCCAGGACTCCCGCCACATAGACCCCCTTGACCCGGGTCTTGAGGTACCGCACTCCAGGATGATCGAGCGAATCGGTGCCGTAGATCAGGGCCGCCTCCCGGTCCTTGTCCGCCTCCCAGAGCTCCGACACCGTCAGCACGGCGGGCATAAAGCCCTCGGGGTCACGTAAGGCAACCGGCTGACCAGGCGTCAACTTTTCCGCGAGATCAGCGCCGATATCCAACACGATAGGGATGGGCCAAAGGGCACCGTCCGGCAAACGGGCCCGCTCCAGGACCGAGTCGTAGGCCTGCCGGTCCATGAATCCATCGAGGGGGGCGAATCCCCCGTTGAGCAGGAGCTCCAGGTCGCAGAGCTGGCGCTGAGACAGGGTCAGGGACTGGAAGGCCAGGGACTCCTGGCGCAGGATGGCGGCCCGCTCCTCTCCCACCAGGAGCGTCTGCGGCGCGGGGTTCTGGTCCGTCGAGTGGGTACTGCTGGTCATCGGCACTCCCGTGTCAATCAGAAGGTCAATCAGGCAGAAGGTCAATCAGGCGTTCGCCGCGGTCTCGTTATCCAATCCGAAGAGGCTGTCGAGACGGGAAATCAGCTCCCGGAGCTGCAACGCCATGATAGCGAACTCGGCGTCCAGCCGGGCGGCCGGATCCTCCCCCTCGTCGATCTCGTCCAACAGCTCGGTATCGAGGCGCAGGCGTTTGAGGGATAGATCCTCGGCGAGCACGAAACTCAGACGCTGGTCCCATTCCAGCGCGAGCTTGACGACCCGTTTGCCTGCGCGCAGGTGGTTCAGGATCTCCTCGCTGCCCAGGTCCTGTCCGCTGCAGCGGATAACCCCGGCCCCGTCCTGCGGGTCTCGCAGCTCGCAGGTGTCCGCGGGGGCGAAGTCGGCCGGGGACTGCCCGGTGAGCAGCCAGCCGGTCAGGATGTCCCCCGCGGGGCGGGTGGCCGACGCGGGCTTGGCAGGGAGGCTCCCCAGGGTCTCTCGCAGCAGCGAGACCACGTCTTCCGCCTGGCGCTCGCTCGCCGAGTCCACGACCAGCCAACCGCTACGGGTGTCGACATAGAGCAGGGTGCGGCGGGACCGGGTGAAGGCGCGCGGCAGCATCTCGCTGACGATCTGCTCCTTGATGCGACGGCGCTCGGAGCGTCCGATGTCGCGGGCCTCCCCGGCCTCGATCTCACTGACGCGCTCCTCGAGCGCCTCCGCCACCGCGGACGAGGGCAGCAGCCGCTCCTGCTTGCGGGCGCACAGGAGCAGGCAGCCGTCCACCTCGTGGACCCGGGCGGCGGTGTCCTCGCCCAGGGGGGCGGTCCAGCCCAGGGTGGCGGTCTCCACCGGACCGCAGGGCCGAAACGGTTTGCTCGCGAGCTCGACCTCCAGGCCGGCGGCGTCGAGCGCGAAAGGCGTTCCCAGACGAAACAGCCGGGCGTTTTTGAACATGCGGGCACCCCCCTTCAAAAAGCCCGCGATTATGCCCGAGGGTCGGTGGGGGTGGAAGGAACGTCACGGGGGCCCGCCCGGCCCCCGTTGAGCGAGTGCGTCAGTGGCGCTTGATCTGTCTGATCTGCACGGGGAGCCTGCGGCTGCCCCAGGTGCCGGGGTGCTCCTCGAAGACCCCGGCGCAGGGGGTGCCGCAGGTCGTGCAGCGGCCCTGGGCATCGAGCCCCCAATGTCCCAGGCGGTACCAATCCCGCTCGATCAGCAGGGCCCTACACTGGTGGCAAAGGGTGCCGCCGCCATCGGGGTCGTGGACGTTGCCCGTGTAGGCATAGCGGACCCCGTTTCGCAGGGCGATGGCGCGGGCGCGGCTAAGGGTCGCGGGAGGGGTCGGGGGGACGTCGCGTAGCTTCCAGTCCGGGTGGAAGGCGGTGAAGTGCATGGGGACATCCGGACCGAGCTCCGTGACCACCCAGCGGGTCATCTGGTCGATCTCGGCATCGGAATCGTTGTAGCCGGGGATCAAAAGGGTCGTGAGCTCGATCCAGACCTGGGTTTCATGGCGCAGATAGCGCAGCGTCTCCAGGACAGGCTCCAGGTGACCCCCGCATACCCGATGGTAGAAGTCGTCGGTGAACCCCTTGAGGTCCACGTTCGCCGCGTCCATCGGGGCGAAGAAGGCCTCCCTTGCCCCGGGGGTCACATAGCCCGCTGTGACCGCGACATTGCGGATACCCAGGCGCCGACAGGCCAGGGCGGTGTCCACCGCGTATTCCAAGAAGATGACCGGATCATTGTACGTGTAGGCCACGGACCGGCACCCCAGCTCCACCGCCTGTCGGGCGATGTCGTCGGGCAGGGCGGAGGCGGCCAGGGTATCCTGGTCTCTGGACTTGCTCATGTCCCAGTTCTGGCAGAAGCGGCAGGCGAGGTTACAGCCCGCGGTGCCGAAGGACAGGACCGGCGTCCCCGGTAGGAAATGATTGAGCGGCTTCTTCTCGATCGGGTCCACGCAAAATCCGCTGGAGCGGCCGTAGCTGTCCAGCACGACGGCCCCCTCCCGGCAGCTGCGCACGAAGCAGAAGCCCTGCTGCCCCTCCCGCAAGCGGCAGGCCCTGGGGCAGACATCGCATTGCACCCGTCCATCTGGGAGTGGGTGCCAAAACTCGGTTGCATGGTAGGACATCGGACTTGCACCCCCGGCGCGCTCACCGGCTCGAACGACCTTAACCTTAACTAAAATGTAGTCAGTGAAGCTCAGTTGATGGGGACCTATGTCATGATGAGCGATCGCCAGCCGGCCGTTGCCGGCCTCTTCTACCCGGCGGATCCCAACACCCTGCGCGACGAGGTGCAGTCCATGATGGACGCCGCCGCCCCCGCGGCCCTTGCGGAGGTCAAGGCATTGGTGGTCCCACACGCGGGCTATCAGTACTCCGGACCCATTGCCGCATCGGCCTATGTCCAGCTTGCCCCGCTCGCGGCACGCATCCGGCGCGTCGTGCTCTTCGGACCGGCCCACCGGGTCTACTTTCGGGGGATCGCCTACCCGGACGCGGAGCGGCTCCTGACGCCGCTTGGGTCCGTGACCCTCGATGGCGAGGCCCTAGGGGCGCTCGCCGATCTGCCCCAGGTTCAGCGGATGGACCGCGCCTTCACCGGGGAGCACTGCCTCGAGGTCCAGCTGCCGTTTCTTCAAACCCTGTTACCGGACTTTCGCGTCGCCCCTCTGCTGGTTGGGGACAGCTCGCCGGAGGCGGTCGCGGAGGTCATGGAGCGCCTCTGGGGCGGGCCCGAGACCCTGATCCTGGTCAGCTCGGACCTGAGTCATTATCTGGACTACGAGACCGCGCGGCGGACGGATCTGCGCACCACCCGGGCCATCGAGCGGCTGGATCCAGAGGCCCTGGACCATCACTCGGCCTGCGGATGCACCCCCCTGTGTGGGCTGCTCCTGCAGGCCCGTCGGCTGGGCCTCGAGGAGCGCACCCTCGATCTGCGCAATTCGGGTGACACGGCCGGTTCACGCGACCAGGTGGTAGGTTATGGGGCCTATGCATTCTTCTGAGGCCCTTCCGCTCGACGAGGGCGAGCGACGACAATTGCTCAAGCTGGCCTGGGAGTCCATCCGTCACGGATTGGCCAAGGGGCGCCCCTCCCGACCGGATCCGGAAGGCTTCTCCGGCCGGCTGAGGGAGCGGGGGGCGGCGTTCGTCACCCTCCATCGGACGGGGGCGCTGCGTGGCTGCATCGGGCATCTGGAGGCGACCCAGCCCTTGGTGCTCGACGTGGCGGACAACGCCTTTGCCGCCGCCTTCCGCGATCCTCGATTCGAGCCTCTCGCTGAATGGGAGCTCGAGGGCCTGGAGCTGAGCATCTCCATCCTGACGGCTCCCTCGCCCCTCGAGTTTCGCGACGAATCCGACCTCCTGCGCCAGCTTCGACCGGGTAGGGATGGCTTGATCCTCGAGGACGGGGGCCGGCGGGGCACCTTTCTACCGGCGGTGTGGGATAGCCTACACGAGCCCGAGCGGTTCCTCGCCGAGCTCAAGCGCAAGGCTGGGCTGCCAACGACCTATTGGAGCCCGAGCCTGAGGGTCTTCCGTTACCAGACGGAAACCTTCGATCGCTGATCCGCCAACCCGAAGAGTCGGCGCGCCGGGCGAATCCCCATTTTCGGCCCAGGTATGTCGACCCGAACCGCAACCAAGGCATCACGCTGCCCGTGCACGACATCCCCCTTACCGGTCTCTTTTTGATCCTGCTCGTGTTGCTGGTCCTCTCGGCCTTCTTCTCCGGCTCTGAGACGGCCCTGCTCACCCTCAACCGTTACCGCCTACGCCACAAGGCCGACCAGGGGCATCACGGCGCGCGTCGCGCCCGCGCGTTGCTGGAGCGTCCGGACCGACTCATCGGGCTTATCCTGCTCGGCAACAACTTCGTGA
>Ga0316578_10001056_pt1 | contig 10630 bp, 12 predicted proteins | sample J0NA_2_FD_203076 | JGI IMG/M metagenome (GOLD analysis project Ga0316578, IMG submission 203076) | Rhizosphere microbial communities from salt marsh grasses in Alabama, United States - J0-2_160517rDrC | ecosystem: Host-associated > Plants > Roots > Rhizosphere | place: USA: Alabama | collected...
ATTGCCATTGCAGCGCGTAATGCTTCTGGCTGGCGTAACAACGTCAAACCACTGTCATAGGGGACGTTGAGGTATTTATGAGCATCGGTTGCCAGAGAATCTGCCTCAGACATTCCCTTGGTGAGATGTTTGTATTCTGGAGAAACTGCAGCCCATAATCCAAAGGCACCATCCACGTGGACCCAGCCACCAACATCGTGTACAAGGTGGATGATATCTTCAAATGGGTCAAACGCGCCGGTATTGATATTTCCAGCTTGCAGGCAGGCAATGGTCGGTCCGGATAGGGGGGGTAGCTGATCAGCGCGCATACGTCCCTGTCGATCCGTGGGTATGCGCACGACACGGTTGCGACCCAACCCGAGTAACCCCAGAGATTTAAAGAGCACAGGGTGCGCCTCGGCACCGATGATCACTGTAACTGGAGGCGCATCGAATAGACCATCTGCTTCGACATCCCAACCTGCACGATCAAGCACTACATGCCTGCCAGCTGCTATGCCACACAGATTTGCCACTGTCGCTCCGGTTACGAAGGTTCCCCCACTACCAGGAGGTAGCTCGAATAGATCGATCAGCCATTTCAATGCCACCTGTTCAAGGAAGGCTGTCCCAGGTGTGGGTTCATACAATCCTGTGTTCTGATCCCAGGCGGCTGCCATCCAATTGGCTCCTACAGTCACGGGGTATGCAGATCCAATCACATAGCCGAAGAAGCGCCCACTGGTAGTGGCCAGCGTAGCAGGGGATATGTAATTGTCCAGCTCAGACAAAATCTCGTGTGGGTCAGTCGGTTGATTACCCAATGGGTGATCCAATTTTTGGAGGGCTGCGATCGCTTGTGGATCAGGTGCGACTTTTCGTTTGTTGATCCCGTCCAGGTACGCTATGGCTCGCTGAGCACTATCGTTCAGAATCTCTCTCATCGCTTCACTCCTCAAATACTTGAAGGAAACTTGTACCTTTCCTGCTTGACCGGTAAAGTTGATCCATTTTGATCAATTATATATTGGATTCAGTACCAATCCAGTTTTGAACTGTGTTAGTAGAGTCAAGGCTTAAACGCTTCTCTCCAGGTTTCCGAAATCTTCGGACTGCAACCAGAAGCAGCCTGATCAGGCCGAATAACTTGTAGGCTGCAGGGTCATCATGATAAAATTGACCCCGGTTTAAGTGTTTAATTGTTTGGCAAAGCGAACCTGAGGAACCCATTTGGAATCCTCTTTTTACAAAAAATAGGAGGCAATAAAGTATGGACTTACAGAAGTTGGAAACTGTTGCACGTGACATTGTGGCACCTGGAAAGGGTGTCCTGGCAGCAGATGAGAGTTTCCCCACCATTAAAAAACGATTTGACAGCATCAATGTTGAATCTACCGAGGAAAACCGCAGGGTTTACCGCGAGCTCCTCTTCACCACTGAAGGGGTGGAGGAATTTATCGGCGGCGTGATCACTTTTGATGAAACCATGCGTCACAAAGCAGCTGATGGTACACCCTTTCCTGACCTGCTGAACGCGCGCGGTATTTATCCGGGAATTAAGGTTGATAAGGGTGCCCGTGATTTAGCTTTACACCCTGGCGAGAAATTCACCCAGGGTTTGGATGGGTTGCGGGAACGCCTGGCAGAGTATGTGGGATTGGGGGCAGCCTTCACCAAGTGGCGCGCTGTTTATTCGATCACCAAAGACCTTCCCTCTGCATATGGATATAAAAACAATGCCGCTGGCCTTGCACAATATGCCGCATTATCCCAGGAAGCCGGCTTGGTACCCATCGTTGAACCAGAAGTTCTGATGGATGGATCTCACACGATCGATCGCTGCGAAGAAGTGACCACGCAAGCCCTTGAGGCGGTTTTTGCTGAATTATTCGCAGCAGGTGTGAAGTTTGAGGGTATTCTGCTGAAGCCAAACATGGTGCTGGCGGGGAAAGATTGTCCGCAGCAAGCCGGTGTACAGGAAATTGCTGAAGCCACAATCCGGGTTTTACTGCGCACTGTACCTCCGGCTGTTCCCGGGATTGTTTTCCTATCCGGAGGCCAGACACCTGCCCAGGCGACTGAAAATCTGTCTGCCATGAACACCATTGGTGGTTTTCCCTGGCAGTTGAGCTTTTCCTACGGGCGTGCCCTGCAGGAAGAAACGCTCAAGACCTGGCTGGGCAAAAAAGAGAACTATGCTGAAGGGCAAAAGATGTTCTCCCGCCGGGCAAAGCTGAACAGCCTGGCACGCTATGGCGAATATTCGCCAGAATTAGAATCTAAACCTGCTTGATAATTTGAAATCTGAAAAAGAAGAGTGCGGCGGTTGGATCAAGCCGCACTCTTCTTTATTAAATCAACATTATGTGGGCAGCGGCTAGGCAACTACTGCAACTCCTGCCTTTCAAATACCCCCAGTGCAGCCACCAGGGCAAGGAGCAGGATCACAAGACCCAGTGCGGCCGAGCCCCAATTGCTTGAAAAATCGAGGGACCCTTCTGCAATCTGGTAGCACCATGCCAGGAGACCACTGGGCAGCAAGGCCCCTATGTTGGGGATGCTGCCTGAGATGATCAGAATTAATGAACCCGCTAGCGCCAATCCAGCAGCTGCACCGGTAGAATTCCCCAATGTACTGCCGAGTATTGTTACACTGGTAAATACAAGGACCCACAGCAGAAGCAGGCAGTTAATAACCAAGAAGATACTCAAATCAAGCATTCCAAAGAGTACAATGTTGTAATAATAACCGGCTGCGCAGGTGATTACAAATCCTAGCAAGTACAGCAACACCTGTGAGGTAAATTTGCTGGTGATGAAAATACTCCGTGAGAGCGGTTTACTCAGAACTACCCCTGCAGTACCCCTTTCCTTTTCACCTGCCACAGCTCCCATACCAACCAGGATCACGACAATGAAACCAAATTGGGTTACTGTTTCGATATGCGAGTTTAGCGAATCGATAACCGTCATTTCAGGGATCAGATCAGCGAAAATCTCTGCTCCCTCCAGTGAGCCCAAGAGTTGGGGAGTGAATTTCGTGAGTAGGGGGGAGATGATCCCGAAAAGGAAAAATACTGCGCAAACGATCAAGACCCGCCGGGTTCGCCACAGGTAAAGTATTTCTTTGCGACTGTTGGCCAGGAATAATCGTAAACTCCAGCCTAAGGGTGGGGGAGAGGGTGATTTTTCTCCCATCAAAGCCAGCTCGCTATTCCTTGCACGCCACAACCTGATCAACCAGAGCCATGCTGGCAGTAACAGGATTACCAAAGCGAGCCAGGTTGTCCATAACTGGTTGGTCGAGATACCGATATAAACTGCTACAGAATCGAGCATGGCATGGTAACCGACCGCTGCCAGGAAGAACAGCATTTTATTGCGTTTGAATGCCTGCAGGACGATGATGGATAAAGTTACCTGGGCTGAGATAGCAAGCACCCGTTCAATAAATGGTGCCATTGCGTATAGTGGTGAGGTTGAGAAAAGTTGTCTCTGAAGGGAAAGGATTTCAAGCTGGGCTGCGGACAAATTCAAGGTATCCAGGTCGACTCCCCCCAGGTTTAATAAGGTGCTTATCGTGGAAGCGGTCAATACCCCCCCGAATAGCATGGCTTCGATACCACCGTGACCCAGTCCCAACATGATCCCATCTTCGAAGCGGCGCGCCCACTTTACCAAAGCGTAGCCGATCGCCCGGGCCAGCTCTTCGCAGACCCCAGCTGAAAGTCCAAGGATCACGGCGGTACGCCAAAGGGATGCTCCATCGGGTTGGAGTGTTTTTGGCAGCAAACCGATGCTTACCAGCCACCTGTTCAGCGGCAGGTGCACCACCTGTGACCCGATGAAGGTAAGCGTCCCCACCACGAACAAGATCCAGTAAACTCGGTAATTCCGCCGCAAAATAACAGCCAGAACGATTGGCACCAGCACCATCCCCAGAATCGATAGTAAGTAAGCAAGCGGGATCATGTCATTTACTGATCTTCAAGAATATCTCTTCTAGGGAAGGGCGTATCCATTCATATTTATCGATGCGGATAGCATGCTTAACGATCATGGGAAGCAGTTCTGTTTTCCCCTGGGGAACATCCTTTGCCAGGATGGTGATATTCTGGCCCCTGCGAGCGACCCGCTCCACCCAGGGTCGCTCTCCAAGTTCATCCAGGAAAGCCTGAGGGGCGATAAAATCAGCCTCCAGTTCAAGAGAGGCGGCGAAAACCGGGTATTGAGAGAACAGCTGCTCACGGCTGGAGGTCAGCATAAGGCGGCCTTCATGCAAAACTGCGATCGTGTCACAAATACGTTCAATATCTGCCAAGATATGGCTGGACAGGAAGACGGTCACCTGTTTGCGCATGGCAGCTAAAGTATCAAGAAGCTCCTGGCGACCAGCTGGATCCAGGGAGCTGGTTGGCTCATCGAGGATTAATATCGAGGGATTGCCAAGCATCGCCTGGGCAATGGAGAGCCTCTGTTTCATACCTCCTGAGTACCCCCCGATCTTGCGGTGCGCTGCCGGTGTTAAATTGGTTAATTCGAGTGCCCGATCGACCTGATCCTGGATTTCCCGTGGTGGAATTGAGAGTAATCGTGCAATATAGATCAGAAATTCACGCCCTTTCATCCACGGATAGAGTCCCGGTTCTTGGGGCAGGTAACCGACCTTGTTTTTCGATGGCTGGTCAGTGATGGAGATTTCATGTCCGGCCACCCAGGCTCTGCCACTGGTCGCCTGTGCGAGGCCGGTCAGCAAGCGGATCGTGGTGGTTTTTCCAGCGCCATTCCTGCCCAGGTAGCCGAAAATTGAACCATACGGGACGCTCAGATGCAGATCCACCAGGGCTTCGACCTCTCCATATTTACGTGTCAACCCCTGGGTGTGGATAGCGTATTCTTGGGATGGATGGGAGCTCATGAGTGGCAGCCTGGATGTTTATCCCTCTTCTCGGCCAATCAGGAGATATGCGATGGGTCCAAGAAAATTTAGCAGCAGGATGATGACTGCCCAGGCCCATTTTGGGAGATACCTGACCTGGTCGCGGCGGATCAGATCGACCAGTGCGATGAACAGCAGAGCCAGCTCGATGACCAGCAGAGGTAGGAGCAGGGGTAAAAAGCTGCGCAGTTCATTCATTTGCTATGCTTTATCATGAGTGTGCTTATTTAATTAAGTATATATCAAATTTGATTACCCGTGATTGTCGCTGAGGAACAGGTCAGGTCGTCTACCTGTAAACCTCTTATTCATTACGAAGGGCTGCTGAAAAATTGTTCAATCCTTATATGTCATTCCAGCAGTGCTTCTCAAAATACATTTATCTGAACACTCTCTCATCGCGTTAATCGCTTATTTTCGATCAAAATCCTCATTCCCCCGCACGATCAAAATCGGTTTATTAATCTTCCTCAGAATTTGTCTGGCAATATTTTCCAGGAGGAAAGTCTTCGGTGGCTGATATTCATGTGCACCGACGATCACCAGGTCATAGTCTCCTGATCTGGCTTCTGCCAGGATCTCATCCACAACCAAGCCGTGCCGTACCATGGGTGATGAATGAATCCCCAAATCATGCAAAGCCTGGACATCTGCCTCAACAAGCAGACCTTCACGGGTATGTTCTTCGATTAATTCATCCGTGTTTGCGCGCAGGTTTTTACCTGTCACACCTGGTCCAGCGCTAATCTGGGACATGACATGCAAAATGGTGACATTTTCGTCTCCAGGAAGAATGCGTGCTAACTGTGCAGTGAATTGACTCAGAACAGAGGCTCTTCCTGCCCCACTATCACACAACAAGATGCGACGGATTGGCTTCGCTTTGCCTTTGAACACGATAGCAGAGCAAGGCACATTTTCAGCAACAACAGCGGAAGGGAAGCGATGAATCCAGCGATCTATATAGGAAGTGTTCCTTTCTCCGATGATCACTAATTCAAAATTCTCCTGTTCAACTTCATGCTTTACCTGTTCACACAAATCACCAATCCGGAATTTGGTGACCAGATTGGGAAGATTCAACTTTGCCTGGGCTTCTGCCAGGTTCTTTTTGGCATCGGCAAGGTGCGACTCTTTGTCGCTCCCTACCACTGCAAGCACAGTCAAAGGAATCTCAGTTTGTTGTGCAAACATCCCACCAAAAGTGAGAAGCTCGTCGTTCGATAAAAAGTTGGATAGGACAATCAGTATTTTCATCACTTACCCTTTATTATATAAGTAGTAACATGATCGGTATCGAAAGAATAATCAACCCGAAGATCACCAGGTTGCGGTTGCTGGATGTGATCCAATTTGCAGACTTCAAAGCAAGAGCTTGATATAAGTGATTCATGATCAATAAAACCAATATTGAAACGATGCTTATGCTGATCATTCCAGCTAATACGATGGTAAAAGCGGATGGAACATCTAATAAAGAGGCTGCCAAGAGTGTATCGATAAAAGTCGTGATGTTGGCTCCCATGATGTAAGGGATCACATTCTCACGACGAATAAAGCCGCGATTACTCAAAGGCACCAGGATGCTCAGCGAGAGGCTGACGGACATTGAGATCATCGTGACAGCCGCTCCCAACAAGAACATGACCAACGGATGATAAACGAGGCGGGAAACCTGACCAACTTGACTTTCCTTTAAGGCCATTTCGGGCAGGCATTTATCAAACAGAAAGAAGCTGAGCATGATGATACCTAAGCCCACCAGGAAGACCAGCCATTGAGGTAAGAAGTCTGACGCCAGATTTGATATTGGGTAGATCAGGCGATTGAAGATCGATTGGATCGATTGCCCGGCTTGGATTTGAAATCTGTCAAGGTATCCGGAACGCAATAAATACAGTCCGAGGAAAAAGGCCGGGATGTATGTTGTGACGGTCACGATCAGCGAAATCAGTCCCATGCTCAAGCTGGTTGACCGGTCGCGGCCTCGTAGGATATAAATAAACCCAATCAAGATAACAATAAAACTTGCCCCCAACCGACTGCCTGTGATCATCGCAAAGGTGTTGTATTGATCGAGAGTGCCAGTATTGTAGAATGCCAGGGCAGAGGCTGCCACCGGAGAACCGCTCATGATGAGATAAGCGAAAGACCATCCAAAACCAAGGCTGTTCGCCAGGTTATCGATCGAAAAGAAGCCATCCATTAATGGCGCCAACCCGCCAGCACCATCCTTCATTAATGTGATAGCCAGGATGAACAAATATAGGCTGGCAATAAACAGCGCTACCTTGGAATAGGGGATACTTGTCAACCTGGAAAATATTGCTTTCTTCTTCAAGTCTGCTTGTTGTTGTGCCAAAGAAAGATTTAACTCCGATGAGAATTCAATTTTGCAATCGGGGATGAGCTGGTTGATCTAAATCTCCAACAGTCCATTAATAGTAACACTGGCATAGAGATCATTGATGATAAATTGAAATTCTTAAGCAAACAAGAGGCTAATTCATTTGAATAACCAGGGAGGTTTTTTCATTGGTGGAAAACCAGGCAGGAACAGGCCGATATTCAAGGATTCATTTTACAATTTATGCGTATAATTTCTGTTTGATCAGTATATCAATTGGCAGTGAATGCAGTAACGGCTGTACAAATTTTTGAATCTTACCAGGTACGTTGGTTGGAATTCTCCATATGGACGGAGGGCGATCCTGATGCAAGCGATGTTGTTTTCTCCTCATATCGAAGAGGCTTCTGTCCTCAACTTGATTCTGCAAAGAGTGGGTTTCACGGTAAGGACTGTGCACAACCTGGACCAGGCAAGTGATGCCTGGCCAGAGCAATCAGCAGATTTTGTGCTTATCACCCTGCAGGATGATATCTCAAAGGCGCTGAAGCATATTGAGAACATCCGTTTACACACAGTGATCCCGATATGTGTGATCAGCGATCCTGTTAATGAAAGCGTGCTGGTAAATTTATTGGAAGCTGGTGCGGACATTGTGATCCAACGGCCCTTTGGTATTCGGTTCTTGCAAGCACAAATAAAAGCGCTCCTGCGTCGAAGTGCAGGCATTCCATTCTTCAGTTTACCGATCTTATCCCAACATGATGTCGTACTCGATCCATCAATCCGGACAGTAAAGGTGGGTGATGAACAGGAAAAACACTTGACCCAACTGGAGTTCCGCTTGCTGTATACCCTGATGACCAATGTAGGCCAGATAATCCCCACAGAGCAAATTGTAGAACATGTCTGGGGTTATTCTGGTGAGGGAAACAGGGACCTGGTACGGGGTTTGGTTCAAAGACTGCGTGCAAAAATCGAGCCGGTATCAGGAAAACCACGCTATGTACTTACAGAACCAGGGATTGGATACTATTTTGTAAGACAACTCTAATCGACCAGCACTTCGAAATCTTTTTCAAACCCTTCCTTGCTGTAGCCGCTTCCTTCGAGCGGCTTTGATTTTAATTTATGAATTCCAGACCAATTTTTCAAAAATGTATAAATTTTCATATGTTGATTGAGATTTTAATACGGCAATATGATCGATTTTCCACGCAAATCTGACATCAAATGATTATATTTTACAAGACTAAATCAATAGGGAGTTGCCAGGTTGATGGTAATTGAATGCCCCGTGTGCCATAGTAAGTTGCAATTATGCGACGAGGATGCTGATATAAAAAAACAGCTGACCTGTTCGCATTGTCATACCAGGCTGGAAGTAACTTGGCTTTTTCCTCTGACGCTGGATATTTATGAAGAAGATTACTTTCAATCAAATTTATCAATAGACAATATTGGGACTTAGTAAATCCACCAGTAAGTTGAAGGTTCAAAATCGGCATCAATACACCTGTAAAAATCACACCAACCATAACCTGGAAAGAGAATATTCCCCGCAGATTATCAAGAGGCCGGTCAATTTGGACAAACTATGACGAGTGAGCAAATTTTCGAGATTAGAAAGTCCGATCCTTTGGGGGAGATCGGGTGTTTCAACCCAGTAATGGAAGACGAATGAACTTAATTATTGGAGACAATTTCGGAGAGTTCAAAGATGTAAAGGAAAAAGTTTGGCAAACTCAGAATTATTGAATCGCGTAGAAGGAATACTGCACACTAGTTACGGAAATGGAAAGTACCATGAATCAAGCAAAATGCCCAATATGTGAAGAGAAAATATTATTAAACGACAAAATCAAATTCCTGGATCGAGTCAGCTGTCCTACCTGTGATGCGTTGCTGGAAGTTGTGAACACCTCTCCAGTTGAGTTAGATTGGATATATTTCGATGAAGATTTAAATAACAATGGTAAAGAACGGCACCAGAAATCAGATTCTGCAAGATGCCCACTCTGTCATGAGAATGTTCACATTGGGAAGAATATGAAGGTCGGCAGTCAAGTTATTTGTACGGGATGTGATGCACAATTAGAAATCGTATCTCTGGTTCCCCTGGAGCTTGACTGGCCGTTTGGTGGTGGCAGCGATTACTACTCCCAAGATGATGATTATTACGAAGAGAGTTACGATAAGTATTAAGATCAGGTGTTTGCGCTAGGAAAATCGAATTTCGGTGAAACTAATTTATGTCTTCCTCATATCTAACGCGCGCAGGCGTCGAAAAACTGCAAAAAGAGCTTGAATTTCTTCGTACTGTAAAACGAGTTGAAGTTGCTGCTCTGCTGCATGATTCTAATGGCAGCCTTGAATTTGATGGTGATAGTGATCCCGAATTTGTAATGGTGAAGGAGCAGCAGGCATTCATTGAAGGTCGGATCCTGGAACTCGAGATTTTATTGTCTAATCCGACCATCATTGACCAGAAATCACCCAGTGGTATTGTCGAAATCGGTTCTCAGGTTAAAATCTCTGAAAGTGGTGAGATTCCGGTAGCCTACACCATCGTCGGGCCAACCGAAGCAGCTCCAGTCGATGGGTTGATCTCCTTTGCCTCCCCTTTAGGAAGTGCACTGCTCGGGCACCGTTCAGGGGAGGAGGTGATGGTCAAATCGCCAGGAGGGATTTACACCGTCAAGATCCTCGAGATAACTTGATAGTTTATATTGGGAAATTTTTTACTCCCATTTTTGTATTAATTGCCACTACGCACGTCACTGATCAGGAACTGTAAAGTGGATTTCTGATCATCTTTTACGGCAAGTTATACAAACTAAGACAATAATTGCTGCGAGAATAATGACTTGTAAGGTTCAATAGAATGGGGCTAGGGAAGGTGCGAGCAGATCGGGCTGTCTGTACCCCCATGATGATTCTCCTCAGAAGAGCGCATGGAATGATCTGTAATTTATTCAAACTTGTTGAGAGCATATGTTGAACGGAAACTCGAAAATAAATTCATTTTTATCGATCTTAATTCGTGGTATGGGTAACGTAAAGCATGGTGACTGGCTGGTTATCCTGCTTTATTTTTCAGTAGTACTTATCATCGGCCTGGCGTTATTCCTGTCTGAACAGAGGTTAATTTCACAGTATTACCAATTTTCTCAAACCGTACGTACCTTTCTAATATTAATCTACATCACCATTGCCATCTTTTGGGATGGATCCTCCTTTTTGGGTGAGCAGAGCAGGAGCAGGTATCAGCAAACTAACGGAGGTCTCCCGGGAGATAAAAATTAATTTGAGCAGATTTTCAGTTCAAAATAGTTGTTGGATAAGTGGTTTTCGGATGCAAT
>Ga0316578_10001057_pt1 | contig 10629 bp, 7 predicted proteins | sample J0NA_2_FD_203076 | JGI IMG/M metagenome (GOLD analysis project Ga0316578, IMG submission 203076) | Rhizosphere microbial communities from salt marsh grasses in Alabama, United States - J0-2_160517rDrC | ecosystem: Host-associated > Plants > Roots > Rhizosphere | place: USA: Alabama | collected...
TCTTTAGAAGAGGCTCTCGATCCACAATACAAACTCGCCCCCAAGCTAGGGGGCAACAACAGAATGGAGCGGGTGCAAGGAGGGGATTCTAATTCGTTTGTTTTTTGGTCTGTTGTGGCATTTCTGGGGCGATTGGCAGCACGATGGTGAAGGTGCTGCCCTTTCCGACCTCGCTCTCGAGGTGTATCTCTCCACCCATGAGATCGACCAACTGCTTGACGATAGTGAGGCCCAGGCCCACGCCGGCAGCGGAGGTGCCCTCCACCTGGCGGAAGGGCTCAAAGATGATGTCCTGAGCATCCTCGGGGATGCCGCGACCGGTATCGGAGACCGCCAGCGCCCAGTGGGTCTCGTCGTCGGCGAAGGCGTGTATCTGCACCGATCCCTCTTCGGTGAACTTGATGGCGTTGCCCACCAGGTTGAAGATCACCTGGCTCAGCTTCTCCCGGTCGCCCGTGACGCTGGGAGGTGTATCGTCGCTGATGTGACCGGTCAGCTCCAGCCCTCTATCGTGGGCCAGTACGCCCATTGCGCTGGTCACTTCCTCGACAAGGTTGGATGGAGAGAGAGGGGCAAGCCGCAACTGGAGGATGCCCGCTTCGATCTGTGCCTGGCCGAGGAGGCTGTTGGCCAGGCTGAGCATGTACTGGGTGTTGGCATAGATGCGGTCGACGGCGTGGCGTTGTTCCTCGGGGGAGGCGTAGACGTCCTCGCGGATCAGTTCGGTCAGGCCCAGGATGGCACCGAGGGGGGAGCGCAGGTCGTGGGAGGCGATGGAGAGGAAGGTGGACTTCATGCGATCGACCTCGGCTTCTTGGGTAAAATCGCGAAAGACGGCCACGGTGCCGATCTCCTCGCCAGAGTCGAGCCTGACCTGTGCCGCACTCATCGAAAGAGTCTTTTTGTCCCATTGAACCTTGATGCTGGGGTAGTGAGCGGATTTGTCTTTCAGGATAGCGGCGATCACTTCTTGATCGTACGCGCTGACGTTGTCGCTCACCCAGGTATCTATGCCGCGGCCTATGATCTCGCTTGGTGGGTGTCCCAACAGGTTTTCGGTCGCGGGGTTGGCGATGGCAGCGCGCCCCTTGGTGTCAAAGACGACGATGCCGTCGGCGGTGGAATTTAGGATGGCTCGCAGCTCGCCCGTGCGCTGCTCGACGCGTTAGTCGAGCTCCAGGTTGAGAGTGCGCAAGTTGTGCAATACTTGTTTCAGATCGCGCGCCACCAACTGCGATATGGCTGCGATTGAAAAGAGATTAAAGATCGGCGTCACATAGACGCCGGTGCCTAGCAAGATACCAACTACAATGGTTATCGCACTTCCCATACCAGCAATTACAAAGCTGGCATAGGGGCGTAGTAAGAAACTTGAAAGGAATGCCGAGATTGCGACTCCAGATGTCAAAGCAGCAAGTAGCCAATTATCTGGCATGTTGGCATAAACACTGGCTGCGAGCAATATCACAAACAGGTATGTAGCCACATGCTCTGACCAATAGCGATTGATGATGAAAACAACAACGACGAACAGCACAGCGAGCCACGTATTGATTTCGCCGATCCAAAAGGCGTCGGGATTAGACGATACCGGGGCTGGTGGATGACCGCTGGCAATGAGGAGCAAGAAGACTACTTCTTGGATGAATATGGTCGCCAGCATGACTGCCGAAAAGATGTCAAGTAATTTCCGTCGACGAACTTGATCAGGACCAATTGAGGGAATGTCTAGGAATTTGTTGATTGTGTTGGCGATTGATTTGAGAGTCGCTTTCATCCATTGCCTCCGGTGGGCGGTTGGGTAGGGATGCTACCACCGTGTTCTTTTTCAAGCATATACAATTCGCTCTGTTCGAACCCTCGCTCTCGATAATACGGCCGCGTGCCCACGGCGGCGATGACGGCCAGTCGCTCATACCCTTCTTCTCGCGCAATCTGCTTGGCCTCCTCGATCAGGCGCGTGCCCAGGCCTGCGTGTTGCGCCGTGCCCGCTTGCCGGTCGCCCAGTTCCAGCGCTGGCCCGTAGACGTGCACCTCGCGGATCACAGCGCAGCCGGCCAGTTCGTCGATGGGAGACTGGGCTTGTGGCAGCGACAGCCGCAGGAATCCTGCCAACCGGTCGCCGGGGGTGGCGTAGCTGAGAAAGACCTCGTGCGTGGCGTCGGTCTCGTAGCGCAGAGTCTCCAACCCGAGGGACTTGGCGTCGATCTCGCGCCCGCGTACCTCGCGGCAGCGGATGCAGCGGCACGCCAGCCCTTCCTGCTTCATTCGCTGCTGCACGATCTGGCGCAGGTTGGTCTTTTTTACCCCCTCGACGATGTTGGGCGAGGGGATGTCGCGCATGAGGCGGTTGACGCGGCAGTACGGTGGGATCAGGGCTTTGCACTGGGCCAGCAACTCTACAAGTGTCTCTTCGTCGTAGGGTTTGTATTCGCCTCGCTGCCAGTGCTCGTAAAGCTCGGTGTTTGCCAGCAGTGCCGTGGGATAGATTTTCATCTCGTCGGGCCGCAGAGCGGCATCATCCCACAGCCGCCGAAAGTCGGCTAGATCGCTCTCAGGTGTGGCACCCAGTAGGTTGGGCATCCAGTGGACGACGATCTTGAACCCCGCCAGCCGCAGCAGGCGCATTGCGCGCTGGGTATCGGCGACGGTGTGGCCGCGCTTGTTGCGCGCTAGGATGTCATCATCCAGGCTCTGCACGCCTAACTGTACCTTGGTTGCTCCGAGCCAGCGCAGGCGGCGTACCTCCTGCGGCGTGATGCGGTCTGGGCGTGTCTCGATTACCAGGCCGACGTTGCGGTGGGCCGCGCTCTCGTTTAGCTGCTGTGCCTCCTCCAGCGTGGACGTCTCGACTTTGTTCATCGCGTCCAGGCAGCGGCGCACGAACCACGCTTGATACTCCTCCGGGTAGCACGACCACGTCCCGCCCAGGATCAGCAGCTCGATCTTGTCCACGCTGTGGCCAAGCTCGCTCATTATCTCGATGCGGCTTGCCGTTTGACTATAAGGATCGAATTCGTGGCTGGCGGCGCGCATCGCGCCCGGTTCGTCGGGGAGGTAGCTCTTGGGCATGCGCTCCACGTCGGGGCAAAAGATGCACTCGCCAGGGCAGGGGAAGGGTTCCGTCAGCACCGTCACCGGCGCGACGCCGGAGATGGTGCGCGTGGGTTTTACCCGCAGGCGGCGCACCAGTTCGGGATCGGGCTGCTGCTCCTCATGCTCGCACCACTGCGCGTAGCCATCTAGGAGCTGGCTCTTGGAGAGTAGCTTGCCGTTGGGCAAGGGATGTTGGCGCAGGATGCGCGTCAGCGTTTTCTCCGAGAACTTGGATGTGGCCTGTATGTCTTCTAGGATGGCGAGGAGGATGTCACCGTGCTTTTCCAGGTCGAAAGGCACGGCACAGATGTTTTTCGTTTGCTCCTGGGCTTTGTTCAGCATATAATCATCCTGTGGATAGGGAGACCATCGAAAAACTGCTCGCCCTCAATCGCGAGTTCTACGCGTCCTTTGCCCGGCCTTTTGCTGACAGTCGTTCGCTCTCCGACCCGGCACTCACGAGCATTCTACCCCATATCCCTCAGCGCGCAAGAGTGCTCGACGTGGGCTGCGGCAATGGCCGCTTGGCGCGCCTGCTCGGCCGGGAGCGGCCCGGTGCCTCCTACACCGGCATCGACGCGGTGTCGGAGCTGGTCGAGGTGGCGCGCGCGCAGAACGCCGATCTTGAGACTATCACCTCTCAATTCCACGTCGCTGACATCACCCAGCTTGATTGGTTATTGTTCATTGACTCATTGCCCATTGACGTGATCGTTTGTTTGGCGGTCCTGCATCATATTCCTAGCTTTGACCTGCGCGCGTGTATCCTGCGCGAGATGGCTGGCCTGCTGGCTCCTGGCGGCATCGTGATCCTCTCCACCTGGCAGTTCCTGGATAGCGATCGGCTGCGGCGCAAGATCGTGGATTGGACAGAGGTGGGCCTTGTGGAGGAGGTGTTGGAGCAGGGTGATTACCTGCTCGATTGGAAGCGCGGCGGGCGGGGCCTGCGTTACTGTCACCTGGTGGACGAGGCCGAGATGGGGCGGTTAGCTGCCGAGAGCGGCATGCACGTGCGGACGACCTTCCGTGCCGGCGGGCGCGAGGGGAACTTGAGCTTATTCGCTGTACTTGGCCGAAAAAATGGGTAGAAGGTGTAACACACAGAGCCCTTTTTTCGTTTCAGGTGCAAATAGGAGGTGCACGATGGAACGACGTAGGATTGCGTTATTGGTGGGTCTGGTCGTTGCAGTTACGCTGGCTTGCGTGCCCACGCCTGCGCCAGGGCCGACCGCGGACCCAATGCTGACACAGATGATTGCCACTGCTGAAGCTAGAGCCACCTTAGTGTCAGCACCCGGCACCAAGCCACCGCCCCCGCCCCCTGGCCCGCTCATCCAACCATCCGATCTGACGTACCTGGGCGCATTCCGCCTGCCTGGCGATGCTCCCGACGAAGAGGGGTGGTTGTGGAGCGGCGAGGCGCTGGCCTACTACCCCGACGGCGACCCCAGTGGCCCCGACGACGGTTTCCCTGGCTCTCTCTTTGGCACCGGCCACAATTGGAACCAGTACGTCTCCGAGATCAGCATTCCCGTGCCCATCGTCTCCTTTGGCAAGAACCTGGAGGAGTTGAACACGGCTACCACCCTGCAGCCGTTCAGCGATATCCGTGGGGGGACGATCGACTGGCCGCTGGAGCAGCCGCGCGCCGGGCTGGAGTACCTGCCGCCGCTGGGCGAGCAAGACAGCGGCAAACTCTACTTTTGCTGGGCGCAGCATTTGGACGAGGGGGCGACCAATCCCTCGCACGGTTGGGCTGAGCTGGATCTCTCAAATCCCCAGCCTGCCGGACCGTGGCGCATTGGGGAGTATACGAACTATGTCACGACCGACTACCTATTCGCCATCCCGCAGGAGTGGGCCGACGCCTACACGCCGGGGATGCGGTTGGCCACGGGCCGCTACCGCGACGGTGGCCAGGCTTCGTATGGGCCGTCCCTGTTTGCCATCGGCCCGTGGAATGAGGGAAATCCGCCGCAGCCGGGCGCTACGCTAGATGCGATCCCCCTGCTTCTGTACGGCAACGTCTACGAGGAGGGCTCCCTCGCGATGGACGGCTACGCCCATTCCGACCACTGGTCGGGTGGGGCGTGGCTCACCACTGGGGATAAATCCGCCGTCGTATTCGTGGGTACCAAAGGCCTGGGCGAGACCTGGTACGGCTGCCCCGATGGCACCGTGTGGCCGGAGGAGCCACCATATCCGCCCGAGTGTGAGGAGCGGGGTTGGTGGTCGGAGCGGTTCGCGGCGCAGATCATCTTTTACAACCCCGCCGATCTGGCTGCTGTGGCCAGTGGCGCGATGGAATCCGGGGAGCCGCAGCCCTACGCGGTGCTGGAGATCGAGGACGTGCTGTACAACCCCGATTTCGTGCTGCTCAACCACCTGGGCGCAGCGGCCTTTGACCGCGAGCGCGGCCTGCTCTACGTGCTGGAGCCGCTGGCCGACGAGGAGCGATCGATCGTGCACTTGTGGCGGGTGGAATGAGAAAGTGTAACAAAATCATCCTGGACCTCGTTTCAGTAGTACACAATTCACAGAAGGAGGCAAAATGAGCAAGAAAAGTGTATTGGAGCGGATTGTTCCCATTCTGGTTCTCCTTGCGTCGGCGGGAGGCTTGATCTCTTGCATCCCGGTGCCGGGTGAGGAAATGGCGGTGGCGGAGGCCGGGCCCCGGGCCTGGATCGACTTTCCCCGCGATGGGGCCAGCGCGCCCGTAGGCGCCTCGGTCGTCATCGTCTCTCACGCCTACGCCGAGGATGGGGTGGTCGAGGTGCTGCTCTCGGTGAATGGGGTGGCCTACCGGCGCGATCCTCCGGCAAGTGTCGGGGATACCCTGGTCGAGGTGCGGCAGGAATGGACTCCCACAGAGCCGGGCCTGTACACCTTGGAGGTGCGGGCGTACAACGCTGCCGGCGAGATCGGCGGCTCCGACGCCATCACGGTCCGCGTCACTGGAGATGCGCTACCGACCGAGGTGGGCGGCCCGACAGAGGTGCCTGCGGCGACCATCGTGCCAACTGGCGTGCCAACTGGCGTGCCGACTGGTGTGCCGACCGGTGTACCGACGGCCGTGCCGACCGACGTGCCGACCGACGTACCCCCACCGACTTGGACACCTACCCCGCCCCCGCCGCCCCAGGTCAACTTCTGGGTGGACGATGACTCTATCACCGCCGGAGACTGCACCACGTTGCACTGGGAGGTGAGCTGGACTACCTACCTTGAGGTGAACGGTACCGAGGTTGCTGGGACCGGTACCTGGTCGGTCTGCCCGGACAGCACGGTTACCTACACCATCCACGCGGAGGGCCCAGGCGGTACTGTGGACCAGAGTCTCGTCGTCACAGTGAGCGCGGCGCCCGACACCACCCCGCCGCCGGTTCCCACGCCGCAAGTGCCGGCCAACGAGTTGGTGGTCGCTTGTAAATCCACACAGAATCTAGCCTGGTTGCCCGTCGACGACCCCAGCGGCGTGGTCTACTATGTCAAGCTGGAGCAGGAGATCAAGGCCGGCGAGTGGAGCTCGGTGGCTGGCTATGGACCGTTGACCGCCAAGCAGGTCGAAGTCAACGTGAATTGTGGCGGCATCTACCGCTGGGCCGTGCGGGCCGAGGATGGGGCTGGGAACATTAGTGCCTGGTCCGAATGGTACACCTTCTCCGTCAACTTGGAGTGAGTGGGGAAGAGATAGGAGGATTCAACGATGTCTGACAAACAGAAGCCTGTATTACTGGTACTTGGTTTACTGATACTATGTGCTCTGATAGCCCTGGCTGCCGTAGTGGGTTACTCTTTCCTGCAGCCTAAACCGGATCAGAAAGCGGCACAGGGTCAGTCGCAGATCTTGGTGCTGTTCAACTCCCCCGCAATGGGAGAGCAGGTTCCGGTGGGACGGCCGGTGACCGTCCACGCCGTCGCCAGTGGTGCCAAGATCGCGCGCGTCGAGCTGTGGGTTGATGGCCAATTACATACTGCGCAGAACAGCTCCTTGCCCGGCGGGACATCTCCATTCCCATTGGTGACTCTTTGGGAGCCCGCCACGGCTGGCACGCACACACTGATCGCTCGGGCTTTTGGTGTGCAGGGCGAACGTGCCCAGGCCACCGTCGAGGTAGAGGCTGCTTCGGCGGCTGACCGAGACGGCGACGGCGTGGCTGATGAGGTCGACGCCTGCCCGGACGAGCCGGGATGGCAGGCCGCCGGCGGCTGTCCCGACCGGGATGGCGATAACGTCCCCGACGCAGAGGATGCCTGCCCCGACGAGGCCGGCCTGCCCGAAAACGGCGGCTGCCCGGCGCCCGTTGAGGGGGATCGCGACGGCGATGGCATCTCTGATGGGAGTGATCGTTGCCCTGATGAGCCGGGGATGCCCACACTCGATGGCTGCCCAATGCCCAGTGACCGCGATGGCGACGAGATCGCGGATGAAGACGATGCCTGTCCTGACGCTCCTGGCTCTCCTGAGACCGGTGGGTGTCCCGACCGGGATGGCGATACCGTCCCCGATGACCGGGATGGATGTCCTGACGAGGCTGGGCTTCCCGAGAGCGGCTGTCCTACGCCCGCCGAGGGGGACCGCGATGGTGATGGCCTTACCGACGGTGAGGATGGATGCCCCGACGACCCCGGCCCGCCCGAGAACGGCGGCTGCCCGGTGCCTGAGGGTGCCCCAGGTGGTGGCGGGCCCGCCGGTAGCGGCGATGATGCCGACTCTGACGGGGATGGGATTCCCGATGCCGACGATAGCTGCCCCGGCGCGCCGGGCCTGCCTGAAATGGAGGGCTGCCCCGACCGGGATGGCGACACCGTGCCCGATTACCGGGACATGTGCCCCGACGAGGCCGGGCCGCCTGAAAACCTGGGTTGTCCCGAGGGAACTGCCGACGGAGATGGCGATGGTGTCCCCGATGATACCGATCCTTGCCCCGATGAGGCGGGCTTGCCCGAGGATGGCGGCTGTCCACCTCCAGAGGTAACCCCAGAACCAGGGGGGCCTGGTCCCGGCGGGATTCCAAGGCCGGACCCTGACGATCTTCCTGTGGGAGTCGAGTTCCAGGCGTTGAGCTTCCAGGTGAGTGACGACTATGACGGCGTCTACTGCTACCCCAGCTTGGCTGGAGGGCCCGTGGAGCGATACACCTTTGAACCACTGGGCGAGCAGCGCTGGGACATCGCTGCCGACCTGGGCAGCCGCATGCTCGCCACGGACCCAGATCTACCCATCGAGGTGCAGATGACGTGCGGTGCCGATAACATCTATCCAGGGGATGAAGGATCCGCCTGGGGCGTCTATTGGGGCCTGGGCTCTGTCGCCGGAAGCCATCCTGCTTCGGATTGGGATGGTCATGTGATCACCGTGCGCTCTACGGGTGGGGATGATGGGCGCTGGTTCGAGGCCCAGTACCGCCTTTGCCTGGGGACGTGTGAGGATGTTCTGTTCCAGCCTCCCATCCTCTCGTTGTACCATTATGGAGGCGATTCGCTGTTGCTCTGGATGTGGGATGGCGACCGGGAGCAGATCGACGGTTTTCACGTCTATATCGACGGCAGCCGTGTTTTCAACGTGAGCCGCGACGCGTATTCTTATAGCGTTGCTTCGTATGCCCCCTTGTGCGGCTCCGGCCGGCTCGAGTTCCAGATATCGGCATATGCGGGCGAGAACGAATCACCCCTCAGCAACATGGCCTACTGGAGCAGGCAGGCTTGTCCCCGTGTGGTGCGTGTGACCTTTGAATACCTGGGGACCCATGATCTGGGCGATGACGAGTGGTGGGCGCATGGCGAAAGCGTTGGCCCGATCTATGGCGACTTTTGGGCCTCAGGTAGCACCGAGGAGGAGCTCTCCTTCTGGGGCGTGGATTACGGCAATTGGTGGGGGGAGCACGACCATGGCTACCGCCTGCAGCACTATACCAACTATTCTATCCAGTCCATCTTTGACACGATCTGGACCTGGAGCTTGGGCATGGGCAGTACGCCGAGCCCGTACCGCGCCCCAGATCGCAACTATGTGACCGTCGAGCTGGGGCCCTACGATGACCTGACCTTTGGCGGGCTGATCAAGGATGTCGACAGCGGCAATCCCGATGATACCCTCTTCGACGGGCGGCTCACGCTTCCGTCCGGCGAGGTCAGGCCGGGGCGCTACTTTGTCCGCGATCGCAACATCACGCTCCAGGTGCTGGTGGACGTGATCGTCGGGCCAGAGGTCGGCCCCGAGCCCGATCTGACCATCACTAACGTGGACAAGCGCGAAGACCAACTGCGCGTCCACGTCTTTAACAATGCCTCCGATATGGCAGAGCCGATGGACATCACCGTGCACTGGGTGCCGGTGGGCTCCAGCACGGTTGTCGACTCGCGCACCTGGGAGAACGTGCAGATCCCCTCGGGAGGGAGCCGCATCCTGCAGAGCGGGGTGCCGGTGGGCGATATCGGCGGCATGATCTTTGTCCTCGATCCTAACGAAGCCATCCCTGACGGCAACCGGGGCAACAACACCTTCGAGACGCCGCTCACCATGCGGGTCGAGTTCCTGCGGGTTGGCGCGGGGCACTGTAGCGAATCCGGTTGCAGCATCTTTGACTGCGACAGCGAGTGGAAGTTCAGCTTCTGGGCAGGTTATGGTCCTTCGGAGAGCGAAATCTCCTGGGTGGCTTTCAACGAGCGCTTCCCGCGGAGCGGGCATCTGGAGGCTTGCGGCCACGATGCTTGCATGTACGAGGCCAGTTCCGAGGAGGATTATATCATGGAGGGCGACGATCGTTACGTCTTTGAGTTCGAGATGCCCGCCGCCGAGAATGTGTACGTCAAGGTCATGGCGACGGAGCTCGATTTCTGGACCAGTGACGATCACTTCGCTTCGCCCTTCTATCGCTACGCGCCGCGCGATAACTGGGGCGCGAGCAGCGACCCGTATACGGGCTTGCTGGCGGAAGATGGTAGCTGCAACGACGCGCTTTGCTCCGAGTGCGGCGATAGTTCGGTGTGGGCGCGCTGGCGCATCACGAAGGTGGAGTAGTAAAGTAGGTGGAAAGAGGTGCCCGGCACGTTCAACGTGCCGGGCACCTGGTCTGGAGAAGGGGCAAGCCAGTGCCACATCGAAAATAATCCAGGAGAATGACATGAAGATACGTCGAATAACCATGGCATTGATAGTGAGTTTGGGGCTGACTATGGGCCTGCTCCTAGTGCTGAATGGCGCTGCGGTGCTGCCCGTCCATGCTGCCCCGCCGCCTACGTATCGCTACGTGGCGACTACGGGCACCGACGCTTTTAACGATTGTAGGACTAGCACCTCCCCCTGTCGCACGGTGCAGCACGCGGTGAACGTCGCCGGGATTAACAACGCCATCTTGGTCGCCAAGGGTCTCTACGATGACCTGTACACACACACGGTCCCGTCCGGTTATTTTGCCCCGCCCGCCAGCGGGGTCATCACCCAGGTGCTCTACGTCGACAAGACGGTGGCTATCCGGGGTGGCTATACAACTGCCTTCAAGGAGCCGCCTGACCCATCGAGTAACTCTA
>Ga0316578_10001059_pt1 | contig 10625 bp, 10 predicted proteins | sample J0NA_2_FD_203076 | JGI IMG/M metagenome (GOLD analysis project Ga0316578, IMG submission 203076) | Rhizosphere microbial communities from salt marsh grasses in Alabama, United States - J0-2_160517rDrC | ecosystem: Host-associated > Plants > Roots > Rhizosphere | place: USA: Alabama | collected...
GGGAGTCCGGCAGGGCCGCTCAGGTGAGGTGCTGGCCCCCGTCGACCCGAATGATCTCTCCCGTAACATAGCCGGCGCGGGCCAGGTACAGAACCGCGTCGGCGACGTCGGCGGGAGCGCCGAGCCGGCCCAGCGCGGTGCGTCCGGCCGCCGCCTCGCGGTACTCGTCCGCGTCTTCCCCCTCCGGCAGCAGCACGGGCCCCGGCGCGACGCCGTTCACGCGGATGTTCGGGGCCCAGGCCCGCGCCAGCCCGCGGGTGATGCTCGCCAGGCCCGCCTTGGTGGCGACGTACGGCACGTAGCCGGGCCACGCCTCGTCCCAGCCGGTGTCGATCACGTTCACGATGCTGCCGCCGTCGACCATCATGCGCCGCGCGGCCGCGCGCGCACACAGGAAGGGCGCCCGTAGGTTCACGTCGAAGAGGTGGTCCCACTCCGCCGGGGTCACCGTCATCGGATCGTGCCGGGGAAAGATGGCGGCACTGTTCACAAGCAGGTCGAGCCCTCCGAGCGCGCGCTCCGTCTCCGCGAACAGCCGGTCGATCGACGCGGGATCCTCCAGGTCGGCGGACACGGCCACGCCTCCGGCCCCCCCGGCCTCCAGGAACGCGACGACCTCGCCCGCCTCGGTCTGCGAGCTCCGGTAGTGCACCGCGACCCGCCACCCGGCCCCGCCGAGGGCGAGGGCGATCGCGCGCCCCACGCGGACGGCCCCGCCGGTCACGAGCGCCCGGGGCGCCGTCGGCTCCGACTCGCGCATCTCTCTCCTCCTCGAAATGCCCGGCCCCGGGAGGCCCCCCGGGGCGCCCGGTCCGAGCGATCACCTTCCCCCGTACCGACTTCGCCGGCACGTCCACGATCTCATGGTAGGGCCGCGCGTCCCGGGCGGCGAGCGGCGTCACCTTCCGCGCGGGCCGTCATCCGCCCAGTTTGATGGCGGACGGCGAGAGAGCGCGTGGATGACGGACGGCGAGAGCGCGCGCGGATTCGGGATGAAACTTTCTTCCGACCGATCCGAACGGTGAAGGGCGCCGCGACCGGCGGCGGGACCGCGCGAACCCGGCAGAGCCGGACGAGGGACGATGAACGAGATCCTGCGCAAGGAAATCTGGAGGAAGCTGGAGGCCCTGCCGGACGACAAGGCCTACCAGGTCCTCGACTACATCAACTACCTCCGCTCCCAGTACGGAGAGGACGAGGCGAAGGCGTCCGGCATCCAGAGACTCGGCGAGGTGGTGCAGGAGACGATGCGGAAGCGGCGCGTGCCGGCCTCGGCCATTCGCGAGTCGATGAAGGTGATCGGCGCGGCGGACCGGGTGCTCGGCGTGGTCCGCAACGCGGGCAAGGAGTTCCTGGTCGAGCTCGAAGGAGGGCGCCCGGAGCCTCCGCCGGCGAAGCCGCGCGGCTCGGAGCCGCCGGAGTCCCGCGAGATCCGCGTCGAGTAGCCCTCGGTCCGCTTCCGTCCGCCCCTGCCGCGCCTCGGGCCCGCCCGGGACCCCGGCGCGCGGTTGACGGCATCAGGGGCGTGCTCTACCCTGTGCGTTTCCGTGACGCCGCAGGTCCCGGCGGCCCTCGCGCCTTTCGCGCGATCGTCCCGACCGGGGCGGCCGTCGCCCGTCCGGCGCTCCGCGCGCCGCGCACCCGAACGACGCGAACCCGATGGCCGACCGTAAGATTCGTGAAGCGCTGACCTTCGACGACGTCCTCCTCGTCCCGCGCCTCGCGAAGGTGCACCCGGCGGAGGTTGACGTGTCCTCCCGCTTCACCCGCGGAATCCGCCTCGCCGTGCCGCTCGTCTCGGCGGCCATGGACACGGTCACCGAGCACCGGATGGCGATCGCGATGGCCCGGGAGGGCGGAATCGGGATCCTCCACAAGAACATGCCGATCGAGGCTCAGTGCGCGCAGGTCGACCGGGTGAAACGGTCGGAGAGCGGCATGATCCTCGACCCGATCACGCTGGGTCCGAGCGCGCGGCTCCGCGAGGCGACGGCGATGATGCGGGAATACTCGATCAGCGGCGTGCCGATCGTCGACGACGCGGGCCGGCTGGTCGGAATCCTCACGAACCGGGACCTCGTGTTCGAGACGGACCTCGACCGTCCGGTCCACGAGGTGATGACCTCCGAGGGCCTGGTGACGGCGCCGATCGGCACCTCGCTCGAGCAGGCCGAGGAGACCCTCCGGCGCAACAAAATCGAGAAGCTGCCCGTCGTGGACGACGACGGGACGCTCAAGGGCCTGATCACGGTCAAGGACATCTTCAAGCGCCGGGCGCATCCCAACGCCTCCAAGGACGCGCACGGGCGGCTTCTGGTCGGCGCCGCGGTCGGCGCCTCGACGACGGAACTGGCGCGGGCGCGCGAGCTCGTCGCGGCGGGGGCCGACGTCCTGGTCGTGGACTCGGCCCACGGCCACTCGCAGGGCGTGCTGGACACCGTGGCGCGAATCCGCGAGGCTCTCCCGGACGTCCAGCTGCTGGCGGGCAACGTCGCGACCGTGGACGGCGCCCGGGCGCTCGTGGACCGGGGCGTCGACGGGGTCAAGGTGGGGATCGGACCCGGCTCGATCTGCACGACGCGGGTCGTGACGGGGGTGGGCGTCCCCCAGATCACGGCGATCCTCGACGCGGTGCGCGGTTCGGGAGACGTGCCGGTGATCGCGGACGGCGGGATCAAGCAGTCCGGCGACATCGTGAAGGCTCTCGCCGCGGGCGCTTCGAGCTGCATGCTCGGCTCGATGCTTGCAGGCACGGACGAGAGTCCCGGGGAGGCGTTCCTCCTCGAGGGACGGCGGTTCAAGGTGATCCGGGGCATGGGCTCGCTCTCCGCGATGGAGGAAGGCTCGGCGGATCGCTATTTTCAGGACGAGTCGGAGCGCCGGAAGCTGGTGCCCGAGGGGATCGAGGGTCGGGTGCCCTACAAGGGTCCGGCCGCCGATACTCTGTTCCAGCTGATCGGCGGTTTGCGCAGCGGAATGGGATATTGCGGCGTGGCGGACGTCGAGGAGCTGCGGACGCGGGCGGAGTTCGTCCGGATGACCTCCGGCGGGCTGCGCGAGTCGCACCCGCACGACGTGGTGATCACGCGAGAGGCACCGAACTACCGGCTCTGACGCATCGGGCGCGGAGGACGGACGACGAGGAGCCGGACCGGCGACGCCGGGACGCCACCGGGGGAGGCGAGACGCGAATGGAGAACGACAGCTTGCGGGGCCGCGCGCGCGGCGCGACGGGCCCGTTCCGGGCCGCCCGGCTGGCGACGGTCCTGGCGCTTCCTCTCGCGTGGGGCTGCGCCGGCGGTCCGCCGCCGGCGACCGGTCCGGGTCCGCTCTCGCAGAGCCCGATCGCCGGGTCGGCCGACGCCGCCGCCCTCGCGGAGGCGGAGCGCGAGGGCCTGGACGCCGCGCGGCTCGCCGCCGCCGCGGCCGAGGCGGAGCGCGCGGTCGACTCCCTGGATGACGCGCAGCAGCAGGAGTTCTACCGGCTGTTCGGGAACGACCCGCTCGGCCTCGCCCACCGGCCGGCGAACGCGGCACGCTTCGAGATTCCTCTGGCGACGAACGAGGCGGTCGAGCGCTGGATCGACTTCTTCGCGAACGGCCAGGGGCGCTCGCGGTTCCGCATCTACCTCGAGCGGGCCGGCGCGTACGAGGAGATGATCCGTCGCAAGCTCCGTGAGGCCGAGCTGCCGGAAGATCTCCTCTATCTGGCGATGATCGAGAGCGGGATGAACCCGAACGCCTACAGCCGGGCGCACGCCGCGGGCATGTGGCAGTTCATCAAGGGTACCGGACGCCGCTACGACCTCGAGGTCGATTACTGGGTCGACGAGCGGCGGGACCCGCTGAAGGCGACGGACGCGGCGATCGCGCACCTGGGCGACCTGTTCGACGAGTTCGGCTCCTGGTACCTGGCGGCGGCGGCGTACAACGCCGGCTCCGGACGGGTCAGCCGGGGCATCGCGCGGACCGGCTCCACGGACTTCTGGGACCTCGCGGAGACGCGGGGCGTGCTGCGCAGCGAAACGCGCAATTACGTGCCCAAGCTGATCGCGGCGGCGCTGATCGCCAAGAACCCGGAGAAGTACGGGTTCGAGGACGTCACGCCGGAGCCTCCGCTCGAGTTCGACCGGGTCGAGGTGCCCGACGCGACGAGCTTCGACGTGATCGCCGAGGCCGCGGGCACGACCGAGGACGAGATCCGGCGGCTCAATCCGCACTATCTGCGGCGCGTCACGCCTCCCGACCGCGCCGCCGAGGTCCGCGTGCCGAAGGGAAGCGCGGAGACGTTCACCGTCGCCTACGCGGCGGTCCCGCCCTCCGAGCGGGTGACGTGGCTCGAGCACGTCGTGACGCGCGGGCAGACGCTCTCGCACATCGCCTCGCGCTACGGGGTCTCGGTGGCGTCGATCCGTGCCTCCAACAACAACGTGAACCCGAAGCGGCTGCAGATCGGCCAGAAGCTGATCATTCCGCGCTCGGGCCGGGCCACGACGCGCGTCGCCAGCGCCGCCCCGGCCGCGGTCTCGCGGCCCGCCGACGGACCGGTCACCGTGACGGTACGCCGGGGCGACACGCTGTGGACGATCGCCCGTGCACACGGCGTCACCACGGGTCAGCTGATGGCGTTGAACAACCTGAGCTCGTCGGTCATCCACCCCGGAGACCGGCTCACCGTGAGCCGATGACGGGCGAGGCGCTCCGGGTGGACCTGCACGTCCACACGTGCTGGTCGCCGGACGCGCGCACGACGCCGTCCGACCTGGTGGAGCGTGCGGCGGAGGTGGGGCTCGACCGCGTCGCGGTCACGGACCACGGAGAGATCGAGGGCGCGCTGCGGGCGCAGGCGCTGGACCGCCGCCGGATCATCGTGGGCGAGGAGATCCGCTGCCGCGGCCGGACCGAGATCATCGGCCTCTTCCTCTCGGAGCGGGTGCCCGACGGGCTTCCGCTGGAGGAGGCCGTGGAACGGGTCCGCGACCAGGGCGGCGCCGTCTATGCCCCGCACCCCTGGGCCTACCTCGTCGCGCCGGCCCGTCACGCGCGGCGCGCGATCGCGTCGGCCGACATCGTGGAGATCTTCAATTCGCGCGCCTTCTGGGGCCGCTGGAACCGCCAGGCCGAGGCATCGGCGCGGCGACACGACCGGGCGGCGGCCGCGAGCACGGACGCCCACTTTCCGCACGAGCTCGGCCGGGCGTGGACGGAGGTCCCGGCGTTCGAGGGCCCGTCCGGACTGGTGGAGGCGCTCCGCGCCGGCCGACCGGTGGCACGCGCCACCGGCGGCCCGGCGGTGCACGTGGCGTCGGCGGCGTGGAAGCTGGGACGGCGGGCCCGGCCCGGCCCGGGACGGGATCAGGCCTCGGGGGCGCGCGCTCCCCTCGGCGGACCGGCGATCGGGTAGACGACGGCGTTCTCCGGCTCGCGGACCGCGTTCCGGGGGTCGATCACGATCGAGGCGTGTCGGGTCACCATGCCGTAGTCCACCGCCGAATGGTCCGTCGTGATCACGACGGCGTCCGACCCCGCGAGCGTCTCGGCCGTGAGCGGAACCGACCGGTGCGTCTCCTCCTCGATCTCCACCTCGGGCACGAGCGGGTCGTGGTACTCGACCCGGGCGCCTCTCTGCCGCAGCAGCTCGATGATGTCGAGAGCCGGGCTCTCGCGGACGTCGTCCACGTCGGGCTTGTAGGAGACGCCGAGCACGAGGACCCGACTCCCGTTCACGGGCTTCCGCGCGCGGTTCAGCGCCTCGGCCGTCTTCGCGACCACCCAGCGGGGCATGTCCCCGTTCACCTCGGCCGCCAGCTCGATGAACCGCGTGCGGTACTGGAGCGTTCGCATCTTCCAGGCGAGGAAGATCGGGTCGACCGGGATGCAGTGGCCGCCGAGGCCCGGACCGGGCACGAACCGCATGAAGCCGTACGGCTTCGTGGAGGCGGCGTCGATCACCTCCCAGATGTCGATTCCCAGCCGGTCGGCCACGATCGCCATCTCGTTCATGAGACCGATGTTCACGGCCCGGAAGGTGTTCTCGATCAGCTTCGCCATCTCCGCCGCCTCGGGTGACGAGACCTCCACCACGTCGTCGATCACCTCCCGGTAGAGGGCGGTCGTGAGCCGGTGGCAGGCCGGCGTGAGCCCGCCCACGACCTTCGGCGTGTTCTCGATGTGCCAGACGGGGTTCGCCGGGTCCACCCGCTCGGGGCTGAACGCCAGGAAGAAGTCCTCGCCCGCCGTGAGCCCGGTCTCCTCCAGCATCGGCTGTACCAGGTCCCGGGTCGTGCCCGGGTACGTGGTGGACTCGAGAACGACCAGCTGTCCCGGACGCAGTCCGGCGCGCACCGCTTCCGAGGCCGAGACGACGAACGAGAGATCCGGGTCGTCCGTCTTGGAGAGCGGAGTCGGGACGCAGATCACCACGGCGTCGGCCTCCGTAAGCCGGCCGAAGTCCGTGGTCGCCTCGAGCCGTCCGTCCGCCCCGGTCAGCTTCGACAGCCGCCCGGAGGCGATGTCCGTGATGTGCGAGCGCCCGGCGTTGATCCCCTCGACCACGGACGGCTTCACGTCGAAACCGAGCGTCCGGAAGCCCGCCTCGGCGAAGGCCACGGCTAGCGGTAGACCGACGTATCCGAGACCGATGATTCCGACGACGGCGTCGTGGGACTCGATGCGGGCGAGCAGGTCGGCGTCTCTGGCCATGGGGTGCGCGTGTTTTCTCGAGGGTGTTCGTGCCGGGGGGCCGGACCGGTGTCGCCGACCGGCCCCCCGCGAGGGGCTACTCCGCCGTTCCCAGGATTCGTCCCGCGAAGCCGTTCCGCGGGTCTTCCCCGCGGGCGAGCATCGCCTGTACCACGCCCGGGCCGCGGTTGTACGCGAGCAGCGCCAGCTGGGGGTCGTCGTACCGGTCCAGCATGCGGCGGAGGTACCGGAACCCGAGCCGCAGGTTCGTGTCGCGATCGAACAGCCGGTCCTCCGTGATGCCGGGCTCCAGCCAGGCGGCGGTGCTCGGCAGCAGCTGCGTGTATCCGACCGCCCCGATCGGGCTCACGGCCCGCTGGCGGAAGCCCGACTCGATCTGGACGAGGCGGAAGGCCATGTCGGGATCGAGGTTCTCCGCCCGCGCGATCCTGTGGATGGCGGACGCGAGGTCGGCCGGAATGTCGAACGCCTCGGAGTAGGCGATCACGGACTCCAAGCGCGCCATCTCGTGCCGGGCCACCGAGAGGTCGCCCTCGGCCTCGCGGAGCCGCTCATCGCGGTCGGCTACGGCCGACGTCAGCCCGGCGAGACGCGGTCCCACCGCGAGCTTCCAGGCCCCGAAGTTGGCGGCCGCCAGCACGGCCAGGGCCGCGAGAGCCGTCCGCGGCAGCCCGATGCGCCGTAGCCGGGCCCGAGGCCCGGACCGGGGCGTCGGGCCGCCCGTTGGATTCTCGTCACGATCGCTCATATCAGATCACCTCTCCGTCTGGCATCCCGTCTATATCCCATCAGGTCCGACGTCCGGTCTTCCGGATCAAGAGAGCGAGCCGCCGTCGGGTCGGAAAGACCCGTCCGCCTCGCGGCTCCAGCCCCCGCTCCGGCCTCCCCGCTTCGCGAGCAGCCGGATCGGACCGATCTCCATGCCCCGATCCCGCGCCTTGCACATGTCGTACAGGGCGAGCAACGCGGCGCTCACCGCGCACAGGGCCTCCATCTCGACCCCCGTGCGGGCTTCCGTCGTCGTCTCCACGGTCACGCGGAGACCCGGCGGGTTCTCCACCTCGTCGATCTCCACCCGGACCCCGTCGAGGGGCAGCGGGTGACAGAGCGGTACGAGGTCCGACGTCCGTTTCGCTCCGCCGATCGCGGCGATGCGAGCCACGGCGAGCGCGTCGCCCTTCTCGACGCTCCGGTCCCGGATCGCGACCAGGGTGTCCGGTCGCATCCGGATCACGCCCTCGGCCCGCGCCGTCCGACGCGTCGCCGGCTTACCGGCGACGTCGACCATGCGGGCCCGGCCCGCCTCGTCGAGGTGCGGAAACGTCCGATCGTCGCTCACGGCCGCCGCGTACCCCGGCCGGCCGGCCGTCGTTCCGTCGCCGACGGGCTCCGCGGGCGCAACTCCCGAGCCATCCGGCGGAGGAGCACGGCCGCGATCGCCGAGGGGTTCAGGTTCCCGGAGGCCGCGTCCCGGGCCTCCTCCACCCGTTCGACCGCGGAAATCCAACGTTCCGGAGGAATCGTGGCTGCGCCCGGGAGCACCCGCGCGAGCTCGGGATCGAGCGCCGTCTCCGGCGCGCCGGTCGCGAGAGTGAGGCAGTCGCGCAACACCTCCTCGACGGCCTCGAGCAACCGCGCGAAGCTCCCGCGGGCTCCCGCGGACCCGAACGTCGCCGCCGCCTCCCAGCAGGCGCGCCGGTCCCCTTCGAGGGCCGTGCGCACGAGGTCGAGGGCGGCGGGGCGGCCGCTCTCGGGCTCCTCATCCCGGTGCAGGCGGAGCGCCGTCCCGATCGCCCCGCCGGCCCGCCGCGCGAGCTCGGCGGCGCGCCCGGCCGGAAGTCCGGCCTCCGTCGCGAGGAATCGCGCGGCGGTCTCCACGTCCGGCGGGGCCACGCGCACGGCGAGGACCCGAGAACGGATCGTGGGCAGGAGGAGTCCGGGGCGGCTCGAGGTGAGGACGAACACCGTGTCGGGGGGCGGCTCCTCGAGCAGCTTCAGGAACGCGTTGGCGGCCTCCGGGCTGGAGGCCTGAGGGACCATGCGCTCCGCGTCCGACACCACGAACACCGCGCCCTCGGCCATCGCGGGCCGACGCGAGGCCCGCGCCCGGATCTCGTCCACGACCTGGAGGTAGAGGGCGTTCGACCGATCGGAGTCGCGGGGCTGGAGCGGGTCCGCGCGCAGCGCCGCGAGCGCCTCGCGCCGCGCCTCCTCGAGCTTCTCCCGCCGCTTCTCCGGCGTGAGGCCGCTCTTCGGCGACGGCACCGGGAAGAACCAGTGGATGTCCGGGTGCTGGAGATCCGCCGCGAGCCGGCACGAGCGGCAGGAGCCGCACGGTCGGTCCGCCGCGCCGCCCGACGGGCAGAGGAGAAGCGCCGCGATCCACTGCGCCAGCCTCTCCTTTCCGACGCCCTCCGGCCCGTGGAGAAGGAGCGACTGGGGCAGCCGACCCTCCGCGGCCGCGGCCGCGAACCGTCGACGCAGGTCCTCGTGCCCGTACAGCGGCGGCAGGCTCATCGGCGCCCCCGCAGCCAGCGGACCGGATCGACCTGGCGGGGGTCGCCGCGGGAGTCGGGCTCGTAGATCTGGAACTCGACGTGAGTGCCCTGCGGTGACTCCTCGTCGCCGCCCACGTGCCCGATCACCGTGCCCGCCGAGACGCGGTCGCCGATGTCGACTCGCAGGTCCTGAAGGTAGAGGTAGCCGGACCAGTAGCCGCCGCCGTGGTCGAGGATCACGGTCTGCCCCAGGAGGCCGCGCGAGCCCGCCCAGGCCACCTCGCCGGCCTCGACCGCCCGGACCGCCGTGCCCCGGGGCGCCCCGATTCCGAGCCCCTTCCACGTGTCGGCGACGTCGGGCCGCCGCTCGCCGAACCGGTAGACGACGGATCCCTCCACCGGCCAGTTCAGCTGGCCGAGATCGGAGGTGCGGAGCGTCGAGGCCCGCTCGGTGCCGGCCACGCGCTCCGCCTCGCGCCGGGCGCGCTCGAGCTCGACGAGCAGGTCGTCCAGTCGGCGCTCCTCCGTCTCGAGCGCCGAGAGCCGGGTCTCCGCCTGGGACACCCGGGCCTGGACGCTCGAGAGGCGACGCTGCCTCTGCCGCTCCAGCCGTTCGAGGTCTCCCACCTCCCGCTCCTTCTCCATCCGGAGGGCGCTGAGGCGGGCGTACTCGCTCGCCAGCTGGTCCCGCTGCTCCGAGAGCTTCTCCTCCAGCCGGCGGACCTGCTCGACCAGCATCCGGTCGTAGCGGGCGACGAGATGCAGGTACTTGTACCGGCTCAGCAGGTCCGAGAAGGAGCGGGCCTCGAGCAGCACCTGGAAGGCGTGGAGCTTCCCCCGCTGGTAGATCTCGCGCAGCCGCTCCTCGAGCTCGGTGCGGCGGAGCTCGAGCTCGTCGCGGGTCGCGAGCATCTCGCGCGTCGTGGCGTCCACCTGCTCGCCGTATGCCGCGATCTGGAGGTCGAGCTCGGACAGAAGGCTGGCGGTGGAGCCGATCCGTGCCTCGATGTTCCGGATCTCCCGGGACACGTCGTGGACCTGACCCCGGAGCTGGCTCGCCTCCCGGGTCAGATCCTGGCGCTCGCGACGGATCTGCTCGAGCCGCTGCTGGCTCTCGCGGATCCGCTCCCGGATCTCCTCCTGCGCCGAGAGCGCCCGGGGATGGCCGAGCGACGGGAGAGCGGAGAGGGCGACCAGAAGAAGGGCCGTCCGGGGAAGGCCGAGGCTCCGACCCGGGCGCCTCCGTCGGTTCCGGCGGAGTGCCATCGTCAGCCGGCTTGGATCCGGCGGATCTCGCGTCGGACGGCGCGCGAGGCGGCCGCCATGCCGAGGAGGGCCGCGAACAGAATGCCCCCCACGATCCAGATGTCGGGGAGCCACGACATCGCGAGCAGCGACCGGGTCACGATCTCGTACGCGAGCCGC
>Ga0316578_10001060_pt1 | contig 10622 bp, 6 predicted proteins | sample J0NA_2_FD_203076 | JGI IMG/M metagenome (GOLD analysis project Ga0316578, IMG submission 203076) | Rhizosphere microbial communities from salt marsh grasses in Alabama, United States - J0-2_160517rDrC | ecosystem: Host-associated > Plants > Roots > Rhizosphere | place: USA: Alabama | collected...
CGGCCGGACTGGCCGCTGCCGTCTACGCCTCGTCCGAGGGCCTGAGGACGCTCGTCGTCGAGCGCGGCTCCATCGGTGGACAGGCGGCGTCCAGCTCGCTGATCCGCAACTACCTCGGCTTCTCGCGAGGCATCTCCGGGGCCGAGCTCACCCAGCGGGCCTACCAGCAGGCCTGGGTCTTCGGGTGCCAGTTCGCCCACGTGACCACCGCGACGTCCCTCGACCACTCGGACGAGGGCCTCGTCGTGGGCCTGGGGCCGGACCACCGGGTCCGCTGCTCGTCGGTCGTCCTCGCCACCGGCGTGTCCTACCGCCGACTGGACGTGCCCGAGCTCGAGCGGTACGAGTCCGCCGGCGTCTACTACGGGGCCTCGGCGTTCGACGCGCGGGGCCTGAGCGGCGGACGGGTCCACGTCATCGGCGGCGGCAACTCGGCCGGCCAGGCCGCGCTGCACTTCGCCCGGTACGCGCGGCAGGTGACGCTCCTCGTCCGGCAGGCGTCGCTGGCCGCCAGCATGTCGCAGTACCTCATCGACGCCCTCGCGGCGGCCGGGGTCGTCGTCCGCTTCCGGTCGGCCGTGGTCGGGGGCAGTGGGGCAGGCAGGCTCGAGCAGGTGGTCATCCGCGACCTCGACGCCGAGACCTCGTCGGAGGAGCCCACGGACGGGGTCTTCGTCCTCATCGGCGCACTCCCGCGCACGCAGTGGCTGCCCGACTCGGTGCTGCGCGACACGTGGGGCTACGTGCTCACCGGTACCGACGTCGTCGACCACGGACCCCCGGACGCCTGGCCCCACGAGGGAGCACCACATCCCCTCGAGACCTCGCTGCGAGGGGTGTTCGCGGTCGGCGACGCCCGGAGCGGCTCGGTGAAGCGCGTGGCCTCCGCGGTCGGCGAGGGCTCGGTGGTCGTGTCCTCGGTGCACCAGCGGGTCGCGGAGGCAGCGGGGCGCCGCCCCAGCTCCGCCTGAGCGCGGGCGGAGCGAGCGGGACGCACCGTCGCGGCGCTACTCGTTGTCGCCGCCGGTCGCAGCGGTCGCCGAGATCGCGTCCGGGTCGCCTCCGCGCACACCCGCGGCGTCCGGCCACACCCAGTCCCGGACCTCGGGGATGTCCTCCCCGTGCTGCCTGGTCCACTGGCGCGCACGGAGCCGGGCATCGGCCATGTCCTGGCGCAGCTCCGCCGCGCGGGAACCGAGGCCGGGCACCCAGTCGATGACGTCCATGACCAGGTGGTAGCGGTCCAGGTCGTTGAGCATCACCATGTCGAACGGCGTGGTCGTCGTGCCCTCCTCCTTGTACCCCCGCACGTGGAGGTTGCCGTGGCCGCGCCGACGGTAGGTGAGCCGGTGGATGAGCCACGGGTAGCCGTGGTACGCGAAGACGATGGGTTTGTCCGTGGTGAAGAGGGTGTCGAAGTCCCGGTCGGAGAGCCCGTGCGGGTGCTCCTTCTCGTCCTGCAGGCGCATCAGGTCGACGACGTTGATGAAGCGCACCCCGAGGTCCGGCAGGTGCCGACGCAGCAGCTCCGCCGCCGCCAGTGCCTCCAGCGTCGGCACGTCGCCGGCGCAGGCGAGCACGACGTCGGGCTCCTCGTCCCGGTTCTCGGTGCCCGCCCACTCCCAGATGCCCAGGCCCCTGGTGCAGTGCGCGACCGCCTCGTCCATCGTCAGCCAGTTCGGGGAAGGCTGCTTGCCGGAGACGACGACGTTGATGTACTGGCGGCTGCGCAGGCAGTGGTCGTAGGTCGACAGCAGGGTGTTGGCGTCCGGGGGCAGGTAGACCCGCACGATCTCGGCCTTCTTGTTCACGACGTGGTCGATGAACCCCGGGTCCTGGTGCGAGAAGCCGTTGTGGTCCTGGCGCCAGACATGGCTCGAGAGCAGGTAGTTCAGGGAGGCGATCGGCCGGCGCCACGGGATGTCGCCGGTGACCTTGAGCCACTTCGCGTGCTGGTTGAACATCGAGTCGATGATGTGGATGAACGCCTCGTAGCAGTTGAACAGCCCGTGCCGACCGGTGAGCAGGTACCCCTCGAGCCAGCCCTGGCACTGGTGCTCCGAGAGCATCTCCATGACCCGTCCGGCCCGGGCGAGGTGGTCGTCGACCTCGGGGGAGAGGTACTCGGCGTTCCACTGCCGGTCGGTGACGTCGAACACGGCCTGGAGCCGGTTGGAGGCCGTCTCGTCCGGCCCGAAGATCCTGAAGTTGTCGGGGTTGAGCCGGATGACGTCGGTGAGCCAGCGGCCCAGCTCGCGGGGCGCCTCACTCACCGAGCCGCCGGGCGCGGGCACGTCCACGGCGTAGTCGCGGAAGTCCGGGAGCCGCAGGGGGCGCATCAGCAGGCCGCCGTTGGCGTACGGGCTGCCGCTCATCCGGAGCGACCCCGGCGGCGCGAGGGAGCGGATGTCGTGCGCGAGCGTGCCGCGCTCGTCGAAGAGCTCCTCGGCCCGGTAGCTGCCCAGCCAGTCGGAAAGGACCCGCAGGTGCTCGTCGCTGTCGCGGGCGCTGGCCAGGGGCACCTGGTGGGCTCGCCACGAGCCGGTCGTCTTCTTCCCGTCGATGTAGGCCGGGCCGGTCCACCCCTTGGGGGTGCGGAAGACGATCATCGGCCACATCGGGCGCTCGAGCTCGTCCTGTGCGGCCCGCGCCTTGACGTCGGCGATCTCGTCCAGCACCTCGTCGAGCAGGGTGGCGAAGCGGCGGTGGATCGAGAGCGGGTCCTCGTCGTCGAAACCGGCCGTGAAGATCCGCGGGCTGTGCCCGAAGCCCACCATGAGCGAGGTGAGCTCCTCCTCGCTGATCCGCGCCAGCACCGTCGGGTTGGCGATCTTGAATCCGTTGAGGTGCAGGATCGGCAGGACGACGCCGTCCTGGGCCGGGTTGACGAACTTCGTCGAGTGCCACGAGGTCGCCAGCGGCCCGGTCTCGGCCTCGCCGTCGCCGACGACCGCCGCAACGAGGAGGTCCTTGTTGTCGAACGCCGCGCCGTAGGCGTGGGAGAGCACGTACCCGAGCTCGCCGCCCTCGTGGATCGAACCGGGGGTCTCGGGTGCGACGTGGCTGGGGATGCCGCCGGGGAAGGAGAACTGCCGGAACAGCTCTCGGAGCCCGTCCTCGTCCTCGGTGACGTGCGAGTACGTCTCGGCATACGTGCCGTCGAGGTAGGACGCGGCGACGAGTCCGGGGCCGCCGTGGCCGGGGCCGGTGAGGTAGATCGTCGGCTGCGACCGCTGGCTGATCACCCGGTTGAGGTGCGCGTAGAGGAAGGTCAGCCCCGGGGTGGTGCCCCAGTGACCCAGCAACCGCGGCTTGACGTCGTCGACCGTGAGCGGACGTCGCAGCAGCGGGTTGTCGAGCAGGTAGATCTGGCCGACCGAGAGGTAGTTCGCGGCCCGCCACCAGCGTTGGATGCGGTGCAACTCGTCGTCCGTGGCGGGTGCGGTCGAGCGCTGCCAGGGGGTCGGGGCGGGGGCGTCGGTCATCGCGGTCTCCTTGCCGGTGCGCTGCTGGGTCTAGCCGGACGGCACCCACCGTACGGCCCCGGGGCGGACCGGGTGGCGCCGTCGGTCACCGGGGGTCGGGCAGGGGGGAGTCCCGCGCACGACGGCCTCATCCGACCGGTCGGGCCTCGGGGAACTCGTAGAACCCGTCGAGGACCTCGCGGTGCGGTCGGTAGAACCGGATGGCGTAGCTCCATCCCTGGGGCGTGTAGAGGAAGTTGGGTGCGCCGGGGTCCCCGCCGAAGTGGATCGTGACGCTCCCGTCGGCGTCCGCCCTCGCGTTGGCACTGTTGACCGAGTACGCGTCGTACTCGTTCTTCTCGAAGAACCGGGCGCTGTTGTAGACGGCGACCGACCAGAAGCCCTCGACGGGGACGTCCGCCAGGGTCATCACCTGCGGCGTGGTGCCGTCGTTCTGCTCGGGCACCACCCAGAGGAAGTAGTTCTCGGACGCCGGCAGGGCGCCCCACCCGGCGGCCCCGAGGAGGAACTCGACGGGGTCGACCTCCTTGGCGTCCCCGAACGCGTACCTGGGCATCCTCTTCTTCGTCGCGAGGATCGTCTGGAGGGCGCCGCGGACCTGGTCACGTGACCGCGGGTCCCAGTTCGGGACCTCGAAGGACCCGGTCGCCGCCTGCCGTACGTGGATCGGGTCCTGAGCGGCCGTGGCGGCGGCGATGTCCGCCGGGTCGGTCGGGTCGACGAAGGTCCGGAACCGGACCTGGACGTAGCGCGTCCCCATGTGCTCCCGGGTCAGCGTGTACTCGCCGGGGTCGTGGATGACGGCCTTGGTGTACTGGTCCTGGTTGACGACGTGCATCGACTGGTAGCGGCCACCGGTGTGCGGCTTGGTGATGGTGACCGGCTCGGCGAGGTCGAAGATGCCGACCGAGGGGAGGACGTCGCGGTTCTCGTACTGGACGACCTGCTCGTCGACCGGGACAGGGGTCCGGTAGTGGTAGAAGGTGCCGAGTCCCCCGAGCTCGACGTAGGACTCGAAGTAGGTGTCGGTCTGGGCGCGGCAGTAGTTCTCCCAGGTCACTGGAACCGTCGGGCCGGGTGTCTCGTCGCTCATGACTGCTCCTCCGTCGAATGGTGCAGAACCTCGCTCCTGCTCCGATCTTCCGACTGCGCGGGGGGACCGGCCGGGCCACGTGACCAGACAGACAGTTGGTGCCCGGCACCCGTACCGGGCGCAGGCTCGGACCCCTCAGTCCTCCTCGTCGCGTGGGGCCGGGCCGCGCTCGCTGGTGGCCGAGCCCAGCACGGAGCGCCACCAGCGCATCCCCTCTTCGGGGAGGAGCAGCGCGCGCGCCTGGTCGAGGCGGCGGCGGCGTGACAGCGCGGCCCGCCACACCGTGCGGGCATCCTCCTCGACGCTGCCGATCGGGCCACCGGGGGGCGCGTAGCGGGCCTGCTCGAGGGTGGCGACGACCCGGCCGAGGGCTGCGCCCTCCTCGGTGGTGAGGTAGGCGCCGCGACCGAGCTGGGCGGACGCCTGCCGGGGGGTGGCGCCGTCGTCGGCGGTCACGCCGATGTCGCCGAGCCGCAGCACCAGCGACTCCCACTCCGCCTCGACGCGGTCGGCCTCGCCGCGGGCGCGGGCCATCGCCCGGCGGCGCGAGCCCCAGGCAGCGCCCGGGACCAGGAGCAGGAGGACGACGAGGACGAGGAAGGCTCCCAGGGTCAGGACGTTGTCGCCGAGCCAGCGCCCGACGCCGCCAGTGGTGGCGGCGTCGTCCGAGGTGGTGTCCCCGGCCGCGACGTCCTCCTCCGGCCGGGTGCTGTCACCCGCGGTCGACGTGGCGGACGTCGTGGGCGTCGCGCCGGCGGAGGAGTCGTCCCCCTCGGTCTGCTCGACGGAGTAGGCCGGCGCACCGCCGGCGCGCACCCCGGGGGTCGGCTCGAACCGCACCCAGCCCAGCCGTGGGAAGAACAGCTCGGGCCAGGCGTGCGCGTCGTCGACGGCCACGACCCTCTCGTCGCCCTCGGGGGCGCCCGGCAGGAAGCCGACCGCCATCCGGGCGGGGATGCCAGCCGCGCGGGAGAGCATGATCATCGCGCTCGCGAACTGGACGCAGTACCCCCGCTTGGTCTCGAGGAAGCGCACCACGGGCTCCTCCGGAGCCAGTCCCTCCGCGGTGTCGTCGGCGAGCTCCTCGGAGTACGTGAACTCCGGCCCTCGCAGGTAGTCCTGGATGGCGCGCGCCATCTCGATGGGGGTGTCGCCGGGAGAGGTGAGCTCCGAGAGGAGCAGTCGGAGTGCCCCCTCCGCCGCGGGGTCGACGGCCAGGTCCTCGCGCTCGGGCGCACCCGCGGCGAGGTCGACGGTGAAGTCGCTGTCGAGGGGCTCGAGCACGAGGTAGTCGACCGTGTACTCGGGGACCGGGTCGGTGAGCTCGGCGAGGCCCTGGGTGGTGGCGTGCCACGTGTCCTCGGGGAACGGCGAGCCGGTGGCGTTCTCGGGCAGTGCGACCTGCGGGATGCCGACGCGGTTCTCGATGACCTCGATCCGCTCGGTGGTCGACGGCACCGACGGGTCCGCGACGACGCCTGGGAGCCGACCGTCGAGCGGCACGAAGGTGAAGTCGGACGACGCGGTCCAGCGGCCGCGCCCGTAGCTGTCGAGGATGGCGACCCGGAGCGGGACGGGGCGGTCGGCGCTCGTCCGGTAGACGAGGACGGTGTCGTCGGACCGGTTGGCGAGGTCGCGCGCGACGTCGATGCTCGACGACAGCTGCACGTTCGACCCGCCTCCGCTACCAGTGTCGCTGCGGCCCAGGCCCTCCGCCAGGAAGGTCGGCGGGAAGTGGGGGATCACCCCGGGCAGGAAGACGGCGACGGCCAGGGCGAGGACGCCGATCAGCCGGGCAGCGGCGGAGAAGGCCGTCGTCGGGTCCGGGCCCCGGCCCGACCGCGGCGTCGACAGACCCCACGAGCGCAGGGATCGCACCCCCTGGCGGCCGACCATCGCGAGCCACGCCAGCGCGGGTGGCACGACGAACCAGGCCGCCAGCCCCTCGCCGGAGTTGGTCGCCGACCCGAGGAAGGCGGCGAGCAGCGGTACTCCGGCTGCGCCCGGGCTGCGCCACGTGACGGCGAGTGCGTCGACGGCGAGGGCGGTGAGACCGACGAGCACGCTGATGCCGAGGACCACCCCACGGTTGGCGGGGGCGGGCACGGTGTACGTCGTGATCGTCGTGTAGGCGTCCCCGAGGAGGTAGCCCAGCGCGCGGCCGGTCTCCGGCACGGGGACGAGGTCACGCCACAGGTGCCCCTGGCCGTGGATGAGCGCCGTGCCGTGGAGGAGGATCAGCAGCTGCGCTGCGACGACGAGCGGCCGCACCGAGGTGACCAGCCGCAGCACCATCCCGCTGACGGCGACGAGGGCGACCAGGACCAGGCTCGGGCGGAACCACGCCGCGGTGGGGGCGAAGAGGGTCGTGAGCGGCAGCGTCGTCGCGAGGGTGGCGGCGCCCGCGAGGACGCCGTCGAGGACGCGGGCCCGCCCGTTCACCGTGCCCCCACCACCGGGGCGCCGACCACCGAGGACCAGGCGGCCCCGGGGGTCGTCGAGGCGTCGACGACGACCGTCAGCCATCCCGAGGAGCGCAGTGACGCCGCCGTCGCCGCGGCCGGGCCCTCGGCCGTGGGCCCGGGGGTGCCGCCACCGCGGCGACGGGCGCCGTGGGCGAAGGCCTCGGGGTCGACGAGGAGGGCGACCCCGGTGGACCCGGGCTGGCGCAGCGCCGCGAGGCTCGTGGCGTCCTCGTCGGGCAGGGGTCCTCCGACGTAGACGACGAGTCCACCCTCTGCGGTCAGCCCGTGCGCGCTGTGGAGCAGGGACCGCACGCCGTCGTCGGCCCCGAGCTCGACCCGGGCCAGGGTGTCCAGCCCGGCCTCGACGCCCTGGTCGTGGTGGGCGCCGGTCTCGCTCGACTCGTCGGCGGTCAGCAGGTGCGCGGCGTAGGTGCTCTCGACGAGGTGGACCAGGACCGAGGCCACGGTCGTGACGCACCACTCGAGCGAGCCGCTGCGGCCGGAGCCGCCGTGGCCGCCGGTGCGGGTGTCGAGCAGGAGCACCGCCCGGCGCTTCGCCGGCCGGTCCTCCTGCCGGACCATGAGGTCGCCGGTGCGGGCCGTGGCGGGCCAGTGGATGCGGCGCAGGTCGTCGCCGTCGCGGTACTCGCGCACGGTCTGGTCGTCCTCACCGTGGAGCGCGATCATGTGCGGGATCGAGCCCTCGCTGCCGATGCCGCTGCCGAGGGACCGCCCGGAGGCCAGCGGCAGCACGCGCGGCAGGACGACGATCTCCGCCTCACCGGGCACCGCGGCAGCGCGCAGGGCCAGCCCGAACGGGTCGCGGGCGCGCACCCGCAACGGCCCGAGCCGGTGCACGCCGCGGGTGTGCGAGCGCACCGGATACTGCACCTCGTGGGTCGAGCCGGGTCGCAGGGACGGCACGACGAAGCGGGGCCGGTCGCCGAGGGCGTAGTCGAGGGAGTCCTCGGCCATGACGACCGGCGAAGGCCCGGTCTCGCCGTTGCGGATCGTCAGCGTGACGATCGACTGCTCGTCGATGGCGACCCGGGCCGGGCTGACGGCGCGGCGGACCTGGAGCGCGAGCCCGTGCCGGCGCACGAGGACCAGGGCGATGCCGACGAGGGCGATGAGCAGGACCCCGACCCGGGTGAGGTCGGGCTGGCCGAGGAGGATCCCGGCGGCGGCGAGGAGGACCCCGCTCGCCGCGAACGCGCTGCCGCGGGTCGTCAGCGTCCGGCGCAGGGAGGGCACGGGCGGGTCAGCGGGTCGGGGCGGGCACCCGGACCCGCTGGAGCAGGTCGCTGACGACGTCGGCCGTGGAACGGCGCGCCATCTGGGTCTCGCCGGTGGGGATCAGCCGGTGCGCCAGCACGGGAACCGCCACCTTCTGGACGTCGTCGGGGAGCACGTGGTCGCGGCCCACGAGCGCGGCGTGCGCCCGCGAGGCCCGGAGCAGGTGCAGCGTCGCGCGCGGCGAGGCGCCGAGCCGCAAAGCGGAGCTCGTGCGGGTGGCGTGGGCGAGGTCGACGATGTACTGCCGCACCGCGGGGGCCGCATGGACCAGCCGCACCGCCTCGATCATCGACTGCACGGTGGCGGCGTCGGTGACCGGCTTCAGGCCCTCGAGCGGTGAGACCCCGCCGTGGACGTCGAGCATCTCGAGCTCGGAGCGGGCCGAGGGGTACCCCATGGAGATGCGGGCCATGAACCGGTCCCGCTGGGCCTCCGGGAGCGGGTAGGTGCCCTCCATCTCGATGGGGTTCTGGGTGGCCATGACGATGAACGGACGCGGCAGCGTGTACGTCGTGCCGTCGACGGTCACCTGGCCCTCCTCCATCGACTCGAGCAGCGCGCTCTGGGTCTTCGGGGAGGCCCGGTTGATCTCGTCGCCGACGACGACGTTGGCGAAGACCGCGCCGGGCCGGAACTCGAACGCGCGGAGGTCCTGGTTGTAGACCGACACCCCGGTGATGTCGCTGGGCAGCAGGTCCGGCGTGAACTGGATGCGCCGCACCGAGGTGTCCACCGAGCGGGCCAGCGCCTTCGCCAGGAGGGTCTTGCCGACGCCGGGGACGTCCTCGAGGAGCAGGTGGCCCTCGGCGAGGAGCACGGTGATGGCGGTTCGCACCACCTGCTGCTTGCCCTCGATGACGGAGTTCATCGCGCCCGCCAACGCCCCGGACACCTGGAGCAGCTGGTCGAGCGCCGCCCCGCGTTCCCGTGGGCCGGCCGAGGCGGTGGCAGCTCGGTGGGCGTCGGTGTCGCTCACGGGGGTCCCTTCGTCGGTGGCCGTTCCTGGTGCAACGCCCGAGCCGGGCGCGGTGTGCCCTCGATCTTGCTACACGGCGCGGCGCACGGGGAGGGCGAACCCGTGACGGACCCATGACGCCCCGCGAGCTCCACCCCGCTCCACCCCGATCCCTCCTGCGGTCCCGGGGCCGACCGCGACACACGCACCGCCGCTCGACGGCAGGGGATCGGGTGCCTGGCGACAGGCCGAGGGCTCCATCGGCGCGCACGTGCTCCACTTTGCTCCACCAAAGATGACCTGCACAGATGTTGGATGTTCTCGTGTCTAGGGACGCAATTTCGGCCATAATGCGGACTAAGTGGAGTAATGTGGGGGACTCCGGAGCAGCAGGGATCGTCGGATCGGGTCGAGGAGGTGGCGGGGTGGAGGAGTTCCTCGGCACCCACACGCCGCGCCTCGACGACAAGGGCCGGCTCTTCCTCCCCGCCCGCTTCCGCGGCGCGCTCGCCGACGGCCTCGTCGTCACCACGGGCCAGGAGGGGTGCCTCTACGTCTTCCCGACCACCGAGTTCCACCGCATCTCGGCGCAGATGCAGACCGCCTCCGGGTCGAGCAAGCGGGTCCGTGACTTCGTCCGCGTGTTCCGGGCCAGCGCGCACCCCGACACCCCCGACAAGCAGGGCCGGGTCACCCTCCCCGCGCCGCTGCGGGCCTACGCCGGCCTCGCCAAGGACTGCACCGTCATCGGCAACGGCACCCGGCTCGAGGTGTGGGACAGCGCGCGGTGGGACGCCTACCTCGCCGACGTCATGCCGGCCTACTCCGCCTACTCCGTCGAGACCGACGAGGAGGTGCCCGGCCTCTAGCCACGACCCCGCGACGCGGCCCATCACCCCACCACCGCAGACCACCGGCTGACCCGACCGCCGGCCTCCAGCCGAACCGCTCCCGACGCGTCTTCCCCCGCGCCGGGCCCGGATCGGATGGGGACCAGCAGCCGGGTCTCCCGTCCCCACCCAGGCGAGCACGAGGAGACCGATGCCCGATCAGGCGACTGCCGCCGACCGCCACGTGCCGGTCATGCTCGACCGCGTCGTCGAGCTCCTCGAGCCGGCACTGGCCACCGAGGGTGCGGTGCACGTCGACGCCACCCTCGGCCTGGGCGGGCACGCCGAGGCGGTGCTCCGACGGTGTCCCGCAGCCCGGGTCATCGGCATCGACCGCGACACCGAGGCCCTGGACCTGGCCCGCCGGCGCCTGGCCCCCTACGGCGACCGGTTCACGGCGGTCCACGCCGTCCACGACGAGCTCGCCGAGGTCCTGGC
>Ga0316578_10001062_pt1 | contig 10619 bp, 7 predicted proteins | sample J0NA_2_FD_203076 | JGI IMG/M metagenome (GOLD analysis project Ga0316578, IMG submission 203076) | Rhizosphere microbial communities from salt marsh grasses in Alabama, United States - J0-2_160517rDrC | ecosystem: Host-associated > Plants > Roots > Rhizosphere | place: USA: Alabama | collected...
CGGCTGGGTCGGCGCGAAGTTCGTCGAGTTGCCCAGCACGCCGCCCGGCGTGTAGGTGTCCTCCATCCTCGCGCCGAGCACGCTCGCCGTCAGGCGCAGGCGGTCGTTGAACAGGAGCTGGTTGTAGCCGACGTTCAGCGTGACCCGCTGCGTCCCCGCGGGTTTCACGACGCCGTCCTGGTTCAGAAAGCCGAGCGAGACACGGAAGTCCATCTTGTCGCCGCCGCCGGCCACGGCCACCATGTGCTCCTGGCCGAAGGCGTTCTGCTCGACGGCGTCCCGCCAGTCCGTGGTCTCGTTCGCGAGCAGGTCCAGTTTCTCGGGCGTCTGTGCGGAAACGGCCGCACGGAACTCCTGCGCGTTCATGATGTCCGGGCCGGCCACCGGGGTCGAGCCCGAGAAGTTGCCGCGGTAGTTCACGCTCACGCCGCGGTCCGCCGCCGCGCGACGGCCCGAGGTCGTCTCGATCAGCACGACCCCGTTCGCGCCCCGCGACCCGTAGATCGCCGTCGATGAGGCGTCCTTGAGCACCGTGAACGAGGCGATGTCATCGGGGTTGAGGAAGTTCAGCGGGTTGCGCCCGCTCGAGAGCCCTCCGCCCACGTCGAGCGGAACACCGTCGATCACGTAAAGCGGCTCGTTGCTCGCCGTGACGGACGTGCCGCCCCGGATCCGGAGAGAGAACCCGCCGCCCGGCTCGCCGCCGTTGTTCTCGGTGACCTGTACGCCCGCCACCTTCGCCTGGATCAGTTCTTCCGGGCTCACCACGCGACCGGTGTTGAAGGCCTCCTTGGAGACCTCCGTCACGACGCCGGTCAGGTCCTCGGTCTGCGCCTCGCCGTACCCGATCGCCACGACCGGGTCCAGCTCGAACGGCGCGATCGTCATCCGGACCTGGACGTTCGCCTCGCCGCCCGCCGTGACCGTCACCTGCTGCTCCACCGGGCGGTGCCCGATGTAGTTGGCCCGCAGCGTGTAGACGCCGGACGGGACGTCGGTGACGACGAAGAACCCGCCGCTGCCGGTCAGCACGGTCTGGTCGGCGACCGAGATCGTCACGTCGGGGAGCGGCGCGAGCCGCTCCGCGTCGACGACCTGGCCGCGGATCGTGCCGGTCCCCTGCTGCGCGTGGAGCCCGACCGGGAACGCGGCGATCGCGACAAAGGCCGCGAGCCCCATCACGAACCTGCTTACTCTTGCCATGGGTCTGCCTCCGCCCACGTGTGGAGAATGTCTCTCTCGGACTCCGCGGTCGCGGAGGATCTGGCCGAGCGAGTTCGTGCCTGCAGGCCCCGGGGGGCCGTTTGGGCTGTTCGGTCACAGTCGACGGGTCGTTTCGTCCCGTGACCGTTCCGGAGTTCCGAGCCCGGAGTTCGAGAACAGCGTCGCTCCGGGAACCTGGCTTCGACCCTCTGCCGCGCGAAGGTTCGGACGCGACGCACGAGCAGGGCCGGTCACGGCCCGCGTGGCGCCCGGGGGCCGTGAAGTCGCGGTCCCGCCCCAACGAAACGCGCCGGCGGGCCACGGCTGCCGGTAAGGTCAAGAGATGTGCCAGTCCCGGCGGCGGGTCCGGGGCGGCCACGGGGCGCTCCGGGGTTGCCGGGGCCGCGCCCCTTCCGTCATTCATGGGGGGCGTGACGAAGCGTCGTCCGGGACGTCTCCGCACAGAGGAGATCCGATGGCCAGGTGGGTCGTGCTCAGGGCCGACGAGGTGGAGTTCGAGAACGTGCAGGGCGCCGAGCTGTTGGACGGCGCGGTCCGGTACCTCCTGATCCGGGAGGAGGACGGGAGCTTCGGATCGATCCGGGTGGGGGACCGGGAGATCCGGCCGTCCGGCCCGATGGTCTACGTCCAGTCCGTGGGAACGGTGCACGTGCAGGTCGGCTGAGGCGCCGGTCCCGCTCGCGACCCAGCGCGCCCGGGACCGGCGGCCTGCTTCGCGCCCGATCAGTCGGGGTCGCTGAGCTCCTGCAGCAGGTACACGGTGGTCAGGGCCGTCGTCCGCGCCGCCTGGCGGAGGTTGGCGCCCGCGGAGTGTCCGCCCTCGGTGTTCTCGTAGTAGAGGACGGGGTGCCCCTGCTCCATCATCCGGGCCACCATCTTCCGGGGGTGTCCGGGGTGGACCCGGTCGTCCCGCGTGTTCGTCCAGAAGAACATCTCCGGGTACTCGACGTCGGGGCGGACGTTCTGGTACGGGGAATAGCGCGCGATCACGGCGCGGTCATCCGGATCGTCGGGGTTCCCGTACTCGGCCATCCAGCTGGCCCCGGCGAGCAGCTTGTGGTAGCGGAGCATGTCGAGCAGCGGGACGGAGCAGACGACGGCGCCGAACAGGTCGGGCCGCTGCATCGTCACGGCCGCCACGAGCAGGCCCCCGTTGCTGCCGCCCGAGATTCCCAGGTGGGCGGGACTCGTGATCCCGCTCGCCACCAGGTCCTCCGCCACCGCGATGAAGTCGTCGTAGGCCCGCTGCCGGTTCTCGACCAGAGCCGCCTCGTGCCAGCGGGGTCCGAACTCGCCCCCGCCGCGGATGTTGGCGAGCACGTAGACGCCGCCTTCCTTCAGCCACGCGATCGTCCCGGGGCTGGCGTAGGACGGCTTGAGCGAGACCTCGAAGCCTCCGTACCCGTACAGCAGCGTCGGGGCCGTCCCGTTCGCCGGCAGGTCCTTCGGCCGGACGACGAAGTACGGGATCCTCTCGCCGTCCGCGCTCGACGCGAACCGCTCCTCGGCCACGAAGCCGGAGGCGTCGAACCGGTCCGGCAGCGTCTTGATGGTCCGGGGCGCCTGATCGTTCCGCAGCAGGTACAGCCGGTTCGGAACGAGGAAGCTCTGGAAGCTCGCCAGCACGACGTCCGACCAGTCGTCGGCGGAGACGAGTCCGACCGACCCGTTTTCCGGGAGAGCGACGGTCTCCCGCCGCCAGCCCTCCGCGGCCGGCGTCGCCCGGACCAGCGAGCCCGTCACCTCCTCGAGGGCGTCGATCCACACCGCGTCCCGGGCCGTCGACACGCCCCCGATCGAGCCCCGTTCGGAGGGGGCGTAGACGGTCTCCACGCCCGTCGGCTCTCCCGTCCGCATCGTCTCCGCCAGCCGGAGCGCGACGAGACCGCCCGCCGGGAAGGTCGACCCGTTCACGGTCCAGTCCGACCGGAGCCGGACGAGCAGCCGGTCGCCGAGGAGACCCGCCATCTCGGCGTCCTCCTGGATCGGGACCTTCACGGGCGACAGCGTCTCGTCGAGCCACCACAGCTCGCCGCGGAAGAACTCGGGCGTGCGCCGCAGGAACCGGGTCGCGCCCTCCGGACGGAACACGGTGAAGCCGCCGATGCTGACGTCCGCCGTGTCGCCCTCGGCGATCTGCGGGGCCTGGTCGAGCGGCGTCCCGCGCGTCCAGACCCGTACGGTCCGCGGATACCCCGACGAGGTCATCGACCCGGGGCCGAAGTCGGTCCCGACGAACACCCGGTCCTCGTCGATCCACCCGATGCTCGACTTCGCCTCGGGGAGGACGAAACCGTCCGCGACGAAGGCCCGGGCCTCGGTGTCGTACTCCCGGACGACGACGGCGTCCCCGCCGCCGCGCGACAGCCGCACGAGGCAGCGCCGATAGGCGGGCGGCAGACAGGAGCGGCCCTTCCAGACCCAGTTCTCGCCCTCCTCCGCGGCGAGCGCGTCGAGGTCGAGCACCGTCTCCCAGTCGGGAGCGTCCGACGCGTACGAGTCCAGGGTCGTGCGTCGCCAGACCCCCCGGACGTGCTCCGCGTCCTGCCAGAAGTTGTGGACGTGTCCGCCGAAATAGCTCCCGTACGGAATCCGGTCGGTCGCCTCGTACAGCGCCAGCGCCTCGTCGTAGAGGCGGCCGAACCGCGGGTCGGACTCGAGCCGGCCCAGGGAGTGCTCGTTCCGGTCGGCGACCCAGGCGAGGGCCTCCGCGCCGTCGACGTCCTCCAGCCACAGATAGGGGTCGGGCTGCGCCGGATCGCCGGTTCCAGCCGGGGGCGTCGAGTCGCCACACCCGGTGGCGAGAAGAACGATGAGGATCGAGAGCGCGGACAGGCGGCGAAGGGCCCGGTCTCTCGGCCGGCGGCGGGTGCTGGACATGGGACCTTCCCGGTTGAAGGACGGGCGTGGGTTCACGCACGGACAACACGTCGGTCGACCCGGGTGCTTCACTGGAGGTTGATGTATCGCACGGGGAGGGGTAGAACGCTAGCTTCCTGTTTCCCCGCTTCCCTCGCCGCGACGGCACCCTCGGCGGTGCCGGGCCGCTGGAGGACGGCAGGATGGAGATCCACTTCTACGCCGCCTGGATCGGGTTCCTCCTCGGGAGCCTGGCCGGAGCCGCGACCGGCCTGTTCTTCCACGGCGACGGGTGGCTGGGCGGATACGGGGACTGGCGCCGTCGCATGGTGCGCCTCGGGCACATCGCCTTCTTCGGCATCGGTCTGCTGAACCTCGCCTTCGCCGTCACCGTGGCCGAGCTCGGGATCGAGACGGGCGTCGCGCTCGCCTCCGGGCTTCTTCTGTTCGGCGCCGTCGCGATGCCCCTGGTCTGCTACCTGTCGGCGTACCGGAAGCCGTTCCGCCATCTGTTCTTCCTTCCCGCGGGCGCCGTCACGCTCGCGATCGCCGCCTTTCTGTGGAGGCTCGCGTCCCCGTGAACATCGGACTTCTCGCGCTCAGCGGCATTCGCGTCGTCGACGCGGAGCTCCTGCGACTCGGGCTCACGCTGCCGGGCTTCGTCGAGCGATCGAAGACGATCGCGTCGCTCCCCAGCCTGGGTCTCCTCACCCTGGCGGCCCTCACCCCGGACCGGCACACGGTGCGATATCTCGAGATGCCCGACCCGGGATCGCTCCCGTCGCTGCCCGACGGGTTCGACCTGGTCGCCCTTTCGTCCTACAGCGCGCAGATCCGCGAGGCCTACGCTCTCGCGGACCGGTACCGGGCGGCCGGGGTGCCGGTGGTGATGGGCGGTCCGCACGTGACGGCCCTTCCGGAGGAAGCCCTGGAGCACTGCGACGCCGTCGTGGCGGGCGAAGGGGAACCGGTCTGGCAGGAGGTGGTCGCGGACGCCGAGCAGGGCCGGATGACCGGGATCTACGACGCGCGTGGCCGGGACTACGACCTGTCCGCGGCCCCGGTTCCCGCGTTCGAGCTCCTGGACGTGGACCGCTACAACCGGCTGACCGTGCAGGCGAGCCGGGGCTGCCCGCATCGCTGCGAGTTCTGCGCCAGCTCCGTCCTCCTGACCGACCGGTACAAGCAGAAGCCGGTCGGAAGCGTGGTGCGCGAGATCGACCGGATCTTCGAGCTGTGGGAGCATCCGTTCGTCGAGTTCGCCGACGACAACGCCATGGTGAATCGCGCGTACTGGAGGGAGCTGCTGTCGGCGCTTCGGCACCGGAAGTTCCGCTGGTTCGCCGAGACGGACCTCTCGGTGGCGAACGACCCGGCCCTGCTCGACCTCATGCGGGAGAGCGGGTGCGCCCAGGTACTCCTCGGCCTCGAGAGCCCGGCGGAGGACGCGCTGGCCGGGCTCGAGCTGCGGGCCGACTGGAAGCGGAAGAGGTTCCGGGAGTACGCGGACGCGGTCGGCGCGATCCAGTCGCACGGGATCACGGTGAACGGCTGCTTCATCCTCGGGCTCGACGGGCAGGGACCGGAGATCTTCGAGAAGGTGTTCGAGTTCGTCCGCGAGATCGAGCTCTACGAAGTCCAGGTCACCATCCTGACCCCGTTTCCGGGCACGCCTCTCTACGGGCGCCTTCTGGGCGAGGGGAGGATCCTGGAGCCCGAAGCGTGGGACCGCTGCACGTTGTTCGACGTCAACTTCCGGCCGACCGACATGAGCCCCGAGGAGCTCTCCGAGGGGTTCCGGCAGCTCGTGGTCCGCCTGTACGGGGAGGAGTTCACGCGCTGGCGGCGGGAGACGTTCCGCGCATCGGCCCGGGCCGGAAAACGCGGGAGGGAGGTGGCGCAATGAGAAGGATGCCGATGCTGAAGACGCTGTTCTACGTGGCGGCGCTGTACGACGGAGTGCTGGGTCTCGCCTTCCTCGTCGCGGCGCCGCGCGTGTTCGGGCTCGTGGGCCTGCCCCCGCTCGAGCACTACGGCTACATCCACTTCGCGGCGGCGCTCCTGATGGTGTTCGCCTCGATGTTCCTCTCGGTGGCGCGGAATCCGACCGCGCACCGCGACCTCATCGTCTACGGGATGCTCCTGAAACTGTCCTACGCATCGCTCGTCTTCTACCACTGGAGCGCCGGCGGAATCGCCGACATCTGGAAGCCGTTCGCGTTCGCGGATCTCGCGTTTCTCGCCCTCTTCGCGTGGGCATGGGTCGATCTCGGGCGCCGTGACGGCTCCGCGGCCGTTGTTTGAGGCGACGGTCCGGCTTCGCGATCTTGTCCGCCACCAGAGCCTCGAACAGGGAGCCGGGATCGCATGACAGGCGGCGAAGCGGGAGGACCTGACGGCAGCGCCGGCCCGGGAGCCGAGGCGCCCGACCGCCCGAAGTCGTACCGGCACATTCTCGCCGACGAGGTGGCGCAGGGCCTGACGGAGCTCGAACGGCCGGCCCGCGGGCTGGCCCTCTCGGGGCTCTCCGCCGGGCTCGACATCGGATTCAGCGTCCTCCTGATGGCGACCTTCCTCACGCTCGCCGGCCCGGAGGTCTCGCACCTCGGCCGCGAGGCCGGGCGATCCGCTCTCTACTCCGTCGGGTTCGTCCTCGTGATCCTGGGGCGGTCCGAGCTGTTCACCGAGCACACCACGCTCGCGGTGTTTCCCGTGCTCGCGGGCCGGGCGCCGCTGTGGAAGCTCGGCCGGTTGTGGGGGATCGTCTACGGGGCGAACCTGGCCGGCGCCGCGGTGTTCGCGCTGCTCGCGGCCTGGCTCGGCCCGGCGCTCGGGATCTGCGCGCCGGGCGCGTTCGACGAGATCGCGCTCCCGCTGGTCGAGCCTCCCGCGCTCCCGATGTTCCTCAGTGCGGTGCTCGCCGGCTGGCTCATGGGACTCCTGTCGTGGCTGCTCTCCGCCGCGCAGGACTCCACGAGCCGGATCCTGGTCACGGCGATCGTGGCTTCGGCGATCGGGTTCCTCGGCCTCCATCACTGCATCGTCGGAACCGTCGAGGTGCTGACCGCGGCGCTGGCGGGGACCTCGGTCGGAACGGCCGACTTCGCCCGCTTCCTGTTCTGGGCCACGGCCGGGAACGTCGTCGGGGGGGTCGTCTTCGTGGCCCTCATCAAGTACGGGCACTCGACGCGGCCGGGACCGGAGGCGTCTCCGGAGCCGGTCGACCGGAACTGACGTGGACCGGTCCGAGTACGTCCGCCGGCTCTGGATCGCCGCGGGGGTCGCGATCGTCGCGGCGCTGTCGGTCCTCTACCTGCTCGAGCTCGCCCACCTGCTGTTGATCCTGTTCGCGGGACTGCTGGCGGCGGTGGTGATGGACGGCCTCGCGCGGGCCGTCCATCGGCGCCTTCCGGTCCCGCGGAAGGTCGCGCTGGTGACCGGATTCGTCCTGGCGGTGACGGGGCTCGCGGCGTTCTTCTGGTGGTCGGGCCCCCGGATCGCCGAGCAGCTGGACTCGCTGCTGAACCGGATCCCGGAGGTCGTGGGGAACCTCGCGGGGCGCGCGCGGTCGACCGACCTCGGACGGGACCTGCTCTCCCGCGGCGACGGGACCGGGCCCGTGGCGATGCTCCCGTCGGGCCGGCAGGTCGTGGGCGGCGTGACGGGGGTGTTCACGAGCGTCGTGGGCGCGGCGAGCAGCGCCGCGATCGTCACCTTCCTCGGGGTCTACCTGGCGTGGGATCCCGACGTGTACCGGAGCGCGGTGCTCCGGATGGCGCCGGAGGGCGAGCGGCGCGATCGCCTCGAGCGCATGTTCGAGACGACGGGCCACACGCTCCGGCGGTGGATGGTCGCGCGACTCGTGTCGATGTCGGTGGTCGGGGTGCTCACCGGGGCGGCGCTCGCCGTGGCCGGCGTGCCTCTCGCCCTCGCGCTCGGTCTCATCGCCGGCGTCCTCGCCTTCGTCCCGTTCATCGGTCCGATTCTCGCCCTGCTGCCGGCGGTGCTCGTCGGGTTCGGCCAGAGCTCACGGACCGCCCTCGTGGTCGTGCTCATCTACGTCGGCGTCCAGGCCGTCGAGAGCTACCTGATCACGCCGGTGGTCGAGAAGGAGGCCGTGTACCTTCCACCCGCCTTCCTGATCGCCGCGCAGGTCATCATGGGCACCCTGTTCGGGCTGGTCGGCGTGTTTCTCGCGACACCGATCGCCGTGACGGGCGTCGTCCTCGTGCGAACGGTGTACCTGGGAGGCGTTCTCGACCAGGACGTGGAGCCGCTGACGGGCTGAGCCGGTCCCGGCCCGTCTCCCGCCGCGCTATATTCCCCCGTCCGTTCGAACCGCAGCGACTCCCACGGCGCCGCGCGGGCGGACCGCGACTCCGTCGTGCGGCGCACGGGCGTCGGGGCGGGTCGCGCCACGCGCAACGGAGGGGATGAGGATGGGTGTCTCGATGCTCCCGAGAGCGAAACGATTCCGCCGCCACCTCGCCGCGCTCGCGATCCCGATCGCGCTCCTCGCGGCTCCGCTCTCCGCGCAGGACGTCACGGGAGACTGGTACGGCCTCCTCGACGTCGGCGCCGCGAAGCTCCGGATCCACCTCGAGGTGACCGGCACCGAGTCCGGCTATTCGGCCCGGCTCGGGAGCCCGGACCAGGGGCCCGGCATGATGCAGCTGGACACTTTCGGCCTGGAAGATGGGAGCGTCCGCTTCTCGGCCGCGGGGCCCGGCCTCGAGTACGAGGGCGAGGCGAATCCGGCATTCACGACCATCACCGGCACCTTTCGGCAGAGCGGGCAGTCGTTCGCGCTGGACTTCGCGCGCGCCCTGCCCGAAGCGCCGCGCGGCAGCCCGGAGTGGCTCTCGGAGCGCGTGACGAAGACCGAGGTCTACGTCACGATGCGGGACGGCACCCGGCTCTTCACCTCCTTCTACGTGCCGAAGGACACGACCGGCGCCTACCCGATCCTGCTGACCCGGACGCCGTACAACATCGAGCCGGGCGGAGAGGAGGCGTTCAGCCGCTACCTCGGGATCAACGCGGGTCTCGTCGAGGCCGGATACATCTTCGCCTTCCAGGACGTGCGCGGCCGCTACATGAGCGAGGGCGAGTTCGTGGACGTGCGCCCGTACGATCCCGACAAGTCGGGGCCGGAGTTCGACGAAGCGAGCGACACCTGGGACACGATCGACTGGCTCGTCAAGAACGTGCCGCACAACAACGGCTCGGTGGGCGTGTTCGGGGTCTCGTATCCCGGGTTCTACTCCACGATGTCGCTTCTCGACGCACACCCGGCGCTGAAGGCGGTCTCCCCGCAGGCGCCCGTCACGAACTGGTTCATCGGGGACGACTTCCACCACAACGGTGCCTTCTTCCTGATGGACGCCTTCTCCTTCTACTCCTCGTTCGGCCGGCCCCGTCCGGAGCCGACCCGCCGCGGACAGGGCGGCTTCCAGTGGCCGAACCGAGATGCCTACGAGTTCTTCCTCGAGCTGGGACCGATCCGGAACGTCGAGGCGAAGTTCTTCGGGGACAGCATCAAGTTCTGGTCGGAGGTGATGGACCACCCCGACTACGACGACTGGTGGAAGGCCCGCACCCCGCTCCCGCACCTCACGGACGTGAAGCCGGCGGTGCTGACGGTGGGCGGCTGGTTCGACGCCGAAGACCTTTGGGGCGCCCTGCACACCTACCGGGCGATCGAGCGGCAGAACCCGGTGTCGCACCCGAACCGACTCCTGATGGGGCCGTGGTCGCACGGGCAGTGGGCGTTCGGCACCGGCGAGAGCCTCGGCAACGTGCACTGGGGCGCGCCGACCTCCGAGCGATACAAGGAGATGGAACGGACCTTCTTCGACTATTACCTGAAGGGCGAAGGGGAGTTGGACCTGGCCGAGGCGACGGTGTTCGACACCGGCGCCCTCGAGTGGCGGGAGTTCGGCGCCTGGCCGCCGGAGTCGGTCACGGAGTCGGCGCTCTACTTCCAGGCCGGCGGCGGCCTGGCCTGGTCCCCTCCGACCGCGACCTCCGGGTTCGACGAGTACGTGTCCGATCCCGCGAACCCGGTGCCCTACACCGAGGACGTCCACCTGCGCCGCACCGCCGAGTACATGACCGACGACCAGAGGTTCGCATCGCGCCGTCCCGACGTGGTGGAGTACGAGACGGCCATCCTCGCCGAGCCGGTCACCCTGGCGGGCCCGATCGTGGCCGACCTCTGGGTCAGCACGACCGGGACCGACGCGGACTTCGTCGTGAAACTGATCGACGTGTTCCCGGATTCGCTTCGCGACTACCCGGAGAACGACAAGGACGTCCCGATGGCGGGCTACCAGATGCTCGTGCGCGGCGAGGTCATGCGGGGGCGGTACCGGAACAGCTTCGAGAACCCGGAGCCGTTCACCCCCGGCGAGCCGACGCGCGTCCGGTTCGAGATCCCGGCCGTGATGCACACCTTCGAGCCCGGTCACCGGATCATGATTCAGGTTCAGAGCTCGTGGTTCCCGCTCGTCGACCGCAACCCTCAGACGTTCGTG
>Ga0316578_10001063_pt1 | contig 10618 bp, 10 predicted proteins | sample J0NA_2_FD_203076 | JGI IMG/M metagenome (GOLD analysis project Ga0316578, IMG submission 203076) | Rhizosphere microbial communities from salt marsh grasses in Alabama, United States - J0-2_160517rDrC | ecosystem: Host-associated > Plants > Roots > Rhizosphere | place: USA: Alabama | collected...
GGCCGAGCAGGTGCGGGACCACGCACTCCAGATCTACCGAGACTGTGCCGCCTATGCGCAGGGGTGCGGCATCATCATCGCCGACACCAAGCTCGAGCTCGGGCTGGACGACGCGGGTCGCCTGCACCTGATCGATGAGGTCCTGACCCCTGATTCCTCCCGCTTCTGGCCCGCCGACCAGTACCACCCCGGCACGAGCCCGCCGAGCTTCGACAAGCAGTACGTACGGGACTACCTAGAGACCTTGGACTGGGACAAGACGCCCCCGGCCCCCGATCTGCCCCAAGAGGTCATAGACCGAACCGCCGCCAAGTACCGGGAGGCGGAGCGGCGCCTGACCGGACGCTGAACGGGGCGGTCACCCCTCAGCGAAGCTGCTCCAGGAGCAGCTTCGCCGAGATCGTGAGGGATACGAGCACGAGCACCGGGCGAACCAGGGCGGCCCCGTGGCGCAGCACCAGGTGGGAGCCCAGCCAGGCCCCGCTCACCTGCCCCGCGGCCATCACCGCGGCGATGGTCCAGTCGATGTGCCCCCCGGGGAGGAAGAACAGCAAGGCGGCCAGGTTGCTCACGAAATTGAGCAGCTTGCTGTGCGCTGTCGCCCGGCGCAGGTTGTAGCCGAGAAGGGCCACGTATCCCATGGCGAAGAAGGTCCCCGTCCCCGGGCCGAAGAACCCATCGTAGAAGCCGACCCCGAATCCGATCGTGAGCGCAAAGGCAGCGTCGCCCAGGCGCTGGTGGCTGTCCAGGTCGGAAACCCGGGGCGAGAGCAGAAAGTAGAGGGCGAACCCGATCAGGAGCACCGGGATCAGCCGCTCGAGTGCGCTGCTGTCCAGCTGCTGAACCAGCAAGGCTCCGCTCGCTGCCCCCAGGAAGGTGCAAAGGATGGCGAAGGCGGCCGAGCGCGGGTCCACCGCCCCTCGCCGCAGGAAATTGAGCGCCGCGGTGCCGCTACCGAACACCGCCTGGGCCTTGTTGGTCGCCAGGGTCTCCACCGGGCCCAGACCCGCCCAGAGCAGCGCAGGGATGGCGATCAGGCCACCCCCTCCGGCGATGGAATCCACAAATCCCGCGGCCAGGGCGACCAGGAACAGCAGTGCCGCGATGTCGATGGATTCCAAGCTAATGGCGCTCAAGAGGATTGATCGGGGTGCCATTGGACCCGCAATGGCCCTGCCGCTGCAAATGGGCGATCCCCGGCGGTTACAATGGCCTGCGCCCGAGGTCGGCGATCGACTGCGGAGCGACCGCAGGCCCAGGCTCCCTTTTCGCGGATACAGCGCTCAGGCTCAACCCCAGCCCCTTATGCCCTACCTCGACAAGATCCGGGCCTGCAACGACTGGGACCCCGTGCGATTCCTACCCTTCTTGGCGTCAGGGTCACGGATCGGCTCCCTGAGCCTGACCTTCGCGGCCGAGCTCGGGCGTTGGCCGGGCCGGTTCCGGATTTCGGAGGACCGGGTGGACTGGGTGGACCTGCCCGCCTCCTTCCGGGAGCGTAGCGCGCTCATCGAGGAGGTCCTCCACACCCTGGTGGACGCGGGCGCCATCGCCTACCTGCACGGGGAGCCCTATGCCCTTACCGCCGGACGACGGGAGGATGCCCTGTGCCTGATCGACCGGGCGGCCGCCCCCTATTTCGGGGCCCGCGCCTTCGGCCAGCACCTGAACGGCTTCGTGCGCGGGACCCGGGGCATCGAGGTCTGGATCGGCCGGCGTGCCGCGGACCGGCGGATCTACCCGCTGCACCTGGACAACCTGGTGGCAGGGGGCCTGCCCTTCGGCATCCCGCTCAAGGAGAACCTGCTCAAGGAGTGCCGAGAGGAGGCCGACATCCCCCCGGACCTGGCGGAGCATGCAGTGCCCGTGGGGGCGGTCTCCTACTGCCGGGAGTCCGAGCACGGGCTCAAGCCCGATGTCATGTATTGCTACGACCTGGAGCTGCCGGAGGACTTCGTGCCCCGCTGCACCGACGGCGAGGTTGAGTCATTCCACCGCCTTCCTGCAGAGGAGGTCGCCCGGCTGGTCCGGGACACCGACGAGTTCAAGCTCAACTGCAACCTGGTGATCATCGACTTTCTGATCCGCCACGGTCTGCTGTCCCAGGAGGATCCGGACTATCTGCCCATCCTCCAAGGGCTACGGTCGCCCTTGCCCTGAGGGCGCCGAGGGTCCATCTTCCCGGCGTCACCCTGACAGCCAAACGACAAGACCCCACCATCGTCCGAGCTAGGTCCATGAGCCCGACCCCATCCACTCTCCTGCGGCGACATTCCATCCCAGTGCGCATCGGCCCAGTCCTGGTTGGCGGCGACGCCCCCGTGGTGGTCCAGTCCATGACCAACACGGATACGGCAGACGTGGAGTCGACCGTCCGTCAGGTTCGGGAGCTGGCGGACGCCGGCTCCGAGCTGGTGAGAATCACCGTCAACACCGAGTCCGCGGCTCGGGCGGTTGCCCCCATACGGGCCCTGCTCGACGCCCAGGGATGCAACGTGCCCCTGGTCGGCGACTTCCATTTCAACGGCCACCGACTCCTCACCGACTACCCGGAGTGCGCCGAGGCGCTCGCCAAGTACCGGATCAACCCAGGCAACGTGGGGCGGGGAGAGAAGAAGGACAGCCAATTCGCCACCCTCATCGACATCGCCTGCCGCTACGAGCGACCGGTGCGCATCGGGGTCAACTGGGGCAGCCTGGACCCTGAGCTGATCGTCCGCCTCATGGACGAGAACGCCCGCTCCGCGGCGCCCAAGGACGCGGATCAGGTGATGCGGGAGGCCATGGTCGAGTCCGCCCTGGTGAGTGCGGAGCGGGCGGTGCAGCTCGGGCTCCCGAGGGAGCAGATCATCCTCTCCTGCAAGATGAGCGGGGTGCAGGACCTGATCGCCGTCTACCGGATGCTCGCCGCCCGCTGCGACTACGCCCTGCATCTCGGGCTGACGGAGGCCGGCATGGGATCGAAGGGGATCGTCGCCTCGACGGCGGCGCTCGCGATACTGCTCCAGGAGGGTATCGGGGACACCATCCGCATCTCCCTGACCCCCGCCCCCGGAGAGGCCCGGAGCACCGAGGTGCGGGTGGCGCAGGAGATCCTCCAGACCATGGGCATGCGCTCCTTCGCCCCCATGGTGACCGCCTGCCCGGGCTGCGGCCGTACCACCAGCGACTATTTCCAGCACCTCGCCCAGGACATCCAGACCTATCTCAGAGAACAGATGCCGATCTGGCGGACCCGTTATCCCGGGGTTGAGGCCCTGCAGGTGGCCGTGATGGGATGCGTGGTCAATGGCCCCGGCGAGAGCAAGCAGGCCAACATCGGGATCAGCCTCCCGGGCACCGGAGAGCGCCCCTCTGCCCCCGTCTACGTCGATGGAGAGAAGGTCGCCACCCTCAAGGGAGACGACATCACCGGCCAGTTCAAGCGCATGGTGGACGCGTATATCGAGCGCCGGTACGGATAAGAGCGCGTCTCGAGGACCCTAAGCCTCGTTAGACTGGCATACCGCGCGTCCAGCTCGCGGATCATTCGAACCACCCAAGCCGAGGAGCTACCGATGACCAAGCACCTGATCGCAGCCCTGACTGCCGCAGCCCTCAGCGGCCCCGCACTGGCCTCGGATCCCATGGTGGTCCAGGTGAAGCGGCTCTCCCTCGACACCGCAGTGAAGATCGCCCAGGGCGCCATAGAGGCCTGCCGCGAGAAGGGCATCCAGATCGGCGTGACGGTGGTGGACCGGGACGGCACCGTCCAGGTCACCCTGCGCGACACCATCGCCGCCCCCATCACGGTGCCCATCAGCGAGATGAAGGCCAAGACGGCCGTCAATTTCAATGCCGCGACCTCGGCCCTCAGTGAGCGGGCAGACACCCCGGTCGGCCGTGTGGACGGGCTCGTCATGTCTGCCGGTGGGGTGCCGGTGCTGGTCGGTGGCTCCTCCCTGGTGGCGGGCGTGGGCGTCAGCGGCGCCCCCGCTGGCGAGACCGACGAGGAGTGCGCCCTTGCAGGGGTGGCCAAGGTCCAGGAAGACCTCGACATGGCGATGTAGGTCGGGCTTCAGCCCGACCTGCGCCTTTGATTCGATCTGGAGCACACCTCATGCGTATGTTCGACGCCGAATCGCGGGTCCTCGACGACCTGAAGGACGAGAGCGAGGTTCTAGGCGAGCGGCGGGGAGCCACCTTCACGGTGGTCGCCGCGCGCCATCCCACCCTGGGCAAGCTGGTGATCGTCAAGGCACCGAACGGCACCGGGATCGTCGTGGAGACCGACGAGTAAGCCATCGCGGGCCGCGGCGGCGCGTCGCCCGCGCCGCCCCAGGACTCGGACCCCCGGCATCTTGCCGGCCAGTCTCGCTCAAGCATCTCCCATCGGCCGGACCGACCTCGACCGCTTGACGGCCGAGCGTGCCTTTTTGGATTCGAGCCGACGCTCCCGGGACGCGCGCGTCGGCTTGGTCGCCACCCGCGGCTTGGGCCTGTGGGCGGCCCGGCAGATCAGGTCCACGAGCCGCTCCCGGGCGTCCTCCCGATTGCGCTCCCGTGTACGAAACCGATGGGCCTCGATCGTCAGCACCCCGGCCCCGTCCAGCCGCCGGCCGGCGAGCCGAATGAGGCGGGCCCGCACATCCTCGGGCAAGGACGGCGACCCGGCCACGTCGAAGCGCAGCTGAACCGCCGTCGCCAGCTTGTTCACGTTCTGACCACCGGGGCCGGGCGAGCGGATGAACCGCTCGCTCAGCTCGGACTCCGGGATCCGGATGCGGGGGCTGACCTCGATCATGGTTTGCTTCAGGGACTTAGAAATGCCTCGCCAGCCGGTGCGTGGCCCACTGGGCTGCTGCCGCCCCAGGCGCGCCGATCCAGACTACGCGATGGGGATGCGCCCCTTGTTCCGAGCGAGCCAGGTCCGGAAGTCCTGGAGCTCCGCGTAGAGCGCGCGCGCCACCGCCGGATCTCGGGCGCCGCAGAAGTCCGATTCGAGCTCCTGCTTGAACTGGAACATATTGCCCAGGTCCTCGGCGCCGGGGAAGCCCAGGGCGCGGTAGTCCGAGGGGCTGATCGCATGGTAGACGACCTCCTCGCCCAGTGCGTTTGCGAGCTCGGCGGCCATCTGAGCGCCCGTGAGATGCTCTCCGGCGATTCCCACCGTCTTGCCGATGTAGGCGTCGCCCCCCTTGAAGATGCCGTAGGCGCAGCGTCCGATGTCCTCGGACGCGATGCCAGGGAGCCGCTTGTCGCCCATGGGCAGGGTGAAGACCAGCCGACCGTCCTCACCACGCCGCGGGCCCATGCCGAAGTGGACCAGATTGTCCCAATAGAAGGACGTCAGCAGAAAGGTGGTCGGGACCCCCGCATCGCTGAAATAGTGGTTCGACTCCCCCTTGGCGTCGAAGTGGGGCACCTTGTACTGACCCATCAGGGTGGGCATCCGGTCATCGGAGAGCGGCACCCAAAGGCGCGTGTCCTCCAGGGTCGACCAGATGGCATGCCGCAGCCCGGCCGCTAGGGCCGCCTTGGCCATGCTCGCGGCCTCGGCCTTCTCCCGCTCCGGCGAGAAGTGGGCCCAGAAGAAGGTGACGAAGTAGGCCCCGTAGGCGCCGGCCAGGGCCCGCTCCAGGCACGCGCCATCGTCGATGTCCGCAGCCACGACCTCCGCCCCCAGGGCCGCCAGGTCCCGCGCCGACTCTGACTCCGGGTTTCTGGTGACGGCCCGCACTGCGAAGCCGCCAGCGGGATCCGCCAGGATGGCACGGACCAGTCCGCCGCCCTGGGCGCCGGTGGCCCCGAATACCGCGATGATCTTCTTCTCTGCCATGATGATCCTCCGGGTGGAATGCCGTGGCCCCATCTGGGCGACGGCTGTAGCCTCAGCAGTTGTGGCGCTCCCGCCCCGACTCAAGCACGCCGGGGGTCCCGCCACCGCTCCCAGCAGGTCCGCGAGAGACCGGGCCTGGGTCGCCGTCGGCCGCGGCGAGGGGCGGCCGCGCTTGGGCCCCGGCCAAGACCTCGCATAGGATCCGTGCACAACGGACGCCTCGCTCGGGATCACGGCTCCCGGCCGCCGGGGAACTGGCAGTACACTATCCCCCAGGACGTTGCACCCGTCCCACACTCCCCTCCTCTCCGTCAGCCTCAGGGTCAGCCTCAGGAAGTCAACATGAGCGACGCACTCAACTACCTCGTGCAGGTGCGCGGCGACGCGCTGGGCCACTACTTCAAGTTCCTCAAGGACGCCGGCAAGCACCTGGACCCCAAGACCCGGGACCTGATCTCGGTGATCACCAAGGTCCACTCCCAGACCGAGACAGGCTTCAAGCAGTACCTGATGCGGGCCCTACGCGAGGGCTGCACGCCCCTGGAGATCGTCGACGCCCTGCTGATGGCCTTCCCCGCCCTGGGTCTGGCGAAGATCGTCTGGGCCACCGAGATCCTGCTGGAGATGGACATCCCCGAGTTCTCTCCGGAGCTGATCCATTCCCAGCCCCAGTGGCGGGACGTGACCGCAGTGGCGGACATCGCCGAGGGTGAGGTCAAGCGCGTGGAGTGCCCCACGCGCACCGTCTTCGTCTATCGCGAGGGGGAGGACTACAAGGTGTACGACTCCCACTGCCCCCACCAGGTGACCAACATCCCCCATCTGGCCCTGGAAGGCCTCAGCCTCACCTGTCCCAAGCACCAATGGAAATTCGACATTCGCACCGGGGACTGCATCGAGAAGGGCAAGCATCCACTGAAGGCCTTCGAGACCCAGGTGGAAGGTGGCCGCCTGATGGCCTGGTGGTAGACCGCGGGGTCCGCAGCCGATCGCCCCGATGGTGGGGGGTCGGCCCCCGCGGCCCAGGGGTCCGATCCGCCGCGGCTAGAGCCAGCCCCCGCGCCGGAAGCGCCTCAGCATGAAGCCCGCGACGAAGACGCAGACGATCCAGAACACCGCGTAGCTGTAGGGCCAATGATTCTCCGGGATGTACATGTTCATCCCGTAGACCCCGGCGATGAAGGTCAGCGGGATGAAGATGGTCCCGATGATGGTCAGGACCTTCATGATGTCATTGGTGCGGTTCGCGACCAGGGATACATAGGTGTCCGCCACCGCCGAGGCGATGTCGCGATAGGTCTCGATCAGATCGATGACCTGCACGCAGTGGTCATAGACGTCCCGGAAGTAGGTCTGTGTCACGGTCGACAGACACTCGTGAGGCTCCCGCTGGAGCTGGGAGACCAGCTCACGCATGGGCCAGGCGACCCGGCGCAGAAGCAGCAGGTCCCGCTTGATCCGGTGGACGGTCTGCAGGTCCTCCCGATCGGGATTCAGGAGCACGGTCTCCTCGACGTCCTCAAGCCGCTCGGAGATCTCCTCTAGGATGGGAAAGAATCGATCGACCATGGTGTCGATCAAGGCATAGAGCAGGAAGCTCACATCGTTCTGCCGCAGGCGCGAGCGCGGGCTCGCGATGCGGCGGCGGACCTCCTCCATCACGGGACAGGGGGATGCCTGAAAGCTGAGCAGGGTGTTGCGCCCCAGAAAGAAGGCGACCTGCTCCGCTTGGGTCCCGCTCTCGGTCGCCCGGATCCGGCGCGCCACCACGAAGAGCCGTCCCGGGACAGACTCAGTGGCCTGGTAATCATCGGCCTTGGGGCGCTGCTGACCGTCCAGGGTGTCCTCGATGGCTAGCGGATGGAGCTGGTACTTCTCCGCCAGGGCGCGGATGGTGGCGTGGTCCTGCAGGCCCTCCACATGGATCCATCGCACCTTCGACCAATCGGGCCTGTGGGCGGCGAGGAAGGCAGCGGGGTCGGACACCTCCTGCATCTCCACGCGCTCCGGGCAGTAGTCGGTGCACGTCACCCGGGCGGGCTGCACACCCGGGGCACGGATCAGCTCGTGGTACTCGATCCCGGCGGGGGTACCAGGGGGTGGGCGGCGCAGACGCGGGACCGGCGCCGGCGTGGCCTCGGGCTGAGAATCCGTCCCCGGGGACATCCCCGCTTCCTCACCCCGGCCGCTACGCAGCGTATCGGCGAGGGCATCCGCGGTCTCTTTCTGCTGGGTCTCGCCCATGTCGGTCCTGGTGATCGGTTCAGAGGGCTACTATCTACCATAGCGCGGACGCGGAGCCCATTTTGGGGCCACTGCAATCCCTCTCGTGCCGCGTATCGCGAAATTGAGAACCGGAGGATGCCATGTCCACCTGGCTGATCACCGGCGCCAGCCGCGGGCTAGGCCGCCAACTTGCCCGACAGCTCGCCGACCGGGGACATCAGGTCATCGCCTGTGCCCGAGATCGTTCGCGGATCGAGGCCCTCGCCGCGGACCTGCCGCCGGGCCTGATCGTGCCCCTGCAGCTGGATCTCGCCGACGGGGCCCAGATCAGACCCAGCGTCACTGCGGCCCTGGACCGGGTGGACAGGCTCGACGGTGTCATCAACAACGCGGGCTTCGGCTCCTACAAGCCCTTGCTTGAGCACAGCGAGTCGGATCTGCTGGCCATCATCCAGGTCAACCTATCCGCCGTGATCCAGATCTGCCACGCCGTTCTCCCACGGCTCATCGCCCAGGGACACGGCCACATCGTCAACATCGGGTCGGACCTCGGACGCCGTCCCTTGGCCAACATGGCGGCGTACGTGGCCGCCAAGCACGGGCTTGCGGGCTTCTCCCATTCCCTGCTGCGGGAGGTGAAGCCAGCCGGGATCAAGGTGAGCCTGGTCAATCCGGGGATCATCGACACCGACTTCGGAGGCGGCACCGAGGGTACGCGCGAGCCGAGCTGGAGCCTACGCCCGGCGGATCTCGCCCGCTTGATCATCCAGGTGATCGACCAGCCGGGGAGCACCCTGGTGGACGAGCTGAGCGTGCATCCCATGGGACAGGACTTCTGATACCGGGGCCTGCCGCCAACGCCGTTGCCCAAAAAAGGCGCCCCCGACGTCCGGGGGGAGAACGTCGGGGGCGCGGCTCGGCCATCATCGAGCCGGGTGGGGGGAACCCGTCGCTCGTCGCGGCCTGGCACAAGTCTAGAACGTTCGCGGGCTCATTTCCTGAGCCCGCAGATTGGGCCTATTGGTGCGTGCGCCTCCGGGGCACATTCCGGTCCAGGTCCCATCCGGCACCGAACTGTCAGTCAGGACGTCAGCTCACCCAAGCCCTGGCGTTTCGGAAGAGCCGCATCCAGGCCCCGTCCTGACCCCAATCATCCGGGAACCAGGAGCCCTGAACGGCCCGAAACACCCGCTCCGGATGGGGCATGAGGATGGTGACCCGCCCGTCGCGCGTGGTCAGTCCGGTGATCCCCTCCGGAGATCCGTTCGGGTTGGCGGGATAGCGCTCGGCCACGCCACCGTCGTTCTCCACATAGCGGACGCAGGCCAAGGGCCGTGCGGCGGCGAGGTGCGCCTGATCGCGAAACTCCGCCCGCCCCTCCCCATGAGCCACCGCGATGGGCATCCGCGACCCCGCCATGCCAGAGAGCAGGATCGAGGGCGTGTCCAGCACCTCCACCATCAGGGTCCGCGCCTCGAACTGCTCCGAGCGATTACGCACGAAGCGCGGCCAATGGCCGGCCCCGGGGATCAGCTCCTGGAGGTTCGAGAGCATCTGGCACCCGTTACAGACCCCGAGTGCGAAGGTGTCGGGGCGATCGAAGAAGGCCTGGAGCTGGTCCCGGGCCCTCGGGTTGAATAGGATCGTCTTGGCCCAACCCTCCCCAGCCCCCAGCACATCGCCGTAGGAGAAGCCGCCACAGGCCGCCAGGCCCCGGAAGCGGCCGAGGTCGGCTCGACCGGCGATGATGTCCGAGAGGTGCACGTCCACGCACTCGAACCCGGCGGCATGAAAGGCCGCGGCCATCTCCACCTGACCGTTCACCCCCTGCTCCCGCAGGATGGCGATGGCAGGACGGGTGAGCTCCAGATAGGGGAAGGCGATGTCGTCCTCGGGATCGAAGCCGAGCCGGGCATGGAGTCCCGGGTCCGGCTCGGCGATGCGCTCGAACGCCTCCTGCGCGCACTCCGGGTTGTCGCGCAGGCTCTGCATGCGGTAGCTGGTCTCGGACCAGAGGGTCTGAAGGCCTGCCCGGCCGGCGGCGAAGACCGGCTGGCCACGCCGCACGATGCGGATCTCCTCGCCCTCCGCCAGGGTGCCGATCACGGGGCTGAAGTCCGCGAGCCCGTGCTGCTCGAGGATCTGGAGCACCTGGTCGGTGTCCGCGTGACACACCTGGATCACGGCCCCGAGCTCCTCGCTGAAGAGTGCCCCCAGGTCATCGGGTCCAATGGGGCCCAGGTCCACCTCCAGGCCGCAGCGCCCCGCGAAGGCCATCTCGCAGAGGGTAACCAGGAGTCCGCCGTCCGAACGGTCGTGATAGGCGAGGATCAGCCCCTCCCGGCTGAGCTCTTGGACGGCGGCGAAGAAACGCCGCAGCCGCGCAGGGTCGTCCAGGTCCGGCACCCCATCGGTCGCCGGGTCGCCGAGCTCCCCATAGACCTGGGAAAGGCAGGAGCCGGCGAGCCGATTCCTCCCCCGCCCCAGGTCGATCAGGATCAGGTCCGTGTCGCCCTGATCGGTACGGAGCCGCGGGGTCAGGGTGGCCCCGGCATCGGTGATCGGAGCGAAGGC
>Ga0316578_10001065_pt1 | contig 10611 bp, 9 predicted proteins | sample J0NA_2_FD_203076 | JGI IMG/M metagenome (GOLD analysis project Ga0316578, IMG submission 203076) | Rhizosphere microbial communities from salt marsh grasses in Alabama, United States - J0-2_160517rDrC | ecosystem: Host-associated > Plants > Roots > Rhizosphere | place: USA: Alabama | collected...
TCCAGCCGCCATGCTGGTGGCGAGCGACATCACCACCACGGCTACGAATAGGCGCTCGCTCACCAAGCCCAGCTTCAGAGCGAGCACCCCGAGCACGAGCTGCATCGCGCCACGTGAGTTGATGGCGAAGCCAACCGCCCAGCCCTCACGGCTCTGCAACCCACCGAGCCAGGCCCCCAGCCATCCACCGCCGACCTTGCCCACGGTGGCCACCCCGATCAACACGAGTGCAAGCGCGAGATCGAAGTGGGCTACGAAGTCCACCCGCAATCCAATCGAGGCGAAGAACAGGGGGGCAAAGATGGAGGTGACGAATCGCTCGAGCGCAGCGCGGGTGCTTTGACGCAGGTGCCGCGAATCACCGATCGCAACACCGAACAGGAACGCGCCGAACACGGCGTGAGTCCCGATCCACTCCGTGAAGGCGCCGCAGATCAAGGCTGCCGTCGCGACGAACGCGAGCGTCGCGCCCGGGCCAGTGGCGGTCGCCTGCAGCCACGGGAGACCGCGGTGTAGCAGCCAGCGCCCCACGGTCAGGATGCAGACCACGAAAGCCAGCGCACAGCCCAGCGTTACCGCGAGCGACTGCTCGGCCTCGGCCGCTCCCATGAGTGAGAGCACGACGGCAAAGACCAGCCAACCGAGGAGGTCCTGGGCGACGGCCGACGCCACCACCAGCAGCCCGAGGTCGGTGCGCAGCAGGTTCAGATCCATCAGCGTCTTCACGACGACCGGCAGGGCCGAGATGCTCAGGGATGTGCCCAAGAAGAGCGCGAAGACCTGGGGGTCCACGCCCGGGCTGGCCCCGAGCCAATCTGGCCAGGCGATACCGACGCTGGCCCCCACGCCGAAGGGCAAGAGTACGCCGGCCACCGTCACGAGCACGGCGGCTCGTCCCTGCCGCCACACGGACGAGAGCTCGATCTCGAGTCCCGCAGAGAGGACGAAGAGAACGAGCGCGACGTTGGCGAACCCATTCAGGATGTCGGTCGTCGTACCCACAACGGGAAACAGGTAGGCTGCCGCCCCCGGAGCGGTGCGACCCAGCAGCGTGGGCCCGAGCAGGACGCCAGCGAGCAACTCGCCCAACACCGCCGGCTGACCCACCCGACACGCTAGCTCACCCAGCAAGCGAGCCGCGCCCACCACCACTGCAATCGCCAGCAACAATCGCGTCACCTCGGCGGAAGACAGGAAGTTCATGGCGGCATGCCTTGCGTCGAGGACTGGTGGTCGGACCTCGCGGCGGCCGTGGCTGCGCGAGACCCCGTCGCGCCAGAGCGTGACAGCACCTGCGATGTCGCGCCGCGTACGTGGGTCTCAGTGGGCGGCGAGAAACGCGTAAAGCAGGACGAGAACCAACGGGATCAGCAGCCACATCAATGGTTTCAGCGGGCTGTCCAGTTCCTCCGATTCGATCTTGCTCTCGGACTGGGTACCGGAGCCGGAGTTTGTCGACGGAGTGGAGGCAACCGCCTTCGATTGCTTGGACGGTATTCGTGCGGACTTGGCTGCCGGATCTGTTTGCTTGGCCATGGGATGGCTCCGCGAGTGTGGTGAAGGCTCAGGGACTCAATCGTGCTGACTCCTCCAGGATCGCCGCTCCCGCGCCACCGCGACAGCGGCTCCGGAGTCATCACGGCAGAGTGTGAGCAGGTGCGGCTGCGGGCGCAACACGTCTGACACCCCCACGAGGGAGCGATCTCGAGTTGTTTTGAATCGTAACGGTCTACGCCAATCTCGAACGTGCATGAGTGCGCGCCGCCTGCCGCCAGGGTGCTCAGCGCACGCAATCGATCAACGTTCGCGGCGGCTCGATTGCGGCGGTGTCCAGCGACAGGACTGTGAGTGATGGTGTCGATCCCGCACTTCTTGAGTCATTTCGACAGCTCCCCCGCCTCTGGCGTCATTCAGCCTGAGTGTGGGATAGTCGCCGCCGAAGGGTGGTGGTCATGAGGCAGAGCTACAGCGCGATGGGCGGATTGCTACTGGCGAGCGTGCTCCTGCTGTCGGGTTGCGGCGAAGAGAGCACGAATGCGTCTTCGCCTGGTGGCCATGCTGGAGCAACGCCGGGAGCGGGCGGCACGGAGCCGAACGGTGGCAGTGCCGGAGCAACGACCGCGGCCGGTGGCACGGAGTCGAGCGGTGGCAGTGCCGGGACGACGACCGGAGCGGGCGGCACGCAGCCGAGCGGTGGCAGTGCCGGAGCAGCGACGGGTGCGGGCGGCACACAGCCGAGCGGCGGCAGTGCCGGAGCAGAGCCGGGTGCGGGTGGCACGGAGCCGAATGGCGGCAGTGCCGGGACGACGACCGGAGCGGGCGGCGCGGAGCCGAGTGGTGGCACGGCTGGAGCTGCCGCCGGTGCCGGTGGCAGCGGGCCGGATGGTGGCAGTGCCGGGACGACGACCGGAGCCGGCGGTCAGGGATCCGGTGGGGACATCGGCGTGACCGGCGGTCCCGTCGAGCTCAGCGGAGTGACGAATGCGCGACAGACCGGGGGTCTCACCACGTCCAGCGGCCAGCGCGTGCGCGACGACGTGATCATTCGATCGGGTCATCTCGGTTCACTGGACAGCACCGGATGCGATCAGTTTGAAGCGCTCGGAATCAACACGATCATCGATCTGCGTGATGCAGCCGACGCGGCCCAGACGCCGGACGCCGCGTGTGCGACGAGCACGGCGGTCTACTTCAATGCCGATATCCCACGGCTCCTGCCACCGTCTGAGCAGATCTATCTGGATACGCTCGACGCCATCGAGCCCGTGCTGGACGAGATCTTCGCCCAGCTTGCTGCCGCCGATGCCCTGCCCGTAGTCATCCACTGTGTCATCGGACGCGACCGCGCCAGCCTGGTCACGGCGATCGTGCTGCTGGCTCTCGGAGTCCCCGAGGATCAGGTGCTGGCCGACTTCGAGCTCAACCAGGATGCGAGTGTCACGACCGACGCGGCGTGGATGAGCGGTGTGCTGCAGCGCATCGATGACGCTGGGGGGATCGAGGCCTACCTGGACCTGCACGGGGTCACGAGCGCGCAGCTCACCGCCCTGCGCACCATGGCGCTCGAGTAGGCGCGAGGTTGTGCTGGCTCGCCGCTGCCGACACCCGGAGTCAGCCGGGGAGGCGAAAAGCGCGTCTGGCCGCTCTCACCCGATCGCGCACGACACACCCTTCGAGGTGGTCATTCACCAACCCCATGGCCTGCATGAACGCATACGCGGTGGTGGGCCCAACGAAGGTCCAGCCACGGCGCTTGAGGTCCTGGCTGAGCGCGCGCGACTCGGGGGTCTGCGTGAGCCCGGTCAGCACCTGGTGCGTGACGCGCTTCGGACGCGCGGCAAGGTCTGGCTCCCAGCGCCAGAAGTAGGCGGCCAAGGACCCGAACTCCTCGCTGAGCTCGACCGCCCGGCGCGCGTTGTTGATGGTCGATTCGATCTTTCCCCGGTGGCGCACGATGCCCGCGTCTCCCAGCAGGCGCTCCACGCTGCGTGAGCCATAGCGTGCCACCCGTGTGAAGTCGAAGTCCGCGAAGGCACGGCGGAAGCCATTGCGTTTGCGCAGGATCGTCAGCCAACTGAGACCGGACTGGAAGCCCTCCAAGCAGATCTTCTCGAACAGGCGTTGGTTGTCGGCGACCGGAAACCCCCACTCGGAGTCATGGTACTCGACGTAGTCCGGCGCGCTCACCGCCCACCAGCAGCGCAGTAAACCGTCGTCCCCGCGATGAAGACCCTTGGCCGGCATGCCGAGAGCGTAGGACGCCACGTCGCGCGTCCCAACCGGGGTGTGGAGTCGTCAGTAGGGCGGCAGGCCTCCGGTCGGAGGTGCGCCCGGCGGCGGGGCTGCCGGGGGCGGTTGTGCGGGTGGAGCGGCCGGAGGCGGCGGTGCGGGAGGGGCAGCGGGCGGAGGCTGCGCCGGCGGGGCAGCCGGCGGGGGCTGTGCCGGGGGCGGCTGTGCCGGGGGGGCAGCGGGCGGCGCTGATGGAGGTGCACCGGGCGGCGGGGCTGCCGGCAGCGGTGCCGGAGGTTGCGCAGGGGGAGGTGCCGCAGGTGCCGCGGCGGGCGGTGCGACACCCTGCGGCGGTTGCGTCCCCGGTGCACCCAGGGCCTCGGGTGGCATCCAGCGTTTGGACTCCGGGCAAGTGCGGAATCGCGCTTCGATGTCCTCACACGACTCCTTGAGCAAGCGCTTCTCCGCCGGCAGCACGGCCGGCACGATGTCGTCCCAGCGCCACACCAGCGAGACCCCGGCCCAGAGCACGCGGGTTCCCTTGAAGGCGGTGCCAATGGTTCCGTAGGTTCCGCCGATCTTGAAGTCGAAGCTGTCGCTGGCCTTCAGGGCGATGTCGAATCCAGCCCGCGCACTGACCGTGGTGGAGAACTCGATGTCCACCCCTTCTTCGACGATGTAGTTGACGACTTCCTGGTCGAGGTTCAAGTCCTGGGGCACCTCGCAGGTTCCTGTTCGGATTTGGTCCTCGGTGCAGTACTGGCTCATCACCACCTGCGGATCGAGGGACACGTCATTGATGCGGGTATCCAGGTTGAAGCCCGGCGACAGCTCGAACCATGGGGTCAGGGTGATTCCCTTGGCCGGGGAGATCGGAAAGCCGAATCCGGTCACCAGTGGCAGGGACAGGTAGTTCAGCCTGCCGCCGATCAATGCGGCTGGTGCCCCGCCCAGGAAGAACGCAAGGGCGAACTTCGGGGTGCCGTTGTCGAAGCGTTGGGTGAGCGGAACGCTGAACAGCGCCACGGCGGTGCCGCTCAGGCCGTGCGCAACTGGGTCGGTCTCGACCTCCCGGAAGTTCAGATAGTGCATCCCGAACTGGGCACTCAGGTTTCCGCTCGTCGAAGTGAAGTTCGCGTTGTAGCTCCCGATGAAGAAGTGACCTCCGTCGACGAACCCCGGACGCGCCGCGAGCACGACACTGGAGGCTCGCGTGTCCCACGTGGAGATGCTGGGCCCATGCGTGCCGGGCTTTGCGCCCGCAGATGCAGCCAGCGCCAGAATGCCCAGGGCCACCGAGGCGCCCGCGCATCGAGACAGGGAGATCGTTCGGTTCGCCATCATCTTCCTCGCGAGTTCTTCTGCCGATCGGCAGGAATCGTTCACCACAAACCCCGAACCTTTACTATGTCCAGGAGATGAGTGGAAGCCCGGTGGGCGCCCCCTGGTCGGTGGTGGGCTCGTCCCGCGCTGGGACTCGAACCGGGGCCTTTCGTGACGTTTCCCGGGAACCCTCACCCTGTGGCATGCTCGGGTGCACGATGCGCAGGAGAGCGAAGATCATCTGCACCTTGGGGCCGGCGGTGGATGGGCGAGACCAGCTCGAGGCGCTGGTCGATGCCGGAATGGATGTCGCCCGACTGAACTTCTCACATGGGACCCACGAGGAACACGAGCAGCGCTTCTACGAGCTTCGCGAGGTGGCGGACCGAGCGGGGCGGCCGGTGGCGATCCTGCAGGATCTCTGCGGGCTGAAGATCCGCGTGGGGGCATTCGAGGGCGAGCCGCCGGAGGCGGGGATTCGAGACGAGGTCATCCTGTTGGAAGGTGCGACGTCCACGTATCCCGAGATCGCCATTCAGCACGAAGGGTTCTTTCGAGGCTTGAAGCCCGGCGATCGGATTCAACTCGACGATGGTCGGGTTGGGCTACGGGTGTCGAAGCTCGACGGCGCACGGGTCGTCTGTGCGGTGGAGATCCCGGGACGCTTGCGGGATCGCGTGGGCGTACACTTGCCGGCCCGCAGCCTGGCGCCGGGGGCATTGACCGAAAAGGACAAGGCCGATCTCGCCTTCGGGCTGAAGTTGGGCGTCGACTATGTCGCCATCTCGTTTGTGCGGGAGGCCGCGGATCTGCAGGCCGCGCGTGCTCTATGCGAGAAGCTGGGACGGCCAGTCCCGCTGGTGGCGAAGATCGAGACGCCGCCGGCCATCGACGATCTCGAGGCCGTGGCTGCGGCGGCGGATGCCGTCATGGTGGCGCGCGGCGACCTCGGTGTGGAGTTCTCACCCGAGGCGGTACCGGTGCTGCAGCGACGCATCATCAAGGTCGCCCGAGCGCACCATCGGCCCGTCATCGTCGCGACGGAGATGCTGCAGTCGATGGTCGAGGGCACTCGGCCCACCCGAGCGGAAGCCAACGACGTGGCCAACGCCGTGTTTGGCGGTGCGGATGCGGTGATGCTGTCGGCGGAGACTGCGACCGGTGCTCACCCAGCGCTTGCCGTGGAGATGATGTCCCGTATCGTGGTCGAAGCCGAGCAGTCGGTGCTGGACGAGGTGTCGCGGCCGGGAACTGCGCCCCGCGGATCCGTCGAGGAATCCATTGCCTTCAATGCAGCAGACGTGGCGGACGAGATTGGGGCCAAGGCACTGGTTGCCTACACCTCCAGCGGTGCCACGGGGCGGTTGGTGTCTCAGGCTCGCCCCCACGTTCCTCTAGTAGCGTTTTCGCCGAGCGCGCAGGTCTGTCGGCAGATGGCGCTGTGGTGGGGTGTGCAACCCCGCGAGGCCCCGATGCTCAATCACCCAGACGCCATGGTGGATTTCGCCAACGAGTCGCTGTTGGGCCAGGGAGTCGTGGCACCGGGGGACACCTTCGTGGTCGTGTTTGGTGCTCCCGTCGGATTCCAGAGTCCCACCAATTCTCTACGCGTGCGGGTAGCGGGCTGAGTCGGCTTCGGCCAGGCCGCGACGAGCAGCACGTCACCTCCACCCCGGCTATACTTTCGCCATGAGAGTCATCGTGGACGTGTGCATCATCCCGCTCGGAGTCGGGGTGAGTGTCTCGAAGTACGTGGCAGCGTGCGAGCGCGTCCTGAGCGAAGCCGGATTGAGCCCGCAGCTTCACGCCAACGGGACCAATGTGGAAGGCGAATGGGACGAGGTTTTTGCTGCCGTCAAGCGTTGTCACGAGGTGGTGCACGAGCTGGGTGCGCCGCGCATCTCGACCAGCCTGCGGGTGGGAACACGCACGGATCGCCACCAGACTGGGCAAGACAAGATTCGCAGCGTGGAAGCGCAGCTCGGCACGCCAGATCCGGCAACCTGAGCTCTGCGCGTCCGTTTGCATCTCGGCCGTGGGGCCGCGCTCCGACCGTCGGCTTGGCGTCGGTTCGCGCACCCCATCGAGCAGCCGTCTGAGCACGGGTCCTAACCCGATTGGAGTAGGGTATGAACGCACGAATCGGGTTGCATTTTTGGCCGAAAGCTCGCACGAATACGTACTCACTTCCGTGGGCTCGTCGGGCGAGGATTTCCGCGCCGATTGGCGACCCGCGGAGACCGCTCACCCCACGGGTAGCCATGGCAATCGTGAATTTTTCTCCGCGCGCCGCGTCGCTCGCCAAGGTCGAAAAGATCGGGCAGCTCTCCGGTGAGAACGTACAGCTCTGCATGCAGTGCGGGACCTGCAGCGCCGTCTGCCCCATGGCCGAGGCCATGGGCGCGTCGACGCGTCAGGTGATGCATTGGCTGCAGCTCGGGCTGACCGACGAGGTGCTCGAGGCTCGAGTCGGCGAGTTCTGCGCCGCGTGCCACACCTGCACCGTGCGATGTCCTCGAGGCATCGACGTTGCGCGGGTGCTCGAGGCGGTGCGGCTTCTGCCGCTTCGACAGAACCGGGATCTCGTGCGACCGGGCGAGCTCGACCCCGAGGTGCGCAAGCGAGCGCCGCAGATCGCGCTGGTGAGCGCGTTCAGAAAGCTAACGGCATGACCACTCCGAGCAAAGTCAGCTACTACCCCGGCTGCACGCTGAAGACGAAGGCACGAAACCTCGAGGAGTCGGCGCTTGGTGCGCTGGCAGCCCTGGGCATCGAGGTGGAGGAGCTGCCGCGGTGGAACTGCTGCGGTGCCGTCTTCTCGCTCGCCGACGACGACCTGATTCGCCACGTCGCTCCCGTGCGGGACCTCATCCGCGTGACCCAGCAGGGTGCGACGCAGGTCGTGACGATCTGCTCCCAGTGCTACAACACCCTCGCCCGCGCCAACCTGCTGATGCGCGAGGACGAGGAGAAGCGCAAGACCCTCAACCTGTTCATGGAGGAGGAGCCGGACTACGCCGGCGAAGTGGAGGTTCTGCACTACCTCACGCTGCTTCGCGAGCGAGTCGGCTGGGACGCGCTGCGCGAGAAGGTGAAGGTCCCGCTGGACGGGCTCAAGGTGGCGACGTTCTACGGCTGCACGCTGCTGCGCCCGCAGGTGGTCGCCATCGACGGGCCGAACCCGCAAGTGTTCGAGGACTTCTTGCGTGCGCTGGGTGCCACGCCGGTGCCGTTTTCTGCGGCTCAGGAGTGCTGCGGCGCCTACCAGGGGCTGGTGCACCCGGTCGAGGGCGGGCGTCGCGCGGCCACCGTGCTCGAATCGGCACAGCGGGCCGGTGCCGAGGCGCTCGTCCTCAGCTGTCCGCTCTGTGACTACAACCTGGGCGCGCGTCAGCCTGAGGTGCGAGCCGCACACTCGGGCATCGAACCCGTCCCCACGTTCTATTTCACTCAGCTCTTGGCCGTGGCCCTCGGCCTCGAGCCTGCGGTGTGTCACTTCGAGCTCAACGGCGAGGGCGCATTGAAGCTGCTCGAGGACAAGGAGTACGTCGCAGCGGCCACGGCCTGAGGCCAGGGCAGCCGTCGACGTTTCGGCCACACGGTTTCAGTCATTCCAGGCGAGGAAGATCCAATCATGTCAGCAGCCCAGACCATCGGGACACCACAAGTGAAGCTCATTCCCATCTTCATCATGGGCAAGCGCTACGAGGTGCCTGCCGAGCTGACCATCATGAAGGCCATGGAGTACGCCGGCTACCAGTTCATCCGCGGCTGTGGGTGCCGGGGTGGCGTCTGCGGGGCGTGCTCGACCGTTTATCGGAAGAAGGGCGACTACAAGATCTACTCTGGCCTCGCCTGCCAGACGGTGATCGAGCCCAACATGCATTTGACGCAGCTGCCCTTCTTCCCGGCGCTGCGCGCGATCTACGACTACGCTGCAATTGAGGCGACGGCGGACGCGATTCAGGAGCTCTACCCCGAGTTGTTCCGCTGCGTGGCCTGTAATGCCTGCACGAAGATCTGCCCCATGGACGTGCAGGTGCTCGACTACGTGTCCGCGCTGAAGCGAGGCGACATCGCCGCGGCCGCAGTCATTTCCTTCGACTGCATCCAGTGCGGTCTCTGCGCCAGCCGCTGCTTCGGCGAGATTCCGCAGTACCACATCGCGCAGCTCGCCCGCCGGTTGCACGGTGGCAAGATCAAGCCCCGTTCGCCGCATTTGGCCGAGATGGTGGAGTCCATAGCCGAGGGCAAGTACGACGAGATGTTGGTGGGCTTGAAGGCGCTGACCAGGGAACAACTCACCGAGGCCTACACCAAGCGAGAGATGGAGCCGGCGATGAGCCCAGAAGGGTGGACGCCCTCGAACCGGGAAGGGCTGCTCGGCTAGGACGCGGGGCGCAGAGCGAGGTAAGCACGATGTATACGCCAGAACTCTTGGAGCTGATCAAGGTCGTCGAGAAGACGCGTCCCGAACGGGTCGAGCGCAAGCGCCGGGATGAGGAAGTGCCGTTCCTCAGCTTGGACGAGCGCAAGGAGATGCTGAAGCGCCACCCGGACTTCAAGGAGGAAGGACGTCGGGCGCTCGCGGTGGGTCCCAGCAAGGGCTACAAGATCGCCCACGAGATGGCGGACCTGCTCGAAGCGGGCAGCCGCGTGGCGCCGGACAAGATCGACCTCGGCAACCCCACCTACGAAACCGACGTGCTCATCATCGGCGGTGGCGGTGCGGGCACCTCGGCCGCGCTGCTCGCGCAAGAGTTGGGTGCGAAGGTGATCCTCGCCACCAAGCTCCGCCACGGCGACGCGAATACCATGATGGCCGAAGGGGGGATCCAGGCGGCCAGCAAGGGTGAGAAGGACTCGCCGTATTTGCACTACCTGGACGTGATGGGCGGCGGGCACTTCACCAACGTCCCCGATCTCGTCGAGGGGTTGGTCAAGAACGCCCCGGACGCCATTCGCTGGCTGGAGGGCTTGGGCGCCAACTTCACGAAAGACGACCACGGTAGACTCGCGACGATTCACGGGGGTGGGACGTCCCGGAAGCGGATGCACTACGCTGCCGACATCACCGGCGCCGAGATCATGCGTACCATCCGGGACGAGGCGCGCAACCGACCCGACGACATCACGGTGCTAGAGTTCTTCCCGGCGGTGGAGCTGGTGCTCAACGAGCACGGTCGGGCCGCAGGCGCGGTGCTCTACAACCTGGAGACGCAGGAGTACGTGCTGGTCAAGGCCAAGGCCGTGGTGCTGGCGACCGGGGGCTGTGGTCGCCTGCACGTGCAGGGTTTCATGACCACCAACCACTACGGCGCGACCGCCGACGGGATCGTGCTCGGCTATCGAGCGGGCGTTCCAGTGAGCTTCCTGCACACGGTGCAGTACCACCCCACCGGTATCGTCTTCCCCGAGCAGGCCGAGGGGATCCTCATCACCGAGAAGTTCCGCGGCTCGGGCGCCAACCTCGTCAACATCGAGGGAGAGCAGTTCGTCAACGAGCGCGAGCCCCGAGACGTGGAGGCCGCGTCCATCATCAAGGAGTGCAGCGAGAAG
>Ga0316578_10001068_pt1 | contig 10605 bp, 10 predicted proteins | sample J0NA_2_FD_203076 | JGI IMG/M metagenome (GOLD analysis project Ga0316578, IMG submission 203076) | Rhizosphere microbial communities from salt marsh grasses in Alabama, United States - J0-2_160517rDrC | ecosystem: Host-associated > Plants > Roots > Rhizosphere | place: USA: Alabama | collected...
ATTCGGGCAGCGGCGTTTGCGCCAGCGATACTCGGCAAAGAAGCCGCAATATGCGAAAATAAACGCTGACTCTTTAATCTGCAACGACCCGCTCCTCCTCATTGTAGCGACTGAAATGCTGCCTCCAGTGGTTTATAGCCCCAGGTCGTTGAGCACTCTCATTTATCATTTTTTATCCTGAATTCGATAACCTTATTTTATCGCGCACAACCGCATCAGATTTAATAAAAAAGGTACATTCGATGTCATCAAAAACGTTTAATAAAACATCAGATTTGAAAGATATCACTGAGATCAAACGGCTAGAACAAGAGCTCAGGATGGAACGCGATTTCACCTCAGCCATTCTCTCGACGGCAGGAGCTTTGGTGATTGTGCTCGACCGGCGAGGACGAATTGTCAGGTTCAACCGAGCCTGTGAGAAACTGACCGGTTTTTTATTTACAGAGGTCGAAGGAAAACGATTCTGGGATCTTTTTCTTCTTCCTACCGAGGTGGATCATGTCAAAGCCGTTTTCGAGAACTTAAAATCAGGATTTTTCCCAAACGAACATGAAAACTACTGGATAACCAAACATGGGTCCCGCAAACTGATTAAATGGTCCAATACGGCGCTTCCGGGCCCCGACGGATCTGTTGAATACATCATCGGCACAGGGATCGATGTAACAGAAACCCGAACGACTGAAGATAACCTACGCGCCATTAAGGAACGTTTCGCGCTGGCAGTCAAGGGATCCGGAAACGGCTTGTGGGACTGGTCGGATACACGCCGGGATGCAGTCTGGTGGTCGCCACGCCTCTACGAGATGCTCGGATATAAAGATGGCGAGATCGAATCGAGCTTCAAGACTTTCAACGCGCTACTTCATCCCGAGGACAGATCCAAAGTGCATGCAGCGGTTCAAGACCATCTTAAAAATAATGAGCTTTATGACATCGAAATCAGGATGCAAACCAAGTCCGGTGCTTATCGCTGGTTCAGAACCTGCGGCACGGCTGTCAGGGATGCTGAGGGCCGACCTGTCCGCATGTCAGGTTCCCTTGCGGATATTTCGGAACGCAAAGAAGCCGAGAAGGCCTTGAGAGAGAGTGAAAAAAAATATCGATCACTGTTGGCCAATCTCGATACCGCCGTGGTGGTTCATGCGCCTGACACGCGAATACTGCTTTCCAACAATAGGGCTCAGCAGCTGCTGGGACTCTCGGAAGCGGATATGGTCAACAGGAAAGACTGTGATCCTGATTGGTATTTTATCAGCGACGACGGAACGAGAATGCCAATTGAAGAATTTCCGGTCAACATTGTCATCGCCACCCGGAAACCACTGCAATATTACCTTGTCGGCATCAACCATCCAAAAAACAACAATACTGTTTGGGCGGAGGTCAACGCGTTTCCTGAATTTGATGACGACGGAAACCTACTTCAGATTGTGGTCACATTCTGGGATGTGACCAAACGAAAAGTGGCAGAGGATAATCTGGCCCAGCGGACAAATGATTTGGCCATCGTCAACAAAGAACTCAAACGGCAAATAGCCGAACGCATCCAAGCTGAGGAAAAATTAAGATTTCAGCAGCAACAGGCTGACAAAGAGCTGGAGGTGGCGGCGACAATTCAGCAGACTTTGATTCCACGCTACTCGCCTCGAATCGGACCAATCCGATTTGCCTGGCGGTTTGAGCCATGTGGACACATTGGCGGGGATATTTTCAATTTTCAATATACGGGGGAAAACCATATCAGTTTTTACATGTTTGATGTCTGTGGACATGGCGTTTCATCCGCTCTTATTGCAACAGCTGTCTCCCAGTTTCTTCAGACAAGCTGTTCACCCATGGTAAGCCAAATAGCGACTCTTCGACCAGAAAACGTTCTGAACAATTTGGAAAGATCCTTCCCGTTTGAACGCTTTGGTAGCTTTTTTACGATTGTCTATATTACAGTCGATTATACCACAGGTTCTCTTTTTTACAGCAACGCCGGCCATCCGCCACCGATCCTTTTGAGTCCCACTGGATCTCTTACGGCACTTAGTGTCCACGGACCGGTCATTGGAACAGGCAGTGTTCATTCATATGTCAGTGATGAGGTACAACTGCAAGGCGGGGATAAGGTCATCGTTTATACAGATGGCATTCTCGACTATCCAAACTCAAAAGGCGAATTATTTACAAAGGAGCGATTGGCGGAAATCCTTCGGACAGAAGCCGGCAGTCCAGTTCAAATTCTGGTGGAAATGGTTCAAAAATCAATAAAAAATTTTGCGTGTGAGGCGAGTCCTAACGACGATGCCAGTATTATGGCTATTGAATACCTGTATTAGTTGGATAAAATCTTTTATTTGTACTATGCAAACCCCATGGTTTTATTATGCTTTGTTTGATTTCAGACAGCTTTTCCAAGATCGACTATAAAAGATCTAAGCGACCCCTCGATTTCCCTGATTGGCATTGCAAACGATTGCAAATATTGCTGGACTGGGGGAGGTATAAAGGAAATACGGTGAAGGTGCATTTTGCCAAATCCTTTTAACCCTACAGATTCGATTAACCCTTGTCTGTTTGGTCTCCGTTCTCGCCATAAAATTCAAGCGCAATCTCAATCGTCCGAAAGTGAATATCGACGACATCTTGACTGTCGGGTGCATAACCGCCAGCCATCGTAATAGCCACGGGTAGCCGGTTCTCTTTAAGATGCTTCAGGACGATACGGTCCCTTTGCGCCAGACCTATTTTGGTTAACGAGAGACGACCGAAGCGATCCTTTCTATATGGATCGGCCCCGGCGAGGTAAATCGCCAGGTCGGCTTTGAAGCTCCTCGAGCACCCTGCAAGGCCATTTGCGAGAGCATCGAGATAGACGCTGTCAACCGTCCCGTTTTCAAGCTCAATATCCAGATCACTGGTTTCTTTGTGGTAGGGAAAGTTGTTTTTGCCATGGATGGAAAAGGTATAAATGCTGGGGTCATCCCTTGTAATGGCGGCCGTTCCGTCTCCCTGATGCACGTCACAGTCGACAATCAGGATTTTCTCAGCAAGCCCCTCGGCCTGCATAGCCCTGGCGGCAATGACGCTGTCGTTCAACCAGCAGAATCCCTGGCCACGATCGTTGAAGGCATGATGGGTTCCGCCGCCGAGGTTGACGGCGACACCCTCTGGTAAAGCGGCTCGGCAGGCGGCGATGGTGGCACCGACTGAATAAAGGGTCCGCTTCACAATCTGCGGCGACCAGGGCAGGCCGACGCGCCGGATCTCCTTATCCGACAAGTCGCCCTCAAACAGGCGCCGAATATACTCCGGATCATGCGCCCGCAGAATCGCGTCTCTGGAGGATATTTCTGGAATTTGCAGATCAATCGGCTTATCACATATGCGCTCTGATATCCGTTTCCGCAGCAAATAGTATTTGTCTTTTGGGAAGCTGTGGTTTTCCGGCAGTGGGATCGGAAATGGGTCGGTGTAAAAGATTCTCATACCGGTATTGTTTACCAGGATATCGGTATTTGGGCAACCAACAGTTTTCCAATCGAATTCTACAAGGAGGCAATATGATAAAACGGATGCTCAGGGCCCAATATGTCGTTTTCGTTCTGACCTTTTTAATTTATGCGGCCGGAGTCGGAAACACTTTTACCTCCGGTCCCTCGTTCGATTGTAGCAAGGTGGAGAAAGACAGCATTGAGGAGCTGATCTGCAACGATGACGAATTGTCCGAACTGGACCTCAAGATGGCCGAAGTATATGCCGCCGCCGCCAAAAAAGCGGTAAACGAGCATCCGCCCGTTTTGAAGGCGGAGCAGCGCGGCTGGATCAAAGGCCGAAACGACTGCTGGAAAAGTGCGGACCGGCGCCAATGCGTCGAGGAGAGCTACAGACGCCGCATCGCCGAACTGCAGGCGCGCTATCGTCTGGTCTCTGCAAATGGTCCTTTCTGGTACATCTGCGATGGGGACCCGAGAAATGAGGTGGTTGTGACCTTTTTCAAGACCGACCCGCCGACGTTGGAAGCCGAGCGCGGCGACCAGGTATCGTTGATGTATCTTGCACCGTCGGCCAGTGGTGCGAGGTATCAGGGGCGAAACGAATCTTTTTGGGAACACCAGGGCGAGGCGACGATTGGCTGGGGATACGGCAGTCCAAAGATGCATTGCTCAAAAAGGCCAAAGAAAGAGGAAATTCCTTGATGGCCATTTTTATCATTTTATTACGGTCTAATTGGCCGGGTGCATATATCCGGTGGATTTGTCGACGAGCAATTTGTCCACCAAGGAGCCATCCTTGGTGACGATTTCGGCCTCAAAGGCATCATCCTGTTCGGTAATCTTGCCAAGTTTCAAGTTGGGGTTTCGAGTCGATTGCAGATAATTTTCTACGACCGCACGAGCACCGTTTTCCTGAAGGGGAGTTTTCAGTCGATTGGGTCTCGGTCCCATTTCTCCTTTACTGGGCTCTCTTCCATTCCGTCCGAGCCCCATGCCATACCCGGGTTCCATCATTCCCGGTTGCACCCCATATCCATGGTGCCGTTCCATATGGTGGCCGTATTGACGACCGTAATTTGGGCAACTGACGTCGTCATCGTTTTCCTCGGTCCCTCGGAAGCCCATCCGCCCAAAATTAGGATTGATTTTCTTCATTTTCAGAATGAAGGCAAGATGCTTTCGGTCGAATTCCTCTGTGAGTTTGGAAATATCCTTTTGAAGGGCTTCGGCTGTTTGGGCGTCCGGATTCTTCGTGGCCATCACTCTTTTAAGCTCCAACCATTTCTGCCGAATACCTTGCCTCAGACCCTCGGTTTCAGCGAAAAATGCCGTACGTTCTTTAGCCAGATCGTTCTGGTTTTCATCACTCAAATTGCCCCCACCCTGAAGAGCGGTGAGCGGCTTATTGTCGGAAACACCGACCTCAGTGTTACCAAAAATTAAAAAACCTACCAGAAATACCGCCGCAATGACGACCACGGCCAGCAAAACGTTAGCCAATGAATTTTTTTGGTTTTCCATTAGTGGCATCCTCTCTTGAGTTTATCGCTTCACTTCAACCCGACACCAGTTCCTTGCATCAGGAGCTCCTTAAAAGGCACGAGATCTGGAGGATCGGGTTTTTTGTCAGTATGATTGCAATTCAAAATGCATGCAAACCGATCGTTGGGTCAGTGCAATAGCATAACCGCTTTCATCCCTCCACTCACAGACACCGCGCACTCGAACCTCCTTAACATCACGGTTATCCGATAAGTTTCACATCATTATCGGGATCGAATCTGTTTTTCGGATATTCATCGTTTTAATCTCCCTATGGAACCGTGCAGACCTATTAAACTGAGCCGAAAAGATTGCGTTACGCCGCTCCACCCAATGGATTGTCGATTGCAAAAAGCCAGCAGCCGTCGCCCTGGCGGCGCACCACATCTGAGGTTGTGCCTCCCAGTGTGACTGGGGCTCCGTCAGGCCCAATGCCGCTGACTGTCCAGAGCGAATACAATATCGCGATATCCTGCCGCTCGATCACCCGAACAATTGTATTCTCCATCTTTCCCTTTAGCGCGAGAATTCCGTCGAGCACTGCCCGAATGGCTGCATGACCGGACACCACCTCCGGCACACCCGGTGGCAGGATGACCGCGTTCGGTTCGTACAACTCGATTAAGCCGTCCGCATCCTGCGCATTAAACCGCTCAACGAATAACTCGTGAACCTGTTTCGCCGTAGTTGCTTGCATAAGTACCCCCCGTCCGTGACATAATAAATAGGTCGAAACTCGCGTTTACGCTGCCGAGTGTGCCAAGCCGAAGACTGTTCATCAATACCGCTATAAATACAGCATGCTATGCAAGGTGAAATTGGTCGGCTGATCGTTGATCGGACGTTGTTGTTCATCCGTGAAAATCAACAGCCCATCTTCGTCATATACCTGACGATCGGCCAATTTTGCCCCTGTCGTTATTGTATGCATCCCAGCTGCAATGTCAGCAAGGGGTCGATTTTTTTATTGGGTCCAGTCATCGATTGGTGGCTGTTGCGGGTATGTTTGTAATCGTAGGTCAGATCGGTTTCAATGGTGGGGATATGCGTATCCTAACCAAAAACGCTTCGGAAAACCGGCAATGGCGACTTCATTCGTCTATTAACGGCCAGAACTTAAGGACTAAAAAACGCGCATTGCCTCGTAACCTGGTTCCCCCCTGAATTCTTTCGATATAAGGCCAGAGTCCAATTGCACCCTTCCGATTTGGTGATTTTAGAGGCAATCAGGCCGTACACTTATGTCCGGCTGGCTCATGCGCGGTCAGAATTGAGATTGTTGCCAATATCACACCGTTTAAGGTTTCGGGCCACTGTTACCGGTGCCCCATTGATCATCTAACCGTAAAGATTTTATGATATATATCCGATATATAAATGATTCCGATGGGCTTGTTCCCCTCCAGCACCGGTAGGCGGCGGTACCTGTTTTTGATCATTTGATCCAAAATCACGATGATATGGTCATTGATCCGTGCGCCCATCACGTTCCTGCTCATTAACCGGTTTACCTTTTTATCTTTGATGGCATCGATAAACTTGTTGAGTTGACCCGTCCACGAGAACTTATCAGCATCTAAACCAAAATTTAAAAAGTCCGGTCGAAGATGGTAAAGAATGTCATACATGGTGATCACCCCGGTCATTTGGCCAACATCATCAACAACAATAAGGCTGATGGTTTTATGCCCGGTTTCTCTCACTTTGCCCTTATGGATCAGAGTGATGGCCTGCTCAACCGGTGCTTCCTGATTAATTGTATCAAATGAAGTTACCATGACGTCTTTGGCAGTAAGCATGATGAGCTCCTCCCCATCCCGGAGTAATGTACCAGTATGTACTAACAACAGACTGGAGATGCCGAATTTGCCAACGCAAGAGCGAAAAATGTGAAACGCCTTTAAAGCGCTAATCGTATGAGTAGACTCTGTACTCGGTCGGCGCTCCCAATACGGCATCGATTTTGCCTTCTATTTCCGCCCGGTCTTCATTGGCGAACCACCGTTCCCAGTCTTCAACGGATTTCCAGGTGCTGATCACTAAAAATTCATAGGGATCGGCCACGTTGCGCATGGTTTCCCCTGAAATATATCCGGGCTGACGAAAAGCCAATTTTCTCGCCTCGGCAAGCAAGGGACCCAGTTGAGGCAACAGGTCGGCCTCCATCCCACCATACAAGCGGGGCATCTTTCTGAACATCAGTACACGTATTGTCATTTTTTCCTCCGATGAATCTATTCCGAATAAATTGGATCGCAACCATCTATTGGCGTTGATTTTTACGATTCCTAAAAACGCCACATCATCCGTTCAGAGCCGTTTAAACCATAAGATTTTTCAAGGTTAGCAGCACGCCGGCTGCCACCGCTGATCCGATTACGCCGGAAACGTTAGGCCCCATAGCGAACATTAACAGCATGTTTTCGGGGTCTTCCTCTATTCCCAATTTTTGACTGACGCGGGCAGCCATGGGTACGGCGGACACACCCGCCGACCCAATCAATGGGTTAATCTTGTTACTTGAAAACTGGTTCATGAGTTTGGCCATCAAAATTCCGGAAGCTGTTCCAATGCTGAAGGCGATGACCCCCAGAAACAAGATCCCCAAGGTCTCCAAGTTTAAAAAATTTTCTGCGGACAACCGTGAACCGACTCCCAACCCGAGAAAGATAGTGACGATATTGATTAGGGCGTTCTGGGTCGTTTTTGAAAGGCGTTCTACAACCCCGCACTCCCTCATCAGGTTCCCAAACATGAAAAAACCGATAAGGGGTGCGGCCGACGGCAGAAAAAACATGCACAAACCGATGGCGATAAGCGGAAAGACGATCTTTTCCACTTTACCCACATAGCGCAATTGGGTCATGCGGATCTTCCGCTCATCCGAACTGGTCAACGCTCTCATGATGGGAGGCTGAATGATAGGAACCAGGGCCATATAGGAGTATGCAGCAACAGCAATGGCACCGAGTAGATCGGGGGAGAGCTGGCTGGCCAGAAAGATGGCTGTGGGCCCGTCGGCCCCGCCGATAATGCCGATGGATGCCGCATCAAGAAGATCAAAATTGATTCCGGGAACGATTTCCGTTAACACCAGAGCTCCAATGAGGGTGCTGAAGATGCCGAACTGTGCGGCTGCCCCTAAAACGGCGGTCTTGGGATTGGCGATCATCGGACCAAAATCAGTCATGGCGCCTACGCCCATAAAGACCAGCAACGGAAAGGCCCCCGTCTTGATGCCGATTTGGTAGATATAGTAAATAATCCCTCCCGGTTCTGTAATGCCTGCCAACGGAATATTCGCCAAAATGCATCCAATGCTCATGGGTAAAAGCAGCAGGGGTTCGAACCGCTTGCCGATCGCCAGAAACAGCATCAATAGCCCGACTCCGACCATTAACATCGCGCCGATTCCCTCGGTCCATTTGCCGGATGCCGGGAAAAGGTATCCGAAAAGACCCGTGGATTTGATGAACTCGGCAATCATGGTCCCCATGGGCGCCAATTCCTTACGGGAAGAGTTTTCTTGCGACGAGGGGCTGGTGGCCAAGACCGTGGCGGATATTATAAAAACCGAAACAACGAGCGCCAAACCGATGGCTGCCTTTTTATTTTTCATCATTGGGGCTCCCGGCTTATGCAATCGTTGCCACCAGTTGTTCGGGTTTCACGACCTGGTTTTTTTCCACTTCTATCGACGCCACCCTGCCGTCGCAGGGGGCCACCACAGGGGTTTCCATTTTCATGGCTTCGAGAATCACCAGCGTATCGCCTCGATTCACACGGTCACCGACAGAGACGAAGATTTCGTAAACGATGCCCTGTAATTTGGCATTGACGCTTACCACGTCCACCGGTTTGGTGGCAGCCGCGGGTTCTACCGTTTTCACCTCACCGGTGCTCGGTTCGACTGTGACTTGGTACGCTTTTCCTTCCACGGTTACTGTGTAATCGGCGGGCCCGCTTATTACCGATGTTGAAACGGGTGCGGCGGCCGTGGGCACAGCCTCCTCGGTTTTAGCGGTTACCTTGCGAACATTGATGGGCTTATGTCCTCTTAAGAAATCGAGCCCCTTGTTGCCTCCCGGGGTTTCCAGTGCACCCACGATGAAAATGTTTTCATCGGTGACCGGCAGGCCTTCTTTTTCAAGAATCGCCCTGGCTTTGGGAATGCCGGGTTCAAGAACGTCCAACGGGTCTCCATTGAAAATCGGTTTGCCCAGTTGCTCCTGGGCAATCCGGACGATTTCCGGATCAGGTGGCACCGGTGTTCGGCCGAAGTAACCGAGCACCATCTTCCCATAACCATCGGTCATTTTTTTCCAGGGGCCCTGGGTTACATTGGCATAGGCCTGCTGGAAATAAAACTGCGATACGGGAGTGACAGATGTGCCGAATCCACCCCTTGCCACACATTCGGACATGGCTTCGATAACCTTGGGATAGAGATCAAGCGTTCCAGTGTCCCGCATCATCATCGTATTCGCCGTCAAGGCTCCCCCCGGCATGGGAGAAAGAATCACTTCCGACGAAACTTTCTGCGCCTCAGGGGGAAAGAAGTAGTCCTGCAAGCACTCCTGAAGCACTCGGTTGGCTTCCATGATCTTCTTAACGTCGATATCCAGATAGTAATCGGTGCCCTTCAATACGTGCCATAATGAAAGCATGTCCGGCTGACATGTGCCGCCGGAAAGAGGTGTGCGGGCCAGGTCTACGCCGTCGCAACCAGCTTCAATAGCGGCTTTGTATTGGGTGATCCCCACACCGGCGGTTTCATGGGTATGAGCCCATATGGTAGTATCTTTTCCCAGAAGTTTTCGAGCGGCCTTGATGGTTTCGTAAACCTTACTGGGATTACATGTCCCGGAAGCATCCTTGAAGCAGATGGAATCATAGGGTAGTCCGGAGTCCAGTATTTCCCGAAGCGTTTTTATGTAAAACGGGGCATCGTGGGCTCCGCTGCAGCCCGGCGGTAATTCCATCATGGAGACAACCACCTGGTGGTGCAGGCCGGCACTTTTAATGCACTCACCGGAGTAGATGAGATTATGAACGTCGTTAAGTGCGTCAAAGTTTCGTATGTGCGTAATGCCGTGTTTTTTGAACATCTTTGCGTGAAGGTCGATCATGTCTTTCGGCTGAGCCGAAAGGGCAACGACATTGATGCCTCTGGCAAGGGTCTGAAGTTTGGTTGTCGGTCCCGCTGCCTCACGGAAACGGTCCATCATATCAAAAGCCGATTCCCCGCAATACATAAACAGGGCCTGAAAGCGTGCGCCGCCGCCTGCCTCCATATGGTCGATACCGGCATGAACTCCCGCTTGCACAGCAGGAATGAAATCATCGGTAAGTGCGCGTGCACCAAAGACCGATTGGAACCCATCCCGCAGAGATGTATCCAAAAATTGAATTTTTTTCATAATGAGTCATAATCTCCAATAAAAGTAGGTCGTAAAAATAGTAAAAATTTATCCAGCAAATCATCTCCGAGCACGGTGTGTCGCAATGGCGGCGCTGATGATGGCCACCAACTTTTCATGATCTGCAGCCAAGGCAGATCGCATTCTTTTTTTCA
>Ga0316578_10001069_pt1 | contig 10604 bp, 10 predicted proteins | sample J0NA_2_FD_203076 | JGI IMG/M metagenome (GOLD analysis project Ga0316578, IMG submission 203076) | Rhizosphere microbial communities from salt marsh grasses in Alabama, United States - J0-2_160517rDrC | ecosystem: Host-associated > Plants > Roots > Rhizosphere | place: USA: Alabama | collected...
TGGATGCGGTGTCCTTCAATATCAGAACGGTGGGAAGCGTCTTCGAACTCGGTTGCGGTTCGGGGCGGCTTCTGCGCCACATGCGCTGCATCCAAGGTATCCGTCTTGTCGGTTCCGATGTTAATGGCGAATGTGTAAATTGGTGCCGGGAACACCTGCCGGAAATCGCGTTTTATCGCAACGATCTCGAGCCGTCCTTGACATTCTTAGAGGCGGATTCCGTGGATCTCATCATCGCATCGTCGGTCTTCACCCACATTCCGTTGGATCAGCAGCGACCGTGGCTCGAGGAACTGTACCGTGTGATGCGGCCCGGCGGGATTTTCCTTTGTACCGTGTTGGGACGCAACTATCAAGAAGCCATGCTGACCGCAGAAGATCGGAAGAGACTGCACAAGGATGGGCATATGGTCCTCGACGCCCAGGATCGCAAGGCCTCTTTGGCGACGCAACGCGCCGGTTCCTGCGACGTTTTTCAGACCCGATCGGAGGTTGTGGCCGTGTTCGGCTCTGTATTTCAAATGCTGGATTATATCGACTGCGGGGCCGGCGGACAGGACCTGCTCGTCCTCCTCAAACCCCGGTGATGAACCGATTGCAGAAAGACCGATGGGCACATTCTTGCGCATTTTTAACGGCCTTTGACAAAAGAGCTTGTGCTCGTCGTTTCAATTTCTGATAAACGGATGCAGTTGGCCGTGTTGTAACCAGTCAAATGCCATGAACGCCTCAACAAGGTCCAGGACAGCGCGATATGAAACCAAAAGTCACCCTTTGTATGGTGGTCACCCTGTTTTGTGTCGGAATAGGGGTCGATGGGCAAGCCGAACCTTTTGACGGCAACGAATATGCGGTGACGGAGCCATCGACCTTGACCGTCGGCGGACGCGGAGAGGTATCTGTCGCCCCGGACCGGGCGGTCCTGAGGCTGGGCGCCGTCGCACAAGCGGCGAAAGCGTCCGAGGCGCAGAGCCAGGTCAACCAGGTCGTGCAACATATTATAAGGGACATCAAATCCCAAGGGGTTGCCGGAAAAAACATTGCAACCATCGATTTATCCATTTACCCCGTCTATGGAAATCAGCAGCCCGAACCTCAGGAACAGAACACTCGGCCGGTTATTCGCGGGTATCGTGCCAGCAACATCATCAGAGTTCAAATCGAAGAATTGGAGCACCTGGGGGGTGTCATCGACGCCGGCCTCAATGCCGGCGCCAACCGAATTGAGGGGCTTTCATTCGACCTTAAAGATGACCGCGAATTCCGCGCGCAGGCTTTGCGCCTGGCCACCGAGGAAGCCGATGCCAAAGCATATGCCATTGCCAGGGCTATGGGAGTCGAGATCGTCGGCATTAAACAGATATCCGAGGCGGGCATCAGCCTCGTGCGCCCGCAAGTGGACTCCGGCCGCGTTTTTTCCGCGAGAACAGCGGCAACGCCCGTGCAAGCCGGACAGGTTCGCGTCGAAGCCTCATTAACGGTGAGTTACTATATCACGGACGCCGAATCCCCAGATGCCGACACCAACACCGTCCGCTCAGCCAATTCTAAATAACCCGAAAAAGTCTGCTTGACCGTGGGGCGGATTGCGATTAAATGTGAAGCGTCTATCTGTGCGAGAAGGATCGATCCGGCCTATTGTATGGATCATCCATTCGTTGTTTGCAGTTTAACCGGGGAACATCTTTTTCGGGCCACCGCCTACTCCCCTTTCACTGTCCTTCGGTGATGCGCAATGAAAAACCGCTCTCGAATCCTTTGCCAAACAATCGCCAGTGCGATACTTCTGCTCGCCGCACCGTCGCCGCTCGTCATAGTGGCTTCCGCCTCATCCGTGAACAGCCTTTCGAAAAATGACAGTCTCATAACAATCAGCGTGCAAAACATGCCCCTGGGTGAGGTGTTGGAAAAAATCGAAGAGACCACCGACTTGACATTCAAACTCGACGATCAGTGGAAAGATATCCCCGTTAGCGTGACCCTTGATAAAACCCCGCTGGACAAGGCATTAAAGCGCATCTTGGTGAACCTGAACAAGGTGATCATATACGGGTCGAACGACCAGGTCAAAATCGTGGTATTTGGAAAAGCCGAACCCGGCAGCGCCACCGGCCGGACCGCCGGACCGCCCTCTTATGTACAACCGCAGCCCCTACCGCTACCATCCCCTTTGCCGGATGAAAATCCGTCGCTCTCCGAGGAATTCGAACCGGAAGACAGTCCTCCACCTGAAGAGTCGGCCGAAAAGGAACCGGACAATCAGGATCAGCAAGCGCAAGAAGCAACCGCTGAAGGTGACGGTGAAACCAAAACCGACGGCGCCGAGAGCGACGCACAAAATGAGCCGACAGCCGAAGGCGGAGCGTCTCAGGAAGGTCAACCCGCGGGGCCGCAAGCTGAATAAAATCTGACCTGACTCTTGCCCCGGCCACTATTTCGTCATCCGATACATTCCGTCGATGCCCTGCCGTTCGCCCGCTTTGCTCCGCAAATCTTGCCCCCGTTGTAACCCGCACACCTGCAACCGGTCGAGAGCGTCTGTAAATGAGCGTCTTGCATGAAACGGCAACTGAAAGACCGGCCCGCTTGTGAGATTTTGGTTGAAAAGGCCGTGGAGCTATTATAATTATTAGTTTTTACGATAAAGATTCCGTTACTGACATTCTGCCGTCGAAGTGCAAATGGTGGCACTTAAATTGCATGTATGCTGAAAGATAAAGGTTGTGCTGACGGAGACGGATCAAATCGAGCTTTTAGAAAGGCACCATTACCGATATGCCGGTTTTTGAATATGTAGCGCTAGACCAACGGGGCAAGAACATCTCGGGTATCATCGATGCGGACAGTGTCGCTGCCGCGCGCCAGAAGCTGCGGGGGTCCAACCGATTCCCCGTTCAAATCAAAGAAGCCACTGATGACCAGAGACAAAGGGCGTCCAAAGGCCTGTTCAGTCGGGGTCTATTCACCCGTGTGCGTCAACGCGACGTCACCCTTATGACCCGGCAACTGGCCACCCTGGTCGGAGCGGGATTTCCTCTGGTCTCCGCCCTCGAAGCCCTCCTGCCCCAGATCAAGTCCTACGCTTTCAACAAAGTTCTGGCGCAAATCAAGGATTCCATCGTCGAGGGCAACAGCTTCGCCGGCGCGATCTCTCAATATCCGGAAACCTTCTCCCCCTTGTACAAAAACATGGTGCGTGCCGGTGAAAGCTCGGGCACGCTCGAAATCGTCTTGGACAAACTGGCCGATATCATGGAAAAACAGCAGAAGCTGAAAAATCGCATTCAGTCGGCCCTGGCCTATCCGGCGCTCATGACGGTCATGGGAACCCTCATCCTCGTCCTGCTGTTGGTCTACATCGTTCCCTCCATTACCGCCATATTCGCCGACGTCAACCAGGCGCTGCCGGCTCCGACGCTGTTTCTGATCGGCGCAAGCGATCTGTTCAAATCATACTGGTGGGTCCTTGTGATCGTCATTGTTTCATTCCTGATATTTTTTCGGCAATTCAAAAAGACTGAAAAGGGACGCGCCCTTATCGACAAGATGCTTCTCAACATGCCGATGGTCGGTCCGTTGATTCAAAAACTGGCGGTTGCCCGGTTTTCCCGAACTCTGGGCTCATTGCTCGCCAACGGCGTGTCGATGCTGCAGTCCATGGACATCGCCAAGAATATCGCCGGCAACGTTATCATATCCGAAGCCGTTGAAATTGCGGCCAGGGAAGTTGGCCAAGGACAGGGATTGGCGAAATCGCTCTCAGCGACCCGCGTTTTTCCGGATCTGACGGTGCAGATGATTCAAGTCGGTGAGCAGAGCGCCACCCTGGAATCGATGCTTAACAAAATGGCAGATGTTTTTGACAGCGAAGCCGAATCGAGTATAATGAGCATGACCTCTCTGCTGGCCCCGGTGCTGATTCTGATCATGGGTGTCATCGTCGGCTTCATCGTCCTGTCGATCTGTCTGCCGATCTTTGAAATGAGCACCCTGGTGCGATAAAAACCGACATGCAGAATTTTTTTTACCGGACGTTTGTCACCTTTACATTTGAAAACTTGACGTTTTGTATTGTGAGTCACGGGAGGGTGAATGGTTTTGAGAATACCCCGCGCGCTGCGCGGTAACGGCGGTTTTTCACTGATCGAATTGATGGTGGTCGTGATCATTCTGGGCATCCTGGCCATGTATATCGGACCGAAACTGATGGGACGCACCGAGCAAGCCAAAGAGGTGCAGACCAGAGTTCAGATCGAGGGCCTCGAAACCGCCTTGAAACTTTACAAACTGGACAATGGGGTCTATCCGACCACTGAACAAGGACTGCAGGCCCTGGTGGAAAGACCGGATACAGATAATGTTTTGCAGAACTGGCGCAAAGGCGGTTACCTCGAGAAAGGCAAAGTCCCGAAGGACCCGTGGGGCAATGAATTTATCTACCTGTCACCCGGCATTCAAGGTGACTATGACATCACTTCTTACGGTGCAGACGGCGTGCCGGGCGGCGAGGACGAGAACAAGGATATCAACAGCTGGGAAATCGAGTAATCGGTCTATCCCCCTTGTGTCTGCAGGCCGGAATTCATGCACCTCTTCTTGCTGAAACGTATATCCAGTTTTCTTCGATCCAGAACGCTGCCGGTGCCGTTTTCCCCTGCCGGACGCGGTTTTACGCTGATCGAGATCGCCGTCGTGATCCTGCTCATCAGCATCATGCTGCTGGTTGCCGTTCCGCGACTGCCGGACTCGCCATTGACCGACCAGACCCGCAAAACCAAGCGCTGGTTTATACTTAAGGTTCAGGACCTGAAGGAGCGTGCCGTTCGCGATCAAAAAACGTACACGCTGCATGTCGGGATCGATTCGAGGCAACTGTGGGTCACGAGCAACGACATGTCGGATGAGAGCAAAGAACAGGCCGAAAAAAAAGCGTTTAAACTCGATGAGGATTTGAAGGTGCTCGATGTCGAATATCCGGGAGACGAGAAAGTAGAATCCGGAAGGGCCGATATCCATTTTTACGCGAAGGGTTATTCGGACCGTGCCATCATTCACATGTCCGACAGCGACGCGCGATTCTCGTTTCAAATCGAACCGTTTCTATCGAACGTCAAGCTCTACGATGCCTACACCGACTTTGAGGAATAAGGCGATAACGACCGACGGGTTTTCCTCGCGTCGGATTACCGGTCGCCAGCACCGATCTCGGGCCACCCGTCAAGGTGGCTTTACCCTCATCGAGATGATGGTGGCGGTGTCTATTATCGCGATCGTCCTGACAGCCGTCTACCGATTGCACTCTCAGACGCTGTTGATGACCATCGGGGCCCGCTTTTACACCGTGGCGCCGCTGCTGGCACAAAATAAGTTGGTCGACATCGAACTGAGCTCCGCGCAAGAACTGGCCCAGGGAACCGGTGATTTCGGCAAAGATTTTCCCGATTACACATGGGAGGTCACCCTCGACGACGTCAGCAGCGATCAACTTAAGACGGGCTCAGAACGATTAAGGGGCGCGGTGGAAAAACTGAAAAGAATCGATATAAAGGTTTTGTTCAACGAGGGTGAAATGGTTTACGGCCTCCGCACCTACCGTTTCATACCAAAGTGACGCAACAGCCGTCTCTACAGACTCGAAGAAAATGGTTTGGGCAATATCAGAGGGAGAAGTCTGTCTTGTCATTCGCCGACGAACGATGGCACGGCCCAAATCTGTCATCTAAAAACCTGTAAACCATAAAGAAAGGACGCGACCGACACAACCGGTCGACCAAATGCCCCTCATTCAATTCACAAATGATGAACGCCGGCTTCGGCGATACAGGCCACAGACACCTAAGGACAAACGCTCCGCAATGCGTGGCTTCACCTTGCTCGAAATCCTCATTGCTATATTCATTTTCGCGGTCGTCATCACGACCGTATTCGGCTCCTTCAATTTCGTGTTCGGCAAGATCGGAATCATCGAAGAGAGCAGGACAACCTATGAAATGGCAAAGGATTGTCTGAACCGCATGTCGATCGACCTCGCCTCGGCTTATTTCCGTCAGTCACCAGCCTACAAACCGCCAAAGGAAGAGGGAGAACAGGATCCGTACCGCCTGGCGGGGAAGCTATCCGACGCGGGGGGCGAGGATTACGGTCAACTGCGGTTCACCGCCATGGCCCACCTGCCGATGCAACAGGGCCAGCGCGACGGCGTAGCAGAAATCATTTATTACGTTACAACCGATCGCGACGGCTCCAGGGTATTGCGACGTTCGGACCGACTCGATTTTTCCGAACCGCGCGACACTCTGAGCGGCGATCCGATTTTGTGTGAAAACGTGAAGACCTTGACGTTCACCTATATCGATGCGGAAAACGATGAAAAAGAGACCTGGGATTCAGATTCGGACGATGTCGGCTATGCCACACCGCGAGCGGTTCGCATCCGGCTTGAGATCGGCTCGGATGAAAACTTTCACACATTCGAGACGACGGTCCAGTTTCCCCAGTACCGGCAAGCTCTCAAATTGGCCGGTTGATGCCACGACAACAAGCCTTGAGCATATATCGAGTGTTGCACAAATTGAACCGATTTAGGCCGCTAAACAACAAACGGGGCATGGCCCTCTTGATCACCCTGGGTGTCGTCACGCTTCTCGTTGCTGCCACCGTGGAACTCAACCGGCAAGCCCGCGCTACGATATTCTCCAGTGCTGCCGTTCGTGACCGCCACCGCCTGACGGAAATGGTGGCATCCGGGGTCAATGCGGCCATGGCCATGCTGGTTGATGACAAAAAAAACTCGACAGCCGACTCGATGCAGGAAGATTGGGCCGATCCCGAAAAGGTCAGCAGCATGCTGGAAGCCATTCCGTTCGAGGACGGCAAGCTGGCGGTTAAGATCAGCGATGAGCGCAGCCGCATTCAGGTCAATGCGCTGGTAAAATTTCCCGAAGGCCACGAATTCAATGAGAATCAGCGCCAGCTTTGGGAACGCCTTCTTAGAATGGCCTTCCTGGCATACGAGCATCCGGACGAAACCGATCCGGTGAACACGATCATCAATTCCCTGAAGGACTGGCTCGATGCGGGCGATGATGATGCCATAACCGGCTTGAGCGGGGCCGAATCCGACTATTATCGTGATCTGGATCCGCCCATATCCATCCGCAACGGTCCCCTCACCCACATAAAAGAACTATTGCAGGTCAAGGGGATCACACCGGAGCTGTTTTATGGTACAGATGAATTGCCGGGTCTGTCGGATTATTTGACGGTCGATGGAATGAGCGATCAGGGCGGCAATTTCACTTTCGACGGCAAAATCAACATCAACACCGCGGAGATACCGGTTCTCATGGCACTATTGCCGGAGGAAAACCAGGACCTGGGGCTGGCGATCAGTGAATTTCGCCTCGCAAAAACAAGCGACACCTACAACCACGACCTTTCAGGCAGCAACTGGTATAAACAGGTCCCCGGAGCCGGTGATATCAATATAGATAGCGGTCTTATCACCAATCAGAGCGATCTGTTCAGGATCGAAGCCTCGGCAAGCCTCAACGGCGTCAGCCTTGCGGCAACAGTGATCGTTCACAGAGAGACCGAATCCGAAACCGGCCTGATACACTGCCGCGTCTTGAGTTGGGAACAAACTTGATGGTATAATAGGTTTTTAAAGCTTTTAAATTTTACAATCATCCTTAGCACCTCACCAAGAACAGCCGGCAGGCGACCACATCCCTGCCGGAAGGAACACGATGGGCAAAAGAATACTGGGCCTCGACATTCAAAACAAGGCCCTTGCAGCGGTGTTGGTCAATAGTGGCATAAAAGAAAGCCGGGTGGAGGCCTACACCTATGTCCCGTTTCCGGAGGAAGGCGACGACCCCCTGGCCGCGGCTCTAAATACGCTGGTCCAGGAGATGCCGGTAGAGGGCTGCGTGTGCATTGTTTCGATACCCGCCGACCACGTGTCTTTCAGAAATTTGCGGGTGCCTTTCAAACAGGTTAATAAAATCAGACAAATTTTACCATTCGAACTCGAACCGATGCTTCCCTTTCCCTTAGATGAGGTCGTCATCGAGTTTCATCCGATAAAACGCGACGGACAGGGAGAACAAACGGATGTGATCGCGGCCGCCTGCAATGTCTCCGGTCTCAAATCCATTTTGGACCTTTTGGGCACCCATCATATCAATCCGGAGATCGCAACGGTCAGCGGTTATCCATCGGCACTCTGCCTGGCCCGGTTGGGCGAACTCCCTGAAAACGCCTTGATTGTGGATGTCAGAAGCGGCAGCAGTACGTTTTTCGTCGTCATTTCGGGGCAGCTCTCGATGGTGCGAGCCCTGCCTGCCGACCGGGCTTACGAGTCGCATGCCGACATGCTTGGGCAAAGCATCCAGCGAACTCTGTACGCACTGGAGGAAAGTAGCGACCGACCATTTAGGCCCGAGAAGATCTTTGTCACCGGACCAGCGCTCAGTGAAAACGGTTTCGAAGCGTCACTGGTGCGGCTGCTGAATGTACCAACGGAACGCATCGATCTGGTCAGAGACACGCAAGCCCGAATAAGAGTCATACCGGCTGATTCCTGGAAACCCCACCAAATGAACAATGCCCTCGCCCTGGCACTGATAGAGGTCATCGGCATCAAGGGGCTGAATTTTAGAAAAGGCCCCTTCGCCATAAAAAAACGCTGGACCGAATACAAGAAGAACATCATGGTTTCCGGCGCTTTGGCGGCCGGCCTTCTGCTGGTGTGGCTGCTGACCGTTTCGATAGATTATTATTATAAAAACAAACAACTAAACGCGCTCAACAACCGCATCACTTCCATTTTCCAGTCGACTTTTCCGGATGTGAAGAAAATCGTTAATCCCCTGCAGCAGATGCGGGTTAACATCGAGGAATTGCGCAAGGTTTCCCTGAATCCGATAGGCGAGCAGGGAAACATGCTGACCATCGACATCTTGAATGAAATCAGCAAAAGCATACCGGACGACATCGACGTAAAATTTACCCGCACCGTTATCGGGGAAAACAACGTGGTGATCAACGGCGACTCGGACACGTTTAATTCCGTCGATGCCATTAAAAATCGACTCGAGCAGGTCAAGACCTTCAAAACGGTCACGATTGTCTCGAGCACCAAAGATGATGCGAGCAATCGGATTAAGTTTCGGTTGAAAATAGGATATTAAAGGCTTTTTATTTAATCAGGCGATTTGTGTGACATGAAAAAACTATTAAAGTTGCTGCCGTTTACAATCACCAAACGTGAGAAATACGCCATTTGGATTGCCGGCGCCCTGATCTCGGTCGTGATCCTGATGCAGGTCGTCATTTTTCCTTTGGTAGAAAGACGGCAGCAGCTGAACCGGCAGATCGAGGCTCAATCCCAGACCCTGAAAGAAATGCTGGCTCTCAAAGCTGACTATGAAGGTACCAAAAGTATTGCCGACTCCGAAAGAGGTAGAATTGCCGGAAGGAGCAGCGGATTTACGCTGTTTTCCTTCCTCGACACACTGGCCGGACAAGTCGGGCTCAAGGACCGCATCGCTTACATGAAACCGTCTAAAACGACCCTCGAAAATTCGCCGTATGCCTTGTCGGTCGTAGAAACCAAGCTTCAGAACATCACCATGAAACAGTTGACCTCTTACCTTTACAGAATAGAGACGTCGGACAATCTGGTACGGGTAAGAGGACTGTCGATATCCAAAACGGGTAAGCAGGCCGGAACCATAGATGCCGTCTTGATGGCAGAGACGTTCGATACCCGGTGATTCAACCGAGATTAGCGGTACCCGGCTGCTGAAACGGATTTTCCGATTTCGCAGCCTCACGGGGGACCCGGCAAAACGGGCGTTCGAACACAACCTGTAACAAAAAGGCAAACAGGCGACCTCGAGAAAAATGAGACCTACGACGACCAACTTGAAAACTATCGGATGCTGTGTGATCGTGCTGCTGATCATCATCGCAGGCATCACCGTGACCCGCGCGAACGCGGCTTCCAACACGGGCAATTCACAGGACCGCTTCGTTACCATCGACTTCAACAACGTCGACATCAACGTTTTCATTAAGTTCATTAGCGAACTGACCGGCAAAAACTTTATCGTCGACCAGCGCGTCAGGGGCAATGTCACCATCATTTCCCCGACCAAAATATCGGTTGCAGAGGCTTACAAAGTGTTCGAATCGGTGCTGGAGGTCAATGGCTTCAGTACTGTCAAGGCGGGAGAGGTGACCAAGATACTTCCCTCCCCAGAAGCCCGCACGAGTGATATCCCAACCCGAACCAGCACCAAACCAGTGAGGCCGCAAGATCAGCTCGTTACTCAATTGATCCCCCTGACTTACGCCGATGCCGATGAAGTCAAAAGACTGTTCACCCCCATGGTGTCCAAAACCAGTCTCATCGTTGCCTACGATCCGACCAACACGCTGATCGTTACCGACGTGCTGTCGAATATCCAACGACTGATCAAAATTTTGAAAGAAATCGATGTGACCGGCGTCGGCCGGCAAATATCGGTCATCCCCCTTCAGCATGCCGACAGTACCAAAATGGTCGAAACCCTGACGGCCCTTTTTCAGACCAGGGG
>Ga0316578_10001070_pt1 | contig 10604 bp, 12 predicted proteins | sample J0NA_2_FD_203076 | JGI IMG/M metagenome (GOLD analysis project Ga0316578, IMG submission 203076) | Rhizosphere microbial communities from salt marsh grasses in Alabama, United States - J0-2_160517rDrC | ecosystem: Host-associated > Plants > Roots > Rhizosphere | place: USA: Alabama | collected...
CGATGTGGATCTCGTCGGCGCCGCCCTCCTCCGTCTTCATCAGGAACCGGTCGAGCAGTGCTTTGGCGATCGGCTTCGCGTCCTCGTAGGTCGGTGCGTCGGTGAAGCCGGTCCACGAGTCCGCGATCTCCCGCTCACGGAACTTGTAGAACCCGAGCCCCTTGCGCCCGACCAGGAACGGCACGACCTCCATGTTCCGTTCGCCGCGCATGAGCTCGATCAGGGCCTCGCCCTCCTTGATCGCGTTCATCGAATACGCCCCGGCCAGGCCACGGTCCGCGGTGATCAGCAGCATGGCCGCGCGCTGTTGCAGCCGGGCCTGCGCAGTCAGCGGGTGGCTGCCCTTCGTGTGGGAAGCAGCAAGTCCCACCGCACGCAACAACTCCAGCGCATACGGCTCGGTCGCCTGTACCTGCTGCTGGGCCTTCACGATGCGTGACGACGCGATCAGTTCCATCGCTTTCGTGATCTTCCTGGTCGCCTGGACCGATCGGATCCGGCGACGGAATACGCGTTGTTGTGCACCCATCGGTCAGCCGCGCACCTGACGGGTCACCTGAGCGACCTGGATCTCTTCTTCAGGAAGCGCCTCGACCGGCACATCCTTGATCAGCAAATGTCCTTCGCTGGTCATGAAGGAGCGCTTGAACTTGTCGACCGCCTTCTCCAAGGCGCCCACCGTGTCGTCGGACAGTTCGGCCGTCTCCCGGATCGTGGTCATGATCCCGGCGTGCTCGCGCTCCACGTTATCGAGGAACTCCGCCTCGAACCGTTTGATGTCCTCCAACGGCACCTCGTCGAGTTGTCCGGTGGTACCAGCCCATACCGACACCACCTCGCGCTCCATGGAGAACGGCGCGTACTGCGGCTGTTTGAGCAATTCGACGAGTCGCGATCCACGCTCCAACTGCGCCTTCGACGCCTTGTCGAGATCGGATCCGAACGCGGCGAACGCCTCCAGTTCACGGAACTGGGCCAGGTTCAGCCGCAGACTGCCCGCCACCTTGCGCATGGCCTTCGGCTGCGCCGAACCACCGACGCGGGACACCGAGATACCGACGTTGATGGCGGGGCGCACACCGGAGTTGAACAGGTCGGACTCCAAGAAGCACTGGCCGTCGGTGATCGAGATCACGTTCGTGGGGATGTAGGCCGAGACGTCGTTGGCCTTCGTCTCGATGATCGGCAGGCCGGTCATCGAACCCCCGCCCATCTCGTCGGAGAGTTTCGCACAGCGCTCGAGTAGACGCGAGTGCAGATAGAACACGTCACCCGGGTAGGCCTCACGGCCCGGCGGGCGCCGCAGCAGCAGGGAGACGGCGCGATATGCCTCGGCCTGCTTGGACAGATCGTCGAACACGATCAGCACGTGCTGGCCGTTGTACATCCAGTGCTGCCCGAGAGCCGAGCCGGTGTACGGAGCCAGGTACTTGAAGCCCGCCGAGTCGGAGGCGGGGGCGGCGACGATGGTCGTGTACTCCAGCGCACCGTACTCTTCGAGCGCGCCCCGGACGGCCGCGATCGTCGAACCCTTCTGACCGATCGCCACATAGATGCACTTGACCTGCTTGCTCCGGTCCCCGGACTCCCAGTTCGACTTCTGGTTGAGGATCGTGTCCAGCGCCAGCGCGGTCTTGCCGGTCTGACGGTCGCCGATGATCAACTGGCGCTGACCCCGGCCGATCGCCGTCATGGCGTCAACAGCCTTGAGACCGGTCTGCATGGGCTCCTTCACCGGCTGCCTCTGCACGACCGTGGGGGCCTGCAGTTCCAGGGCACGCTCGGTCTCGGCGGTGATGTCCCCAAGTCCGTCGATCGGGGTGCCCAAGGGGTCGACGACCCGGCCCAGGAATCCATCCCCGACGGGCACCGAGAGCACGCGGCCGGTCCGGCGGACGGTCTGGCCCTCCTCGATGTCACTTCCGTCACCGAGCAGCACCACACCGATCTCGCGGACGTCGAGGTTCAGCGCCAGCCCGAGCAGACCGCCTTCGAACTCGAGCAACTCGTTGGTCATCGCGGAGTGAAGCCCCTCGACGCGAGCGATCCCGTCACCGGTCTCCACGACCCGGCCGATCTCTTCATGGGCGTTCTCGGGGGTGAACGAGGAGACGTTGGCCTCGATCGCTGCGCGGATCTCCTCCGGCGAGATCGAAAGTTCGGTCATGATTCTCGGGCCTCTCGTGCTAGTTCTTCGTCAGTGGGTCAGACGGCGACGCGCCGCCTCGAGTCGGGTGGAAAGGGTGCCGTCGATCACTTCGTCGCCGACCCGGACTTCCAGGCCGCCGACGACGGACGGATCGACGGTGACGTTCAATTGGATGTCTCGGTGGTGGATGCGGCCGAGCGCTGCCACCAGTCGCTGCGACTGCTCGTCGGTCAGTGCGGTGGCCGTGCGGACATGCGCCACCACCCGTCCGCGGCGCTGCGCGGCCAGGGTGCTGAGTTCGGCGACCGCGGTCTGCACGGGGCGGCCGTGCAACTCGGTCGTGGCGGTGGTCAGAAGGCTCACCGTCAGGGAGTCCGCCTTGCCCTCCAGCAGTTGCCGGGTCAGCGCGGCCTTGCGGTCCTCGGCGACGGCCGGGTTGCTCAGCGCCATCTGCAGGTCCGGATTGGAGTCGATAGCCCGGCCGAAGCGGAAGATCTCCTCCTCCACACGGTCGAGCCGGCCCTGCTTCTCGGCGGCCATGAACAGCAGGGAAGCGCCTGCCTCGTCCATCGCGGCGACCATGTCGCGGTCGGTCGACCAACGTAGGTTGACGATCTCGCCAACCAGTTCCAGGGCCCCCGGAGTCACCTTGCCGTCCAGCAGGCGGTCGAGCAGACCACGCTTGGCCCCGGCGTTCATCGCCGGGTCGGCGAGAGTCTGGCGCAGCGTGCGTTCGCGGCCCAGCAAGGCCGCGAACGAGAGCACCGACTCACCATCAGAGGCCAGGGCAGCCTCGTCAGCGGCGTCGAAGCGCGCGTTGACGGCCTCCCGCAGCGCTGCCATGGAGGTGCGACTGGCCCCGATCATCAGTTCTGCCCGCCGTTCGGAGCAGCCTGCTCGAGTTCTGCGATGAAACGGTCCACGACTCCGGCTGCGCGGGCGTCGTCGGTCATCGACTCTCCGACGATGCGGCCCGCCAGATCGGTGGCCACGCCGCCCATGGACTTGCGCAACTCCGCCAGCGCCTTGGCCTTTTCGGCCTCGATCTGGGACGTGGCGTTGGCAGCGATCTGTGCAGCCTGCGCTTCCGCGGCCTTGCGCGCCTCTTCCATGACCGAGGCACGCTCGGCCTCGGCCTGCTGACGGATCTCGGCGACCTCCGCACGGGCGGCAGCCATCTGCTCCTGGTACTGCTCCAGGGTGCGTTGGGCCTCGGCCTGTGCCTCTTCGGCGCGCTTGATCCCGCCTTCGATCGCATCGGCACGCTCGTCCAGCGTCTTCTTGATCGCCGGCAGGGCGAACTTCGCCAGGGTGCCGAAGACGATGAAGAACGCCACCAGCCCGATGACGAATTCGAAGATCGGAATCTGCAGTACGTTGCTTCCGCCCTCTTCGGCAGCAAGCAGCCAGGTCATGTTTGCCTCACGTACCGAAGACGAACGGGGCCACGAAGCCCAGCAGCGCCAACGCCTCGGCCAGCGCGAAGCCCAGCAGCATGTTCTGTCGGATCACACCATAGGCCTCGGGCTGGCGGGCGATCGCCTGCACACCGTTACCGAAGATGATTCCGATACCGATGCCGGGGCCGATGGCGGCCAGGCCGTACCCGATACTTCCCACTGAGCCGGTGATGTCGGCAATCAGGTCCACCATGTCGGTTCCTTCTCCTCTCGGACCCCCGTGTTGCCGGGGGTACGCTTCTTGTTGTGTCGGTTAGTGCTCTGCGTGTAGCGATCCGGCGATGTACACCGCGGTCAACAGCGTGAAGATGTACGCCTGGAGGCCTTGGATCAGAGCCTCGAAGGCGGTGAAGATCACAGTCATCAGGAATGAGGTCGCCGAGCCCACGATGCCCACCAACGACAGACTCGCCAGGTAGAACGTGGCCACGGTGAATACCGTGAGCAGCAGGTGGCCGGCGAACATGTTCGCGAACAACCGGATCGACAGGGTGACTGGGCGCACGATCACGTTGGAGATCAGCTCGATCGGGGCGAGGATCACGTAGATCGCCTTGGGCATACCGGGCGGGAACATCATGTTTGTGAAGAACTTGATCGGCCCCTGGTGACGCATGCCGAGGTACATGTAGAGGATCCAGACGGTGATCGCGAGTCCCACCGGGAACGCGAACCGCGAATTGACGGGGAACTGGGCACCAGGGATGATCCCCCAGAGGTTCCCCATCCACACGAAGAAGAAGATCGAGAACAGCAAGGGTACGAACCTGTCCCCGTCCTTACCGATGACCTCACGGCTGATGCCGTCCCGGATGAACAGGTATCCCATCTCGCCGATGCTCTGCAGTTTGCCCGGAATTAGTTTGGAGTTCCGGAACGCCAGCAGGAACACCACGATGATGATCAGCGACCCCAGCAACAGCAGTATCACCGGCTTGGTGAAGTTGCCGAAGTAGGGCTCGAATTCGAAGATCGACGCGTCCGGAGCAGGGAAACCACATCCGAAGTCATTGCCGAGGTGACACCCCGGCTCGATCTCAGCCATCGGAACGACTGCGCCCTGCACTACGCCTCCCGCTGAGTGTTGGGTCCGCCATCCAGGTTGCGCAGGCGGAAGAAGATCAAGTAGGTGCTGGCCACCAGACCGAATACCGCCCCGATCGCAAGACCCACCGAGGCGTTACCCCACAAATAGCCGATCAGGAATCCGAGCCCCCCGTACAGCAGAAGGCCTGCGATCAGGTTGTTCATGACAGTCCACGCGACGTTCGGCGTCTGGCTGTCCACGGGTGCCTTTGCAGATTTCATGGTCGCGCTCAACCTACCAGCACCTGGTGGTCGGAATACGTGGTACCCGCGGGCTTCATGAGCCGGGCTTCCGCAGTCGTGCGATGACCTCGGGGTCGTCGGACAGCCCCAGGGTCGACTCCGGCTCCACGTAGGACCTCGGCTGCTTCGAGAGGGACACCACGATCAAGGCCGTCCACACCAGCGCGCAGGCCACGATCGTGCCCGCGAACACCTTCGGATCGAAGAACGTGGCCTCCCGCAACGCGAGCAACAGGACGAACAGCACCAGGATCTGCCCCAGGTACACCCCCAGCGCCACATTCAGGCCTAGTGCCGGGTTGTTGGCCAGGACTTTCTGCACCGCGAGCTGCCCGAGACCGAAGAAGGCCAGTACGACCACGGTGGCCATCACTGCCGCGATCACCCCCGGCATTCCGGCCACGATCGCACCCCAGACCACGCCGATGAGACCGACCGCGGCAGTACCCAACGCCGGACGCACGATCACGGTCCGGGCAGGAACAGGGGAATCGGATTTCATGTCCTCCCACTGTAACGGTCCTGTAAGGCGGGCCTATCGGCGGGACAAGGACGCCTCCGGTCGCGACACCAGCAGCGCGAGCCCACCCAAGCCGACCAGGAATATAACCAGCGCCATGGGCCACGGGATCAGCGCTATGGCCACCGCCGAGAAGGCGATCAGCGCGGTCCACGCATGCATGAGACCGACCGCTCGCCGGTGCGAGTGCCCGAGTTCGATCAGGCGGTGGTGCAGGTGTTCCTTGTCGGGCGCGAACGGGCTGCGACCACGGCGCGTTCGCCTGACCACCGCCATCCCGACATCGATCAGAGGGATGGCGATCACGGCCAGCGGCAGCAGCAGCGGCAGGACCGCCGGGAGCAGCAGCTCCCCGCGCACGGCGCTCGGGTCGACCCGGCCGGACAACGTGATCGCACTAGCGGCGAGCAGCAGCCCGATCAGCATCGAACCCGTATCCCCCATGAAGAGTTTGGCGGGGTTGAGGTTGTGCGGCAGGAAGCCCACACAGATGCCCGCGAGCAGGGCGCAGATTAGCGCGGCCAGTGTCGCCCGATCGAAGCCGAATTCCACGGAGAGCAGGAACGCGTAGACGAAGAATGCGGCCGCAGCGATCCCCACGATGCCGGCGGCGAGGCCGTCGAGACCGTCCACGAAGTTCACCGCGTTGATCGTGAGGACGACGAAGAGCACTGTGAGCAGCACGCTGGTCAGAGGGTCGAGCACCAGCGTGCCGCCGATCGGCAACCACACCAGTTGGATCCCCAGGAAGGCCATGGAGCCCGCTGCCAGGACCTGGCCGGCGAACTTGGTGGGCGCGTCGAGACCGAAGCGGTCGTCCAGTAGTCCCAACACCACGATCAACGTGGACCCGACCACCAGGGCGAGCGGCTGCCGGTTGTTGCCGAACACCACGCTGAGTTGCGGCAACTGGCTGGCCACCATCAGTCCGGCCAGAAGCCCGCCGTACATGGCCAGACCGCCCCATCGGGGCGTCGGCCTGGCATGGATGTCCCGATCCCGCACCTCGGCCATCGCCTTGGCCTTGATCGCCAGTCGACGGACCGGCGGCGTCAGCAGATACGTCACCGCGGCCGCCACCAGGAAGCAGATCAGGTATTCGCGCACGGGCTGGGCTGGTCAGCCGAACGGGTAGGCGGGGTACTCACGCACCAGACCGTCCACCGCCGCACGAACCTCGGGTCCCGCGTCGGGCTCTCGGACCGCTCTGGCGATCAGGCTTGCGATCTCCTTCATCTGGGCCACCCCCATGCCCTGTGTGGTGACGCTGGGAGACCCGACCCGGATCCCACTTGCCACACTGGGCGGCTGCGGGTCGAACGGGATCGCGTTCTTGTTCAGCACGATTCCGGCGGTATCACAGCGCTGTTCGGCCTCCGCCCCGGTCACACCCATGGGCTGCAGGTCCAGCAGCGCGAGATGCGTGTCCGTGCCACCTGTCACCGCACGCATGCCCTCGGACTCGAGCCCTGCTGTCAAAGCCTGTGCATTCTCGATGACGTCCCGTGCGTACTGCTGGTACTGCGGCGTGGCCGCCTCTCGCAGCGCCACCGCCTTGGCGGCCACAGAGTGCATCAGTGGACCGCCCTGCATCATGGGGAACACCCCCTTGTCGACGGCTGCGGCGTGCTCCCGCTTGCTGAGGATCATGCCCCCGCGCGGGCCCCGCAACACCTTGTGCGTCGTGAATGTGACGACATCGGCGTATGGCACCGGACTCGGGATCGCCTTGCCGGCGACAAGCCCGATGAAGTGGGCAGCATCGACCATCAGGATCGCCCCGACCTCGTCGGCGATCTCGCGGAACGCCGCGAAGTCGATGAGCCGCGGGATGGCCGAGCCGCCGCAGATGATCATCTTCGGCTGGTGCTCCCGAGCCAGGTCGCGCACCTGGTCGTAGTCGATGTCTTCGGTGGTCTTGTCGACTCCGTAGTGAACGGCCTCGAACCACTTGCCCGAGAACGAGACCTTCGTCCCGTGGGTGAGGTGTCCACCGTGCGGGAGGCTCATCGCGAGGATCTTCTCGCCCGGCTTCACGAAAGCTCCGTAGACGGCGATGTTCGCCGACGCGCCCGAGTGCGGCTGCAGGTTGGCGTGCTCGGCCCCGAAAAGTTCCTTGGCCCGCTCGATCCCGATCGTCTCAGCCTTGTCGACCTCCGCGCACCCGCCGTAGTACCGGCGGCCCGGATACCCCTCGGCGTATTTGTTGCTCAGCGTGGAACCCAGGGCTGCGAGCACGGCCGGGCTGGTGAAGTTCTCGCTGGCGATCAGCTGCAGACCGCTGCGCAGCCGGTCGAGTTCGCTGAGCAGAATGCCGGCGATCTCGGGATCCTGCGCCTCCAGCATGGCGAAGTCGGGACCCCAGAATGGGACGTTGGTCATGGTTTCTCCTGAGAAAAGGCCTGCACGCCAGTGTACGGGTGCCTGGCGGGCGTGAGGTCGACCCGGCACGCGGCGCGTGCCTGGATCACCGGCGTCCCGTCTGCTCTGCGGCCCGTGTTCGGTTCCGGCCTCGGACCGCGGCAACCGGACCGACTGCCACAATCGGGACATGATGCGCACGTACGCCGGTGACGACCCGCAGATGCGCGCTGCGGGAACGCGGGCGGCCACCTCGGCCATGCGCTCGGGGCGGCTCGTGATCGGACCCGCGGACTACCACTACGCGGTGGTGACCGATGCCTTCTCCGGACCGGGTCTGCAGCGTCTTCGGGAGGTCCGCGGGATCTCCGAGGGCACCGCGGTCCCGGTCTTCATCGACCGGCGCACCACGTTGCACGCGATGTGGGGACGGGTGCCGCGCGACGCGGAGGTGCTCGCGCGCACCTTCTGGCCGGGTCCCCTCACGCTGATCGGCAAACCCCAGTTGTCACTGGCCTGGACCGCGGGTGTGGGAGACGCGGTGGCGGTGCGGATGCCCCTGCACCCTTGGATGCTGCAGTTGGTGACTGCCGTCGGACCGATCGCCGGGACCGGAGCACATGTGGCCGGGGAACCCCTGGCGGTCACGCTGGCGCAGTGCGATACGTCCGGCGTTTCCATCGGCCTCGACGGCGGCGAACTGCCTGGCGGTCCTGCATCCACGGTCGTGGATCTGCGATCGGGGGTCGAGGTGGTCCGAGAGGGTGCGATCACCGCCGAGCAGATCGAGCAGTGCCTCGGGTCCGAACACCGCGGATCCACCCCTCCGGCCCGATAGCACGGCAGGAGAGTCGGTGCGCCCCGCGGTCCTGTCGTCCCCCCGTCAGCGCCGACGTCCCCCCGTGATCCGTGGCCTCCCGGAGAGATCGGCCCAGGTCTGGACTTCGTCGAAGTCCCCGAGCAGCGCCTGCACCTGCTCGGCTTGTGCCTCGCCGTGCTCGAGGAGCAAGCGACCGCCGATCGAAAGCATCGCTTTCGCCTGCACCACCACGCAGCGAACGACATCGAGGCCGTCCGCGCCCCCGAAAAGCGCGACCGGCGGGTCGTAGAGAGCGACCTCGGGATCCCGCGGCACCATCGCATCGGGAATGTACGGAGGATTGCTGACGACAAGGTCGACCGGCCCCAGGTGGCCCAGATCGTCTCCGCAGACGTCTGCGCTCAGGATCCGGTAGCGGCCGGCAGCGTTCCTGCGCGCCCAGCCGATCGCCAGCGGGTCCACTTCCACACCGACCACTCGGGCGCCCGTCTCGGTGGCCAGACTCAGTGCGATCGCCCCACTGCCGGTGCACAGGTCGACGGCGGTCGTGAAGGGCTCCTGGAGCGCGATGTCGACGAGCACTTCGGTCTCGGGCCGAGGCACGAACACTCCGGGGCCGACGGCGAGCTCGAGGTGCCGAAAGGCCGCCGACCCCACCAGGTGTTGCAGGGGGACCCTTCGGCGACGCAACGCCACCAACTCGAACAATCGCTCCTCCTGCTGCGCGGTGAGCTTCGGGGTGACGTCGCGAGACCCGGCAACGTGCTCGATCAGCCACCTGGCATCGCTGTCCGGCGACGGGATGCCTGCGGCCCGCAATCGCGCCGCAACCGTACGGCGCAGACTCACACGGACTCCGCCGACTCCAGTCGATCCGCCAGATCGGTTTCCAGGCAACTGGTGATGACCGGGTCCAGCTCACCGGCGAGGACCGCGTCGAGGTTGTAGGCCTTGAATCCGGTCCGGTGATCGGAGATCCGGTTCTCGGGGTAGTTGTAGGTCCGGATACGCTCGGATCGATCCACGGTCCGTACCTGCGTCTTCCGGGTGGCAGAGGCCTCAGCCGCCCTCTCCTCCTCGGCGAGCGCGACCAGTCGCGCACGCAGAATGCGCAGTGCCTGCTCCTTGTTCTGCAGTTGCGACTTCTCGTTCTGGCACGACACGACCACCCCGGTGGGCTCGTGCGTGATCCTCACCGCGGAGTCGGTCGTGTTGACGCTCTGTCCGCCAGGACCCGACGATCGGTAGACGTCGATGCGCAGATCGTTGGGGTCGATGGTGATCTCCACGTCCTCCGTCTCGGGGAAGACCAGGACGCCCGCCGCGGAGGTGTGGATGCGCCCCTGCGACTCGGTCACCGGAACTCGCTGCACCCGGTGCACCCCCGCCTCGAACTTAAGACGCGCGTACGGCATGTCCTCGACCTCGGTCTGACCCTTGGCCTTGATGGACACCGTTGCGTCCTTCACTCCCCCGAGGTTGGTCTCCTCGAGCGAGATCACCTCGAGACGCCACCCCCGGATCTGGGCGTAACGCTCATACATGCGAAGGAGATCACCGGCGAAGAGGGCGGATTCATCCCCGCCCTCCCCGGCCTTGATCTCCAGGATCGCGTCGGAGTCGTCGAGGGCATCACGAGGAACCAGCATCTCGCTGAGCCGTTCGGACATCTCCTGGCGTTGTGCAGCGATCTCCTCGGCCTCCTCGGCGAAACCCGGATCGGCCTGTGCGAGTTCGCGGGCGGCCTGCTCATCCTCGCCGGCGACGAGCCACTGTTCGTACAACTCGACGATGGGTCGCAGCTGGGCGTGGCGCTTGCCGACCGACCGCGCCCTGGCGGGATCGGCGTGCAGCGAGGGGTCCGCGAGTTCCGTCTCGAGCGCACGCATCTCGTCGACGAGAGCGGAGACCCGTTCGAACACCTACTTGCTGGTCGACTTGCCGAAGCGCTTCTCGAACTTCGCG
>Ga0316578_10001071_pt1 | contig 10602 bp, 8 predicted proteins | sample J0NA_2_FD_203076 | JGI IMG/M metagenome (GOLD analysis project Ga0316578, IMG submission 203076) | Rhizosphere microbial communities from salt marsh grasses in Alabama, United States - J0-2_160517rDrC | ecosystem: Host-associated > Plants > Roots > Rhizosphere | place: USA: Alabama | collected...
TGGAGAACTTCTACGTGGCGCTCGACGGGATCCGCGCGATGGACGCGCTGGTCATGCCGATCCGCCGGGACGTGCCCGTGGCGATGATCGCGACCCGCGACATCGGCGAGGAGGCGGCCCGTCGCCTGCTCGAGCTGGACTTCGAGGGGAAGGGCTTCCAGGAGCTTCTCGGGGCCCGGGAGGTCACGCTGGAGGAGGCGGCCGAGGTCATCGGCTCGGCCCTCGGCCGGCCCGGGCTCCCGTACGTCGAGGCGTCCCGGGAGCAGGCGCGCGAGGCGCTCGCCGAGCAGGGATTCCCGGAGGCGGCGATCCGGAGCCTGCTGGAGATGTACGACGCCTTCAACACCGGACGGATCGCGCCCGAGGAGCCGCGCGCGGCCGCCAGCACGACGCGGACGGATCTCCGGGAATTCGCGACGAACCAGATGCTCAACGTCTGGGAAGCCGGGGGCGCGGCTCGCTGACCGGGCGTGCCGCGGCCGGACGACGGCCGCTCGTCGACGACCCCGGGGGGCTCAGCGCAGGAACCGACCCGGATCGAAGGGGCCGAGCGGGACCGAGGGCCGGCCGTCCACGATCGTCTCGGCCACGAGCTTCCCGGTGACCGGACCGAAGGTCAGGCCGAGCATTCCGTGCCCCGTGGCGACGTGCAGGCCCTCCACACCCGGAACTGGCCCGATCGCCGGGAGGCCGTCCGGCGTCATCGGTCGGAGCCCCACCCACTCGTCGAGCGGCTCCGCCGGGCCGAGGCCCTCCAGGTAGCGGGCCGCGACCCGCGTCAACTGCGCGAGGCGATCCCGCCGGATCTCGTGGTTGAGGCCGGAGAACTCCAGCGTCCCGGCGAAGCGCACGAACCCGTCCATCGGAGTGCAGAACACGGAGCCCTCCCCGAGCAGGCAGGCCGTCGAGAGCGGCGGGGTCCCCTCCCGTCGCGGGTCCCGGTCCTGGTGATACCCCTTGGCGGGCTGCACGGGGAGGCCGCGCCCGAGTCCCTCCAGCAGTCCGCGGCCGTAGGCGCCGGTCGCGACGAGCACGGCGCCGGCGTCGATTCTCTGCCCGTCCCGGAGCTCCACGCCGCGGGCCCGGCCCGCCTCGACCCGGACGGCCGCGACGTCGGCGCCGGTCCGGATCTCCACGCCCCGGGCCCGGCACGCCTGGGCGAGGCCGACGACGAACCGCCGCGGGTTCACCGTGGAGCCCTCCGGATGGTGCCACCCGCCACGCACGTCCGGTCCGAACACGGGTTCCCGCTCGCGGATCGCGTCGCCGTCCAGCCGCTCGGGCGAGAACCCGTGGCGCGCGATCAACTCCGCCTCGGCGCGACCGGCCGCGAGCCCGGCCTCCGTGCGGAACACTTCGAGATACCCGTCTTTCCGGTAGTCGCAGTCGATTCCCGCCGTCTCGATCACCTCGTCGAACAGGTCCGGCGTGGCCTGTCCGAGCGGCGCGAGGGCCGACATTCCCCGCTCGACGTCCTCCGGGCCGCAGCGGCGGGCGAATCTCCAGAGCCAGCGTGCGAGCGCCGGGTCCCAGCGGGGCGCCACGAAGAGCGGACTCAGCGGGTCCCGCAGGGAGCGAAGGGCCTGCGTCACGCGACCGGGCCGGTTGATCGGCGGGTGACCCGGCGAGATGGTCCCCGCGTTCCCCTCGGACGCGCCCGCCGCGACGCCTTCGCGCTCGGCCACGATGACCCGGGCCCCCCGGCTCGCGAGAAACCAGGCGGCGCAGATGCCGATCACGCCCGCCCCGATCACCACGATCGCGGGGTCTCCGCGTTCCGCTGTCACGGTCGTTCGTCGCATGGGGAGAAACTACGGGGCGGCGGCCCCGGGGGAAGCGTCCCCGGCGATGCCGTCCCTCGCCCGGCCGACTATATTTCCCGGCATCGTTTCCCGACGATCGGGCCCCGGACAGCGGGCGTCCATCGGGCGCCCGGGCCGGGCCGCGAGTCCCCGAGTCCGGGAGGAGTTTCGATGTCGTACACCTGGGACGATCTGCACGGGATGACCGTGGCGCAGCTGCGCGAGATCGCGGCGGGCATCGACCACCCCGCCGTGCACGGCTACTCCACGATGCACAAGGAGCACCTCCTGCCCGCGATCTGCGAGGCGCTGGACATCGAGGCGCACGCGCACCACGAGGTGATCGGCCTCGACAAGAAGGCGGTGAAGGTGCAGATCCGCGAGCTGAAGGCGGAGCGCGACGCGGCGATCGAGGCGAAGGACCCGAGGGCCGTGAAGCGGGCGCGACGCCGGATCCACCGGCTCAAGCGGAAGATCCGGCGCGCCACGGTCTGAGGGAGGAGGGGAACGGGCGCCCGCCTCCCCGCGCGCGGTCGCGCCGCCCCGACCCCGATGCCAAGTTGAGAGTTCTCGCCGGCCCGTGCCGGAGCGCGGACACGGGATCGCAGCCCCGCACCCTCCACCCGGGAGACGACATGTTCCCGCCCGAAACGTACGCCGAGCGCCGCCGGGTTCTCGCCGGGCGCCTGGAGTCGGGTCTCGTCCTGTTCGTGGGCAACGATCTCGCCCCGATGAATTACGCCGACAACCCTTATCCGTTCTGGCAGGACCGGAGCTTCCTCTACTACTGGGGTCTCGACGAGCCGGGGCTGGCGGCGACGCTCGACCTCGAGTCCGGCGACGCGACCCTGTTCGGGACGGAGGCGACGCTCGACGACGTCGTCTGGATGGGACCGCAGCCCTCCCTGGCCGAGCGAGCATCCCGGGCCGGCGCCGGTTCTTCCGCGCCGATCGCCGACCTCGGGGACCGGTTGCGGGAGGCGCGCGACGCCGGGCGGCGGATTCACCTCCTGCCGCTCTACCGCGCCGCGAATCGCCTGAAACTCGAGGACTGGCTGGGGATTCCGGCCGCGGCGGCGGACGAGCACGTCTCCCGCCCCCTGCTCGAGGCCGTGGTCGCGCAGCGCTCCGTGAAGTCGGCCGCGGAGATCGCCGAGATCGAGAAAGCGATGGCGATCACGCGCGCGATGCACCTGGAGGCGATGCGGTTCGCGCGGCCCGGCGTCGCCGAGTGGGAGGTGGCGGGCGCGGTGGAGGGCACGGCCCTTCGTCTCGGAGGCCGTCTGTCGTTCCCGATCATCTTCTCGAAGCACGGCGAGACGCTCCACAACCACCACTACGGGAACACGCTCGAGGCCGGCGACATCGCCGTGCACGACTCCGGCGGCGTCTCCCCGTCCGGATACGCGGGCGACATCACGCGCACCCTTCCGATCGGGGGACGGTTCGACGAGCGGCAGCGCGCGATCTACGAGACCGTGCTCGAGGCCGAGTCGAAGGCGATCGCGGAGGTCCGGCCCGGGACGAGGTATCTGGACGTCCACCTGTACGCCTGCGGGATCCTCGCGCAGGGCCTCGCCGACCTCGGGCTGATGCGGGGCGACCCGGCCGAGGCCGTCGCCGCCGGGGCGCACGGGCTGTTCATGCCGCACGGCCTCGGCCACATGATGGGCCTCGACGTGCACGACATGGAGGGCCTGGACGAGGACCTCGTCGGCTACGGGGACGAGCTCGGGCGGAGCGACCGGTTCGGCCTCCGCTCGCTGCGGCTCGCCCGCACGCTCGAGCCGGGCTTCGTGCTCACGGTCGAGCCCGGGATCTACTTCATCCCGCTCCTCATCGACCGCTGGCGCGAGGAAGGGCTCCACGCCGACTTCCTCGACTACGACGCGATCGAGGGGTGGAAGGACTTCGGCGGAGTCCGCATCGAGGACGACGTCGTCGTCACGGAGGCCGGCCGCCGGGTGCTCGGCGAGCCGATCCCGAAGGCGGTCGACGAGGTCGAGGCGGCGCTCTCGGGATGACCGGACGCGACGCGGCGGGCCCGGGCGCGGGCCGGACCGTCCTCGAGGTCACGCCGGCCGAGCTCGCGCGGACGCTGGAGGGAGGCGCCCCGGTGCAGCTCCTCGACGTGCGGGCGCCCGAGCGCGTGGAGCGGGGCGTCGTCGGGCCGGTGCCCGACGAGCGCTTCTTCAACGTGCGCGGCTCGGAGCTCTTCGCCCGGGACGACCCCGAGGCGCACGGCCTCGACCCGGCCCACGAGGTGGCGGTCGTGTGCGGGCACGGCAACGACAGCCTCCGGGTCGCCGCCTGGCTCGTCTCGAAGGGATACGACGCGCACTCGCTATCGGGCGGCGTCACCGCCTGGATGCGGCTCTCGGTCCCGCGGCCGCTGGCACCGCCCGAGGGGTTCGACCGCCTCGTGCAGCTCGACCGGGTGGGCAAGGGCGCGCTCGGCTACCTCCTGGTGAGCGGCGACGAGGCGGCCGCGATCGACGTCTCCCGCTGGACCGACGCCTGGGAGCGGGCCGCGGAGGAGGCGGGCGCGCGGATTACGGCCGTCTTCGACACCCACGTCCACGCCGACTACATCAGCGGGGGACCGGCCCTCGCCGAGCGCCTCGCCGCTCCCTGGTACCTCCATCCCGCCGACATGGTGTGGCCCTACGACGGCACGCCGGGCCGGCTGGGGCACGAGCCGCTCGCGGAGGGGACCGATGTGCCGATCGGGCGCGGGACGGTCCGCGCGCTCCACACCCCCGGGCACACGGAAGGGAGTGTCTCGCTGGTCGCCGGCGACGGCGCCGTCTTCACCGGGGATTTCCTGTTCGTCGACTCCCTCGGCCGGCCGGACCTGGCGGGACGGACGGAGGCGTGGAGCGAGGACCTGTGGCGGAGCGCGGAGCGGGCCCGGACCGACTGGGATCCGGGGTGGGTCGTGCGTCCCGCTCACTACACGGACTCCGAGCGGAACCGCGACCGGAGCATCGGCCGGCCGCTGGCACGGCTCCGCGAAGAGAACGAGGCGCTCCGGCGCTCGGCGGAGCGGGACGCCTTCCTCGCGTGGGTTCGCGAAAGCGAGCGGCCCGCCCCCGACGCCTACCGGTTGATGAAGGCGATCAACGTGGGCCTGGTGGAGGCCGGTCCGGACGAGTCGGACGCGCTGGAGGCCGGGCGCCACGAGTGCGCCCTCGGTTGACCGCGAAGGCGAGGGCGAAGGCGACGGCCGAGGCGGCGAGCCCGAGCGTGTAGGGGCTCGCGAGGCCCGTCGCCGGCATCCCGGCCCAGCGCGCCGCGACGACGGCCGCGATCCCGCCGGCCGCCGACGCGAGCGCCTCGACCGGACCGGGTCGCCGGGCGTGGAGCCCGACCACGACCGGAACGAACAGGCTCACCGAGAGCAGCGTGTAGAAGATCGCGAGCGCGCCGATCACCGACGGGAGAGCGAGCGCGAGCCCCACCCCGAGGCCCCCGCCCGCCACCGCCGCGATCCGCGCCGTCCGCAGCACCTCCCGGTCCGTCGCCTCCGGGCGCAGGAACCGCCGCCACAGGTCCTCCGACAGCGAGGTGGCGAGCATGAACAGGATCGCGTCCGCGGAGCTGATCTCCGCCGAGAACACCGCGGCCAGCGCGAGCACCCCGAGCGCGAGCGGGAGGCCCTCCATCAGCACCGTCGGAAGCGCGAGCTCGGGGTTCGGGAGGGAGGGCGCGATCGCGCGCGCCGTCATCCCGAGCACCGGCGGGAGGAAGGCGAACAGGAGGAGCGCGGCCGCGCAGAGCAGCCCCCCCGTCCGAACCGCCGAGGCGCTCCGTGCGCCGTATACCTTCTGCAACAGGCCGGGCGACACGATGAACGCCGGCACGAGCAGGAAGACGTACGTCCACCCCGACGCGCCGCCGCGGCCGAACGCGAGCCAGTCCGGGCTCGTCGCCGGGGCCGCGGCGACGACGCCCTCCCAGCCCCCCGCCGCGCCGAGCGCGAACGGCACCGCGAGCGCGAAGCCGACGAGCAGCACGGCGAGCTCGACCAGGTTCACCCAGGCGGAGGTGAGCAGCCCGCCCGCCGTGAAGTAGACCGTCATCACGATGCCGGCGGCGAGGCAGCCCGCCCATTTCGGGAGGCCGGCCACGACGTTGAGGACCCACGCCGCCGCGATCAGCTGTCCGGCGAGGATCGCCACGGTCGCGAGCCACAGCAGTCCCGCGATCCCGGCGCGGACGGAGGGGCCGTACCGGTGCTCGAGCCAGTCCCCGACGGTCAGCAGCTCCCGCTCCCGCGCGATCCGCCAGATCCGGGGCCCGATCCAGACGGCGAGCAGAACCGTCCCGATGCCCGCCGAGCCCACCCACCACCAGGCGGAGAGGCCGTCCCGGTAGCCGAGCCCCGCCGCGCCGACCGTGGACCCGGCCCCGATGTTCGCGGCGAGGAGGGTCGTGAACAGGAGCCCGGGACCCAGACGTCGTCCCGCGACGAAGAAGTCACCGGCGGTCCCCACGCGGCGGCCGATCCAGAGACCGAGCCCCACGAGCCCCGCCGAGTAGGCGAGCAGGAGCAACAGCGCCGTGTCGGGAACGGGAGCGCTCACGCCCGGCGCGCCCCCGTCAGTGCCGGAGGTCGGCCGCGGAGGGGAAGCCCTCGATCCCCTCGGCGGCCCGCACGGCCCGCAGGATCGCCTCGGCCACGGCCTCCGCGGCGAGCGCGCCCACGACGAGCGGGTCCGCGTCCGCCGCGAGTCCGCCCGTGGCGAGCGAGAAGATCGTGTCGCCGTCCCACGGGGTGTGGGCCGGCGACACCGTCCGCGCCAGGCCGTCGTGGGCCATCTGCGCGACCCGCGTGGCCTGCGCCTTGGTGAGCCGCGCGTTGGTGGCCACGACGCCGATCACGGTGTTCGCCGGCGGGGCGTCGGCCCGGTCCGCGCCGCTCGTGTCGTCGGGTCCGCGCCGGAGCAGGAGCCGCGCGTTCGCGAGGTCGCGACCGTCGGCGGTCCGGACCCCCGCCACGACCTCGCCCGTCGCGGGGTCGATCACGTCCCCGAGCGCGTTCACGGCGACGATCGCCCCGACCACGAGGCCGTCCGCCCGCGCGATCGACGCCGTGCCGATTCCGCCCTTCATGGCGCGCGCGAGGCCCGCGAGCTTGCCCACCGTCGCGCCCGCCCCGGCCCCGGCGTTGCCCTCGTCGGGCGAGGCGTCGCTCGCGATCGAGGCCGCCTCGTAGCCGCAGGCGGCGTCGGGCCGGATCGACGGGTCGCCGACGCCGAGGTCGAACAGGATCGCCCCGGTCACGATGGGCACGCGGACGTCTCCCACGGGGAAGCCCACTCCGCGCTCCTCGAGCCGGCGCATCACCCCGGTCGCGGCGTCGAGCCCGAACGCGCTTCCGCCCGAGAGCACCACGGCGTGGACGCGCTCGACGCTGTTGACCGGGTCGAGCAGGTCCGTTTCCCGCGTGCCGGGCGCGCCGCCGCGTACGTCCACCCCGCCCACCGCGCCTCCGTCCGCGAGGACGACGGTGCAGCCGGTCGGCCGCCCGGACAGCGTGACCTGGCCCACGAGGATGCCGGGGACGTCCACGATGGAGCCCAAGCGTGCCCCCTTCTCTCCCTGTTGCGCGGCGAGGCCGCGCGGCCGTCCCGCCGCCGCGAGGAGGACCAGCAGGGCGATCGCCGCCGGACGACGGAGCCGCATGCGTCTCGTTCCCGTCTCGAGGTAGGTCGGGCCCGCGGCACGCCGCGGGACGAACGTGGCTCCCCGACGCTCGTCGCTCGGCACGGCGGACGCAAGCGGCCGCTCCGGGGCCGGGACCGCCGGAGAACGCGGGGACCGCATGGGGGTATCGACGGATGCCGGCTCTGCGCGCGCGAAGCGAAGCGACGGAGCGAGCGAAGCTCGTGCGGCGCGCCGGCGCGGGGGGACGGTCCGCGAGGCCTCCCCCCGTCCCTGTTGCGCCTCCGCAACCGGTCTCCGGCCCCTGTTTCCGCAAGTGCCTGCGCAGAAGCATCTTGAGCTCCGGCACGCGGGTTGCTCCGCTCTTTGGCGAGACGCGATGCCGCGTCCTGAACTGCACGGAAGGCGAGCCATGTCGAACGGAATCGAAGGTCCGACCACCGCCGAGGAGCTGATCGCGCGCGCGACGGAGACCGTCCGGGCCCGCCATCTCGTGGCGCTCTACCTCGAGACGTCCGACGAGGCGGTCGCCGCCGACCCGGCCGGCGCCACGGCGCGGGCGCTCCGGCGCCTCCCCTCGCGCGGACCGCTGCGTCGCCAGAAAGACCGCCGCCTCCTGCGCGCGGTCCGCGTCGTGGTGGACGACCTGACGGAGACGGACCCCTCGCGGAAGTCCCTGTGCTGGACGCTCGAGGAAGCGGAGTGGCGGGCCCGGCTCGGGAGTCGCTGATCCGCCCACCTTCGGCGCGCGCACCACGTCCCGCGACGTCCCCGCCATCGCGCCCGATCCCGCCCTGACCCGGGAACTCCGCTCCGTCACCCGGGTCTCCGTACTGGCGCCGGGCCCCGGAAGTCCCGACCTTGGGAGACTGCGTTCTCCTTGAGGATCCCGGCGCCGAACGGCCCCGAACCCGAACCGCACGTGATGATCGTAACGCTGACCGAGGGAACCGACGCCGCGACCGTCCGCGACGCCCTGGCGGGCCTCGGGCTGTGGACCGCCCCGTTCGAAGGGCGCCGCGGCTCGATGCAGCTGCTCGTTCTCTCCCACTCGGGATCGGTCGAGCGGTCCCGGGTCCTCGCGGTGCCGGGCGTGGCGGACGTCTCCGAGCCGGTGTCCCGCCACCCGCTGGTCGACGCCCAGCGGAGCCCGGTCCGCGTCGGCGGGGCGGAGATCGGAGGGGACGGCCCTCCGGTCCTGATGGCCGGTCCGTGCAGCGTGGAGTCCGAGGACCGGATCCACGAGGCGGCGGCCCGTCTCGCGCGGTCGGGCGTGCGCTTCCTGCGCGGCGGCGCCTTCAAGCCGCGCACATCCCCCTACGATTTCCAGGGCGTCGGCGGCGACGCGCTGCGCTGGCTGCGGGAGGCGGCCGACGCGCACCGTCTGCTCGTGGTGACGGAGGCGCTCTCCGAGGGCTCGGTCGACGCCGTGGCCGGGACCGCGGACCTGATCCAGATCGGGTCGCGGAACATGCACAACGGGGCGCTGCTCCAGGCGGCGGGCCGCTCCGGACGTCCCGTACTCGTGAAGCGGGGCATGGCGGCCACGATCGAAGAGTGGCTCTCGGCCGGCGAGTACTGTCTCGCGGCCGGCGCGCCGGCGGTGCTGTTCTGCGAGCGGGGCATCCGGAGCTTCGACGATCGCACGCGAAACCTGCTCGACCTGGCCTCGGTCGCCCTTCTCCGGCACGTCCACGGCCTTCCGGTCATCGTGGACCCGTCGCACGGCCTGGGGCGGCGCGATCTCGTGCCGCACCTGAGCCGCGCGGCGATCGCCGCGGGCGCGGCGGGGCTCCTGGTAGAGGTCCACCCCGACCCGGGGCACGCTCTCAGCGACGGTCCGCAGGCGGTCACGTTCGAGGAGATCGAGGCGCTCGCGCGCGACCTCGGCGTCGACCGTCCCCTCGCCGCCACCGCGTCGAGCTGACGCGGGGCGCGGGTCCGCGATGGCGACGGGGCGCGCCCCGGGCGCGCGGCTCGCGTCGGAGCCCCACCCTCCGTCTCACGCGGGTCCTGTCCTCTTCGCGGTCGACCTTCCCCCCGTCCCTCCGCTCGCGCTCTGGGAGCTTCTGCCCCACGAAGAGGCGACCTACTGGCGGCCGCCCGGGGGGGCGGCCGTCGCCTCGGCGGGATCCGTCCTGCGGGTCCCGCTCCGGCCGCGCGGGGGTGGGCGTGACGCGGACCGGGCGCTCGAGGAGCTCGGTCGGTCCCTGCGGCGACACCCGCCACCGCGCGAGCTCCTCGAGCTCCCCGGTGCCCTCGTGCGCCCCGGCGGTCCCTCTCCCTGCGGGCCGCGGCTGTTCGGGGGGGCCGCCTTCCTCGGACGTCCCGAGGGCCGGGAATGGGCCGGCTTCGGCCCGGGCGAAGTGGTTCTGCCGGCCTGGACCCTGGAGGAGCTCCCGGACGGGTCGCGTCTCACCCTGGCGCTGCCCCCGGACCGGGACGTCGGGCAGATGCGACGGCGGCTGCGGGAGGCGGCCGACCTGGTCGAGCGTCTCGGGGCGGGCGGCCCCGGTCCGGCGTCCGGAGGCCCGTTCCCCGGGGTGGCCGGCCGGTCGGATCTGGCGCCGGAGGCGTGGCGGGCGATGGTGGAGGCCGGCCAGGCGGCCATCCAGGCCGGTGGACTCCGGAAGATCGTGCTCGCGCGGCGCTCGGAGGTTCGCTTCACGGGACCGCTCGATCCCGTCGCCGTCCTTCGACGCCTGGCGCGGAGCGAGGACGAGTTCGTGTTCGGAGTGCGGCGCGGCGACGCGACGTTCCTCGGTGCCTCGCCCGAAACCCTGATGCGGCGAGACGGCGAGCGACTCCGCGTCGAGGCGCTGGCCGGGACGACCCGGCTGCCGGCAGGTCGGGGTCGGGCCGACCGGCTCGCCCGTGCGGCCGAGCGGCTCTACGGGAGCGGCAAGGACCTCGAGGAGCACGCGCTCGTCGTCCAGGGGATCGCGGACGCGCTGGCGCCGTTCGCCGTTCACCGGGTCCTGCCGGAGTGGCCGAGGGTGCGCGGGCTCGGGACGCTCGCTCACCTGAGCTCGGAGATCGAGGTCCAGCTCCGCGAGGGCGTCGGGACGGGGGCGCTGCTCGAGGTCCTGCATCCGACGCCCGCCGTCGGGGGGCTTCCCCGGGCGGAGGCCCT
>Ga0316578_10001072_pt1 | contig 10598 bp, 7 predicted proteins | sample J0NA_2_FD_203076 | JGI IMG/M metagenome (GOLD analysis project Ga0316578, IMG submission 203076) | Rhizosphere microbial communities from salt marsh grasses in Alabama, United States - J0-2_160517rDrC | ecosystem: Host-associated > Plants > Roots > Rhizosphere | place: USA: Alabama | collected...
AGGTTCCCGAGTTATTCCGCCAGGCCGACCTCTTCATTATGCCCTGCCTGGTGGCCCGCCGGGGTGACCGGGACGGTCTCCCCAACGTCATCCTGGAAGCCATGGCCTTCCAGGTGCCGGTGGTGGCCACGGATGTGAACGGTGTCAATGAAGCGGTGCTGCCGGGAAAAACCGGCTGGCTGGTCCCCCCGGAGGAGCCCCGGCTCTTGGCCCAGGCCATGGGGGAGTCCCTGTCCCATCCGGAGGAAGCCCAGCGCCGGGCTCAGGCGGGTCGGGAACTGGTGGGGCGGGACTTTGACTCCGGGACCAATTACGCCCGTCTCAAAACCTGTATTGAAAATGCTGCCGAACCACCGGCTCTGGGGTGACTGGGGTGCCTGAATGGCTTCTTTTAGCCGGTATGGCTCTGGTACTCCTGGCCTTTGTCGGGTTGGTGCGCATGGGCAGCCGGATCCAGGCCCTTGCCGCCCGGGGAGAGGAAGACCCGCCCCAGGGCTGGCCCCATTTGGCCCTCATCGTGCCTGTGGCGGGGGCATCGCCGGGGTTGGCCGAGCGCCTGGAAGCCCTGCTTCATCAGGACTATCCGGACTACCAGGTGATTTTTGCCACCCGGGACCGGCAAGATCCGGCCACCGGGCTCATTGCCGCCCTGATCTGGGGCCAGGCCCGGGCCCGGCTGGTGGTGGCGGGTCCGGCTCGAAACTGCGGCCAAAAAAACTATAACTTGCTGGCGGGTGTGCGGCTGGTGGGCGCAGACCCGGAAATCCTGGCCTTTTGCGACAGCAATCAAAAAGCCCCCCCTGATTTTCTCCGGCGCCTAGCCGGGCCGGTGGTCCGGGGTGAGGGTCAGGTAGCCAGCGGCTATCATCACATCGTCCCGGGAGACGACCGGGTGGCCACTTGGGGCCGGGCCGTGTCAGTGTTGACCCTCTACCTCACCAAGGCCGTGCCCTGGCTCAACCAGCCTTGGGGCGGCGCCACCGCCATCCGAAGGGATCTGTTCAGCGCGCTCCGGGTGGAGCAGCTCTGGGCCGAAACCGTGGTGGACGACGTCTCCCTGGCGGCCCGGCTGATCCAGGTCGGCATTCCCGTTGGTCTGGCCGCCGGGGCCGACCTGGCCACGCCTGTGAAGGGGGAAACCCTGGCCTCCTGGCAGAGCTGGCTTTTCCGCCAGTGGATTTACCTGAAATATTATCTCCCCGTCTCCTGGCTGGCCGCCGGGGCCCTCCTGTATCTGCTCATCGGCCTCACCCTGGCCTGCCTCGTCCGGCTGCTGCTGGCCCCCTGGGGCTGGGGCCCGCCGGGTGCGATCCCCCTTTCCCTGGCCTTTCTGGCCGGCCTGGGCGTTCTGGCCCTCCTCCTGCGGCGTCAGCATCCTCACCCTTGTTCCCCATCCCTGTGGCTGGCGGCTTTTTTCTCCTGCCTCTGGGTGGCCGCTTGGGTGCATTTCAAGACCTGCCTTACTCAGAAGATTTCCTGGCGAGGTCTGACGTATCAGGTGGATTGGCGGGGACGGGTGGCGTCCATCCGGCGGGATAAAGCTTTCGGATAACCATCCCTGGAGAATTCCCTCTGTAGGAGCGCACCCGCGTGTACAATCTAATTCCAGGGCGGACACATGGGTCCGCCCCTACAAGAAAGAAAGTAACTGTAGGGGTCTAATTTGATTATTATGGCTTCGCGTTTTCCATCTTACGGAGAGGGGACTTAAACTTCCAAAAATATTGCAGCAGCCCGAATAAAACCAAAATTCCCACCAAAAGCGCCCAACCCCGGCGCAGGAAAAACAAACTCCCCCAATAAGCCAGAACGGAGGCCACCGCGGACAAGGCCATGTCCACCATGTCCGCCAGGGGAAAGACCCGCAGGCGTCGTTGAATAAAACCGAAGGTCACCAGGGCCATACCGCCCTTGGTGAAAATCATGGCCAGGGCGGCGCCCCAAAGCGGGGCTTTCGGGATCACCTGCCAGCAGAACGTCAGATTGAAGGCCAGAGCTCCCAGGTAAACAAAGAGCAAAAATCTCTCCAACCGCATGCTGATCAAGAGAAAACCGGCTAAATTATGCAGGAAAGAGAACAGGATGGTGACCACCAGGTAGCGCTGCAGCCAGATGGCGTCGGTGTAATTCGGGCCGTACACCAGGGGAATGATGCGGTCACTTTCGGCTGCCAGGACAAACATGAGCAGCAGGGCCGCGCCCAACAGCCATCGGGCCGAGGCTCGAGCCAAACGGGCCACCTCCTGGCGGTCCACCTCCCAGAACTTGACAAACAACGGAAACATGATGCTCTGGAGAATGAGGGTGGCAGCTATGCCCGAACAGCCATCTATGATTTGGTAGGTGGCGCTGTACTGGGCCACCCCTTCGGAACCCCCGAACCTTTGCAAGAAAAAAACATTGGCTTTATTAAAAAGAACCGCGGTCACCTCCAGGACGGCAAAGATCAATACCCCCCGGAGGGTGGCGCCCAGGCCGGCCAGAGAAGGCCAGCGCCACAATCCCCTAACCCCCACCGAGACGGCCCCGCCCAACAAACTGACCAGGATCTCTATGGGCTTGTAAAGGGCCACAGCCAGGAAAGACGCCCCGAAGTAAAGGGTGGTAAAACCATAACCGTAACCCACGAGGGCTGAGAGGGCCCGAATTCTCCCCTCCAAAGGCTGACGGCCCTCCACCTGCAGAGCCGTAAAAAAAGTGGTGCTCAGGGCCTCCAGGCCCATGCCCAAGCTGATAATTAAGGCAAAATTCCGCAGAGAAGGAGAATACTGTTGCCAGTGGACAAAACCCACCGCCCCCAGATAAGCCAGGACCAGCAACCCTGACTTGAGAACCAGCACCTGAGAAAGAACGGTTTGAGGTTCCTCTTCCTTCTGGGACAGGAGTCCCACCAGGGGCAGATTAAGGCCGAACTCGGCGATGAGCTTGATTATGCTCCCCAGGCTAAGGGCCAACATGAACTCGCCGTAGGTGGAAGTGCTCAAGCGAGCCAGATAGATGAAAAAGACGGCCTGGAGAACCTCCATGAACCACCGGGCGCTGAGGAGGGAGGCCAGCTTGGTGAAGATCCGATGTGACCTGGGGGTATCGGCGGAAATGGAGGAATCCTGGTGAGGGTTCATGATGGTCTTGTATGTCAACTAAAGCGGCCCGGCAGCGGACCTCGGGTTCCGGCCGGACCAACCTTGTCCGGCCCCCCGTTATATACCAGATTATTCAACATTCCGAAGCAAAAAAGACCGTTCCGATGATTCCGACCACCCAGGAATTCCATTGACCTTTGACCATTGAAGCGAGCATAGGGAGGAACCCCCGGATTGTCAAGGTCAGGGGGATAAATGCTTGCATTTCCCTCATATGAGCTTAACATATGCTCAAGCCCTTCGGCTTCCTGCCGACCGTTCCCCAAGGTTCGCCGGCCGGCCAACGACGTTAAAGGAGGTAACGGTTATGAGCACTAACGTGGCCAGAGTAACCCATATTATTGCGGAATCCCCCAACGGCTTTGAGGACGCCATCCAAGTGGGCTTCAATCGGGCCTCCAAGACCCTGCGGGGCATCACCGGGTTGCGCATCGTCGAGATGCGCGTTTCAGTAAAAGATGACAAAATCAACACCTACCGCGTTAAGATTGAAGTGATCTTTCTTTTGGAAGGCTGATGCTGCACCTGAACGGCTCCTACGGAGAGGGAGGCGGACAGCTTCTCCGGACCTCCCTTTCCCTTGCCGCTCTTTTGAGAGAACCCGTCAGGATCACCGACATTCGGGCCGGCCGCGCCAAGCCGGGGCTCAGGCCCCAGCATCTGACCGCGGTGACGGCCCTGGCCCAAATTACCCAGGCAGAGGTGGAGGGCGCCTGCCTGGGAAGCCGCGAGCTTACCTTCCGTCCCCGAACCATTAAGGGAGGCAGCTATTTTTTCGACGTGGCGGAAAAAACCGGCAGCGCCGGCGCAACCACTCTGGTGGCCCAGGCCCTCCTGCCGCCCCTCCTGGCGGCCCAGGTACCGACAAACCTGGTCATCCGGGGAGGCACGCACGTGGCCTGGAGCCCCCCGGTCCATTATCTCGTTCACGTATTCCTCCCGACCCTGGCGGAATTGGAGGCGGAGGCTACCATAACCCTGAGCCGCTGGGGTTGGTATCCCCGGGGTGGTGGAGAGGTGCGTATCTCCGTGTCTCCGGCCGCCTCTTTTACCCCCCAAACGTGGCTCACCGCCCCGGACCCGAACCGCTTTCAGGCCTTGTCCGCGGCCTCCCGAGTTCCGGCTCATGTGATACAGCGCCAGGCCAAACGCCTGAAAGAGCGTCTGGGAAGCGGGCTGCCGGTGGAGGAGGTGGAGGCCGCCAGCCTTGATCCGGGGAGTTTCGTTTTGCTGTGGGGTCCCCATGCCGGTTTCGATGCCCTGGGAGCCCGAGGCAAACCCGCCGAAAAAGTGGCAGACGAGGTGGCGGCGCAATTCCTCACCTTCCAGGAACGTCAGGCTGCGGTAGACCGGCATCTGGCCGACCAGGTGCTACTTTATTTAGCCCTGGCCCCAGGGCCTTCGGTCTTCACCGCCGAAGAGATTACCCTGCACCTTCTCACCAACGTTTGGGTTATCGAACAGTTTCTGGGGCCATGTTTTCAGGTGCTGGGCCACCAGGGGCAGCCGGGGGAAATCAGATGTCAGGGCCGGGTGTCGCAAAGCTTTGCCTTCCCTGCCAGGCCCTCTTCTTCACCCTCCTGATAAAATTGTTTTTTGTTTTCTGTTTTCCGTTTTAAGATAATTGGCGCAATCTTTCTGATTACTGATCACTAATCACAGATTACTGATTACTGCTCACCATGCTGTATAATTTCTAACCCCCGGACCTTCCGGGGGAAAATCAGTCGACGTTTAAAGAGGAATTTTTTGCTGGAATTGTTTAAAGAAATAAGCACCATAGCTGACAGCCTCACAGATGAGCTCACCTCCATCCGACGGGACTTCCACCAGTATCCGGAGCTTTCCCATGAGGAAGAGCGCACTGCTCGGGTGGTGGCAGCCTACCTGGAGAACCTGGGTCTGGAGGTGCAAAGGAACATTGCCGGGCACGGGGTGGTGGGAACCCTGGTAGGCTCCCGTCCCGGCCGGATGTTGGCCTTCCGGGCCGACATGGATGCGCTGCCCATCAGAGAAGCCACAAAAGTTCCCTGGCGTTCCCAGATGGAGGGGGTCATGCATGCCTGCGGCCATGACTTCCACTTGAGCCTGGGCCTGGGCGCCGCCCGGCTGCTCTCTCTTCTCAAGGATCGGCTGGCGGGTGGCTATCGCTTTATTTTCCAGCCCGCCGAGGAAGGTCCTCCCCGAGGCGGCGACACCGGCGCCAAAGGTATGGTGGCGGCCGGCGTGCTGGATCACCGCCCGGTGGAAGCCATTATTGGACTGCATGTAGCTCCCACCCTGGATGTGGGCCATATCCGCTACGGCCGGGACGTGGTCATGGCGGGTTCTGATCACATCACTATTACTATTATCGGCAAGTCGGCTCACGGGGCCACCCCCCACCGGGGCCTGGACCCCATTCTGATCAGCGCCCAGGTCCTCACCCAGATCAAGGCCTTCCTTTCTCAGGAGGTTGACGCCCGCCACCCCGTAGTACTCACCTTCGGTCGCATCGGCGGCGGCAACCGCTTTAATATCCTGGCCGACAAGGTAACTCTGGAAGGAAGCCTGCGCTATCTCCAGGATTCTGTGCGCCAGCAGGTCATCACCGGACTCAAGCGTCACCTGGCCGGTCTGGCCAAGGCCACCGGCGCCAAAATCGAGCTGAAACATACCACCATCTATCCCATCCTGCGGAACGACCCCGGGCTGGCCGACCGTGCCGTAAAAATCCTGCGCCGGTTCCTAGGCCCCAAGAGTTTGCAGGTCCATCATCCCGCCATGGGGAGCGAGGATTTTTCTTATTTCGCGGCCAAGGTGCCGGCCTTTTATTTTTTTCTGGGAGTCCGCACCCCCGGCACTCGGGGCCAGGCCCTGCACTCCCCGGAATTCAATCCCGATGAGAAGGCCCTGCCTTTTGGTCTCAAAGCCGTGGCCGGTTTGATGGCTTCCCTGGCTCAGGAAAAGATTTAAGCAGAGACCTGTATTTTCCGACTCATAAAAAGTCGAACGCTTCATTCAAAGGAGGTATTTCATGCTCACCATTATGACCCAGAGCCATGACAACATTTTGGGGGTCCAGGGCACCGGCAAGGTCACCGAGGCCGATTATCAGAACATCTTAATTCCCAAACTGGAAGAACTCCTGAAAAATTATGACAAAGCCCGGTTTTTGTATTATCTGGACGATAATTTTACGGGCTGGGAAATGGGCGCCATGTGGGAGGATTCCAAGTTTGGGGTCCGCCACAAAGACGACTTCGACAAAATTGCAGTGGTGGGGGGGCCGAAATGGGTATCTTGGGCAACCAAGCTGTTCAGCTACTTCATGGAAGGTCAGGTGAAAATTTGTCCTCAGGAGGAACTGCAGGAGGCCTGGAACTGGTTGGAGTCTTAGTCACTGTGGCTTGAGGAAATTACGGGGCTTCGAAGCCAAGCTAACCGGAAAAGCTTGGCGGGCTTTATGGAGTGAGACCAGAGTTTCGAAACTGCAGCCTCAATTCATGGCTACTTCCTGTGACTCCAGGGGTACGGTGATGGTCACCTCCGTGCCTCGCCCCGGACGGGAGCTAATTTGGAGGTGCCCACCCAGGGAAGACAGTCGCTCCCGAATGCTGAACAGGCCGTACCCCGGCGACTTGCCGCTTCGAATCCCAGGTTCACCCATATCGAAGCCCACTCCGTCATCCGCCACCTTGATGTTCAAAAATGGGCCTTCATTGGCGATAACCACATCAACGTGATGGGCCTGGGCATGCTTGATGACATTGGTGAGGAGTTCCCGCACCACCCGAAACACCAGGACCCGGGCCGCTTCCCCCAGAGGCCTGGTTTTCTGCTCCCGGTGCACCTGAATCTCCAAATCGTGCTGTTCATGCAGCTGTTCGCCCAACCATTCCAGGGCGGCCTCCAGACCTAAATCATACAGAATGGGCAGCCCCAACTCGAAGGTCAGGGACCGGGTATAGTAAATGGCCTGGCTGATGCACTCCCGCACTTCCTTGATGGCAGCCTGGGATTCCGGGGAGGAGGCTTCCTGACGCAAGGCCCCCAATTTGATCTGGGCCAGGGCCAGGATTTGACCGATGTGGTCGTGGAGGTCGGCGGCCAGACGCCGGCGCTCCCGTTCCTCCGTAAGGGAAAGTTCCGAAGCCAGATCCCGCAGGCGTTCCTGGTAGGCGCTGATTTCCGCCTGGGCTTCTTTTTCCTGAGTGATGTCGGCCACCATGGAAACGACGAACTGGGGTTTCCCTTGGGCATCCCGGATCACGGAAGAGTGGGAGCTGCCCCACATCCAGGCGCCGTTTTTGCGGAGGTAACGACCCTCCCGCTGGAAAAAATCACGCTCACCCCGGAGCATCTCCTCAAATAAGATATTGACGGTGGTTAAATATTCAGGATGCAGGATGCGTTGTAATCCCAGTCGGCGCAATTCCAGAACGGTGTAACCCAGCATTTTGGTGGTAGCCAGGTTGGCATCCAGAATGTCCTTATCCAGGCTCAATAAGCTAATGCCCACCGGCGCGCCCTCGAACACGGTGCGGAAGCGCATCTCGCTTTCCCGCAAGGCCCCCTCGGTGCGTAGTCGCTCCCCGATTTCATCCTGGAGCTGCAAATTCGTCAGGGTAAGTTCGGCGGTGCGCTCCTCCACCAGCTTTTCCAGATGGTCCCGATACTTCCTGAGCTCCTCCTCCACCTGTTTGCGTTCCCGCAGGTCCACGGCCAGGCAAAACATGATGGGCTCGCTGTCGTCCAGACAGACCACGGTGTGTATAATATGGACGGGAACCCGGGAGCCGTTTTTGGTCAAAAGGCTGTATTCGCCTGAGGACATAAATTCCCCGGAACGGGTGGCTTGGGCCCCCAATTCCAGACCCTGGTCAAACATCTGCCGGAGGTCCACGGGAAATATCAGATCCCTGAAGTTTTTCCCCACCGCCTCGATGGGGCGATAGCCAAAAAGCTCCTCACTGGCCCTGTTCCAATAGCGCACGATACCGTCGGTGCCATAACCCTGGACCGCCACCCCGGGAACATATTCCAGAAGATTGCGGAAGCGCGCCTCACTTTCCTGGAGAGATCCCTGCAGCTGGAGGAGTTGGGCCAGCTTTTTCCTGAGCTCGATGTTCAGGATATGGACTTCGGTAAATTTGTGTTTAAGGAGCTCTTTATCTTTTTCTAGTTCTTCAATAGTATAGGTCAAGGCCCGCCAGGGAACAAACAGGTTAAGGAAGGAATCTTTCAGGGAATAGCGTTTGGCCCATTTCAGGTGATATTCACAACAGTCGTCCCCTTTGAAATAGCATTTGGTTTCTTCCAGGATAGCGGGCGGCAAGTTCCAGATGGTGGGAATGCCGGTGTAAATCCCTTTATTAAAAGAGCAAAAATCTATGGTGGCGGGAATATCTTCAAACCAATGGAGGCGAATAATTGCGTGATCTCGAGTGGTTTCTACCAGGTCGATGCGTTTATTGCGGTTGAATTTATCATTTATACGTTGCACCCGCCTGAGGCTGCGCCGGGGATTGCGATAGGCGAACAAAATGATACGCTGGATATAGCCCAGCTTTTTCCGGGCCGCAGAATCAAAGCCAATCTTCAAGGCGATGTCGGCGTCCCCGGTGATCTCCCGGGCATTCTCAAACATCTTGATGACCACTTCGCTGGAGACCCAGTTGTTGATCTCCATGAGAAATTCCTGAGGATCGGGCAGTTGGTCGATATCCGGGCCCAGTCCGGATAAAAGGCGATCTAAATCCTCGGGCGCCTTTTCCTGGAAATATTCGATGATGGCCCGGGTGTTTAGACAGCTATGGTGCTTTTCCATATCCTGGAGCAAAGTAACCATCTCCTGGGGATTGGGGCTGTCTCAGGCGAGTCCTGGGGATCCATTTCTTGCAGTTTCCAGGAAATATTACCTGAAATCGGGGGATAGGAAGGTCGGTACAACCTCCTTCACTGTCTGACGCGCAAAGCTCTTCGGGAGATCGGGGTACCCCTGATGCCCAGGTAGGGACCCTGGTAAAATTAATCACTGACCCGCCTTAAGCGTTGGAAAACCTTACTTTCTTGTTATGCTTATATCATAATATCCCAGGAAAGACTAACGGTTTAAATCCGTGCATTCTACCAGCACTATGTGTTAAAAATAAGTTTGCAAAATATAGGCCAGAACTCTTGGCGAGAGCGGTCCGCCACCCGAGATGACCGCTGACCTCAAACGTTGAGTGCGCTAAGTGAATTTTAGATATAAAGATTGGGTAATGAAAACAAATGAATATATGGTCGGGTCAATGTCAATTTTTTTTCTTCGCATCAGGGTTTTTGTTGACAAATATCAGGGTATTGCCTATAGGTATATTGTTAACACTAAAGCAAAATAGTAAGGGTTTCCCTGATAAGGTATTTCACCCTCTCACCCCTCACCCTCTGTAGTTTAGGGAACCGGCCCAGTGAATACGTATTGTCATCCTTAGATTGGAAGGTTGCTGCCTGCCTAAAAGCCTCAAATCTTAATTGGGGTAGCCAAAATACCGAGGAATCATTAAGGAGGTTATACCAATGCTGCCCAAGACTCTTTTCTCAGGAAAATTCTCTCTCAATCTGAGTAAATTCTGCCAAGCCCGGTTCAATGTCATTTTGTTCCGAGTGCTGCCCTTCTGGGCTTCCAGGTGGTATCTTTTCCTGATAGGGAAAATTTACTACTTTTTGAAGAAACAAGAAAAAGCACTCATTCAAGCCACCCTCCGACACATTTTCGGCGGGGACCTCGAGCCGGCCTCTCTCAAGATTCTCATCAAGGATGCTTTTCGAGGCATCATTGATCATTATCACGAAAAACTCTTCGTGGCGTATTCCAACTTTCCCAGGCTCTTGAAATTTTTGCGCAACCGTATCAAACTACAGGGAGAAGAGGAACTCCGGGAAATCCTGGCCCAGGGCCGGGGAATAATCCTGGTAACGGGTCACTACGGCGCGGTGGAGTTCCTGCCCGGAGCTCTGGCGGTGCGAGGTTACCCGGTCACCATGATCTGCCGCTTTCAGACCAGCCGGCTCCGGGAATCCTTGCTGGAACGGGCTGAGGCCGTAGGGCTCCACCTGGTGGATTCTGAGGAAGGCAACGTGTTTTTGGCCGCGGCTAAGGCCCTGAAAAGCGGTCGCATCGTCATTACCGAGTGTGACGAATTTGACGAGTGGCGCCCGGCGGAGAATCAGGAAGTCAACTTTTTACGGTGCTCCCTACCGGGGGACCGCACCCTGGAACTTTTGCAGAGACGCTCCGGCGCGCCGGTGGTCACCGCGCTCATGCAAAGAAACGGTAAAAAATGGTATACAATGAATTTGGCTCCGGTGCGTCCCAACTCCCTGGGAACTGACACGACGGCCCAAAGGTGTCTTCAGATTTTGGAAAGTTCCATTCAAGACTCTCCGTCACACTGGTATCAATGGAAAAAATTCGGACAGATGATCAAC
>Ga0316578_10001073_pt1 | contig 10589 bp, 7 predicted proteins | sample J0NA_2_FD_203076 | JGI IMG/M metagenome (GOLD analysis project Ga0316578, IMG submission 203076) | Rhizosphere microbial communities from salt marsh grasses in Alabama, United States - J0-2_160517rDrC | ecosystem: Host-associated > Plants > Roots > Rhizosphere | place: USA: Alabama | collected...
ACGCCCGTACCAGGAGCGGTCGTAGATGGTGATGTAGCCGGCCCGGGGCACGTGGCGCCAGAATCGCCAAAGGTAGTGATGGGCCTTCTCCTCGTCGGTGGGGGCGGCCACCGGGATGGCGCGGTAGAGCCGGGCGTCGATGGCGTCGGTGATGCGGCGAATGGCGCCCCCCTTGCCACCCGCGTCCATCCCCTCGAACACCAGGACGGTCGAGCGCTTTTTGTTGTAGGCCTGCCAGGCCAGCTCGTTGAGCTCCGTCTGGAGCGACTTCTTCGTCTTCTTGTACTCGTCGTCGGGGAGTGTGCGGGAGAGGTCCAACTGGTCCAATAGGGTGATGCGGGCGCTGGCGCCGGCCGGCAGCTCGGGGCTCCCCCCGGAGATGCCGTGGTCCTCCGGCGCGGGCTCGCTGAGGCAGGACCGAATGGCGTGCAAGAGTGTCTTGCCCACCGTGAGGTCGCGGTAGCGGCGGTCCTCGGCCTCGATCAGGTACCAAGGGGAGACGCCCCGGTCCGTATGGAGTATGACCCGCTCGGCGACGCGCTCGAAGGCTTGGTAGTGCTCGGAGAACCTGGCCTTGCTCGGGACCATCTTCCAGCGGCTGCGGTCGTCTCGGGACAGCTCCTTCAACCGGGCCTTCTGATTCTCCTCCGAGAGATGGAACCAGAACTTCACGATCAGGGCCCCATCCTGGATCAGCATGCGCTCGAAGTCGACGATGCGGTTGAGCTCCGCGTCCAGCTCGGCGTCGGTGCAGTGGCCCTGGAACCGGTATTCGATGGGGTTCATGTACCAGCCCCCGAAGAGGATGGTGATCTCGCCACGGGGTGGGAGGTTGCGCCAGAAGCGCCAGTAACGGGGTCGGGCCCGCTCCTCGTCGGTCTCGTCCCAGAAGGCGAAGGTCTGGACCCCTCTGGTGTCCAGCCACTCGTTGAGTCGGTTGACCACCTCTCCTTTGCCGGCCGCCTCCACCCCAGAGATGATCACAACCACCGGCACATCGGTGGGGCGTAGCTCTCTCTGTACCGCCAGGAGCTGGGTGCGCAGCTCCTGTTGCTGCTCTTTGAAATCCTCCCTGGAGACCGAACGACCCACCTTCGTTGCTTCGAACATCGTCTGGTTTCTCCTGATGGGGACCAGGGGAGGGTACCTCCCGATGGCTCGGCGAGCCTATCGGTCGCGGCCCCGGTGTGGGCGCCGGGGAGGCGCGGTCCAAGGGCCAAGGATGGTGCGACCCGGCGGATGCCCGGGCGGGAGCATACGCGAGGGCCGCTTCCGCGCAACCAGGCGACGGAGCAATATTAGGCCAACGTGGGCACTGGAGACACCACCTGTCGCGGGCGACGCTGATCGTCGACCGCGACATAGACGATCTGGGACTCGGCCACCCGGCGGCGGCTGCGGGGATCCGGCTCACCCTGGGCCCAGGCCTGGATCGCGACCGCCACGGAGCTCCTGCCCACGCGCTCCACACGGGCGAACAGCTCGACCAGGTCGCCGACCAGGACCGGGGCGATGAAGCGAAACTCCTTCACCGCCACCGTGGCCACCCGCCCCCCACTCACCCGGATGGCCAGAGTGCTGCCCGCGATGTCCGCCTGCGACATCAGCCAGCCCCCGAAGATATCGCCATAAGCATTGGTGTCTGCAGGCATTGCGACCACGCGGATCGCGAGCTGCCAAGTCTCTGGATGGGGAAGCTCCGGGGCGGTGGGGTCGGTCATGATCAGCCTGGGTAGAGGGTTGCCACTTGATCCTTGTGCCGATTGAGGATCTGGGATCGTCTCAGCTTCAGGGTCGGGGTAATCAGGCCCGCCTCGATGGACCAGGGCTGCTCGACCAAGGCCAGTCGGCGAATTGCCGCCGAGGCCGGACGTCCGCTCAGCCGCTGGTCGATGCGGGCCAGCAGGGCCTCCTTCCTCCAGATGTGCCGGGGCCACCGTCTCGCCCGTATCCATTACCAGAATATCCTTGATGTGTCCTGTGATATAGAGGCGTCCCTGGGAAAATCGGGCCTTGTCCCGCGTGTGAAGCCGGCCTCCGGCATCGATGGCCGAGGCGCTGGCCTGGGGCTGCCGCCAATAGCCGCGCATTATCCCCGGGGAGCGCACCTGGAGCTCCCCCTGGGGTCCGATGCGCCATTCCACTTGGAGAAGTGCAGACCCACGCCATCGGGGACATTGTCCTCCAGTCGCGCGTGGATGCGCTCGAAGACGCGCCGTACTGCGATCAGCACCGTCGGACATTGGCGCTCCAGATCTTCGGGTCGATTCGATGGGCGCCAACTCCACGAGCCGAGCGGGGCCCTCGAGGACCAGGAGCCGATCAGGGCTTCGATCAGAAACTGCTCGCTGTGGTCGGCCTGATTCTTGACAGTAGCGATTGACCCTGAGCCGGGGTGCCGCGCTGGCCGCCGGCCCTTGATGGAGGGGGCAGGGCGCCAGGCCCCTGTGTAAGATGCGCATCCGAGTGCGACCAGGGCCCCCCGTTCGGGCCCTTGCTGCGGTTTAGGTCGAGGGTGCCGCGCCCCGACCCCATTGACGCCCCGGCAGCGACCGGGGACTGGAGGATGCCCGGTGCTGTTTGCCTGCAAATACCAGGATCAACGGGTCGAGGTCATCGAGGACCTGGAACGCCTCGGGGAGGCGGTCTGGATCGACGTGTCCGAGGCCAGCGACGAGGAGTTCGAGTGGATCGCGCCTCTGGTGCCCCACACACTCCCGGATGAGGAGGACGCGGACGAGATCGAGGCCAGCACCCGATCCTACCTGGACGACCAGGGATTCCACCTCTCGACCCTGTTCCTGCACCGTGTGGAGGGGAAACCCGAGAACACGAGCGTGACCCTGGCCTTCTCCCAGGGTCGTCTGATCACCGTCCATGATCGGGACGTGCCCGCCATCCGCCTGTTGCGCATACGGGTACGGCGTCAGCCTGCGCTGCTCTCGGACCCACTCGGACTCTTCGCGAGCCTGCTCGAGATCGCTGTCATGGACCTGGGGGATACCCTGCAGGAGCTGTATCGGGACCTGGAGGAGACCAGCCACCTGGTGCTGGAGGACCCGGACGCGGACCTGGAGGATGCCCTGGAGCGCCTGGCGGGGCACGAGAACGTCAACGGCAAGGTACGGCTGTGCCTGATGGACGCCCGGCGGGACCTGGCCTTCGTGCTGCGCAGCGCCCAGGCGTCCAAGCCTACCGCGAAACGGCTCAAATTCCTGATGTCCGAGATCGATGCCCTGCTGCCACACAATAACTATCTGTTCGAGAAGGTGAACTTTCTCTTGCAGGCGGCACAGGGCTTCATCAACATCGAGCAGAACAAGATCATCAAGATCTTCTCGGTGGCCGCCGCGGCCTTCCTTCCGCCGACCTTGATTGCCAGCATCTACGGCATGAACTTCGACTTCATGCCGGAGCTGCATTGGGAATATGGCTACGTGGTGTCCATCGCGGTCATGGTGATCTCCGCCGTGCTGCCCGTCCTCTACTTCAAGCGCAAGGGTTGGCTGTGAGCAGGGACTCAAGCCGATGACCGCCCCCGTCCTGGCCTCGATCCGCCTCTTCGCGCTCCTCTGGCTGACGGTGCCCATCGGGCTCGCGGTTGCGGAGGGCCGGCTCGAACCCGACCGGATCTTCGGGGGCGAGGTCTATGTCGAGGAGGCGGGCGATCCTTCGAACGAGACGGTGGTCCTGGTCCATGGTCTGGGCGGCGCCGCCTCGAAAGACTGGCAGGCGGTGATCCAGCGCCTGCAGTCCGACCATCACGTCTTGACGTTCGATCTACCGGGATTCGGTCGCTCGTCAAACGGGGATTCCGATTTCACGCCGACGCGCTATGCCCAGCTGCTGCGACTGCTGGCCAAGCGCCATGTCAAACCGCCTTTCCATCTCGTCGGCCACTCGATGGGGGGGACCATCGCCCTGCGCTATGCCGCGCGCTATCCGGACGACGTCAAGACCCTGACCCTGGTGGGCCCGGCCGGGATCCTGCACCGAATGGCCTACACGAAACTTCTCGCCCCCTTGGGGTTGGAGCAGCTGTCCGGGCATGTGCTCCCAGGCAAGGGGACGATCTCCGATCTGGTGGGGGTCATGCTCGAGAAGGCGGAGGCGCAGTTGCCGGCGTACCTGGGTGCGTTGATGGAGATCCCGCCGTTGCGCCAAAAGGTCCTGAAGGACAATCCGACGGCGATCGCCGGCTTCGCGCTCGCCCAGGAGGATTTCAGCCAGGCCCCGGAGCGGGTGACCGCGCCGACACTGATCGTCTGGGGCGAGCTCGATCAGGCGGCGCCGCTGCGGACGGGCTATGTGCTCGACTCGCGGATACCGCGTTCATTGCTCGAGGTGATTCCCGGGGGCGGGCACACGACGATCCGGGACGATGCGGACCGGTTCGTTTCAATCTTGCGGTCTCATCTCGATGCTACCGTCGATCCGGCGCTCTACCGGCAGCAACCCCCGATTGGAGCAGGCAACCAGGGTCAGCTCTCGTGCAATGGCCGACATGGGCAACAGTACACGGGCAGGATAGAGCGACTCGTCCTGGATCGCTGCACCGATACGATCATTCGTAACGCGGAGATCGGGGGGCTGGAGATCACCGATTCCAACGTCCAGATCGAGAACAGCAGAATCAGAGGCGATGATGTCGGTATCCGGTCGCGGGGCTCGACGGTCTATCTCACAGCGGGAAGGGTCGAGGGTCAGGTGGCGATCGTGGCCGAGTCAAGCCGTTTCGATATCGCGGGCACCGAGCTGATCGGGCATCGATCAGCTGTCGAGGCGGTCTCCGACTCGTCGTTCGTCATCTCACTGGGGCGGATCGAGAGTCTCGACTGGCCGGAGGATCTTATCCACGGCTATTGGCTGCTCGGATCAGGACAGCGGCTGTAAATGGTGCGCAGAGGCGGGGCCGACGGCTTGGCGTAGACAATGCGGGCAACGGGTGTCGGCGAATCCGCTGGCCGGAACGCCGCACACAGCGCTCAGTCCGCTTCATTTTCCATGACTTATGCCTCAATCGGCGAGGCCCTTGGCGCGGCCGGGCTGATCGTCGACCAGCGAGCCTTGGCGTAGCACCCGGACCTCGTCCATTCCCTCGAGGCCTTCCAATCGATGGGTGATGAGTAGCACGCTTCGGCTCTCCATCAGTTGATGCAGGGTCATCATGAGGGCTTGGGCGGTGGGGCCGTCGAGCCCCTCGGTGGGCTCGTCGAGGACCAGGATCGGCGCCTCCTTGAGCAGGGCCCGCGCGATCGCCAAGCGACGTGCCTGGCCGCCGGACAGAGCGATGCCGATCTCGCCCACCTGGGTCTCGTAGCCTTCCGGCTGGGTGGCGATGAAGTCATGGATCTCAGCCGCACGACACGCCTGCTCCAGCCGATCCTGGCTGGCACCGGGCTGGGCGAGCAGGAGGTTCTCCCGGATGGTCCCCGAAAAGAGATGGGTATGCTGGGAGACGACGGCGATGCGCGCCCGCACAGCCTCTCCGCCGAGTCTCGCGATATCGATGCCGCCCAGGGTGATGCGGCCCTGATCGGGGGGCCAGAACCGAAGCAGCAGGTTGATCAAGGTAGTCTTTCCGGATCCGGTCGGGCCCAGGATCGCGACCTTCGCCCCTTCTGGACAGTCCAGGTCGATTCCACTCAAGGCCTTGCGGTCAGTGCCCGGATAGGAGAACGAGACCCCCTCGAACCTGATCCCAAGGCCCTTCGGGGGGGGCTCCGGGCTGGTCGGCTCCTCAACAAGGGGCCGCGCGTCCAGGATCTCCCAGACACGACGCGCCGCCGCTCGGGTCTCGCCCAGGGACTGGAAGGCGGCAGGCAGGGGCGCCACCGCCTCGAAGGCAGCCAGCACGAACATTGCCAGCATGGCCAGGTCCGGCGGGGGGAGGGCGCCTTCGCGGACCAGTGGGATCGCCGTCCAGACGGTGAGCCAGAGGGCCAGATTGGCGGTCAGCCCAAGGGCCCCCTGCGACAGCCCGGAGAGACCAGACATCCGCCCCTGGGCGCGGGCAAGGGCGTGACTCAGCGCGTCGATCCGGTCCGCCTGGGCCTTGGCTGCCCCATAGGCCTGGAGCTCGGCCAGTCCCTGTACGCCATCGATGGTGGCCGCTCTGAGCTCCGACTTGAGGGTGACCAGGCCCCGGCCGGGGGCCTCCCCGAGGTGACGAACCAGCCAGGGGATTCCCACCCCGCTGAGCAGCAGGGAGATCAGCAGGATCACCGCCAGACGGGGATCGTAGATCAGAAGCATCAGCAGAAACGCCGCGCCGGCGAGGGCAGCGGTGACCGCCGGGACCAGGGTGCGCAGGTAGAAGTTGTCCAGGGTGTCGATGTCAGCCCGAATGCGGCTCAAGAGGTCGCCGCTTCGGTATTGCTGGAGCCTCGCCGGCGCCAGGGGCTCGAGGCGCTGGTAGAACCAGACCCGTAGACCGGAAAGCAGACGCAGTGTGGCCTCGTGCGTCACAAGACGCTCTGCGTAACGTCCCAGGGTGCGGCCGATGGCGCAGGCGCGGATCATGGCGGCGGGCGTGAAGTAGTTCATGCTCACCCCGGCCGCCCCGGCGATCGCCATGGAGGCGATGAACCACCCCGAGACCGCCATCAGGGTGAGGTTCGCGATGAGCGTGACGAAGGAGAGCAGGATCCCCAGCAGCATCCAGCCCGCGTAGGGCCGGAAGAGGCCGAGCAATCGCCCGAGGTCCCTCATGCCAGGGCCTCGAGGCCAGACACCAGGCGGCGATAGGGGCCGTCCCGTCCCATCAGCTCCTCATGGGGCCCGGCCTCCTCTAGCCGGCCCTGGTCGAGCACCAGGATGCGGTCCGCGCGGCGGACGGTGCGGAGTCGGTGGGCGATGATCAGAAGGGTACGATCCTCGGCCAGGGACTCGATTGCGGCGGTCACCAGGTCCTCGTTCTCGGGGTCCAGGCTGGCTGTGGCCTCATCCAGGATCACGAGCGGGGCATCGCGCAGGAAGGCCCGCGCCAGGGCGATGCGCCGGATCTCACCCCCGGACAGACCCTGGCCCCGGTCACCGACCCGTGTCCGATAGTCAAGGGGCAGGCGCTCGATGAAGCCATCGGCCCGGGCGAGGCGAGCGGCCTCGCGGATCTGCTCATCGCTGGCGTCGGGTCGACCGAGCCGGATGTTGTCGCGCAGGCTGCCGTGGAAGAGGTGGGGATTCTGCGGGACCCAGGCCAGTTGCCGCCGCCATTCCTCGAGATCCAGCGCATCCAGGGGCCGATCGCCGACGAGGATCCTGCCGGAGCTCGGCCGGATGAACCCCAGCAGGAGATTGACGACCGTGCTCTTTCCCGAACCACTCGCCCCCACCAGGGCCGCGCGCTCCCCGGGGCGGATCTCCAGGCTCAGCCGATCCAGGGCTCGGCGTTCGCCCGGGTAGCTGTAGCTGACGTCGCAAAACCGGATGGGAGCCCGATGGAGGTCCGGGGCCGCGGTCCCCGACGGGGTTGGCGCATGACCTGGGACCTCGAGGATGGCGATGATCCGCTCAGCGGCCCCGATCGCCGCCATGCGGGCATGATACTGGGTACCGAGATTACGCAAGGGCAGGTAGAACTCGGGGGCCAGCAGAAGCACGAAGAAGCCGTGGAGAAACCCCATCTGACCCCAGTAGAGACGGAACCCGACGGAGACCGCGACGATGGCGATGCTCACCGTGGCGAAGAACTCAAGGGTCAGCGATGAGAGGAAGGCCACCCGCAGGACGGCCATGGTGCTGCGGCGATAGTCGTCCGAGATGCGGGCCACCACCTGGGCTTCCCGTCGGCTGGCGTTGAGCAGCTTCAGGGTGCTGAGGCCCTGGATCACGTCGAGAAAGTGGGCCGATAGGTGCGCGAGCCTGCGCCATTGGCGCTGATTGAGCCGCTCGGCACCCTTGCCGATCAGGATCATGAAGAGCGGGATCAATGGGGCCGTGCCCAGGAGGACCAGCCCCGAGACCCAGTCGATGGGCCCCAGACAGGCGAGGATGGACAAGGGCACCGCGGCCATCAGGGCGATCGCGGGAAGGTAGCGGGCGTAGTACGCCTCTAGGGCCTCGACCCCATCGGTGAGGCTGTTGGCGATGTCCCCGCTGCGCTCCATGCCGAGACGCACCGGCCCGAGCTCCTGAAGCCTTCGGTAGAGCGCCGCACGGAGATGCAGCTTGACGCCCAGCGCCCCGCGAAAGGCGGCCTGCTCCGAGCCCCAGGCCAACGCTGCGCGCAGTGGGAACAGACCCAGCATGGCCCAGAGCCAAGGCCCAACCTCGGTGAGACCCGCCGCAGAGAACAGGACGGCGTCCACCACCAGTGCCAGGAGCCAGGCCTGGGCGATGATCAGGAGTCCGCCCAGCCAGCCGAGTCCGACCCCCAAGAACAACCAGTGGCCGGACCGGGCCCTTTGGGCCTCGAGCCAACGGGAAATCGTCGCGTTTTGCTTCGCGGCCACGGCTAGCAGGGTCCCGCCCTGTGCTCGCAGGCCGCGGCATGGGGGCCGGGCTCATCCCGGCCCCGTCGAAGGATCAGGCCGTATCGCGCGGGTCTCCGAGACAATTTTCTGATTCGTACCACATCACGTTGATGATGCCGAAGGCCAAGGCGAGCAGCACGCCTAGGATCCAAGCGAAGTACCACATGACACGCTCCAAGATTGACCAGGACTCGCCGGGGCCTTGGGCACGACCAACGGGTCCTGTGGCTGATGTTTGTTCATGAAGCGGGTGACGGGGGCTCGGGAGCCTGCTCGCGAGGCGCCCTGCCACGCGCGACCCGTCAATAGGCCAGATGCTCCTGGGACTTGATCTCGGCCACGGTCACCCGCCGCCACATCTTTCGGTAGGTCCAGGTCGTGTAGGCGAGGATGATCGGCACGAAGATCACCGCGGCCCAGAACATGACGCTCAAGGTGCGATGGCTCGAGACCGAATCCCAAACGATCAGGCTCGAGCCCGGGTTGGTGCTCGAGGGCATGATGAACGGGAACATCGCGGCCCCGGCGGTCATGATGATGCCGGCGAGTCCCAGGCTGCTGAGGATCAGGCCCAGCCCCGGACGGTTGGCCATGGAGAGCAGGATCGCGAGCCCCAGCCCCGCGAACCCCAGGATCGGGAAGCCGAGCGACCAGGGGTACTGGTGGTAATTCGCGAGCCAGGCGCCAGCCTCTTGGACCACCTCCTTGGTCAACGGGTTCGGGGTGGCGTCCAGCGGCGGCATGGAGACCACCCGGTAGCCCTCGATCCCGAGGCTCAGCCAGACCCCGGCCAGGGCAAAGGCGATGATCGTCGCGAGCCCAGTCCACTTGGCCCACTGCTTGGCGCGGGAGGAGATCGGCTCGTCGGTGCGCAGCTGTAGCCAGATTGCCCCGTGCATCGTGAGCATCCCGAGACTCACCAGACCGGCGAGTAGGGCGAAGGGCCCGTTCTGAGGGTTCCAGAGCAGGCCGAAGAAGCTGCCCGTGTAGAAGGGTCGCAGCAAGGTGTCGAGGTGGAAGGGGACGCCCTGGAGCAGGTTTCCGAAGGCGATGCCGAAGACCAGGGCGGGTACGGCACCCCCGACGAAGAGTCCCCAGTCCCAGGCGTTACGCCAGCGCGGGTCCTCGATCTTGCTGCGATAGTCGAACCCGACGGGCCTGAAGAACAGGGCGAACAGGGCCAGCAGCATGGCGAAGTAGAAGCCCGAGAAGGCGCTCGCGTAGACGATCGGCCACGCGGCGAAGATGGCGCCGCCCGCGGTGATCAGCCAGACCTGGTTGCCATCCCAATGGGGCCCCACCGTGTTGATGATGACTCTGCGCTCGGCGTCGTTCTTTCCGAGGAAGGGGAGCAGGGTGCCTACCCCCATGTCCATTCCATCGGTGACGGCAAATCCAATGAATAGGATCCCCACCAGGACCCACCAGGCGAGCTTCAGGATCTCATAGTCGATGATCATGGTTGTCTCCGTATCGTCTCGCTCAGGCCCCGAGCTCGCGTTGTTGGGGTGCCGTTTCCGGCGTGGATCCACCATGTGCAGGTCCGGCCTCGCGCTCATGGTGATAACGGCCGGTATGCAGTGAGCTGGGTCCCAGCCGGGAGAACTTGAACATCAGATAGATCTCGATCACGAACAGCACCGAGTAGAAGACGATGAAACCGGTCAGGCTCATAGCGATGTCGGAGACCGTGAGACTCGAGACCGCGATGCTGGTGGGCAGCACCTCGCCGATGGCCCAGGGCTGCCGGCCGAACTCCGCCACGAACCAGCCGGTCTCCGCAGCCAGCCAGGGCACGGGAATGCTGAGCACGAAGAGCCGCAGTAGCCAGCGCTTCTCCTGAATCACGCGCCTTGCGTTGAAGTAGAAGCCGAGCACCATGAGGAGCAGCATCCAGAATCCGGCGGCTACCATGACCCGGAAGCTCCAGAAGAGCGGTGCCACCTGGGGAATGGTGTCCTTCACCGCCAGTCGGATCTGCTCCTCGGTGGCCTGGGCGGGGTTCTCCGTGTAGCGTTTGAGCAGTAACCCATAGCCGAGATCCTGCTTGTGCTCCTCGAAGCTCGAGCGGTTTCCGGGGGTGTCCTCCCCGTTACGCAGCCGTTGCAGATACTC
>Ga0316578_10001074_pt1 | contig 10582 bp, 11 predicted proteins | sample J0NA_2_FD_203076 | JGI IMG/M metagenome (GOLD analysis project Ga0316578, IMG submission 203076) | Rhizosphere microbial communities from salt marsh grasses in Alabama, United States - J0-2_160517rDrC | ecosystem: Host-associated > Plants > Roots > Rhizosphere | place: USA: Alabama | collected...
TCGACGCCGCCGGCCGCTGTGCAAGCGGCATGACCACCAAGAAGATGATCCACGGGTGGATCGAGCATGGCGGCGAGGCCATCTGCCGCTTTTGAGGCCCCTCAATCCGCCGAGACTGCCGTATGCGGCCCGTCGTCCCCGGCCGCCTCATGCGCCGTGCCTGCCCGCTCCAGCGCGGCCGTCAGCGCCGCCAGCGCCGGCGCCAGGTTACCGCGTCCGCGGAAGCCCAGCAGGATGTGTGGATCATCGCCCATGTGCGGCAGGCTGAACAGCTTCAGCCTCGGGAACGACGATCCCACGTCGCTCATCAGCGGAATCAGTCGGCTCTCGGGCACGCCGCGGACCTTGACGGCCGCCTCGTGCAGCGGTTCCCCCGGAGGGTAGTGCCGGTCCAGCACCCAGTCCGCCATGGGTCCGGCCATGTGCGGGAAGCCCGGCAGAAACCAGTGGCCGTTCAGCGCGAAGCCCGGCACCTGGTTGAACGGATTCGGGATCAGCGTCGCCCCGGCGGGCAGGTCGGCCATCAGGACACGGTGCGGATAGGCATCGGCGCCGAAGCGGCCCTCGATCAGCGCCAGCGCCTCGGGATGGCGCACCAGCGGCGCCCCGGCCGCGGCAGCGGCACAGGCGCGGGTGTAATCGTCCGGGGTCGCACCGATGCCGCCGCAGCAGAAAACGGGATGCGGCCCGGCCATAGAGGCTGCGAGCTGACGGGTCAGCAGGCCGGGCTCGTCCGGCAGCAGCCAGTACCACGCGAGCTGATGGCCGCACGCCGCCAGCCGCTTCTTGAAGGCCGGCAGGTGCTCGTCCGTGCGGGCGCCCGTGAGGACCTCGTCGCCGATGACGATAAGACCGAAGGCGACCGGCGTGGCAGCCGGCTCGTGCTTGGCAGGGGTGGTCATGTCCAGGCTCCCAGGGTCGGTTGCGCCGGCGGAAACGGTACGGGCTCGCGGCAGCATGTCGGAGCGGGCGCCAGCGCGCAACCCGGGCAGCCGAGCTTTGCTCCGAGCGGCAGAGACCTCGATGCCGGGCCACACGCATTGGGCATCGGCCCCCTCCAACGAACTGCGACCGGTAGAGTCTGCTCTTGTGTCGCCCTTTCGCGTCTTCGCGTATTCGCGTGAGGCCCTGTTCCTGTCCGAGCCTCGCAGGATCGGCACGACTGCCCGGGCCGATCAGTGCCCGCCGAGCCCAAACAGCCTCCGGGCATTGCCATGGGCGATGCGGTCGGCGACATCGGGCGGCAGCTGATCGAGCCAGGCGCGGATCTGCGCCGCCTCAGTGCCGTATTCGTGCCAGCGGCGGGTCCAGTAGGTATCGACACCCACCAACACCCGCTTGTCGTGATCGATGAAAAAGCGCCGCCATCCGGGCAGCAGCCGGCCGTCGGCGTCGACGAAGCGCTCGTCGCGGACCGAGGTGTCGACATGGAGGCGGGAATGCCGGGCCAGCACCGGCCTCAATGCCTCGGGCCGGGGATCGGTGCCCAGGTGGGCCCAGAGCACGGTAGCATCCGGGTCCCGCGCAAAGATCGCGTCGATCACCTCCGCATCGCCGTGGACCAGCAGAGCCAGATCGCGCCGGGCTGCGATGTCCACCAGGGCCGCCAGCACCGGGCTGTCGCGGTCGGGCGCGAAGATATGCAGCTCACCGATACCGCGGTAGATGGGCGCCCTGTCCAGCGCCGCCTCGACGCGCGCCGGCAGGCTCGCATCGTGCATCCAGTTCCGCTTGTCTTCGGGGCGCCGGTAGACACCCAGGAACGGCAGGACGCGCTCGGGCGCCGCCGCGTGTAGGCGCTCAACCGGCCAGGCCGGCGTGCCGGTGACCACGGCTGCCTCGACCCGATTGCGGTCGAACAATGCGACGATCTCCGCGGCGTCCAGCTCGGCCGCGTCCGTGCCGGTGTAATGCAGGTGGGCATCCACCAGGGTCCGGCCGCTCCCGGCCATGAGCGACCCGGTGAGCAGCAGCAGCAACACCGCGAGGACCCGCACGCACAAGCGCCGACGAGCACGGTGTGGACCGCGCGGGACCCGGCGCTCCGGATCGAGCGGCGCATGGACATCGGCCGGATGCCATCCCAGTCTTATATAACCCCATCGATGGATCATCGCGAAACAGCCCCTGAAACCCGTCCCGGAGCGCGTTATCATCGCGCAATCGTGATGCGACCCCCAGCTGGCGGAGGCGTCATGCCATTCCCGAGCACCGACACAGCCGACACCATCGGTCATTGCTGGCACTGCAGTGCCGGTCTGACCGTCGCCGATTACGGCCGCGAGAACGCCTGTACCGACTGCGGCAAGGCCACCCGCTGCTGCCGCAACTGCCGGTTCTACCAGCGCGGCCGGCCGAACGACTGCATCGAGCCCATGGCCGAAGAAGTCGCAAATAAAGAGCGGGCCAACTTCTGCGAATTCTTCGACCCCGCCGAGCAGCCGGCCGCAGGCAAGGCCGCCGCGCCTTCCACGGAAGAGCTGCGCAAGGCGGCGGAAGACCTATTCAAGTAGATGGGGTACGAGCGGGCCTCCTGAACCTGAACTTCGGCGCCGGCGTCGCGCAGTTGGGCCGACGCAGGAGGCCCAACAAGCAGCCGGCTACCGCGATCTCATCCTCGCCTTTCGCCCGAGTCCTCCTCCCGCCCGTCTCGCGAAGCTCTGCTTCGCGACGCCCCATACCTGCCGAATCTCATTCCTTCGTGGCGAGATCCGTTCCCGCCGGCAACCGCTGTGGAGGTACGCCGTCGCCGCCCGGTCACTTGCCGCTGTCGGCACTCGCCTGCGGCCTCTCCCCGGGCGCCGCACGCGTTGCCTGCGTCATCCACACCGCGGCCAGCGTGACCAGCACCGCCAGCCCCAGCAGTCCGGCGCCGATCCAAGGGCTGCTGAGCCGTTCCGGCGCCAGCAGCATCACCGCACCGAGGCCAAGCATCATGACCCCGGACAGAAGCTTCAGCACCCGCCCCTGACGCTCGGTCAGCTTGCGCGCCCCCAGCGTGAACGTGAACACCAGGACGATCAGCAGCAGAGGCAGGACGTAGATCAGGTTGTACAGAAGCAGATAGCCATAGTAACCGGCCGTGCCCAGGTTATTCATCGTCAGCACCCGGGTATAGACCATCGGAAAGCCGGCCGTGCACAACAGCTCGTAGCTGTTCGCGGCCACGGCCAGCGTCACGGTGCCCAGCAGCATGGCGCCCAGATTGTCGGCGCTCAGCAGCCCGCGCATGCGCCGGAACAGTCCCGGCTTGGCCTGCTCCGGAATGGACAAGCTCGGCCCCTGGCGAAAGAAGAAAAAGTCCTTGACGTTGACCGCGCCGATGACGACGGCCACCAACCCCGCGACGATGGTCACCACCGGCGCGCCGCCGATGACCAGGAACAGGTTCAACCAAGCCGCCATGAACAAGAAGTAGACCATGCCTGAGAAAAACACGAAGGTCCCGCCCACGAGCAGCATGCGCCGCCGCGAGCGGGCGTGGACCATCAGGCTCAGCAGGAACAGCAGCACGAAGAAGGCGCAGGGATTGAAGGCGTCGAGCCCCGCGATCATGGCCGTGAACAGCGGCAGGGACACGGCGGCGGCGTCGATGTCGCCGAGCACCGGGACGTGCAGCGACCCACCGCCATCCGCGGCCGCGGCATGGCCGGTGATGGCCCCCTCCGGGCCGGCTGCGTCGATGGTCGAGGGCGTGCCGCCGGCGGCCGCATCGGCCGGCCGGCACAGCTCTGCCAGCCGCCGCAGCTCCGCGCCGACGCCCTGGGGACTGTCGAAGCCGGTGAGCATGCGCTCGCAGATGAAAAAGGCGGGCACCGAGCGCGCCTCCATGTCCATCTGCTTGGCCATGTCCACGTACAGGGCGACATTCTGTCGGCTGGAGGTCAGCTCGTGGCTGTGCAGGGTGAGCCAGTCCAGTTCCCGGTCCAGCGCCAGCACGAAAGGCAGCGCCTTGCGGCAGTGAGGACAGGACTTGGACCAGAAGAAATACAAGTGGACGCTGGCGTTGCCCTGCTCGTCGCGGGTCACCCAGTCGATGCCGGCGGCGCTCGCCAGGGACGGCAGCAGAAGCGCCGCCAGCAGCAGCGGCACCAAGACGCGGCGGCCGGCGCGCAGGCGCCGGTCGCTCGGGGACGGATTCAGCGCAATCATCGCATCATGCACTCCAGTGGGCCGGTCGCACATCAACGGCGCCGTGAAGGCGAGCCTGCCGCCGCCGGCCGGTCGACACCATGACATTTGAAGGAATACACAGTTGTGATCGAAGACCCATTTGATCGCAGACCCAAAGCCGCTATAAAGGGGTTATGGTCAATGGCCCCGCCGGTGCCCCCGGGCTTGTGTGCCCGGCACCGCAGAGGAGCCCGATGGCACCACCGATTCACTCCCGCACGCGCACCCGCCTGCCGGAATGGCGGCGACTTCACGGCGCGTTCGCGGCGGCGCTGTCCGCCACCGCGCTGGCCGTAATGCCGGCGCCGCCCGCGCACGCCATGCCACCCTGGGGCCAACCCGATGCGGACAGCTACGCCGGGGCCCGCGCCCGCCTGGCCGAAGAGGTCGCCGACGACGTGCGGGCGACCAGCCAGTATCTCGGCACCGACCGGCTCGACCCGGCCGTGATGCGGGCCATCGGCAAGGTGCCGCGGGAACGCTTCGTGCCGGCGCCGCTGCGCACGCGGGCCTACGGCAACCATCCGCTGCCCATCGGTGGCGGCCAGACCATCTCCCAGCCCTATATCGTCGCCGTCATGAGCCATCTGCTCGACATCGGATCGGGCGACCGCGTCTACGAGCTCGGCACCGGCTCCGGCTACCAGGCCGCGGTGCTCGGCGAGATGGGGGCCGAGGTCTACAGCGTCGAGATCGTCCCGGAGCTGGCCCGGCGCGCCGCGGCGACGCTCGGGGAGCTCGGCTACGACAAGGTCCATGTGCGCGCCGGCGACGGTTACCTGGGCTGGCCGGAGGCGGCACCCTTCGACGCCGTCATCGTCACCGCGGCAGGTCCCCGAATCCCGCAGCCGCTCATCGACCAGCTCAGGCCCGGCGGCCGGCTGGTGATGCCGGTGGGCGGCACCTTCGACAACCAGGAGCTGGTGGTGCTGGTCAAGCAGCCGGACGGGACGCTGTCGCAGCGCCGCGTCCTTCCGGTGCGCTTCGTGCCCATCACCGGCGACGGAGCCGGAGCCGGAGCCGACTGACATGCGTGATGCCGATATCGACACCGCCGCGCAGTCCGCGGCCGCCGCCACCTGCGCCGACGCGGCCATCGCCGCCTTCGGCGCCAAGCCCTCGCCGCTGCCGCTGGACTGCGGCGTACAGCACTACGACTGGGGCGACACCGACTTCATCCCCGCCCTGCTTGGCGAGCCCAACCCAACCCGCCGTCCCTGCGCCGAGCTGTGGATCGGGGCCCATCCGGACCTACCCTCCGTGGCCCGCATCGGGGACACGCCGGTGCCGCTGCACCGCCTCATCGAGACGCTGCCGGAGACGCTGCTCGGCGGGGCCAGTATCGCCCGCTTCGGGCCGCGGCTGCCATTCCTGTTCAAGGTGCTCGCGGCACGCCAGCCGCTGTCGATCCAGGCCCATCCGGACGCGCCCCAGGCTCGCGCGGGCTTCGAGCGCGAGAACCGCGCCGGCCTCGCGCTGTCCGATCCGCGCCGCAGCTACCGCGATCCGAACCATAAGCCGGAGCTGGTCGTAGCCCTGACGGACTTTCACGCCCTGTGCGGATTCCGGCCACTGGCCGAAATCGAGACCGAGCTCGCCGGGTGGCCGTCGCTGGCGACGCTGGCCGGCGGACTCGCCGTCGGGGGCACCGACCGCCTCGAGACCCTCTACCGGCACCTGATGAGCGCCCCGCAGACCGACGTGAACCGGCTGCTGGACCCGATCATCGCCGACCTGACCCGGCGCCGCGGCGATCGCCCATTCGACCCGGACAGCCGCCACGACTGGCTGCTGGCCGCCGACAGAGACTTCTCCCGCCCCGGCGCCCGCGACCGCGGCCTGTTTTCCCTACTGCTGCTGAACTTGGTACACCTGCGGCCGGGCCAGGCCCTGTACCTGCCCGCCGGGCAGCTGCACTGCTACCTGCGCGGGGCCGCGGTGGAGGTCATGGCAAACTCCAACAACGTGCTGCGCGGCGGACTGACACACAAGCACATCGACGTGCCCGAGCTTCTGCATATCCTGCGTCTGGACCCGGGGCGGGCGGAGCTTGTGACGCCGACCGCACCGGACCACCCCGAGCGGCCCCATGCCTACCGGGTGCCCGCCGCCGAATTCGCGCTCGAGCAGCACCAGATCGGCGCCGGCGAGCGCCGCGGGCTCGACGGCGGACGGCTGCGACTCGGGCTGGTGCTGAAAGGTCGAGTAGAGCTCGGCTGCGCGCACCGCCCCGGCCTCGTCGTCCGCCGCAGCCATGCGTTCCTGGTGCCGGCCGCCTGTGGCGCCGAGCTGCGGGGCATCGATCCAGCCGTCGTCTACACGGTTCGCGCCCCCTAGCGCCGCACCGCGACGATCCTGTTCAGGCCCGGCGGTGCGGCCGGACCGCCTTCGGGCGTGCGCTGACAGCAACTGCGATTCATTGGAGTCCCAGCAGGCGCCACTGGGAAGCAGACCTTATCCGTGTCTGAAGCGCATGACGAGGCCCGCCGCGCGCAGGGCACGCGCACCCAGCGGCTTGGCAATGGGCACGATCAGTCATCACCGCCGAGGCCGAGCGCGTCCCCCTCCACGGGCAGCGCGGCTTGAGCCGCTCGAATGGCTGCGAGCACGGCCTCGGTGGCTGCCTTGAACGCAGCCAAGCGCTCCCACTGAGATGGGGTCAGGGCGTCTGCTGGCAGGTCGGCAGCCTTGCGAACCGTTTCCGTCACTGCCGGACGCATCTGCTCCATCGCCACGCAGTCGGAGCTGACCCAGGCGTCTTCGCGGTCCCGGGTCAGCACTTCGGAGGCACACCTGCGGGCGTGGAGCGCGAACACCACAAGGTCGACGGTGCCGGCTTCGAACATCGCAGCTTCGACATCGGGTGCCGCCATCGCTCCATCGCCGGCGCTCAGGGCGGGCGCGGCGAGCAGTACGAAGAGCAAGACGGCAGCGGGCGCTTTCATCGGAACCTCGGCAAATTCAACGGTGCGTGTACTCAACATACCCCAAGACGGCGGCGACCAAGAACTGCCGCTGTATGCCACCAGCGGCATCAACGTCTTAGTCGAGCAGGCGGTTATCGGGATCCCGCGCGGCGTGCCCTCGATCTTCTTGAACGCCTGCGCCGAGCTGGCCCGGGTCGCGCCAACGGCGCCTGGCTCGCACCTGAGCGCTTCGGTGGCTTCGGATTCGTCGGCCTGGTCCAGGGCCAAACTGTCATGGTAACCCGCTAGCGGGGCAGCGCCGGTTGCGGCATGCTCTACAGGCGTCCCCTCTCCCGCATGCCGGAGGTTTCATATGCCCGCCTGGTCTCTGATCGTCTGGCTCGTCATCGGCGCCGCAGCCGGTCTGGTCGCCCGTCACCTCATCGGCGGGACCCCGCCGTTCGGCAAGGCCGGCGACATGGTGCTCGGCATCGCCGGCGGCGTCGTCGGCGGCTTCCTGCTGGCCTTGGCCGGCGTTGGCGGCACCGTCGGCGGCCTCATCGGCACCATGGTGACCGCCTTCCTCGGCGCGGTACTACTGATCTGGTTGTCGAATTTCATCAAGGTCCGCCACGGCTGACGGCGCCCGGAGCTGGAACATGACAGACACCGGCGACAAAGGCTTCTTCGACCGGCTCGCTGAGATCCTCAACACGCCGTTGCCGGGCACCCGGCCAGGCGAGCCGACTCCCGGCTCGCCCGCCCCGGACGACGACGAGGGCCTGCTGGCGAGAGTGCGCGACATCCTGACCGCGCCGCTGCCCGGCACGGCGCCGGTCGGCCGGGCTGGGGATACGCCGCCAGCCGGTACCGGCACCGCCGGCACACCTGGGGAGCCATCCTCCTCGATGGGCGTCGAACCGCCGCAAGCCGATTCGGTGCCGGATGCCTCCGCCCGGAGCCCCGAGTCACCTCCACATCCCGAGCACGCTCCCGAGCTGCCCGAGGACATGGAACCGGATTGGTGGGACCGAGACTGGGAGGCTTTCCTGGCCCACCAGGACCAGGAGCGCAGAGGCTTCGGCGTAAAACAGCGCCAGGACCAGGAGAAGTTCGCAGCCTTTCAGCAAGACGAAAAGCATCGCTTCGACGCCCACCTGCAGCAGGAGCTGGCGCAGTTCAAACAGCACCAGCAGCGGCGTCTCTACGCATGGACCATGCAGATGCAGGCGCCGGGGCCTGGCATGCGGCCGCCACCGCTGCCGTTCGGCTTGGCGCCGCCGCCACCCGGACCTATGCCGCCAGGACCGCCGCCCTGGGTGCGTCGGGGTCCGCGCAGGCGCTAGCGGGGTCGATTGCTCGCCTGTCTCGGCGGTTCGCCGGTATCCGGTACCCTGGCTCGTGCCCCCGCCCGGCTGGCGAGCGCTTTAGCTGAAGGGGCAAGGGACCGCTCGGTCCATCGCTATGCCGCGGCCTCGGGGGACCCGCGCAAAGCGCCGCAGCGCCACGGCGGCGGCCCCTACCTGAACGATCAATATCGTTCGGAAGGCAGTCGCTTATACTCCTGGCCCGTACAATGGCTCGACCGAAGTCCTCGCTAATACCATGTCTATGAAGATCAAAATCCTCGCAGGCGTAATCGGCGTGCTGGTGCTCGTCGTTCTGGTTGCCGTGGTCGTCGCCGACTACACCTATTCCGACGGCATGCGGCAAGGCACGGTGTCCAAGCTCTCCCGCAAAGGCATCCTCTGCAAGACTTGGGAAGGGGAGCTGGCCATGGCCAACTTCTCCAAGGATGGCACCCTCGGAACCGACAACCGCGGCACCGACAACACGTTTTACTTTTCGGTGGACAACAAGAAGACCGCGGAAAAACTACAGAAGGCCATGACGAGCAACTCGGTTGTCAATCTCGGGTATGAGCAAAAGCTCTTTCCGCTGAGCTGGGCCATTCCCGGTGCCTGCCAGCGGCGCACCGAGTACGAGGTTTACGACGTGCAGGTGCTAGCCGTGGCGCCAGGCTCCAATGTGATGGCACCGCCGAAGCGTTGAGCCCGTGCGCCGACGCGTTATTCGCAATCAATCGGATACGCTATCCGTCCCCGACGTCGCCGCAGACCAGGCATCTGGATCACTCATGACCGGCGGGTCCTGCTTCAGCCTTCCGCAGATCGCGGAGCCGATACGCAGACGCCGGCGCCGTTCTTGTGGCAAAGAGGGCCTGATCCCGACCCGGCTGTAACTATCAGAGGGGCGGCGTGTTGGACAGATCTCGCCGCGGGTGCCGGACGGCGCCGGCGGCAGGTGCCGCCGGCGGATGGTCCACCGGAAGCGTTCAATGCGCCCCGGCCTGTGCGCTCATCGCCATTGCGGACCGGAGCGGCCGGACTCAGGCCCCGGCGCCGGCCTGCGCTTCCAGCTGGCTCGCCAGCGCCGGGTCGAGGTGCAGGGCCGAGGCGAGGTCGTTCAGGTACGCACGCTCGGCCGGGTCCTGCGTGTCGATGACGAACAGCGACGCCAGGTACATCTCGGAGGCGGCCTCTGGCGAGTCCGCGGCCGCGGCGACGTCGGCAGCGCTCAGCGGACGCTCGAGCTCCGCCTCGACCAACAACTGCACCTCCTCGTCGAGTCCCAAGCGGCGCACGGCGCTCTGGATGGAAGCGCGTTCAGTGGGATCGATGTGGCCGTCCGCCTTGGCGGCGGCAATCATCGCTTTGAGCAGGGCCCTGCTGCGCCGTTCCGCAGCGTCGCCCGTCAGCTCGCCCACCGGCGCCGCGCCGGGCTCAGCGGCCCTGCCCTGGTCCGCCTTCCAACTCTGGAAGGCATCGTAGGCGGTCTTGCCGAGCAGGCCGATGCCGCCCAGCGCCGCGGCGGTGCCGGTGAGCTTGCGGCCGCCCCGGGTGCCGAGCAACGCGGCCAGCGCGCCGCCGGCCAGGGCGCCCTTGCCCAGATTGGACAGCATTGCATCGCGCTCCGGGCCTGCCGGCGGCAGGTTCAGGTGCTTCTCGGCATAGGCTTGGCCTTGGTCGGCCCAGTCCTTGCCGGCGGCGAGCATCTGGTCGAGCATGTCTTTGAACGCCACGGTCGAATTCCTCAGGTTGGGGGTATGGTCGGCGTCGCCTCTTGCATCGGCGGCGCGTGTCACAGGCGGCTCAGCAGCTCCGCCTTCTTCTGTGCGTACTCGTCGTCGGTCAGGATTCCCTTGCCGTGCAGCTCCGCGAGGCGCTCGATGGCAGCGAAGATGCCCGCCTCGTGCTCTGATCCCGTGGATGGGGTCGGCGCTGACGGTGTCGTCGGCGCAACCGTCGGTACCGGTGTCGCAGGCGGCCTGCCGTCGACGGAGATGACCGGCAGACTCGCCAGGTTGACGGTGCCGTGCTGGCTCGTGAACAGAATCGAGCCGCCGCTGCCCTGCTGCTGCGAAAAGCCGCCGATCTGGTGGTCCAGCGTGTCGTAGACCCACACCTGGCCAGCGGTCTCCACCGCCAGCCGGCGGGCGCCGG
>Ga0316578_10001075_pt1 | contig 10579 bp, 10 predicted proteins | sample J0NA_2_FD_203076 | JGI IMG/M metagenome (GOLD analysis project Ga0316578, IMG submission 203076) | Rhizosphere microbial communities from salt marsh grasses in Alabama, United States - J0-2_160517rDrC | ecosystem: Host-associated > Plants > Roots > Rhizosphere | place: USA: Alabama | collected...
CGCGGATGATTTCAGGATGGTACAGATTTGGATGGTAGTGCTTTAGAAAGTAGGTTCCCGAAGGGGTTTCGATCCGCCGGGTTTCGTTAACGAATCCTCGTTCCACCGGTCGGGCGCCGCACGATGCTCCGATATCATAGTGGGACAGCACTTGGTTCAGGTGGATGACCATAGACGTGTTTAGGATTTGTTGAAGAATAACTTCCCTCGTTCAAACTCAAGCGGCATAACTATATGGACGTTCTTGCCGGTTGAGGCTCGTAAAAGCTTACCGGAATCATCGAATGGCGATAGCAAATCCCTTTTTGTAGTAACATCGCGGGAAGTTATTCTTTTACGGGCCCCTAGCTGCAATCATCGAGGATGGGGCCCCCTAGCACGGCGTCCTGGCAGCGCAGGCAGTTTGTGTCACCGCAGTGGGTCAAACTCGGATTCGCTTGAATTTCTCTCGCAGAGATCGTTAGCGTCTCTTTTGCCGGGTAGACTCGCCAAGTGCTTTTCCCGACTTTTACCTCGGCCATGACCTGAGCCAGAACCGGCCCCAAGTTTCCAAAGCCCTCTGAGCAACTGCCGACCTCGACCTGCATCGGTTGCCCGTCCGGCCCGTTGGCCCAGCGCCGAAAAAGGTTTCGGCCCGCCAGCTGTTCTGCCAGGTGCAGCAGTGTCATTCGGTTCAATTCCACGCCTATCATCATGACTGATCCGTCAGTTTCTGCCAGCACCTTGAGCGGTCCATAGACGTTCATCGGCCCTTGGCTGGAAATCACTCTATGTGCCAGCGGTCCCACAGCGGCGAAAGAGTTGAGCGGGTGATCTCCGCGCACGTGTCTTGGCATCGCAAGAACGGCGGCGGGAACGGCTCCCATATACTCCCTGGAGAAAGCGGTGCTCTTGGGTGTGTAGATGCGTTTGCTTCCTAGCGAGGGTTCCTCGATTGTATCATAGTCGTACCCGTTTTGTGGCGGCCGCATGTCCACGGGCGGCGATACGGCCATGTCGTACGAGAACGTGGGCACGACGACGGTGCACCCTTGAGCCAGGAATCCGTTGACCACTGCCAGTGGTCCGCCTTTGACCCATCCGAACGAGCGCAGGGAGGCGTGGATACACACTGGCTTGTTGGAAAGGCTCAGGTTCTGGATGGCTTTGCGGATATCTTCGATGGTCACCATGGCTGCGTTGATTTCCTCCGGTTCTCTCGGTGCGCTCATTATAGGCATTCCACCTGACTTGACAACTCGTCAGAGTAGGGTATAATCTGGCGCATCTTACAAGGAGGTAAGACATGCGCACTGTATTTTTCAGCAATGAATTGGCAGTGGTCCGCCTGAAGGTTTCTAACGGCGTGCCTTTTTTGCCTTGTTGCAGTGCGCCTGCCTTCCGTTGAAGTGACGTAACGGGAAAGCCAGAGGCCGTGGGTGCATTGCGATGCCCACGGCCTTTTTTGTTTTCTTCCAGTCTGCGAGGTCGTGGGCATAGAGCCCGCGGCCTCGTTTTGTTGAGAGAGGGATAGTAATGGATTTCCGAATCGCCACCGAGTCTGAATTGGATGTGCTCGCTCAAATGCGCTGGGATTTTCGTCTCGAAGAATCTCCAAGCACGCCGGTGCACGATCGACAGACATTCTTGGAAGCTTGCACCGCGTTCCTGCGGCAGGGCCTGACGAGTCAGCGGTGGATCTATTGGGTGGCTGTGTACCAGGGTACGATCATCTCTCACGTTTTTGTGCAGCGGATCGCCAAAGTGCCCAAGCCCAACCGACTCGACGATGGGTTTGGCTACGTGACCAACGTGTATACCATGCCAGCGTATCGTGGTCAGGGGATCGGGTCGAAGTTGATGGCCCATGTTGTTGGGTGGGCGCAGGCGCAGGATTTGGAGTGTCTGCTCGTGGGGCCTAGTGATGCAAGCGTTCATTTTTACGAAAGAGCGGGCTTTCGTTGGAATGAGGACTTGATGGAATACAGTGTTCGTCCCTATATTCTATGACGTAAAGGATACGAAGATGTCAAAGCTGTCAAAAGAATTCACGCTTCGCCCGGCGGCGATGGGTGATTTGGACGATGTGGTAGCTCTTTTCAATGCGTGCTCGGTGGCGCAGATTGGCAAGGCTGTGATAGAGGAGACCGAGCTTGGAACGGACTGGAAGATGCCTTACTTTGATATGGAGGCTGATACGCGGGCCGTGCTGTCTCCGAGTGACGGGATAGTGGGTTATACAGCGGTGTGGGACCGCGCACCGCACGTGCGCATTTCTGCTCAGGTGCGCGTGCACCCAGAGTACACGGATCAGCGTATCGGCGCTTACCTCGGCCGCTGGGCGGAGGAGCGTGCGCTCCAAGCTATCCCCAAGGCACCGCCAGCCGCAGGTGTGGTGTTGCAGCAAAATGTGTACAGTGCTGATGCGGCAGCGCGGGAATCGCTGCTCCGGCAAGGATACCGGCAAGTGCGGTACTATTTTGGCATGGCCATCGATATGGACGGACCGCCGCCGGGGCCGGTCTTGCCTGAGGGGATCACGATTCGGCACTTTCGCCGTGACGAGGAGGCACGCGCTCTCGTCCACGCGCTTCGGGATGCGTTCGAGGATCATTGGGGATATGTGGAGCAGCCTTTCGAGGAAGAGTACGCCACGTGGTTGACGGCGATGTATGAGGACCCCGCCTTTGACGAGACCTTGTGGTTCGTGGCAATCGCAGATGACGAGATCGTCGGACTCACGCAGTGCTATGACATCTGTGCGGAGGGGCCGCAGGTGGGCGCCGTCGAGGTGTTGGGAGTGCGGCGGCTCTGGCGGCGGCGGGGTATTGCGCTGGCCTTGCTGCACCGCAGTTTTGGCGGGCTTTACCGGCGCGGCAAGACCACGGTGGTCCTTGGCGTCGACGCGCAGAATCTCACCGGCGCGCTGTGGCTGTACGAGAAGGCAGGGATGCGCGTGCAATACCGGATCGACCGGTACGAGAAGGAACTGCGGCCGGGGGAGGATATGAGCACGCGAGAGTTGGAGGTCTAGGTGAGAGCGGCGGGTGAGTTGGCGCACGTTCTCTGGCTGGGAGGCTCGCCCTGTTCGGGCAAGAGCTCCATCGCCGGGATACTGGCGGGGGAGTACGGCTTGCACGTTTACAAGTGCGACGATGCGTTCTGGGAGCACGCCAAGCGTGTCGATCCGGTCAAACAGCCGATCTTTCACAGGCTAACGCAGATGACGTGGGACGAGATTTGGATGCGTCCGGTGGCGGTGCAGATTGCGGACGAGTTCGCGTGCTACCGCGAGCAGTTTGGCATGATCGTCGATGATCTGCTGGCGCCGCCTCGGTCGACACCCGTTGTCGCAGAGGGGGCGGCTCTGTTACCCGAGCTGGTATCTGGCCTGTTGCGGGATCGTAGCCGGGCAGTGTGGGTTATCCCGACCGAGCCATTTCAGCGGCAGCATTACACGCTTGAGAAGCGTCCATGGATCAAGGACATCCTGCAGCATTGCCAGGACCCCACGCAGGCGTTCGCCAACTGGATGGATCGAGATGTGGGGTTCGCCAAGCGGGTTGCCGCGCAGGCACGGGCGCTCGAGCTGGAGGTGCTGACGATCGATGGAAAGCGCACGATCGAGCAGAACGCCGAGATTGTCGCACAGTGTTTCGGATTATAGAGGGTGGATATGTCAGGACAATATGAGATTGTAGAGCGGGTTCCGACCGTTGATGAGTATTGGCATCTGTGCATGGCGGTGGGATGGGAGGCGGTGATGAACTTTGATGCTGCCTTGAAGGCACTGCCGAACTCGTTATACGACGTCGTCGCCGTCTGCGACGGTCAGACGGTTGGGATGGGGCGAGTTGTGGGAGATGGGGCGATATTCTACTATGTGCAGGATGTCGCCGTACTGCCGGCGCACCAGGGCCAGGGTGTGGGAAGCCAGATTGTGGGGCGACTGACCGAACTAATCAAACGCGAGGCACCGGAGAGGGCATTCCTCGGCGTGTTTGCAGCAGAGGGCACTCGGGAGTTTTATAAGCGATTCGGTTTTGTGCAGCATCCGGTTTTGACGGGGATGTTCCAGGTCGTGCCGGCCAGGGAGGAACAGGGCCAGTGAAGCCAACACTGATTATCGACGCTGACGATACGCTGTGGGAGACCGAGATCTATTACGAGCAGTGCATCGCCGACTTTGGCACGCTGATGGCGGAGATGGGCTTTGACCGCGAGGAGGCGGAGCGCACTGTGGACGAGGTCGAGTGCGAGCGTGTGCCGCTGGTAGGCTACGGCCCGCACGAGTTTTCGCGTAACTTGGTGCTTGCTTACAAGCGGCTGTGCGAGCGGCACGGTCGTGTCGTCACCGAGGATGTGGTTAGCGCTGTGTGGGAGATGGGACAGCTAGTGCTGGCCCCCCCCATCGTGCTCCTCCAGGGCGTGGCCGAGACACTGCCGCAGCTTGGCGAGTGCTTCCGCCTGATCCTGCTGACCAAGGGAGATCGAGCGGTGCAGGAGGATAAGCTGGAGCGGTCGGGTCTGGCTCATCACTTTGAGGGAGTGCACGTGGTAGAGGAAAAGGACGCGCAGGTGCTGCGGGGATTGATGGCCGACTATGGCCTGCAGCCGGAGATGACGTGGATGGTGGGCAACAGCCCGCGCTCCGACATCAATCCCGCGCTGGAGGTTGGGATGGGTGCGGTACACATTCCACACACCAATACCTGGTCGTTTGAACAAGCGACGATCGCAGACTCGGAGCGGGTGGCGGTTTTGAGCAGTTTTGCAGAGCTGAACGACTTGTTCCTCGAGGCGAACGATGGGATAAAGGCTGTCATTTTCGACTGGGGAGGTGTGGTGCAGCCGCTGCCGAGCGAATCGTACGTTCGTGAGTGGGAAGAGCGACTGGCGCTGACGCCGGGGGTGCTGTCAGACGCGCTGTGGGGAGCACTGTGGAGCCAGTTGGAAGTTGGTGCGATTACCAACGATGAATACATACAGGGTGTCGCCGACCGGCTGGGCTTTCCCAGCGCCGAGGCGGCAGATCGCTTCACCGACCAGTTTTACGCCGTGGTACGGATCGACCCTGCGGTGATCGCCGCGGTGCGGGCCTTGCGCGGGCGCTACAAGGTTGCCCTGTTGACCAATGCCTGGCCCGGTGCAGACGAGGTGATCTGGGAGAAGCACCGCTTGGACGTGCATGCCGAGTTTGACGTCTACGTCAACTCTGCCGACGTGGGACTGCGCAAGCCCGATCCGGCGATTTACGAGTTGGCGCTGGAGCGGTTGGATGTGGAGCCACAGCAGGCCGTCTTTCTGGACGATAGCCTGCGCAACGTGGAAGGTGCCCGCAAGATGGGCATCCACGCGATTCATGTGACCGAGCGAGCGTCGGCGCTGGCAGAGTTGGAGGTACTATTGCAGAGTGCAACTCGCAAACTTGCTGATTCTATGTCACACTGGATGGTCGCCAGTCATGGTTCTATGCAGTGTAGTCAACTTGGGGGTAACCAAACGGAGGTTGTGTGATGAAGACGACTGAAAACGAGTTTGATTTCAAGAGAATTGTATCGGAAAAGCGCTTGGTAGGTCTATGGCGCATGCTTTCCGGCTATCGGCTGGCCTACGTCGGTGCAATCATCGGCGTGGCGCTGGGCGCCGCGATCAAGGCAGGCAACTACCTGCTGCTGCGCACCTTTGTGGACGATGTTCTGACCAGCGACGACTTTGTGGGCCGGTTGCCGTGGATCGGTCTGGGGTTCGTGGTGTTGGCCCTGTTCCAGGGAGCGTTCACCTTCACCAGCGGCAGACTGACCGCACGCACGGCGGAGGGGATCGCCCGGCGGCTGCGCAACTACCTGTTCGACCACATCCAGCGGCTGTCGTTCACCTATCACGATCACATGCAGACCGGCGAGCTGATTCAGCGTTCCACTTCTGACGTGGACGCCGTACGGCGCTTCTATGCCGACCAGGCGATCGGCATGGGCAACATCGTGCTGCTGTTCTTGATCAACTTTGGGGCGCTGTTCAGCATGAACCGGACGCTGGCACTGGTCTCGATCATAGTAGCGCTGCCGATCCTGCTCGTCTCGGTCTTTTTCTTCCGGCGGGTATCGAAAGCCTGGGAGCACTTTCAGGAACAGGAGGCCAAGCTTTCGACCACGCTGCAGGAAAACCTGACCGGCGTGCGTGTGGTCAAGGCCTTTGCCCGCCAGTTGTACGAGCGGGACAAGTTCGAGGTGGAAAACCAGGAGCAGTATCGGGCTGGCCGGAAGCTACTGACCCTGCACTCCTTCTTTTGGCCGGGCACCGACATTCTGTGCAGTCTGCAGATCCTGGTCGGCACGTTCATCGGCGCGGGGATGGTCATGCAGGGCACGATCACGATGGGTACCTTCCTGGCCTACGGCTGGCTGGTGGTGTGGGTGATCTGGCCGCTCAGGAACCTGGGCCGCATCATCGTCCAGATGTCCACCGGCCTCGTTTCCTACGGGCGCGTGATGGAGGTGATTCGCGAGGACCGCGAGCCGCTGGATGAGGGTACCTATCAGCCGGTTGGGAACGTGCGAGGAGAGGTCATCTTCGAGGACGTTTGCTTCCAATATGATGGGGAGAGCGGCGGTGTGTTGAAGGACATCAGCTTCCGCTGCCAACCCGGCCAGGCCGTGGCGCTGTTGGGGTCGACCGGTTCGGGCAAGACCAGCCTGGTCAATCTGCTGCCGCGCTTCTACGAGGTCTCAAGCGGCAGCCTGAAGCTCGACGGTGTGGAACTGCAAGAGTACCCGCGCCACTACTTGCGCCGCCAGATCGGCATCGTAGAGCAGGAACCGTTCCTGTTCTCGCGCTCCGTGCGTGAGAACATCACCTATGGGGTGGGGCGCGAGGTCTCCGACGAGGAGGTCGAGGAGGCGGCCAAGGCCGCGGCGATCCACGACGTGATCCTGTCGTTCCCCAAGGGGTACGACACGTTGGTGGGTGAGAAAGGCGTCACGCTTTCCGGCGGGCAGAAGCAGCGCGTGGCCATCGCGCGTGCGCTGCTTAAGGACCCGCGCATCTTGATCCTGGACGACGCCACATCGTCCGTCGATACAGAGACGGAGGGCGAGATCCGCGAGGCACTGGAGCGGCTGATGGAAGGTCGCACGACGTTCATCATCGCGCACCGCATCCAGAGCGTGATGGACGCCGACCTGATCCTGGTCCTCGACGGCGGGCGGATCGTTCAGCGCGGAGCGCACGCCGAGCTGGTGGCACAGGATGGCATCTATCGCCGCATCTACGACGTACAGGCGCGTATCGAAGATGAGTTGCAGAAAGAGATCGATGAGGGTGAGGAGCAGACCTGCGAGGTTGAGCGAACCGCAGGTTCGCCAGACCCCGCGCAAGTCTACGAGGAGGAGGTGGCTTATGCCGCACTATGATTTTGAAGAGGAAGAATTCACGACCGAGTTCAACGGGCGGACGATCCTGCGCATCCTGAAGCAGGCGCTGCCGCATTGGCCGTGGCTGGTGGGTTTCATGCTGGCCATTACGTTCGTCTCCGCGTTGGGGTCGTACTTTACGTACCTGAGCAAGCGGATTGTGGACGATGCCATCGTGGTAGGCGATCGGGCTATGCTCGTGCACCTGGTCACCTTGTACGGCGGATTGCTCTTTGTCCAGTCTGCGGGAGTGTTCGGTTTCATCTACATGGTGGGTAACTTGGGTGAGATCGTGCGCTACGACCTGCGCAAGAAGATGTTCGAGCATCTGCAGGCGCTCAGCTTTTCCTACTTTGACCGGACGCCGGTGGGTTGGATCATGTCGCGCGTGACCTCCGATTCCAGCCGCATCGCCGATCTGGTGACGTGGGGGTTGCTGGATGTGACCTGGGCTTTTGTCAACATCGGGACGGGCGTCTACTTTATGATGCTCATCAACTGGCGGCTGGCGCTGATCGTGTTTGCCGTCATCCCGATCCTGGTAGTCGTGGCGGCCCAGTTCCGCAGAAAGATCATCGTCGAGTTCCGCCAGGCGCGCAAGATCAACTCCAAGATCACAGGCTCGTACAACGAGGCCATCACCGGTGTGCGCGTGGTCAAAGCGCTGGGGCGCGAGGAAGAGAACCTGCGCGAGTTTGGAGAGCTGACGGACGAGATGTACCGCGCCTCCTTCCGCGCGGCGTGGCTTTCGGCGCTCTTTATGCCGACGGTGCAGTTGATCAGTGCGCTGGCGCTGGGGGCCATCGTCTGGTATGGAGGCTTGCAGGCGCACGTGGGCCTGCTGACGGTAGGCGGCATCCAGGCGTTCGTCTCCTACGTCACGTTCATGCTGTGGCCGGTGCAGGATCTGGCGCGCGTCTATGCTGATATGCAGCATACCATCGCCTCGGCCGAGCGGGTCTTTTCGCTGATCGACGCGCAGCCCGAGGTGGTGGACCGGCAGGGCGCGGTCGACCCTGGCACCATCCGCGGCGACATCGTCTTCGACCACGTCGATTTCTGGTACGAAGAGGATAACCCGGTGCTGAAGGACTTTTCGCTGCACGTCAAGCGCGGCGAGACCATCGCGCTGGTGGGGCCGACAGGTGGGGGCAAATCGACCATCGTCAATCTGGCGTGCCGCTTCTACGAGCCCAAAGCGGGCGAGATCCGCATCGGCGGGCGCGACTACACCGAGCTCAGCCTGGAGGCGATCCAATCGCGCCTCGGCGTGGTGCTGCAGACGCCGCACCTGTTCTCCGGTACGATCCGTGAGAACATCCGCTACGGGCGGCTGGACGCCACCGACGCGGAGGTCGAGGAAGCGGCCCGGCTGGCCGGGGCGCACGACTTTATCGCTGCGTTGGAGAAGGGGTACGAGGAGGAGGTAGGCGAGGGCGGCGTGTTGCTCTCGGTGGGCCAGAAGCAGCTCGTCAGCCTGGCGCGCGCGATCCTGGCCAAGCCCGAGATCTTTATCATGGACGAGGCGACCAGCTCGGTCGACACGCTGACCGAGGCGCTGATCCAGCGCGGGATGGAAGAGCTGATGAAGGGCCGGACGAGCTTTGTCATCGCCCATCGGCTGAGCACCATCAGGCGCGCCGACCGCATCCTCGTCATCGAGGGCGGGCACATCCAGGAGATGGGCTCGCACGCGGAGCTGTTGCGGCAGAAAGGCCACTACTACCGGCTGTATACCAAGCAGTTCCGCCAAGAGCGGGAGGCGGAGTACGACGTGTTCAAGGCGCCAGTGGCGGAGCCGATGGCAGTGTAAGCAGTGAACCCTGCGAGGGCCAAGCCCACGCAGGGTTTCCGAAGTAGCACACAAATGATTCGAAACAAAAATGTCTACTGTAGACAAGGAGGACGAAAGATGAAGGTCTATATCACCGCTGATATTGAGGGCGTCACCGGGGCCACTCATTGGGACGAGACGGACAAGAAGAACCCGGACTATGGCGAGTTTCAGGAGCAGATGACGGCCGAAGTCGTCGCGGCGTGCGAAGGGGCATTGAGCGCCGGGGCGACCGAAATCTGGGTCAGAGACGCTCACTGGACGGGTCGAAATATCATTCCATCCAGGTTGCCCCGCGAGGCCAGGCTCGTCCGCGAGTGGAGCGGTCATCCCTTTTCGATGATGGAGCATTTGGACGAGACATTCCAGGCTGCGTTGATGGTTGGCTACCATTCGCGGGCTGGCTCTGGTGCTTCTCCCCTGGCCCACACGATGACGGGCAACGTCATCTACGTCACGATCAATGGACAGTATGCATCGGAATTTATGATCGCCGCTTATACGGCGGGACTGGTGAGCGTGCCCGTGGTGTTCATCTCTGGCGATGCTGGCATCTGCCAGGAGGCGCAGGCATTGATCCCTGGCCTGGGTATCGTCGCCGTCAAGGATGGAAGGGGCAACTCGACGGTCAACATCCACCCGCACCTGGCGATCGAACGGATTCGCACGAGTGTGGAAGCGGCGTTGAAGGGGGATGTCTCCAAGTGTCGTGTCACGATGCCCGATCACTTTGCTGTCGAACTTCGGCACAAGAATCACGCCGATGCGTATCGCGTGAGCTTTTTCCCGGGTGCCAGCCTGAAGGAGCCGCACATAGTCCAGTTCGAGGCAGATGACTATTTCGAAGTGCTGAGGTTTTTCTATTTCGCTTTTGTATAGACCGATCACGTCGTCGATGCTGAGAGGAACCCGACCAACGGCACAGCCGACACCGTCCCCTGAAGTCAATGCTGTACTACAGGCGTTGCTGACGAGCGTGCAGGCTGCGTTGGGCGATTACTTTGTCGGTATGGTTTTGTATGGCTCGCTGGCCGGCGGCGACTTTGACCTTCAACGCAGCGACATCGACTTTGTCGTCGTCACTGCCAGCGAGCTGTCGAATGGGGTGGTTGCGGCTCTAGAGGCGTTGCATGCGCGCATCGCCGATAGTGGTTTGAAGTGGGCGGCAAAGTTGGAGGGTGCTTACGTTCCACTGTCTATACTTCGCCGCCACGATCCAAGCGGGCCGCCGTGCCCTTGTATCAACGAGGGCCGTTTCTACCTGGCGACCCTGGGGAGCGACTGGGTGATCCAGCGCTACACCTTGCGGGAACAGGGGGTTGTGGTGGCGGGGCCGGACCTGTGCGGCCTGATT
>Ga0316578_10001077_pt1 | contig 10579 bp, 8 predicted proteins | sample J0NA_2_FD_203076 | JGI IMG/M metagenome (GOLD analysis project Ga0316578, IMG submission 203076) | Rhizosphere microbial communities from salt marsh grasses in Alabama, United States - J0-2_160517rDrC | ecosystem: Host-associated > Plants > Roots > Rhizosphere | place: USA: Alabama | collected...
TCACTGATAGTTTTTAAATCTTGTTGCCAGTTTAAAAAACCTGCCCGGACAAGCTTGCATTATGCTCACCGGGCAGATTAACTACATGATATACAGGGATGTTCCAAATATATTTATTCCTTGTTTTTCTCTTCGTCATCCCTGAATTTTTCCTTCACCTCCCTGAAGGTCACCTTCATGGTGTCCCAGATAGACTCAGCTCCATCTTTGATTGAATCCCAGGCATCATCACTTGACTCGGCAAGATCCTTAAGTTTTGATTTGCCTTCCTTCATCCTTAATTCCAGTTTGTCAATGCTCTCCTGGTATTTCAGCTTAGACTCAACGCTCACATGCTTAGCTCGTTCCTTAAGCCTGTCTATATCATCGCGCCATTCGTCCAGCTGAGCCTGGATCTTCTCCTCATAACTCCTTTTTTCTTCCTGTTTTTCCATATCATCTACGTTTAATAAATCAGACCTGAATATTTTGCGGGTTATAAATTCAGTACAATCTGACAGTATTAAGCTTGTCAATATATTTTTGCACCACAGCCTGCTGGGCATCAATTTTTGCCTTCATAACTGCCTGTTCATCTTCGTTCCTCGGGATTGACCTGTCAGCCTGGTTAATTGCTGAGCTTGCCTTGTGGATCCTTTTCTCCGATTTTGATATCTCTCTCTGCAGTTCCTTCCGCCGTTTTTCCAGTTCCTTTTTCTGTGATGCCATTGCATCCCTGCCGGCACCAACGGGCATCTCTATCATATCATTATTCTTGGTGATGATCTCATTTGACAGCATGCTCAGCTCATTTTGCTTGACCTGCAATTTTTCCTGTTCATCATTTACGGTGTTCCTTTTGTTTTTGGCTGTACGCTGAGAACGCGCTTTGCTGCTCTCAAGGCTGCCAAGATCCTTGTTGAGTTCACGCAGTTTCTTCTCTTCGGCGTTCAGTTCTTCCTTGATAAACTCTATATACTGGGATTTTGCGAACTCCTTAAGATAATTTCTCGCAGCAGTAAGCTGGATGTCTCCCGATGACGGACCCACAAACTGGTCTCTCTTCAGTTCAATGCATATGAGGAGTCTGTTTAAAGTATCTTCATTCATAAGGCGGCTGAAGATATTGACCGGAGTAGGAGAGACCTCTTTTATATAAGCGCCAAAGATGGTCATCTCGCCGCTCTCTGTAATCACTTTTGATTTTGTGCCTGCTTCCTGCAGTTTGATCCAGTTCTTGAGAGTCTCGTCATAATCTGCTTCCGGAATAGTCACATTGAATCCCGGGCAAAGGTATTGACCTATCGGGATGCTGTCTTCCACTATCTTAATAGGTTTCTGAGCATTCAATGCCGGTATCGCAGCCAGCAATACAATACTTATTACAAAAATTCGCCTTTTCATGAAAAGAAGTTTAGGTTACCAGTTAAAGATAAGATATTTCCATGAATGTGCAAGGTTCCATATCTTAATTTATCAGCTGCCTGTACTTCCTTTCCCGTGTTAACCTTCAAATACCATTGAGGCAGCTTTCTCACCTGCGGTGATAATCTCGCCTGCCTTGTAAAAATCATATGTACCGTATGAATCCCTTGACAGTTCAATCATTATGTCAACCTTACAGTTCTTCAGGGTGAGGGCGGTGATCTGGTTTAGCATTATGCTTATGCTGCGGTTATTCAGGTTGAAGATACCAATCTCATCTTCCTTATTTTCAGGTATATGCCTGCTACTCTTTAACCTTAATTCCTTTATCTTCTTCAGGTATTTGGAATCATTCTGTTTCTCTTCAGTGCCGGTATACATAACATGAGGTATGTCGGCATTGACATTAACTACAGCGAGAATATCGCCCTTCTGGCGCCTGACCCTGTTGATGGGCACCGGATTGACCAGCCCGCCATCCACATAGTAATCATCACCTATCTTGCAGGGCTGGAAGAAAGTGGGTATTGAAATCGAAGCCCTTATAGCATTGAATAGGTTCCCTTCGGTGAATATTTTCTCGTGGCCCCTGATGATATCGGTGGCAACGGCGCAGTAGGGAATGTGAAGATCTTCTATCGATCTCTCAGGTACAATCTCCTTCAACTTTTTCATTATCTTCTTGCCTTTGACAAATCCCTTGCTGCTGATAGATATGTCTGTAAATTTCAATACTTCCATGACATCAAGGGTTCTGACCCATTCCTCGAATTCGGGAAGCTGTCCGGATGCAAAAATGGCTCCTACAAGGGCACCCATGGAGGTGCCGGCTACAGAGGTGATCCGGTATCCCTGCTGCTCCAGCACTTTAATGGCTCCTATATGGGCAAATCCTCTCGCCCCGCCACTTGAAAGAACCAGTGCGACATTTTTTTTCATGTCCTTATTGTAATTTTATCTTTCTTTTAAAAGCATGTGCGACAGACTACCAAAATATTTCAGACTGTCTTCCGCTGTTCCCGGGGTCACCTCGCAACCTGCTGACAATATTGCGCGACCGGCGGCTTCCCTGAAGAACAATACGGAACTCTCCCGAATTTTCTCCTCTCCTCCGTCCTGCAGCACCGAAACCGGATCACTCTTGCCTGCAAAGACCTGCCCAGGGGAGAGAAGCTTCACGGCTTCACTCACAGAGCCTGTCCGATGATCGATGTCAATGATATTTGCCCCGGTGCTGATGACTGCCGGCAGGATGGCTGAGATGTTACCGCATATATGAATCTTGGCATAAGCCCCCAGCGAGTGTATATGGTCAACAAGAATCTTCTGCCGTTCACGGCTGAACTCACTGTACAGCTCAGGTGATATCAGCGAGCATACCGAATCGCCTATTCCGATGCAATGAGCCCCGGCACCGACCTGTGCCGTGATAAAACCCATGGCACTTTCAGTAAGAACATCAAGTGCCCTGTGTACCTCTTCGGGATACTCATATAGATCAGTAAGGGCGAGATTGATGTCCCTGATATCACAGTATTCCGCCAGTGGTCCTTCCACCCATCCGCAGATAAAAAGCTCACCTGAAGTTCTTTTTATATACTCCCTTATCTCTGCCGTTCGTCCTGCCAGGCGGTCGTGTTCATCTACCCTGAGTACTTTCAGGTTGCTGATGTCACTGATATCTTTCACGGCATATTCCCTTACCTTCGGAAGGTCATCCTCGGGGTAGTATACAGATGTACCATATGCCTCAGCCTCTGCATAAGGGTCTGACATGGTGTTAACCCAGTCTGACTGAAAATCCCCGGCACACATTATGTTTGCCGTGCATTTATGCACCGGACTCAGGCAGAAGTCCCTGTACTTTACTCCTGCATGTCTGGCTGCAAAACGCATCAGGATCGGGTGAAAAGGCACCCGGTCAGATTCTTTGCCCTCAATAAACCGTACTGTTCTGTCAAATGAATTCATGTCAATCTATGCTGTTTTATACGCCGGCAATCCTCCTCTTGTACTCAGCCAGGGCCTCGTCAAGCCGTTCTCTTGCAGTGGTATCACCCGGCACGTTGTGGCTGGGATGTATATAGAGCTTTACACCTCTGTCTGCAAGTATCCCGGCGACAGTAGTTATGGTCATCCATACACATGTGACGAAAGCCATGGTTGAGACCGGCCCGATTTTGTCACGATGGTTTTTTAGCTGCACCGATGCATCTTCAAGAGGGGCACAGGTATCAACGACAATGTCTGCTATGTCAAAGATGGTTAATCCCGAGGTGTGCCTGGTTTTCTTGCCGGCAGCTTCTGCCGCAGATCCGAATACAACAACCTTCATTTCCTTTTTCTTTGATTCAAGGGCGATGTCAATGTTCACATTGTTAATTCCTGAATGCGAGAATAGCCACATTGTATCACGCTTATCAAAGGTATAGCCCTTCATTATCTCGTTGCCATATCCTTCAACCCTCTCAAGGAATACGAACTGGTGCACTCCCATCTCTCCGGTGATATGAGTAAAGAAGCTGAGAGGTATCTCAATCATCGGATGAAAACCCACAAATCCGCCTATCCTCGGATACATCTCTTCTACAGGCAGGGTTGCATGACCGCATCCGAATGTGTGAACCCATCGTCCGCATTCAATGGTGTCAGCCATCACTTCAGCGGCCTTACGGATATTGCCGATCTGTGTCTCTTCTATTCGGGACATTACGTCCCTGGCATTTGAAAGCCATTCCAGTGCAAGCATGAAATACGTTTTAAAGGATTATTATTTGTTATGTTTTAATCTCCTGAAGATAATTGCAGCTATGATGACCAGAAAAAAGAGTTCAGCCAGGGTGAATGTCGTAAGATGCCTTATCCCGTAATGCTCTGCTGTCTGGCCCATTGCATAGTTTATAATCATATTCCCGAGGAGCCCCAGTACCAGCACGAAACTGAAGGCTGTTCCCGAAAGGTGAGGGTACCTGTTTCCGGTAAGCCCCAGCATTGTAGGAAAGCCGGCTGCGAGCCCGGCGCCAAGCAGGAACAATCCTCCGGCAGCAGGTATTATTGAGCCTGCTGAGCGAAAGAGTAAAAGTGCTACAAGTGTCAGGGCAAAGGAGCTGTAGAGCAGGTTCCTGCTCTGTACTTTCCTGAAAACGCTCCCTATCAGTAACCGCATGACAGTCATGCCGGCAACATACATCGACAGTCCCATGAGCGCTGCATTCTGAGGAGCCTGTACAGCTTCAATAAGATATGTGGTGGTCCAGTTGTTTATAAGTCCTTCAAAGGCGCTCTGGAAGAAGAGGAACAGGGCAATGAGCAGGATGGTGATGTCTTTCATCAGTGCACCTATCTGTTTCATCGAGATTCCTTCCTCCATCTTGGCCGGCGGGAAGCTGACGAAAAGGAATATAATTACGGCAGCAAGGGCGATAAAACCTGTCGCTGACACAATACTATCAAATTCAAATGACTTTCTCAGTGCTCCGAGAAGCAGTGGCATCCCCAGGGCTCCGATACCGAAGAAAACGCCGAGAAGACTCAGATCGGCACCTTTGCCTGTGACGCTTATGTCAGCGACGACAGCGTTGGTTGCTCCGTTGAGAGCACCCCCACCGATTCCAATGAGGAAAACGGCAACTGAAAGTATCCAGGCCTGGTGAGTGAATGCCAGTCCCTCAAAACCGGCAAACATAAGAGCTGCTGAAACGGCCAGCAGCACTTTGTAACCATACCTGTCACATACCGGGCCGAAAAGGAGTGACCCGGCGATAATGCCAAAGGGAAGGATGGAGAAGAGTGTACCCGCCTCCACATCACTCAATGAGTGTTTTAACCTCAGGTCGGGAAGGACGGCTCCCAGGATTATAAGACCAATACCGAACAAAAGCATGCCAAGGGCCGCTGACCAGAATACAGTTCTTCTGTTAAAGGTGACGCCCATCACTCTTGCTTTCTTTCATTCAGATGCTTCAGTGCCAGGAAACCAGCTCCGTAAACACCGGCATCACCTGACAGGGCGGAAGGCTCAAAGCTCACCTGCTTAATGCTTATAGGCTGAGCCCATTTTTCTGCTTCTTCCCTGATGGCACTCATGAGGTCGGTTGCCGGACCGAAAACGCCTCCTCCGAAAATGATCTTTTGCGGATTGAAAAGGCTTACAAGATTGGCAGAGGCCATCCCCCATAACTCAATAGCATGTTCTATGATGCGTGAGGCAGGACTGTCGCCTTTCTGCCAGGCGCTGAATACATCCTGTGTTGTTACGGCTGTGGCTCCGGGTTTTCTCAGGTCGCCCTCATACTCCGGGTGTTTATCAAGATACTCATTTGCCTGACGGGCTATTCCTTCGCCCGATGCAAAATACTCGAAGTTGCCACAGATGGCGTACTTGCTCTCAAACGGCCTTTCCAGTGCCAGCCATCCTATTGCTCCGGCTATGTCATTTGCTCCACGGAGTATCTCACCATTGACTGTTATTCCCGCTCCAATGCCTGTTCCAACAGCCAGGTAAATGGCATCACTGCATCCGCGTGCATTGCCTTTCCAGATCTCGCCCGAGATATAGCATGACCTGTCACTTTCAATAGTAACGGGGATATCTTCCGTCACACTCTTAAGCTCTTTCATCAGCGGGTAGTCATCCCACCCGGGTATGTTAGGAGCCCATACCGTGCCCTTCTCCTTGCGGCTTATTCCCGGGACTGAGACACCTGTAGCTTCAACGGCATCATTTAGCTGTTCCGCTTTTGCAAGCATAAGAGCAGCAGTAATGGTTATCAGGTTGCCCGCTTCCGTCCCCTTGCGCCTGTCAAGGGCAATGGTCTCCTTCTCAAGTACATTGCCTTCATGGTCGAATAATGCAAATGTTACTTTCGTCGCTCCGACATCGATTCCAAGAAGTGCCATTTTATCAGTTTTTGAATTTCATCTTGCCGTCTGTGAATATCCCTTTCAGATCAAGGTCATCATTGAGAAGAATAAGATCAGCCCTGGCACCCGGAGCAATGACACCCCGGTCATTGGCTCTTATCAGTTGTGCGGGATAAATTGATGCCATCTTCAATGCTTCGTACCTGTCTATCCTGGCATGCCTTACGCAGTTACGTACCGCATCAAGCATGGTCAGGCTCGAACCCGAGAGAGTGCCGTCAGGAAGTGTAAAGCGGTCATGCTGTCTTACATGCTGATATGCTCCGCGATTATTCTCCTCCACGGCATCAGATACGAGAAAGAGCCTTTCCTGCATTATCTTCTTTGCTATGGCAAGCATACTGTAGTCGACATGTATTCCGTCAGCTATAATGCTTGCACATGCCCTGTCAGAGTAAAATGCCGCCCCGGGAAGCCCCGGATCACGGTGGTGGAGAGATGACATGGCATTGAAGAGATGGGTGGTTGTCTCAATACCATTCGTGAAACCGTCACTGGCCTGCCTGAATGAGGCATTGCTGTGCCCGGCTGATACTGTGATGCCATGAGCCCTTATCAGGTTGATTATCTCCGGGTTGCATACCTCAGGCGCCACGGTCATCATCCGGATAACGCCACCGGCTTCCTCCAGCAGCGCAGAAAGGTCTTTCACGGAGGGCTTGCGGATAAGCTCCCTGGCGTGTGCTCCTCTTTTCGCAATGCTTATATAAGGACCTTCAAGGTGAAGACCCATGACAGCAGGATGAGGATGCTCCCTGAGAGTCCTGAAGGCTTCACGATAGACATCCATGGTATTCGTGGGCATGGCTATGAGAAAACCAGCCGTGCCACTGCTCGTTATTGCACCCGTCATAGCAGTCAGTGCCTTCTCATCAGGATACCCCGAGAACAGAAATCCGCCGCTACCGGCTATCTGAAGGTCAATGAATCCGGCAGTTACTGTAAGCCCTCTGCAATCAACCTGCTGGGCCTTTTCCGGCACAGCATACCTGCTTGCAAAACCGTCAATAATACCGTCATGAGTAAGCAGGGCGCTATCACTTACCAGTTCCCTGCCTGTGAAAAATGTTGCATTGTAAAGGAGTGTTTGCATACAATCAGATTGGGTTCAAAGGGCAGTCAAGGTAGTATAATTTTAAAGAATTTGGACTCATATGGATAAATCATTAACGACGGATCATCAACCGGGTGACCGTTGACATCAACTTCAACCACTACAAGTGATTGACCGGTAAGCCCGTTTGTCAGTGAAAGTGACTTTTCCTGACCTCCTGTCTCTCTCAGGTGGATAATAAGTGATTTGCCGTCTTCACTGCCGGGTCTTGCATTTACCAGGATGACATCCGCTGGCCAGCCGCTGATAAATGAACCTTCAGCGAGATCATCACCCGGGCCGCCTCCGGGTATTATCCTTGTCAGCAGCGGTACTCTTGCGCCCCATCCGAACCTGGTCGCAAAACTGTCGCTGTTATCATCTGACGAGGTGATATAGTAAGTCCATGAATGTCCTCCTCGCTGATCAGCATTGAAGTTTGTGACCCAGTAATTGTTCATTGGCCATGAATAGACATGCGTTGTTTGCGGCAGGGCTCCGGCCTCGTATCTGCCCGTGTTTATTGCCCCGAACTGCATCAATGGCATCTCATTGCTTCCAAGTACTATCTGCATCTTTTCATTACGCAGGGCCGCAAAGTTCTGAACCGTATACCAGTCATTTGACGAGCCACGTATCTGATCAATGCCGTTCCTTATCACGCCTCCGGCAACTTCGGTCCATGGTATGCCATCCTCTACACTGAAGGGGAAGGCAATGTAAAAGCTCTCCGGATCAGTGATGCTCTTCTTAACGATAGAGCAGGCCAGGTCAATTCGTTTTACCGGGTTAAACAGCCTAATCTCAAATGAATAACCGCGCGGGCCTATTGCTGTTTCCGTTTCTCCGTAGAACTTCATGCTGTTCCATATCTCACCCGTGGTCATTGAATCGAACCAGACGGTGTCAAGTGATTTTCTCCTGAAATCATTCAGAGTTCTGCTTTCCATCTGTGACCTGTTTCCCAATTGTTCCAGGATGAACTCTCCTGTTGAATATTGTGCCTCACTGTCTGTCAGCTCAACTGACAGCTCCCTGTCTAATATCGAACTGATCGTACCGGTGAGACTGTCTGTCTGCAACCTGTACCACCTGTTCTCCATGACACTCTCAGGCCCGCCGGGTTCCGGCACAGGCTTTGCTTCTTCGGGTCTTATAATGAATTTCCTGTATCCGAATGCAGGAATGTCTTTGAACCAGACAGCCCAGTAAGTACCGTCTGACCTCGAAGAGAGAGGTTGCGCTGCAAGACGGTTCCCGTCACCGTCGTAGATGCCCGCCATGCTGCCACGGGGGATAATCTGATGGTCAATATATACTGTTGCCAGTCCTGACCTTCTCCAGTTCAGTGTATTGAAAACCAGGAGTGATGGTTCTTTCTCCCTGGTGAACATGCTCTGCAGCAGTCCCATGGCTTCTTCACCCAGTGAGGCTGTCCGCCGGGCTGCCTCCCATGCATAAGACTCCTTAAGTGCTCTCTGTTCCATAGTCGGCTGGCTGAAAGGCTCACGTACACTCTCTGAATAACCTGTCGTATGCTCTGTAAAGAACAGCAGGGCTTCATCGGTCAGATCTGTTTCTGCAATAACATTTCCGGGCAGCGGGATACCGGCAACAGCAGCCATGGACAGTCCGCCGGTATTTGCAATCAACGTGACAGCAGCAGCGCGCGTCGTTGCCACCTCACGTGCTGAGGCTCCGAACCCGTCGGTCCACCAGTCAGGCCAGGCACCCCTGATAACGGGGAATTCGCTGCCATGTTCCTCTTCCATTGCTTTGAAAAAACTTCCCGCAGTAGAGGTTGTGAGCTTCGGCCATTCAAAGACCTCGTTCCATTTAAGTATCATCTCGCTCATGAATGTTGAAGGAGGCGAATTATCAGTGAGATAACCGGAGTGCTGTATGGCCATCTTCTCATACGGATAGCCCTTTGCCTCAAGGCCGGTGAGGTAGTTGAGCAGATTATTTCTGAACTTGTCAATGTCGCGTGACTGCACCTCCAGCACGGTGTTACCCGTCATATAGTGCTCTGCCCTGAAGGCCAGCATGCGCTTGCCGGAGGGCGACTCCCACCAGAACATGGTAGGCCTGTCAAAACAGATGAGCGCCCGGTGACCGTGGGTACCCATATTGAGATATTTTACTCCCAGCCTGTCAAAATAATCGTTAAGACACCATCCTATGCCATTTACATCATTCTGCATCGCTACGGTGACCGGAATCCCCAGGTTTCTGAACCTGCCGACAGCCTTCAGTGAAGCTGCCAGTATCTGCTCATCAGGGATCTCATCAAAATTAAAGTACATACCAGTCACCTCAATCCTTCCTTCCTTTATCCGGTTCAGAAGCCTTGCAACCTGTCCGGGAGGCCTGCACTGCAGGTATTCATCAACAGGCCAAGAAGCCTCACAGGTCCAGCGGAATTTTGCATTGGCCGGACAGCTGTCAGTAGCGTCACAGTAATCAAGGGCGTAGTCGATGTAACGGAGATGTTCTGCCAGTATCTCAGTCTGTGACCGGGTGTAACCTATATCCGTATGTGCATGCTGGATGAAACTTATCTTCCACTTCTTCACCGGCTCAAGCATCACGCTGGCAGTACTCCTGAAATTACCGGCAATTACTTTCAGTGATATCTTTTTCGGTTTAATGACTACCGGCAGTCCCAGGTTGACATAATTGTAACCGAAGTTCAGGGTTACAGTTTTAACAAGCTTCCCGTTTGCATAAAGAAAGGCATCTGTTGTGTCGCCAAAGTAGAAAATGCCTGCTTCCACAAGCTGCCGGGGGTCACCTTCATTTTTCAGTATGGCAGGAAAAGCATTTATGGTGACACCTGTTTCAACAGGCTTCCGGTATGTCATGTACCATGAAGTTAGGTTCGCAGCACTGCCGGTAACTTTCAGTTTCAGGGCACTGCCTTTCGTGACGATGACTGACGGTATGCGCAGTATCATATAACCATGATGGTCACCGTACTGATCTGTCATTACAGACCTGAAACTCAGTAAGGTTCCCTTCTCGCCTTCAATGTCCCACGATCTGAGACCGTCAGTGTAAAATGAAAGACAATGATCACCGTCAACAGAAAGGTCCATCCGGGCAGTACCCGGACTTGATCCCAGTGCAGCTATCCAGACAAATGTGGCATACTTTTCT
>Ga0316578_10001078_pt1 | contig 10576 bp, 9 predicted proteins | sample J0NA_2_FD_203076 | JGI IMG/M metagenome (GOLD analysis project Ga0316578, IMG submission 203076) | Rhizosphere microbial communities from salt marsh grasses in Alabama, United States - J0-2_160517rDrC | ecosystem: Host-associated > Plants > Roots > Rhizosphere | place: USA: Alabama | collected...
AGGTTCTCCAGGATAAATACGACATGGCGGTCGCGATCCTCGACAGCACGAGCCGGGCCTTCGACCGCGGGATCATCGGACCGGCGGCGAACGACAAGATCATGGACCTCGTGCTCCAGCAGGGGTTTCTCAAGAAGGACCCCCGGCACGAGGAGTTTCTCGAAACGCATGGGATCTTTCCCCCGGGGTTCATGGTCGTCTCCCCGACGATGCGGTGCAACCTCACCTGCCGCGACTGCTACGCGGGGAGCCACATACGCGTGATCGACACCCTCCCGTACGGCGTATTCACCAGGATACTCGCGGAAAAATCCTCGCTCTGGGGCAGTCATTTCACCGTGATATCGGGGGGCGAGCCGTTCATGTACGAGGATGCCGGGAAGACGATCCTCGACGTCTTCGCCGCGCACCCCGACCAGTACTTCCTCGTCTACACCAACGGGACGCTGCTCGACCGCCGGACGGCCGACAGACTGGGCGAGATCGGAAACGTGACTCCGGCCATATCGGTCGAGGGGTTCGAGGGACTGACCGACGCCAGGCGCGGCTCGGGCACCTTCGACCTGATCCTCCGGGCGATGGAGAACCTCAGGCAGGCGGGGGTCCCCTTCGGGATCTCGACGACCGTCTCCCGCCATAACGTCGACGTGATCATCTCCGACGAGTTCGTCGACTTCTTCTTCGAGGAACAGGGATGCGTCTACCAGTGGATCTTCCAGTACATGCCGATAGGGCGCGGCCGGGTCCTCAAGGACATGCTCACCCCCGAACAGCGGATGCGCCTCTACGACGACACCTGGCGACGCATCCGCCGGCAGCGGCGGTTCATCGCCGATTTCTGGAACTGCGGTTCGATCTCGGACGGATGCATAGCCGCGGGCGGCGGAAACGGGGACGGCTATCTGTACATCACCGCCGACGGCACGATCTCGCCCTGCGTCTTCAACCCGTTCACCACCGACAACGTGATAGAGCTCTACGCGCGCGGCTTCGACCTCAACGCCGCCTATTTCAGCCTCTTCTTCGAGAACATCCGGAAATGGCAGCGCGACTACTTCCATGAGCGGCGCCGGGGGGAGCACGGCAACCTTATCGCCCCCTGCCCGATCCGCGATCATCACGCCGATATGCGGGAGATCATCGAAGCCTGCGGCGCGCACCCGCTCGACCGGTTCGCCGCCGACGCGCTCGGCGACCGCGAGTACTATGACGGGATGTGCGAATACAACCGCGCATTCGACGCCATCTCCTCCGGTCGATGGGACCACGATTACCTCGAGCCGGAGCGCGTGGGGCGCCGGCGCCTACGCCCCCGGAAACGGGCGCCGTCGAGGACCTGACGCAGGTCCGGACCGGGAAACAGAAAGCCCCCGCCGGGAACGGCGGGGGCTGCAGCGAACAGGGGCGATCGTGTCCCGTTACTTGTCCTTCTCGTCACCCTTCGGCGGGACCGTCCGGATGTGGTCGCTCGCCTCGAAGTCGTAGCCGTCGAACGTCGTCCCCCACAGCGTCACCGTCGTGTCGCCGCAGGCGATCCCCGTCTCGCCGCGGCGGAAGTGGAAGACGAGATCCATGTCGCCGTCGAAGTCGACGTCCTCGACGTGGCGGATCATCCCGTGCTTGTTCGAGTGGGTCTCGTATGCGCCCAACGGCCCGAACCTAACCGTCGTGTGGTCGACCGCCATCGCGTCGAACTCGTCGGTCGTCAGTATCGCCACCGGCACGACGCCGTTGTCGTTCGTGCAGTTGATCGGGTTCTCGTCGCTCCCCGGCTTGACGTCTATCGTCACGTGGGGCGGGATGAGCCAGGTCAGCGCCGCCTCGAACTGAACGTACATGCAGTCGGCCGTGTCGGCCCTGCCGGCCGCCTCGCCGTATGCGCCGGTCCCCGTGTTGACGAGGTGGAACTCGAGGATGTTCCCCGTAGCTCCGGGGTTGTCTATGTCGGGGACGAGGCTGCACGTGCCGGCCTTGAAGAGGGAGTCGCCGGTGACGACCGTGCTCCAGACGGCAGGCTCGGCGCCCCCGCCGAACAGGTCGACCGTGCCGATATGATACCCGTTGAGGTAGACCTCGGCTCCGTCGTCGGCGATCACCGAGAGCGCCAGCGCCATATCGACCGCATCCTCGGGGATGCAGATCTCGGTCATGAATGTCCCCATGGAATCGGTATCCGAGCGCGTGGTGACCGGCTTCGAGTACTCGAGCAGCCCCTCGGTGACGGTGCACGAGCATGCCGGAGCCGGTCCGCCGCCGCCGATCAGCGCCGCCTGCCACATCGTGTCGGCCGGAGCCATCACGAGGACCGCCGGGTCGTCGGCGCCGCATTCTCCCATACCGCTCGCGACGGTCAGCGTGTCGAGGCCGTACAGCCCCGACTCGAAGCTCATCATCATGTCGAGCTGATCGTCGGCCGCGGGATTCGACGCCCGGTCGCAGCCGCCCATAAGCAGGAAAGCAGCCGGGATGGCGAGGGTTGCCGCGATGATCGATCGCATTCTCATGTCGCACCTCCGGTGTCGTGATAGATATACGTTCATAATGAGTTTTAATTATAACCTATTGCGATGACTGTGTGAAGGGGTTTGTGGATTGTGCCTGATTATCTGATTGTGGTACAATTAACTAGTGCCTCCCCACGGGGAGGACGGGGTGTTCACGAGTACCACATGGGTCGACGGTCGCTCCCGATCACGGGCCGTCCGTGTCGCGCGCTTCCGGGGACCTGAAGTTCGCCGTCGAGCGAGAATGAACCTGCACCATGGACTTCAGGAGACTCAAGGGTGAGCGGCTGCGCAGGGTGATCGCCGTTGTGGCGGTGGCCGTGACGATATATTATCTCTGGTGGCGCGTCACCGAGACCTTCAACCCGAACGCCCTCTTCTTCTCGTGGTCGCTATGGCTCGCCGAGGTCTTCGGGTTCTTCACCACGCTCCTCTTCTACTTCACCGTCTGGAAGCCGACCACGCGCAAGGCGCCGGAGGCCCCCGAGGGGCTCGCCGTCGACGTCTTCATCCCGACGCTGAACGAACCGGTGACGGTGCTGCGCAAGACCCTGCTCGCCTGCAACGACATGACCTACCCGCACCGAACCGTCGTGCTCGACGACGGAGGGCGCGACGAGGTCCGCCGGCTCTGCGAGGAGCTCGGCTGCGCCTATCTGCGCAGATCAAACCGCCGCCACGCCAAGGCGGGGAACCTCAACTACGGCCTCGAGCACTCGACGGCGGAGTTCATCGCCGTCTTCGACGCCGACCACGCCCCGCTTCCCCACTTCCTCGACAGACTCCTCGGCTACTTCGAGGACGAGAAGGTCGGGTTCGTGCAGGCGCCGCAGGAGTTCTACAACATAGACTCGTTCCAGCACCGCGTCGACCGCAGGAAGCAGCACGTCTGGTCGGAGCAGGGGCTGTTCTACTACATCATCCAGCCGGGACGCGACCACTGGAACGCCGCCTACTTCGTCGGGACCTGCGCGATCATCCGCCGCAAGGCGCTCGACGACATCGACGGATTCCAGACGCAGTCGATCACCGAGGATATGCTCACTTCGATCCGCCTGCAGGCCGAGGGGTGGGGCTCTGTCTACCACAACGAGCCGCTCGCCTTCGGGATCGCCCCCGAGACGATACGGCCGTTCCACATACAGCGCCGGCGCTGGGGAGTCGGCGGCTGGCAGGTCTTCTTCAAGGCCAACCCCCTCTTCCTGCGGGGCCTGAGCTTCCCGCAGCGCCTCTGCTACCTCGCCAGCCTGATCTATCCGTTCGAGGGGTTCCAGAAGCTCGTCTTCTATGTGACGCCGCCGATCGCTCTGTTCACCGGGATCCTGCCGATGCACGCGATGGACATCTACTACCTCCTCCACTTCGTCCCGTACTACGCGATCTCGATCTACGCCTTCAACGAGATGGGACGCGGGTACGGCGGCAACCTGATGCTCGAGCAGTTCTCGATGGGCAAGTTCGTCACGTACATCAGCTCGCTCTTCGCATTCCTGCTGCCGAAGCGCTCGCGCACCTTCACGGTGACGCCGAAGGGGGACGGTACGTCGGCCTCGTCCCGGTACCTCGTCCCGCAGATCATCGTCGTGGTGGTGAGCCTCGCCGCCATCGCCTTCGCTCTCGTCGAGCTGCTGCTCGCTCGCCGCAGCGACGAGTTCATCATCGCGGTGAACAGCCTCTGGGCCCTCTACAACACCGGCCTGGGAATCGCGATCATACAGTACGCGCGGAAGAAGGTCGTGCAGCGGCGCGCCGACTTCCGCGTCACCGACAGCGTTCCGCTCTTCTACCGGTGGGAGAACGGCAAGGGGCGCGAAAAACGCCTCGGCGTCGCGGCCGACCTCACCAGCACGGGACTCTCGATCATCACCGTCGGGGAGCCGCCCGCAGCCGACACGATAGACCTCGAGCTGATACTGCCCAAGGGGCGGGTCGAGACGATCGGCTACCTCTCCTTCAGCCGCAGCGTCGGCGTGAACGGCGACACCGCATCGCGCATCGGCGTGCGCCTGAACGGGATGCCGCCTATCCGCCGCGACCGCCTCTCGCGCTACCTCACAGGGCTCTCCACGCCGAAGTACCTAGGCGGATTCACGACACGCTACGAGACATACCTCGAGCGGCGCCTCGGCGAGAGGCCGCCGTTCTTCGAGCGAGCGCCGCGCACGAGGGCGCTGATCCCCGTCGTCATCGTCAAGCACGACAATCGCCCCGCCTTCGGGGCGATGCAGGACGTCTCGAAGACGGGGTGCCTCGTCGAGACGCAGTGCTGCATCCCCGAGGGGACCGGCGTGACGATACAGGCGGTGATCGGTACCGACATCGTCGAGCTGGGCGGAACGGTGGCCCGGATGACCCCCTACGAGTCCCCGCACTTCCCCGAGGCGCTCGTCGGGGTGAAGTTCGACGATCCGGGGAGCGCGGCGGCGCGCAGGATCGTCCGCATAGCCGGGAGTATCAGCGGGCTGGTGGAGCCGTGAAGACCAACGCGACACGCATACACTACCTCCTGCTGGGGTGCCTGCTCGCCTACGGGCTCGTGATCAGCATCGCGAGGATCGACTACAACTCCGTCTTCGTCGACGAGGCGTACCACATCGTGATGGGGCGCCAGCTCAGGGCCGGCGTCGACTGCCCCGGGTGCGCCGCGCACACCGGCTCGGTGATGACCTGGCCGCTGCTCGCCTCGTACGGCGATGCGATCGGGGGGATCTACGGTGCGCGTGCGATCAACATCCTCCTCGGACTGCTCCTGACGGTCTGCGTCTACCTCACCGCCCGGATGCTCTTCGACCGCGAGCTCGGACTGATCGCAGCGGCGATCTTCCTCTTTGCCGGGCAGGTCCTCTACCTGATGAAGCTCGCCACGTACGACATGACCGCCGCGTTCTTCCTCGGCGCGGCGATGACGGCGTTCGTGGCGGCGGGGAAGGTCCGCTCCGGCGTTTACGAGGGGGCCGCGCTGGTCGCCGGCACGATCCTGCTCTGCCTCGCCGCCGTGACGAAGTACCTGCTCCCCGCATTCATACCGTTCTTCCTCGTCTGGACGCTGCTGCGCAACGGCGCGGCGAAGACGGTCTTCTTCTTCCTCGTCCCGCTCGCCGTGTTCATGCTGCTGTTCTTCTGGTACACGCCGTACCCGCCCAACCCGCAGGTCGTCTACCAGATCGAGCAGGTCAGGGAGGTCTCGCGGCTGCCGATGCGCACGCTGCTCGACTGGACATTCCGCTGGCTCGCGCTGGCCTACCTCCTCTCGGCGTTCGGGCTGTTCCACGAGCGACACCGCCGCACGGCGGCGCTGCTGATCGTCCTCTCGACACCGGTGATCCTGATCCACGTGATTACCCGGGCCGAGCACTCGGTCAACAAGAACGTCATCTTCTCGCTGATATTCCTCGCCCCGGCCGCCGCGCTCGGGGTCGACCACATCGTGCACCTGTTCTCGATGCGCGAGGCGAACGTCGCGGTGCGCCGGTTCTTCACCGTCTCGGTCCTCGCCATCGCCTGCGTCTACGGGATCAACAACCTCCGCTGGCTCGAGAAGCAGCATCCCGACGTGACCCCCGTGATCGAGTTCTTCGAGCGCAACGGATTCGACGGGATGACGGTCGCCACCAACGGCTGGGACGGCGTGCTGTACGAGTACGCCCTCGAGTCGCGGTTCCCCCACGCGCGTTTCGACAACGTGACGTGGTTCATACACGACGACGGCGGGGCGCGCCGTCTCGACGACGGGGTCGACTACGTCCTCTGCGAGGACGAGTACTACGGAAAGCATTTCACGAGCGACCGGATCCGCGACGTGCTCGACGCGGACTGCTCGCTCGCCGACGAGTTCACGATACGCCACTCATGGGGCGAGACGCACGCCCTCGTCTACGGGAGGAAACAACGATGAAACGGCTTCTGTGCATGACTATGCTGCTGTTGATGGTGCTGCCGGCTCTCCCCCGGGAGGCGCGCGCGATAGAGGGGCTGCGCGGGGCCACGTGGGGACAGCTCGATTACGAGATCCCCAGGGAGGGGAACGAAAACCTCGTCCTGGACGGGTGGATCAAGCAGGGGGTGGACTGGGTGAAGTGGGGCGACACCTCTATCAACACCTACGCGAAGCTCCGCTTCAAGTGGGACACCGAGGGGTACGACTGGAACAACCTGCTGGGCCCGACTGTGGGGATCTCCCTGGACACGTACGTGCCATCCGGCCTCGCCCTCTCCCTGGGGTTCGAGTACTCGTGGGAGAGCCGCCTGATGAGCGACTCGAAGGTGATGGACCAGAAGGCGATGGCCTACGTCAACTGGTACGGCTGGTGGGACCTGCTGCGGTGAGAGGCGGCCCGGTATTCACTCCTCCACGTCTTCCAGCCTCACGCCCTTCCCGTGCCGCAATGCCTCACGTGCCTCGGCGATCCGCGCCAGGAAGTTCGGGTGGTTCTCCAGGCGGTATTCGAGCCAGTCGTCCTCGGAGTTGAACCCGATCAGCACGCCGGCCGGCTTGCCGTGCCGGGTGATGATGATCTCCTCGCTCTCGGCCATCCTGAGATACCTCGACAGCGAGTCCTTAACCTGGGCGAGTGCAATCCTCTTCATCTTGCGTCCCTTTCTCTTCGAGCCACGCCTCGGCCTGGACCTTCGTGACTATCGCCAGGACCTCCACCCTGCCCTCGATAACGTCGTAGAAGACCTTAAGATCTCCCACCCTCAGACGATACTGCGGCTTGCGAAGACCCCTGATGCGCTTGATCCGACTCCGGCTCGTCTTCGTCGGTTCCCGACGGAGATGACGCTCGAGCGCATCGCGCACCTGCGCGCGCTCGAATGCTGAGAGCGCGCGATATTCCGCGACTGCCGCCGGAGCAAGGATGATCTCGTATTTCATTCTGGCTATAGTATAGCCATATTTGCCGAACCGTCAAGCCCCACGTATAAGAATCATTCCCGGTCGAAATGCCGCCGCCGGCTGAAACCGGCGCCTCCCCCCTTCCGTAACTCCACTGTGGCTGCACGGGTGATCGATACCTTTACGGAAGGAGTGGCGATGAGGCGGAGCATGATGATGCTCGCCGCCGCGGTACTGGTCCTCGCACTGACGACCGGGCCGGCGACGGCGAAGAGCGAGGCGAAGGTCGTCGAAAAGCAGTTCGACGGGATAGAGACGCTGCGGATAGACCTGGTCCTCGGCGGGTGCCGTATCGAGCAGGGACGCGGGGACGCCGTGTCGGTGCGTCTCGAGTACACCTACGACGACGACGAGTACGAGTTCGACATGGACGCGCACGGCGGGACCCTGCGCCTCGAGGAGGAGTTCGACGGGCACGACGTCAAGGGCGAGTCCGACTGGACGATCACCGTCCCGAAGGGGATCGACATCAGGTTCGAATCGGCCACCGGCGGTCTCGAGGTCGTCGGCGTGACCGGGGAACTGGAAGCGAGCAGCGGCACCGGCTCGATGGAGATCACCGATTTCGACGGCGAGCTCGACGTCTCGAGCGGGACCGGTCACGTCTCGGTGACCGGCTCGAAGGGCGAGTTCGACATCAGCTCGGGGACGGGCAAGGTGACGATCGACGACTGCTCGGGGCTCTTCGACGCGAGCTCCGGCACGGGCGGCGTCGTCGTCATGAAGACGAAGGGCGACATCGAGGCGAGCTCGGGGACGGGGAACGTCGAGGCGCGCGACATCGAGATCCTCGAGAACGGCGAGTTCAGCTCGGGGACCGGCCGCGCCGAGATCGACCTCCCGAAGGGGAAATCCTACGATCTCGAGGTCAGCTCCGGCACGGGACACGCCGTGGTCGACTGCGCCGGCCGCAAGATCGACGGCTACGTAGAGATGACGGCGAAGAAGCGCAGCGGCCGCATCTCCTCGGCCTTCGACTTCGAGGGCTCCGAGGAGTTCGAGCGCCACGACGACACGTACGTGCGCAAGTACTTCACCGCCGGCGACGGCTCGTGCAACATCAAGATCAGCACCGGCACAGGCACGGCGAAGCTGAAGAAATAAGAGCCTGCTGTAGACGGAGCAGTCCGGCAGGGACGGGCTCCGGCTTCGACACGGGGTCTCCATCCGCGGTTGCGCGGGAGGGGACCCCGTGTTACACTCCCCTTATCCGATGTCGGCTCAAAAGAGAAAGATCATCCGCTCTATCTTCATCGCGAAGGGGATCTGCATCCTCCTCGTCGTGGCGGGGCACTACCGCCCAGCGGCGGAGCCGCGGTACTGGGTCGATTTCTACACGGTCCGCCACCAGTTCACGATGCCGCTCTTCTTCCTGCTCTCCGGATACCTCTTCCGGTACGTCTCGACGATCGGCGGAAGCGGCTACTTCCGCATCTTCTTCAGGCAGAAGGTGCCTCGCCTCGTCTATCCCTACCTGGTGATCTCGCTTCTCCTGTTCGTCGCGAAGTACCTGGCCGGACTCGTCTACGACCTCCAGCATCCCGCCTCGCTGAGGACCGTAGTGGACGTATTCGTCAATCCGATCCGGGGGCACGCGACGATGCTGTGGTTCATCTACACGCTGAGCCTCGTCTTCATCGTCTACCCCCTGTTGAGGATGCTCCTGCGCTCAGACTGGCTCGTCCTGGCGGCGACGATCGCCCTGATGTACGCGCCGTCGACCGAGTACTGCTGCATCAAGCCGCTCTTCGATCATCTCCCCTTCTTCGTCTTCGGGATACTGCTCGTCGACCGGATCGACTTCGACGAGACATCGGCGAGGTGGAACGTCGCCGCGATCCTGGCGGGATCGGCCGTCTTCGTCGCGATGTTCATCGCAAGGGAGTCCGTAAGCGTCCCGTTGGGCAGGCTCGTCCTGGGGATCTCCGGCTCGCTGGTCGTGATCGCCCTATCCTCGCTTCTCGCGAGGCCGGCCGTTAACGCGGCGGGGCTGTTATTCGAGAAGCTCGGATTCTACTCGATGAGCATCTACCTCTTCCACACGTTCGTCCTCGGCGCGTCCAGGATCGTCATGTACCAGGTCCTCGACATCAGCGGGTACTTCGCGATCGGGGCGCTGATCGCGATAGCGGCGGCAACGGCTATACCGCTCTTCCTCGAGCGCGACGTGCTGCGCAAGGTGCCCGTGATGAGACGATACATCCTCGGCCTGAAGCCGGCATCCCGGCCGGCCGGAGAGCTCCGCCAGGCATGATCCGCAACGAGACACATATGCGCACACGCGACGGCCTTCGGCTGCATGCGCGCCGCTGGTCGCCCGGCGAGGAAGAACGCGGCGCCGTCTGCCTCGTGCACGGCCTCGGCGAGCACGGCGGGCGCTACGAGCGGCTCGCCGCGGCGCTCACAGGGGCGGGGTACTCCCTCATGGCCGCCGATCTTCGCGGCCACGGCCGCTCGGAAGGCCGTCGCGGGCATATCGGCTCGTACGAGCATCTCATGGAAGACATCGAGCTCCTGCTCGAGGAGACGGAGCTGGCCTCCCCCGGCGCCCCGCTCTTCCTGTTCGGGCAGAGCATGGGCGGGAACCTCGTGATCAATTTCGCGCTGCGCAGGCGCCCGGCCCTCGCCGGCGTGATCGCCTCCTCGCCGATGCTGCGCACGGCGTTCGCCCCGCCCGGATGGAAGACCTTCCTCGGCAAGCGACTGCGGGGGTTCCTCCCCGCACTCCCCCTCGGGAACGAGATACGCGCCGACGATCTCTCCCGCGACCTCTCCGTGGTCGACGCATACCGCCGCGACCCTCTCAACCACGACAGGCTCACGCTGGCCTTCCAGGACGTGCTCCTCGCCGGAGAATGGGCGATAGAGCATGCCGAAGGCCTTTCCCTTCCGCTACTTCTGATGCACGGGGATGCCGACCGGATCGCCTCGCACGAGGCGAGCGCCGAGTTCGCCGGGCGTGCGGGCGACCGATGCACATTCCGACTCTGGGAGGGACTGCGGCACGAGCTTCACAACGAGCCGGAGGGCCGCCAGGTCGGCCGCTTCGTACTCGAATGGATGAACGGGGGCGCGTGACGCTCTCCTGCGGCTTCCTCAGTCGTGCTCGATGATGTACCGCGCCATCGCCGGGAAATAATCCTCGACGCGCGGGACCTCGAGCCCGGTGTCCCGG
>Ga0316578_10001080_pt1 | contig 10572 bp, 5 predicted proteins | sample J0NA_2_FD_203076 | JGI IMG/M metagenome (GOLD analysis project Ga0316578, IMG submission 203076) | Rhizosphere microbial communities from salt marsh grasses in Alabama, United States - J0-2_160517rDrC | ecosystem: Host-associated > Plants > Roots > Rhizosphere | place: USA: Alabama | collected...
TTGCAGCTGATATCCCAGAAAACTGAAAACTAATACCTGTCCCGGAGCAACATTGATCGAGTAGTTACCGAAGGGATCGGTACTCGTGCCGGTGGTGGTGTTCTTGATTATCACGTTGACGCCGGGTAACGTTTCATTCGTTGAGGCGTCAGTGACAGTCCCTGTCACGGTCTTGGTCTGAGCATTTACAATTTGTGAAAGCATCAGCCCCAATACCGCGAACAACATTAACAGCTTTGTTCTCATGTGATTTGATTTAGGGTTAAATGGAGTTGAATTAGGTTTTTATAATGGAATTTATATGAAAAGCAAGTTACATATTTTTTATATGATGTATTACAAGTTATCACTTTTATTTTCAACAATTCCGATTCCAGGTCTGTCAGGCAGTACAATTTTACCGTCAACAACAGTCATACCCTCATATACATCATTACTAATAAGGAGGTTACCGTCAAGGTCAGCCCAGTCAACCATCGGTGAGAGCTGGGCAGCAGCCGATACGGCGCATGAGGTTTCAGTCATACATCCTATCAAAATCTTCATATCCATCTGTCTGGCCATGACAGCCATCTTGTAAGCAGCCAGCATGCCTCCGCATTTCATCAGCTTGATGTTTATCCCTGAATAGACACCCTTCATGGTGAGCAGATCATCAACAGTCTGGAGAGCCTCATCGGCAATGATGGGTAATGGGCTTCTCTCCGTCAGCCAGGCTATATCATCCACTTGCTCCTTCGGCATAGGCTGTTCGATGAAGAGTACGCCTTTTTCACTGAGCCATAGAGCCATTTCAAGGGCATAGTCCCTGTCCTTCCACCCCTGGTTAACATCAACGAAAATGGGTACATCGGTAACCGACCTTACAGTTTCTATCATCTCCCTGTCATTGTCTCTTCCCAGTTTGATCTTTAGCTGCCTGAAGGCACTGGCTTCCAGTGTTTTCTCCTTTACAACCTCAGCAGTATCAATTCCTATGGTAAAACTGGTGTTGGGGGTCTTCTCCGGATTCAGTCCCCACAGACGGAACCACGGCTGACCTACAAGCTTACCGACAAGGTCGTGCAGGGCAATGTCCACCGATGCCTTGGCAGCGTGGTTTCCGGGCATGATGCCATCAACATAGGCAAGAATATCTTCCATCAGGAAAGGGTCACTGAACTGCCCGAGGTTTACCTTTGAAAGAAAGTTCAGCACCGACTCGTGGCTCTCACCCAGGTATGGGGGCATGGAGGCTTCGCCATAACCGGTAACGCCATCATATTCTATTGTCGTAAGTACCACCGGGGTGGTGGTTCTGGAGTTGGTTGCGACTGTGAAGACATGCTTCAGTTGCAACTCATAAGGCCAGTAGGTCAGCGCCAGTACTCCGCTTCCTTTTTTCAGCGAGTTCCTTCTTTTATTAGTCCTGTCAGCACCGGATGTGCAACCTGCCAGCATGGCCCCTCCTGCTGCGAGGCCACCTAACTTGATAAAATCTCTTTTCTTCATCTATAATTAAATGTTTGTCTAATTCAACAATCTACAATACTTGAAGGTCTACGACCTATTTCCGTATCGGGGTTCGGTCTCCTGGCTACAATACTAAAAGGCCTACGGCCTATTTTGGTCTTGCGGTCCTGCAGTCTTGCGGTCCGAAGGTCCGAAGGTCGGAAGGTCCGAAGGTCGGAAGGTCCGAAGATCCGAGGTTCATGGTTTAGGGTTTCTCGTTATTCGTATCACGCCTCAAATTTCACATCTCATATCTCACGTCTATTCCTTGCTCCATGCCCTTTGCTGCTTGCCGCATGCCCCGTGCCATTGTGACCGATTACCGGTTACCGGATACGGAATATCCGTCTCAAGTTTAAAAGTACCATTCATTGTCAATAACCCGCTGGAGGCCCTTGCCCTCAGTGTAACTGCTTACGCGCCTCGCTCCCTGAAGTATATTAAGGAGATACTCACTGTAGTTTGCCCTCGTGGAATCAAGGCTGTTTATCTTAACCAATCCCGATGAATGAATGAATTCCGTATCACCTATGTACATACCGGTATGGGTTATCCTGGGTTTGCCGTCCCTTTTCCTGCCGAAATAAAGCAAGTCGCCCGGAATAAGGGTTTCACAAGGATTTTCAATGCTGACCTCATCTCCGTACCTGAACTGACCGGAGGCGTCACGTGTCAAAATCACCCCGCCTGAATAATAAATAGTCTTTGCAAAACCGCTGCAGTCAACGGCTTTGGTGGATGTACCGCCCCAGAGATAAGGGGAACCCAGAAACAAACGTGCAAATTCAATCATTTTGCCCGGATCAGGCTCGGTACTTTCAGCCCAGATCCTGAAATCCTTTGCATCACTCTTTTTAATAAAACCCTCCCTTCCGTCAGGTATTCTTACGCTTAAGAGGTCTCTCTGCTCACCTGTTTTTTCAAGGATGACTCCGAAGACAATGTCTGAAACAACCATGCCGCTGGCATCAGTTATGAATCCGTTGTGTTTCATGTATATCAGCCTCTCCCCGTTTTTCCATCCTGCCAGCTCTTCGTTGCTCAACTCAGCCACAGGATCATCTGTCCACCCCAGGTAGGAATCAGGTGTCTGTACCATAAGCCACCCGCCATGTTTTGAAAGGATCTTCACCGGCGTGCCCATAAGAGCCTGGGTCGCCATCTCAGCACCATGTGACGGTTCAGTCCTTATGTTGCATACACTGACTGATACCAGTCCCCACGGCTTCTTTACTACCGCAGTATCAGGTAAAACTGTTATACTGTCTGTGAAACTGTAGCCAGCCTTAACTAGCATTTCTATGACAGCATCCTTTGCCTCAGGCAGGTTGGTCTCGCCTCTGACGATAATGTTATTTCCCTCTGCCATTTCCATGGTTATATCACAAAGGGCTTCTGCATGTTGCGGTACCATTGCCGCTGCAATTGAGTCAAGCTTATCCTGCAAGCCGGATGGTATTTCCTTAGACTGGCATCCGGTAAGCAAGACTAATAATCCAATCAGAAAAGAGTGAATGATAAGTTTCATTAAATTTGTATTACATGTTACAAATCCAAAAATAAATATTTATACTATTCAAGTCAATAGACAGATGAATTTATTTAATTTGTCCATGAAAAAAGTTCGAAGTGAGCTACAGTGCCTAAAGTGCCTTGAGTACGCCAGAGTGCCTGAAGTACCTGAAGTTTTGAAGTTTTGAAGTTGAGGGTTAAATAAATATTCAGCAGATGAAAGTAATCAATAAATCATTTAATAAACTGGGGATGCTTGTCATCTTCATGGTGGTAGCCACAGCGGCAGCGTATGGCCAGATGGTTGAAACCGGGCTGGAGAGCCTGATACAAAGCGACTTTGCCCTCCTGAAGGGAAAGAAGGTCGGACTCGTTACCAACCCTACCGGCGTAGACCATTACCTCAGGTCTGCTGTTGACATTCTGTACAATGCACCGGATGTTGAACTGGTTGCGCTCTACGGACCCGAGCACGGCGTCAGGGGAGAGTTCACGGCAGGTGAGCATGTTGATTTCGAAAAGGATCCGTCAACCGGGCTACCCGTATACAGCCTCTACGGGAAGACCCGCAAGCCTACTCCCGAGATGCTCAGGGATATCGATGTGCTCGTGTATGACATCCAGGATATCGGCTCCAGGTCATACACCTTTATCAGCACGCTGGGACTGGTAATGGAGGCGGCAGCCGAAAACGGCAAGAAGGTTGTCGTGCTCGACAGGCCAAACCCCCTGGGAGGCATCCGCATGGAAGGTGCGATCACCAGGCCAGGCTTCTTCTCATTCGTCAGCCAGTTTGCCATACCTTATATACACGGGCTCACCGTGGGTGAACTTGCTCTCTTCCTCAATGGCGAGGGTATGCTCGCCAACGGCGTGAAGTGCGACCTGGAAGTTGTTAAGATGCGCGGCTGGTCAAGGACAATGTATTTCGGTGAGACAGGCCTGCCGTGGATACCCTCGTCCCCTCATGTGCCTCACGGAGACTCTCCTTTATTTTATCCTGCCACGGGGATAGCCGGGGAACTGTATGTGGTTAATATAGGGGTTGGCTATACACTGCCATTTCAGACCTTTGCCGCCGAATGGATAAATGCTGATTCACTCACTGCAAACCTTAATGGCCTCAAGCTTCCGGGAGTGATCTTCAGACCAATACACTACAAACCATACTACAGTACCCTTCAGGGCAAACTGGTACACGGTGTGCAGATACACCTTACCGATCCCTCGGCAGCACCTCTGTCACTGCTGCAGTTCTATATCATGCAGGAAGCTCACCGGCTCTGGCCTGATAAAAATCTGTTTGAGATGTGTAATCCCTCACGTCTCTCAATGTTTGACAAGGTATGCGGCACTGACGATATCAGGAAAGAATTCACAAAGGCGTTCAGGGTCAGTGATATAAGTGACCTCTGGACTGATGACATACCTGAATTCAGGGTGAAAGCGTCGAAGTATTTCCTGTACAACTGAAATAAACTGTCACTGAAGCATCTCGCCCTCGACACTTTTTTCCAGTTCACGGGCATGCTTCAGGAATTCCACAGTGTTCATCTCCTTGTAATAGACCATGCCATGGGTGCACCTGATCTTCGGGCTCTCATTCTCGTAGAAGAAGTCCTTACCCAGTATAAGCTGCACCTGTTTGAACTGTTCAACCCACACCTGCTGTGACAGATCACTGAACGGACCGTCATAGGCATAGCTCGGGAAGGAGGCATTTACCTGGCTAACATAACAGTCTCTGAATGACTGGTTGAGCACTGCCATCGAATTAAGTGACACGGGGACGTATACGTTGGCCTCATAAGGATGGAACCTGTACCACACATTTCTGTAACCTATGATCCTGAGACCGGACAGGTCCTTCTCAAGGCTCCACTGCCTGAGAGCCTCAGCTATCGCCTGCAGCACCTTGTAGTGAGTATCAGGCCCTGATCCTTCAGGATCGAAGGCAAGACTTATTATATCAGGTTCTATCCGTCGCAGGCACTCAAGTATCGGTTGTACATCCCTGGTGCGGTCTGGTTGCTGGGTGAAGATATCACCTGTATAGAAACCCAGCCTGAGATGTTCGATATTTTTTACCGGCACTCCGTAATGGGCCCATACAAGCTCTTCCTCAAACTCCCTCAGCATCCCTTTCAGTTTTTGTATGTCAGGCGGATTCTTTTCTCCATCATAACTGGCGTTTATCAGGTCAATATTCTTCCTGATCCTGTCAGTCAGATCCTCCGTTGATTTGAGCCTGTATATTTCAACCATTGCTCTAACGATCCGGTGGCATACACCCCGCAGCTTCCCTGCCTCATCCTTGTCTGCCACCTTGTCAAGATAATGACTCACATCCTTGTCCCACTTGAACCTGTATCCACTTTCAAAAAAATCTGGATATTCCAGCATCTGCACCTTGCCCTCAGCAATAAGCCTGAGTGTCTCTTCCAACAGTCCCAGCAGCATGCTGTTGGTCACTGCAGTAAATCCTGACGTGAGAACCGAAAAGTAAAATTTATTGGTTTTATCTCTCAGCTGGGGTATGATGGCCGGGAAGATACCCAGCATAATGTCATCATGATGCGGACCGGTATGAAAAAAGGTTGCATTCTTTTCACGCTTCAGTCCGGCCTCCATTTTGCTCTTTGTAAACTCAATAACCTCGGTCACCCTGTCAAGGCTCAGATCAGGTATCAGGGAACAAAACCTGTCATTTTCAAGGTCACTGAGAACCAGCTTATGGGCATATTTTTCTATCTTCTGACAGAGGCAATGTATTGCTCTCTCAGTCTTCTCGAATGTCCATTCTCCCTCCATGTAATACTTTTCTATCGTATCATTCAGGTGTACCGTAGCTCCCTCTGTGAGATAGAAACGGGCATTCTTCAGGCTCTGCAGGGCTGTTGCCGGATAAAGGTTGTCGGGGTCATTCTCGAGAGCATCCCTGACAACCGGGGCCTTTGCATCACCTGCTGCGAAGATTATTGCCACTGCATCAGGATTATATGTTATGGTACCCAGTCCAATGGTTATAACGAGCCTCGTCCTCGACACTTCTATACCTCCCAGGTCTCCGGCTGATGCCGCCTGTGTTTCGAAATTAGTCGGAGTGAGACGTGTTGCCGAGTTGTGGTCACTACCTCTTGTATTGAAGGCAATATGTCCGTCAGGACCAATTCCGCCAAGGAAGAAACCTAACCCACCCAGTTCGCGGATCTTTTTCTCATAACCTGTACACCAGTTGTCAACACTGAATATGGAAGCCTGCTGCAGTTTTTCCGCAGGGTTCACTGCTTCCCTGTTCCTCAGCGTCAGGTCAATAATGTTATCGGGAAAAACTTCTGAGAAGTGCCTTCCCCCGGGAAGAGGTATCTCCTCGCTGTTTATCAGCAGCGCCTTTGCCGGATCGAGGTTAAATCCCTCGATATAATATTTCTTTACATAATCATAAAAACTGTTATGCTGGCGCGGATTTATGGGATAGAACTCATCTATCTGCACAAAGTGCAGGCCCCTAAGTGACGGTTTCTTCTGAAGGAACAGCCCGTTCTCTTGCCGTATCTTCCCGGCCTCAGGTGAATCCCAGTTATTCAGTATATACTGTGTCCACTTAATAAAGTATTCCGGTGTTTTACCCGTTGGAAGGCTGATCACCCCTTCAGGATTTTCAGCTACCCATTCTATGAACCTGAGAGCGGTAAGCAGTCCGAGCTTCGGAAAGTTATTCACCACAACATAAGGCAGTTTTGTCGTAATCTTATCCCGGCCTGTGCGTTCCGAGAATGCCTGTTCAACTTTACTTAACCTTCCAGTATTCATTTCCATCAGTTTTTGAATTCATTATCTCTTTCCTTAAGTGCGTCATACATTACCTCCACCGGATGTAATGCCTTTCTCCCGGTGCCGTCAAAAATATGGTGGCGGCATGAAGTGCCGGGTGCGACGATGACTGTTTCCTCTGCAGCGCCGCGTACAGCAGGGAACAGCACCATCTCTCCTATCTTCATGCTAAGGTCATAATGCTCTTTCTCATAGCCGAATGCCCCGGCCATCCCGCAGCAACCGTCATTTATCTCATTCACCCTGTAGTTGGAGGGAAGTGACAGCATATGTATTGTCGGAACCGTTGATGCAATGGCTTTCTGCTGGCAGTGGCCATGCAGAAGTATCTGCAGCGGCCTGTCGGTGAACTGGTCAGCCGTTATGTTACCCCTGTCGATCTCCCTGGAGATGAACTCCTCAAAAAGGAATGCATTGCGGGCAAGCGCCCTGGCGTCTTCTGCAAGTGCTTTCCCTGCGATCTCAGGGTATTCGTCGCGGAAGGCAAGCAGCGCCGAAGGCTCAATACCTACCAGAGGGCTCTCATCTGATACCACATCCCTGAGCATGATGACATTTTTGATAGCTATTTTCCGTGCCGATCGTATCAGTCCTTTCGAGAGGAATGTACGCCCGCTCTCCCTGTGTCGTGGTATTAAAACCTTATATCCCAGCTGCTCAAGCAATATTACAGCTTTTATTCCTATGTCACTCTCGTTGTAATTAGTGAACTCATCGGCAAAAATACAAACAGTGCCTTTAACGCCTTTACCCGGCCATGATTTCTTTTCATAACGCCTCTCCCATGCCCGCAAAGTTACGGGAGACAATGGCGGCACGGGCCTTTTTACCGAGAAGCCTATCAACCTCCTGAACAGTGTTGTCGACGTGATGTAATTGGTAAGAGGCCTGACAATCATCCCCGGCTTGTATAATCTTGGCAGCCAGGCGATAAGCCAGGCACGGAATGGCACATGGTGAATGTCATAATAGTGCTGGAGGAACTCTGCCTTGAATTTGGCAACGTCAACGTTTGAGGGGCATTCTGACTTGCAGGCCTTGCAGGACAGGCAGAGATCCATGACCTGGTATATCTCCTTATGGTCAAAGCGGCTGCGTTTTTCTGACCGTGTCAGGAACTCCCGGAGGATATTTGCCCTTGCGCGCGTTGATTTGTCTTCATCGCCGGTGGCCATGAAAGTGGGACACATGGTTCCTCCTATCATAGAACTCTTGCGACAGTCAGCCGAACCGCTGCACTTCTCAGTAGCATAAAGCAGTCCTTCTTCCTCCGGGAAATCAAAGACTATCCCCGGAAATCTTGTTCTGACTCCGGCGGGATACCTCAGGTTTTCCGTTATAGGCGGAGTGTCAGTTATCTTGCCCGGATTAAATACGGACGTGGGGTCCCATGTTTTCTTCAGTTCCTTGAGAAGCTGGTAGTTATGTGGGCCAAGCATCAGCGGTATAAACTCACCTCGCAGCCTTCCGTCGCCATGCTCGCCGCTGAGTGACCCGCGGTATTTCTTAACGAGTGCAGCAACATCCCTGGCCAGGTTATGAAATGTCTGAATGTCATCAGGGTCCTTGAGATCGAGAAGAGGACTGAGGTGAAGCTCTCCTGTTGCGATGTGGGCATAATAGGCACAGCTCAGTCCATACCTGTCGAGCACGCTGACAATATCCCCGAGGTAGCCGGGGAAGAGTTCGGGCAACACGGCAGTGTCTTCTATCACCTGAACACTTTTTTTCCGGCCCGGTATGTTCAGCAATACTCCCAGTCCGGCCTTACGAAGGTCCCATACCCTTGCCATCTCATCCGTACCGGTATACAGGGGAAAATGGTAACCGTAACCGGCTCCGAGCATATCCTGTTCCATTGCTGAGGCAGCGCTTTTAATATCCTCAACGGTCGGTCTGATTATCTCGATAAGCAGAATTGCTTTCGGATCACCCTTAATGAAGAAACGGTTTTTATTCTGCTCGATATTATCACGGGTACAGTTAACGATATAATCGTCAATGAGTTCCACGGCTGCCGGACCGTGTTGCAATGCTATAATGTTGGCCCTCACAGCGTCCTGCATGCTGCTGAAGTGAGCACACAGCAACCCCGTCTTCTGCTCTGTGACAGGCACAAGGTTCAGCTTCATTGCCGTGGTAAATGCAAGGGTACCCTCGGAACCCGCAAGAAGCTTGCAGACGTTCAGTTTCTCACCGTTTCCTGTGAACGGGTCAGTCAACAGCAGTGCGTCAAGGGCATAGCCGTTGTTGCGGCGGCGCAGCTGCGGGTGTGGAAACTCTTTCCTTATCTCCTCTGCATTACGCTTATCTGAAAGGATTTCGCGAAGGTTCCGGTAGATCCGCGTCTCAAGCAGTCCGGGATCTCCTTCGCACTTCGCAGTAAACTCTTCATTTGTCAGAGGCCTGAAAAGTACTTCGGAGCCGTCAGACAGTATGGCTTCGACCTCAATGATGTGATCTCTGACGCTGCCATGAATGATTGAATGAGCCCCGCACGAGTTATTACCAAGCATGCCTCCCATACAGCAACGGTCAGCTGTGGAAGTCTCTGGTCCGAACTGGAGCCTGTGTTTTGCGAGGTACCGGTTCAGCTCCGCCAGGATTACGCCGGGCTCAACCCTTACCCACCGCTCTTCAGCATTGAACTCAAGAATATGATTCAAATATTTGGATATGTCAATTACAATACCCGGTCCTACTACCTGGCCTGCAAGCGATGTCCCTGCCCCTCGGGGTATGACTGAAGCGCCCTCCCTGCATGCGAAGGCAATGATCTTCTTGATATCATCCTTGCCTGCCGGCCTGGTGACCGCAAGGGGCAACTCCCTGTAAGCCGAAGCATCAGTGGCATACAGGATGCGCTGTGTGATATCAGTGTAGAGATCACCTTCCAGTTCTTCCCCGAGACTGTCAAATGTTCTATCCTGCTTCATGGACCGTGATTATTTTTAATTCTATTTCGTGCTCTTTTTCCCGAATTCAGGATCTACCTTAAGCAACGCCACTGCAATAAGCGGTACAACACTGCAAATCATTACCCACAGGAAGAAGTGGTTGTAACCGAGTTGTTCCTGAAGCCAGCCCGCAAACATCCCCGGCAGCATCATTCCGAGAGCCATGAATCCTGTACATATTGCATAATGGGCGGTCTTGTATTTCCCGTCCGAGAAATAGATAAGGTAAAGCATATATGCTGTAAACCCGAAACCGTAGCCGAACTGTTCGATAAATACGCAAATATTTACTATCAGCATATTATCGGTCTGTGAGAAACTAAGATACAAAAACGTTGCGGCCGTCAGCAACATGCTGAGCGTCATCGGCCACAGCCATTTCTTCAGTCCGCCCCATGCTGCCGCAAGGCCTCCTATGATACCTCCCAGGGTCAGGCCGATAATACCGACAGTACCATAGACAAATCCGACCTCCCCGGTGGTAAGCCCAAGGCCTCCCTTATCAATCGGATCAAGCAGGAATGGATTGATGAGTTTCAGCAACTGTGCCTCCGCAAAACGGAAGGTCAGCATGAAAAACAGGGCAATTCCCACCTGTGGCTTTTTGAAGAAAGAAGCAAAAGTCTCACCGAATTCCCTGAGGACAACTGAGGGTTTTATATCATCATGCGGTTTGTCGGAGTCAGGCCTGGGCAATATTATTCTGTGATAGAAGCTCAGAACGAGGAATAATCCTGCCAGGACAAAGAAGGTAACTGACCAGGCCATTGGAATGTTA
>Ga0316578_10001085_pt1 | contig 10559 bp, 10 predicted proteins | sample J0NA_2_FD_203076 | JGI IMG/M metagenome (GOLD analysis project Ga0316578, IMG submission 203076) | Rhizosphere microbial communities from salt marsh grasses in Alabama, United States - J0-2_160517rDrC | ecosystem: Host-associated > Plants > Roots > Rhizosphere | place: USA: Alabama | collected...
CATCCATCACCTTGAATACTTCATGCGTACTCAATTCACCGGGGAAATCCTTGTCGGCGGAGATGGAATAACAGTGCTTGCAGGTCAGGTTGCAACGGCGTATCAGGTTCCAGATCACCACCGGGCCGAGCGGATTGCGCTTTACCCCGAGCGGTTGCGGGTGCTTCAATTCCTGCATGTACTGGCTAATCCGAAACATGGCAAACTCCTCAATACGTTAGACGCAGCCCGGTCTTTTTCAGAATGCGGGTGCTGAACAATACATCGTGGCCCTGATCCGCCTCGCCCAGCAGATCAGCGATTTTTGTCACCAGTTGCATGGCCTGCTCCCGATCCAGGGCATGCACCATGGCAAACAGGTTATAGGGCCAGTCGGGCAGGTGGCGCGGACGCCGGTAACAGTGGCTGACGAAGTCCAGTGCACCAACCTGTTCGCCAATCTCATCCACCCGCTCGTCGGGCACGTCCCATACAGTCATGCCGTTGCCACGGTATCCCAGTGCGTAGTGGTTGGGCACCGCGCCGATGCGACGAATAATCCCTTCTGACTGCATCGCGGTCATACGCCGCATAACTTCTTCGGCGCTGGTCCCCACCTGTTCGGCAATCACCGAGAAGGGCCGCGGATCCAGCGGCAAACCCTGTTGGGTGGCGAGAATAATCTGCCGATCGAGATCATCGATTACCGTGTCATCGTCTACACATACCTGACCTTGCGAATTCAGCATCGTACTTTATCTATGTGTCGATATTTATAGTGACTGTTCATAGAGACGCATCCAGTTGCAAGTTCAGATAGTACTCTTGCAACTTGGGCATATTACGCACGGCCAGGCCGGTACGTTGTTCAATGTCGCGGTTTACTGCATCGATTTGCTGTGGCGTTTCGGTTGCCAGCACAAACCACATATTGAAAGCATGATCCCGCTGATAATTGTGGGCGACTTCCGGATAACTGTTGACGATCTCGGCGACTTCATCGAATACCCCGGCAGGTACCTGCATCGCCACCAGACTGAAAGCACCACCCAGCTTTGCCGCATCGTACAGCGGACCAAATCGGGTCAGGGTCTTGTCCTTTAGCAGACGATCCAGCCTTTGCAGCAACGCTGATTCATCAATACCAAGCTCGGTGGCCACTTCGGCGTAAGGCCGCTCACTGATGGGCAGGCCGGCTTGCAAGCGATTGATGATGTCCCGATCGAGCTGATCCATCGGTTCAATCCTGCCTGGCATCAGCAGCGTGGTAGATGGCGCCACGTTGCTTGAAGCGCCGCTGACTGAACAGTACTTCGCGTTCGATCGATCCAAGACCACACTCGTGAACGAGGTGATCAATGTTGGCTAATACTTCATCCCTGTCACGGCCGTGAATCATGGTAAACAGATTATAGGGCCAGTCCGGCAGGCGGCGCGGCCGACGGTAACAGAGTGTGACAAATTCAAAGTGGCCGATACAGCGACCGACTTCACTCACCTGTTCGTCGGGAATGTTCCATACCGTCATGGCATTGGCGCGATAGCCCAGTTCATGGTGACGCACTACTACACCCAGGCGCTTTATCACACCGTTCTCCAACAACCGCTGCAAACGTGCTATCACGTCCGCCTCAGTCATACCCAACGACTGTCCGATGGCCGCATAGGGCCGCGCTGTCAACGGTAGTCCGGTCTGGATGGCTGTAATCAGGGATTCATCATCGCCGTCCAGCTGAGCCGGGACAGTCCAGCTGGCTGCCTTACCGGTTACCTTCATGTCCATTGCAGTTCAAATCCCAGGTCAATGTGATAATCCTCCAGCATCGGCAAATACAGCACCGGATAACCACTGCGCTGCTCGATGTCCTGCAATGCTTTGCGCAAGTCCGTCTCTGTTGCCGCGGTTGCCACAAACCACAGATTGAAATGATGTTCCCGCTGATAGTTGTGATTCACTTCAGTATAGCTGTTCACAAGTTGCGCCACGCTCTCAAGCTCCGCCGCCGGTACCGCCATTGCCGCCAGGGTACTGGCGCCGATGGTATTGGCCCTGAACACCGCCCCGACCCGACTGATGTAACCTTGCCGCTGTAATTCTGCCAGGGTATCGATGACCGCCTGTTCGGTACTGCCCAGCTTTTCCGCCAGAGCCTGAAACGGCCGGGGCACCAGCGGCAGGTCATGCTGGTAGTCATTGAGCAGATGTTGTTCCAGCCAGCCCAGCTCGGTGGCCTGTGCGTCGGTTGAAGTGTTCCTTTGTCGATGCATGGTGTCTCTGCCTGTTACAGTCCGGTTTTGTGGGCGCGGTCAGTGAAAAAAATGCCGCTTGGCTTGTCCATCGGCAAGGTCGCGATTACCTCGAAGGTCCGGGTGTCATACACCGTGACCTGGTTTGAATCGCGGGCCGAGATCCAGACCTGTTCACCGCGCGGCGTGAATTCCATGTGCAGCACGGCCTTGCCGGGTTTCAGGGTCTTGATGATCTTCAGACTTTCAGTATCAATCACCTGCACAGTGTCATTACGGGGATGGGCAAAGTTGACCCAGATCTGATGACCATCCGGCCGGGCCATGACGAATACCGGCTGGCCATGCACCGGGATGGCGGCTTTCTGCTGCCAGTTGTTCCGCTTGACCACCAGCACTTCATAGTGTCCCACCGATGGCAGGAAGGCATACTCTTCGGTCATGGCCCAGCCTTCCAGATGCGGCATCTTGTACACCGGCAACTTGCGCTGGCCACGGCCATAATGGTTCAGGATACGTTTAACGCCCTGCTGCGGGTGCCACAGGTCCAGCAGGGCCATTCCGTCTTCGCCGAACAAGCCGGCGATGTAATAGCGGCCATCCGGGCTGATCAGGCCGTCGTAAGGCTGCTTGCCGATGTTTTTGAAACGCGTGATTGCTGGCGTGGCGCCCTGGCTGAAATCAGCGATCCAGATCTCGCCAGCGTCATACAATGAAAACACGAAACGCTGATCCGGCGCATCCACCAGTCCCACCACTTTGGACCGCTTGCCGTCCGTGCCGTAAACGGCCGGGATATCTGCGACCGGTTGCAGGGTATCGGCATTGAAAACACGCACCCCACCCGGCGTGTAATTGGACACCGCTACCAGCTTGCCGTCCTGGGAAATGGCGCCGCCGATGCTGTTGCCGGACTGGATAATGCGCTTGGCGATGGTCTCCGTCAGGATATCAACCTTGGTCAGGCCGCCATCGCGACCAAATATATAGGCATAGCGTCCATCGCGTGAGTACACCACCGAGGCATGCGACAAATCACCCAGTCCCGTGACGCTGCCCAGCCGGCTGTCGTGGGTAGTTTCGACGATGGCAAGGCTACCACTGGCACGCTCAATCACCACGCCCATGTCGCCGGTACCGCGTGGCGTGGTGCAGGCCGCCAGCAACACCAGCAGGCCCGGCACGACAAGGCGAAGCAGGGCGTTCATGGTGTTACCCCCTGGTACAGGCTATCGACCAGCCACTCCACATCGGCCCGGCTCAGCATCCCCTGCCACGGCGGCATGGGTGTGCCGGGCCGGCCTTGCAAAATGGTGACCACCAGCATTTCCCGGTCCTTGCCCTGCAGCGCCTGGGGCGTCAGGGCCGGGCCCAGGCCACCTTTCATGGTCATGCCATGACAGGAGCCGCAATCCTGCAACAGCAGGTTACGCAATTCATCGCGGCGTGGCGCCGATACTTCATCCGCGCTGACCGAGAGGGCGACAAACAGCAAACCGGTAACGACCAGCCCCCTAGCCATGCTGCCCCCGATTCTGAACGGGCAACAGGTTGGGTGTAGAAATTTCACCTGGCCTGAACCAGTCCAGCACCCCTGCCAAACGCACCACCCGGCCGATAACGAACAAGACCGGGGCCGTCAAACCCTGCTCGCAGGTATCCCGGGGCAGCCGCGCCAGGGTGGAGATGATGCGGCGTTGTTCACGCGTGGTTCCGTTCTGGATAGCTGCCGCCGGCGTCTCTTCCGCCAGTCCGGCCTGCATCAGGCGATCGCAGATCAGCGCAATATTGGCCAGCCCCATATAAACTACAATGGTTTTGGACGGATCGGCCAGCGAACGCCAGTCCAGATCCAGTGGCAAATCAGCACGACAATGTCCGGTAATGATCTGGACGCCCTGCGCCAGACCACGATGGGTAAGGGGGATGCCGGCGTAGGTGGTACAGGCCGAGGCGGACGTGATACCGGGAATGACCTCGAACGGCACCTGATGCCGTGCGAGGTATTCGGCCTCTTCACTGCCACGACCAAATACAAAGGGATCACCGCCTTTGAGGCGAACTATGGTTCGTTTTGAAGCGGCGAGCTTGACCAGCAGTGCGTTGATCTCCTGCTGGGGTAAGGTGTGTTTGCCGGTTCTTTTGCCCACATAGATACGGCTGGCACCAGGTGGGATCTGTTCCAGAATTTCGTCTGAGACCAGACGGTCATATACGACCACATCGGAATTCTGCAACAGACGCAGCGCCTTGACGGTTAGCAAATCAGGATCGCCAGGGCCGGTTCCGACCAGATAGACACGGGCTTTTGACATTGTACTGGCTCCTCGTCGCGCTAGAAAAAAAGGCGGGGTGAGGAACCCCGCCCAATCAGAGTTTACAACTTTACTTTAGTAAACATCATGCATGGTGTTGTTCACATTGAACTTGCCAGTCGGGGTAACCAGACGCTTGTCCTTGATCACTTTCTTCAGTTTCAGCGTCTTGTCATCCACGATCACCAGGGCCGACTCCTGGCTCTTGCCATTCCAGACAGAGAACCAGACTTCATCGCCTTTCAGGTTATATTCCGGCTGCACCACACGCTTGGGACCCTCGCCCAGTTTGGCCCATTCAGCAATCGGCAACACCTGGTAAGGTTTGTCCAGATTCTTCAGGTCAAACACGGCAACCGTCTGGCTGATCTTGGTATCCGGGTTCAGTGGCGTATCCACGTACAGGTGATGTGACTTGGGATGGGTCTTGATGAACAGCGACCCCCCGCCCTGACCTTTCAATGTCCGCACCACTTTCCAGGCGTTCTTCTTGTGCTTCTTGGGATCGGTACCAATTAGAACGATAGTGTCATCGCCCAGATGGCTGGTCGACCAGACCGGACCGTACTTGGGATCCTTGAAGTTGGCACCACGTCCCGGATGCGGGATCTTGCCGACCTCAACCAGTTTCACCAGCTTGTCCGTCTTCGAATCAACAACCGCAATCTTGTTGGACTTGTTGGCCGCCGTCATGAAGTAACGGTGGGTCGAGTCCCAGCCACCATCGTGCAGATAACGGGCCGCATCGATAGAGGTAATTTCAAGGTTGTCCAGATCAGAATAGTTGACCATCAGCACCTTGCCGGTTTCCTTGACGTTGACGATGAACTCCGGATGCTCATGTGATGCCACGATGGCAGCGACACGCGGTTCCGGATGATATTCCTGGGTATCCACGGTCATGCCACGGGTGGACACGATCTTCAGTGGTTCCAGGGTATTGCCATTCATAATCACAAACTGCGGCGGCCAGTAACTGCCTGCAATGGCGTACTTGTCCTCGAAACCCTTGTACTTGGAAGTTTCCACCGAACGTGCTTCCATACCGACCTTGATTTCAGCCACGTTGCCCGGTTGTTTCATCCACAGGTCGATAAGATTGACCCTGGCGTCACGGCCAATCACGAACAGGTAGCGACCCGATGTGGACAGCCGTGAAATATGTACGGCGTAACCGGTATCGATGACATTGATGATTTCCTTCTTATCACCATCCACCAGCGCGATCTGTCCGGCGTCACGCAGGGTGACCGAGAACACGTTCTTCAGGTTGTAGTTGTTCATCTTTTTCTTGGGCCGCTTTTCAGGCGGTACAATCACCTTCCAGCTCGCCTTCATTTCCTTCATGCCCCATTCCGGCGGGACCGGTGGTTCTTGTTGCAGGTAGCGGGCCATGATATCGACCTGCTCTTCGGTCATTTCACCGGAGGTTCCCCAGTTCGGCATGCCGGCTGGTGAGCCGTAGGTAATGAAGGCTTTCAGATACTCGGTTCCCTTGGGCAGGGTAATGTCCGGAGTGAGTGGCTTGCCGGTCGCACCCTTGCGCAGCACCCCATGACAGCCCGCACAACGTTCAAAGAAAATTTTCTTGGCGACGGCGAATTCCTGTGGCGTCAACGGTGGCGCCTTGGGTGACAAGGTTTCCTTGGCACTTTCCGGGCTAATCGGCACCGGCGCGCCCTTGTAGCGCATTTCCTCTTCAGGTGTACCGGGATGCTCGCCACTCGCTGCCAGTACCGGGCCAGCAGTCAATGACAGGGCCAGAACAGCCCCCATCACATGGGCCAGATTCGATTGATTCATGTTCTTCCCCTCCAGTATGAGAATGTTTGTAGACTGATACTCACCCCGGCGGCGCTAAATCGCCTTGATATAAATCAAATCACACCGGTGATTTTCGGATTTCCGGGAACAACCTGCCGCCCTTTGGCAGCATGATTTACTTAGTGAATTCCTCAGGTACTTGAAGGCGCTGACGGTTTGTCGGATGTTGCGATGGTTTTACTGGCCAGTCGGCTATGGCGTTCCCGCTTCCTGCGTTTCTCAGCCAGCGGTGGGCATTTTTGATCATTCCAGTAAGTTACCTGGCAGTCCAAACAGTAATGGCATTCATTGGCATTGATTTCGCCAGTGGATCGAATCGCCCGCACTTCGCATTCCTGCCGACAGATCTGGCAGGGCCGGCCACATTCCTTGCGCCGTCGCAACCATTCAAAAATGCGGAACTTGGATGGAAAAGTCAACGCTGCCCCAAGTGGGCATAGATAGCGGCAATAGAACTTTCGGTTGAACGCCGCCAACAGCAGCAGTCCGCCAGCATAGAATACATAACTCCATTCGCGCTGGAAGCGCATGGTCACTGCTGTCTTGAACGGTTCGACCTCGGCATATCGTTCAGCCAGTGATAATGACTGCATGGACAGGGCAAACAGACCCAACAAAATAATATATTTGATTGCCCATAGCCGTTCGTGCACCACTTCCGGGAACTCAAAAGTTGGCAGTCTGAGTCGTTCACCAATCCGGAAAATCAGTTCCTGCATAGCGCCGAACGGACACAACCAGCCACAGTACACGCCCCTTCCCCATAACAGAATGGTGACTGCCACAAAGCCCCACAGCAGGAACATGGTCGGCTCGATAAGGAAATTTTCCCAGCTAAATCCCCTCACAAATGAATGGATAAATGTGAATACATTGACGATCGATAACTGCGCCAGGGCATACCAGCCAATAAAAACAGCGGTATAAACCAGAAATCCGTTCCGTAACCAGGTCAGTAGAGTCGGATGGCGGGTCAGCCAGTCCTGTAAAACCAGAATCAGCGTCAGTACGAACAGGCCCATGCACAATATAGCAATCTGCCATTTACGGCCCTTCCAGACATAGATCCAAATAGGTTCATCCAGACTTTTTGTTTCGGCACTGGTTGGCTTATTTTGCCCTTTTATCAGCCCACGCGCTGCCGCCACTTTATTCATGCTACGGTTAATGGTGGCATTAAGCACCATTACTGTTATGGTGGCACCACTAATCGTATCAATCGCCTTGTAACCATTCCGATCTTTGCCGCCGATCTTTATTTTGTCACTGACATATTTACCAACATACTGATCAATAAAGACTTGCAAATCTGCATCGGAGACGCCTACCAGCAGGATAGGCTCTTCGTGATGCACGATTTTCACACCGACAATCCTGCCGCTCATATCGAACCCCACCAGGGTCCGGATAGGCTTGCCCGAATAAGCCGGAATCTTGATTACATCATCGGTGTAATAAACATATCCCAGAAGCCGGTTCCCGTTGTAAACGGGCGCCGCCGGTGGATCGCCTTCCAGTTTTCCAACATTGTCTGCGTCGGGAAAAAATTTCTGGATAATCGAAAAATGATCTTGCACCGTGGTACTGGCCGGAGCTACAACCGGTAACAACAAGGCACATAACAAGAGAATAAATTTCACAGGCATTTAGTCAGTCTAGCGTCCCATCTCTATGGTTAGCATTGACCGAGGTCAATCAGGTTCATTGGGTCAGACGGGCGTATAGTAAGGGTAGTTCACGCGGCAGATCAGAGGGTTTGCGAATAACAACATAGGCACCACTGCCAAACAGATGGGGCAGATAATCACCGGCCTTCTGGTCAATGGTCACACAGAAGGGTTGCAATCCCTGGCGCCGCGCTTCAATCAACGCCATGCGTGTATCCTCGATGCCATAACGTCCCTCGTACAGATCCAGGTCGTTGGGTTTACCGTCGGTCAATAGCAGCAATAATCGCTGACTGGTCGGCTGACTGGCCAGCAAGGTACTGGCATGCCGGATGGCGGCACCCATGCGAGTATAGAAACCAGGCTTGATCTGCTGTATACGACCACGGCTGCGTGCGGTGTGCGTCTCGCTGAATGATTTCAGAGTATGAAAGCGCACATGCTCACGTCGCCGCGAAGAAAAACCATACATGGCAAACTGATCACCAGTGGCGGACATCGCCTCGGCGAACAACATCAGACTGTCACGAATCACGTCGATGATGCGGGCATGATTATTGACCCAGGCGTCTGTCGAAAGGGAAAGATCTGCCAGCAGCAGGCAGGCCAGGTCCCGTTGCCCGCCCCGAAAATCCCGGTACAACCCCTGCTCTGCCACGGCATGCCCGATCCGGCGCTCAGTGGTGTGGATCAGCAAGGCCTCCAGATCAATTTCGCTGCCCTCCTGCTGGGCGCGATACCAGACCCGTTGAGGTACCAGTGCCTCGAACTGGCCACGCAGATGCCGCGCCGTTGCACGCAAGCTGACAGGCAGTTCAACGGGTTCGGCGTCCAGCGCTACCATCGGTTGAATGCGGCAATAATCAGTAACCAGCCTTGACTTGCGGTAGTCCCATTCTGGGTAAAGGATACCGTCTCCCAGCGGCGTGTCATCATTGCCTGCCGCTGGCAGATCCAGATCAAAGCGGATTCGCTTGGCGGTAGTACGGCTATCACGCGCCACGCTCAGCTTGTCGAGATCACGGGCCGTGTCCTCGGCAGTCGCCAGGTCCTCATCCTCGTCAGTGGTGCGATCCACCTTGACGTACTCCGCCCAGCTGAAGATGTTCTCAAACCGATCCAGCACCAGACCCTTCTGGCCATCCGGCATCTCAACCTGCTCGGCCCGGTAACGACGTACTTCTTCCGGCTGCACCACCTCGCCGCCTGCTTCGGGTGTAGCATCTTCATCGGTAATCGGTGCCGCCTGTCCCGAGGCGGGTGGCGCCGGATGCAACCAGAGATATACCGGCTGCAGCGGCGAACGGACGGATGGCAACTCACTGACTGAACCGGGCTTCAACAAAGCGGCCTGGATTGCCCGTTCCTGCTCTGCCTCGTCATCCGGCAGGGCATCGGGATCAGGGCGCAGAGCCAGCTGGGCCTTGACCAGTCGCATATAGCGGTCTGCCAGTCCCGGAAAGCGCTTGAGTACACGACAACTCAACCACTGGTTGTACACGAACCAGTCCTTTGGAATACGGGTGTCACCTGATGCCAGCGCCGCCAGCCACAGATACAGATCGCGGTTCAGCGCTATGTCGGGAAACACATCTATCACTGCAGGCAGATGCAGTGCTTCATCATTGCGCCAGCCAAGTTCCACTTGCCGATGACTGCCCGCTACGCGTTGCAACCAGGATCGTCGTGCGCCGTGTTCGGTTGCCATCGCCGTCTCTATTTTCAGCCCCCCGTCTCCGCCCAGTGCCCGGAACAAAATTCCGACCGTAAACCGCACTTCTTCAAGTCGCACCGCTGCCTTGGGAAAACACTGACAGGCCGAACGGGTAATCAGACGATGCCAGAGCAGACCAACATGCTCCTCGAACTCGACCATGCGATGAATGGTGTGAAATGGGTTACGCATATCGCTATATTCTCTTCGCCAAATTTTAAACTGTCAGAAGAGAGTTCTTTTCAACCAACAGGCGTTCTGTTTATCAAGATCATGCTTTTTCTGCAGCCTTGATAATGGTCATCAATGTGTTTAGCGATTGCTCTCCTGCAAGGCCGATTGACCGCGCCGCCAGCTAAGCAATGAGGGCTGGCCCCGTTGTTGTTGTACCTGTTCGCAGGCGCTCAGGCATTGGCCACATTCCGTACAGGTAAACATGCGTCGTTTGATTGAACGGGGCTTGAGGCGCATGGGACATTCATCCTCGCAACTGTTATTACAGCCCTTGCAACGCGCAGCATAAGCTCGATCAAAACTTACAACCTGGGCATGGCGGTTGGCCATCCAGACATAACTCTGGAACACTCCGACCGCGCAGGCAAAACGACAAAACAGGTGCCGGGCAAACATGAATTCAATCGATAACAGAACCGTACCGGCAACAATAAACAGCAACTGGTTACGGGTCAGGCTGAGGTGCCACAGGTTGCTATAGATTTCCGCCGGCGGCAGCAGGTAGGTCAGCAACACCACTGCCCACAAAAACGCAAAGCCCAGCACTGCCGGCACCAGCAGTAGCCAGTAACCACGACT
>Ga0316578_10001086_pt1 | contig 10558 bp, 5 predicted proteins | sample J0NA_2_FD_203076 | JGI IMG/M metagenome (GOLD analysis project Ga0316578, IMG submission 203076) | Rhizosphere microbial communities from salt marsh grasses in Alabama, United States - J0-2_160517rDrC | ecosystem: Host-associated > Plants > Roots > Rhizosphere | place: USA: Alabama | collected...
ACTTGAAAGCTCCACGACAGATCTTCTCTGCTGCCTCCAGAACTTCCTGCGGTAATTCTGATGCAAGTATGATGGCGGTATCAATGCGTAGCTGCTTGGATAACATTCTGATCTCTGCAGGATCGTCAATATGAATGATTGGCACCCCACCAATCAATCTGCCCTCGGTATGATCAATGCTGTCAACAACCATGACCGGGCGCAACCCCATGGCTCGATTCTCTAGTAGATAGGTAACCGTTTCTTTTCCACGCTCTCCATATCCGATAACTACGATAGGTTCACCAAAAAATTCGAACCTCCCAGATAATTCCCGCATCAATGCTCGACCCAGAGGTACCATCGGCAGTGCAAACACCCATGTCAGGGCAAGGTTAATCCTGGAGTAATCCTCCGCATTCCGAAACCAAAAGGTCATCGCTGCAAGTAGAAGGAAAATTGCTGTTGTCGAACCCGTCAATCTTCTCAGTTCATTAACAGGACTGATCCCGATTGCTGGGTAGAGACCGCGTAATGCGAATACACCTTGCGACAGCAAGATAAAGGGCAGGATCTCAACAAAGAGTCGTTGGCTGATTTGGTAATTAAACATTAAGAGAATCCCACCTACCACAAGCCAGGCCAGAAATAAACTTAGAAAATCAGTGAAAATAAGCATCAGGCTCATTAATATTCGTGGTGAACGCAGGATGATAGGAACCTGTAACTGGATACTTTCATAATCAGGTCTTTGATTGGCAGTTAAAAATTGTTCAACATTGGTAGTCATTAAAACCCTCCTGCAAATTTATCTCATTTTTTCGGTGGAGATTGTTATCAATTTTCCCCCAGATCGTTTTCGTGGTTGCGATTTAGTTCAAATTATCGCAATAAAATGTTCTTGGAATCTGAGAGCATTAATCACTAAAGGATTAGATGTATCTCAATTCCCAAGCTGGCACTCTAATAATTTTAGATTGATGGAGCCACAGCGACTTGATTTTTGTGCGCCAAGTGGTGCATATAAATATCGCAGATTTGTTCTGCAATAATGGATAGGTCAAAACGTTCTACTGCACATTGTCGAGAAGCTTTAGCAAATTGATTTCTCAATTCAGGCTGAGCGATCAGTTTGGCGATCAAATCACTCAGCATTTCTGGCTCCTCTGCAGGAACAAAAAATCCGTTCACACCAGGTTGCACGACATCGTTACACCCAGGTGAATCTGTCGTGATAATCGGTAGACCCATAGAAGCAGCTTCGAGCAGTACTCTGGGAATACCTTCCATATGTGTTGAGGGGTAGGCAAAAAGGTCTGAAATTGCGAGCACCATGGGAATATCACGCCTGGGACCAGGCCAAATTACACTTCGTTCCAATTCGGAAATTTCATCTGGATTCAAACTGTTCATTGTATCAGTATCGTTCGGGCCAACTAAAAGGAACCTGACTTTAGGAAAATGCTCCTTCATTATTTTCGCTGCTTCCATGAATTCAATTACACCCTTGGTTCGAATTACACGTGTAACCAGAGTCACAACGAATTCATCAGGTTTGATGCCCAGTTCAGATCTCAAATTCTGTTTATCTTTCGGGGAGATTGCGGCCGGATTAAACTTATCGACCGGTACACCAGAACCCGGAATCACTACTGATTTTTCTTTGGATACGATCCCGATCCCGGTGTAATGATTCCAATCATCATGATTTTGAAAGATTGTCAATTCAGATAAATAACAGGCCACTTTTTGGAGCGGCTCATAAATACTACGCACCAATCGCACCGAAAATGTTTCACTCGCATATAAAGAACTTAATCCAGTCAGAGTCCCGATCACCACTGGCACCCTCGCAAGTCGAGCAGCCTGGCGTGCTAATGCACATGGTTTTGCACTGAAGGTATGCACAATATCGGGTTTCTCCTTGCGAAATAAAGACACCAGCTGGCTCATAGAATATAGATCCATCGCCGGGTTCACCCTGCGGTTGAGACTGTAGATGTGGTATTTAAAACCAGCAGCACGAAATCTATCCGCTAAGTCGGGATTAGAGCCAGCTGCGGAAATATCGAAATCACACTCCAGCCTTTTCATTAAATCCAAGCGCAGGTCAACATCTACTGTACCAACGAATAAGACCTTTGGCTTTGATCGGGATGCCATCCCAGCGAGCGGAGTCTTTTCCCAGGCAACATTATCTACATTCTTATAAGTTTGCGTAACCACATAACACCTCAATTCGGGTCAATCTGGATCGGGTTTTCATCCACGAAGTTGTGATGAAAGCCTATCCACGAGACTGACCCTTTCCACCTCAACCGATTCAACGAAAATATTTACCGAAAACCTATTCTTCCCCCGGGCGAACTAACTCATTCTACTTATTGTCTGCCTGAAATGGGGTGAAACAGCTTGGGATTGATTACAAAGAAGACCAAATCACTTGCTTGACCTCTGCTGTTGTTTCTTCCAGAGTATGGTCCGTGTCGATATCAACAATCCTGCGCGTGCCCGGGATATACCAGGCAGCTGCCTGTTGGTGGCGATTTTGCAGGTAAATCTCATCATCAACAATTTCGCGGGCTGCATTTCTCTTGAGTGCTGTTTCGAGGGATACTTTTAGCTGGAGAACAATATCTGGAGGGGTTATTTGACGGTAGATTTTTGCTTCCAGCTTCGCCAGCTTGTTGTAGATGAATTTAGCAAAGTTCTTTTGCATGGTGTCATCGATCAATCGAGGGCTATCCATCATGCCAGGAGTAAACGATGGATAGCGATCACAGACAATAATCTCTCCGTTTACAGCAGCCCGTCTAGCTTTTAATAACAATGTTCGCCGGTCCCAGGCGAGGCAAACCGCCCTGATCGCGTAGATCAAGGATTCCCTATTTTTTTCTTCTTCATGACTGGGCATTAATTTTCTTGATCGCCTTTTTCCCCATTTTTGGACAATTCTCAGATTATTTTTGATCCCTCGATTCACTTTTAGCAGAAGATTAATGGGAAAAGTGATCCAAGTTGAAGGAGGTTTTCCGGTGTGTATCGTATTGACAATGAAATTCTCGCGCAGCCATAAGCTGGTCGCTTTAATCAGGGTCGATTTCCCGGTAGCATCAGCACCGACAATGGCAATTACTGATCCACCATTCAATAATATCTTGCTGCCTTTTTGATTTTTGGACTTTTTAAGGAAGGCAGCTCCGAGGAATCCTGCATAGCCAAACCACCTGCCAAAATCCCGGTGGATTCGATATCCACGCAGCCGCCATCTAATTTTCTGGGCTAAGAGCCATTTGCGAGGATACCAATCACCATTTGCGATCGCATTTGCACATTCCAGGAATAATTTGCCATCCAACACGGGGCAATAATTTGACAAATAATCCAAAACTTTATGGTAGTCGCTGTTGGCTATTAGATTACGCAGTTCTTGCTTGTTTTTTTCATCATTCCGGATCTCCCGCATAAAGTCCAGCAATGAACCATATCGTATGAATGTTTTAAGAATAAACAATACATACTCAGCTTCTTTCGAAGTGACCACCAATCTTCCTATTGAGCGGGTATCTTTAAGCATCATTTCTTCAAACGGAAAAAGATGGCTCTTCACCAGACTCTCCCCTGAAATCACCCTGGTGAACATGTGCAAATGAACATATTTGCCCTGGTTCACATCATATCCGTAATAATGATACACACCTGGATAATTTTTACCCCACCTTGGCGCAGCTGCCTTGAACTCGAGCTGCATTAACACAACCGCGGCTCGATTCAGAGAATCATTCGAAACAAGGAAATCCACATCCAGCTCGCCTTCCAGCGGCTTACTTTTCCAATGACAATAAGCCACTCCTTGTTGTTCGAATCCGGTAAGCAAGCGATCTAATAAGGATGGATAGGATTTTCCCGCCAGGTTTGGTGAATCCTTCTGCTGGACGAGAAATTGATCCGTATTGTTCAGTGTATCAACCTTCATCAGCTAACCAATCCTGCAACCTGCTGGAAATTAATGCTGCCTGAAGATATATATTCATTGGTGATGATCTTTTCACCCTCGATGACAACCAGTCGTTCTTGAATTTTCGGTATTTTGATCAATTCATCAAAAACGGCAACCGCTTGTTCTATAAAATGCACCATTTTTTCCGGAGAACTTCCCGAAATACGTGCATGTCCGCGTTTCAGTGTCCTGGAGACCAGGACTTCCTCATCCTGTTGAAGATAGATCACAAGATCTGGCAATGGGATCAGGTCCACATACCTTGCAACTTTCATTACATCAGCCTCACTACCAGTATGAACAAACAGGTTGTGCAGGCCTTGTAATAATCCCTCATTATCTGCGAGGATAACATTCTGTGTATCAGATCGCTGTGAAACAAACTCGAAAATCCCAATTTTTCTGATCACATTACGAATCCGATTAGCCCTGTAATACCAGGTGCCGGGAGATGATTTACCTTCCCTGGCCACAAACCGAATAAAATCCTTATAGGTGGTGAGATTGTTGAGACAAATCCAGATCGCAGCGAACTCTACTAACCGCCGGCGTAAAAATTCATTCCCCACCCAATCCAAATGAAGCTCTTCCAGCATAAAATCGTCACTCATCTCGATATTTACTCCGCTTTGCTTCCCAGCAGCAACCATTTTCTTTGCTAAAGTAGTTTTACCGGCGCTTGTTGAACCGATGATTTCTATGTGCATTTAAATTACCCTGAATTAAACATGCATTTTGAGGAAGGTTGATTTTTCAAACAGCATCACGCCCAGAAGATCATTGATAAAACAATGCGCTTCCATTTCTTAACTCATCAAGCAAAACTTCCTGGACAAGGTTTCTCATGAACCAATCCGGCAGCTGTTGGCCAGCACCTAGAGTCTCACGTACCTGGGTCCCTGAGATCATCTTGAGCTTTTGACCATGCTCTACTTCATACGTTCCAGTTTCGCTGTTGTATCCTACTGTTTCGAAGAAAATAGGTTTAATCCCGATATCCCCGAGGGAGTCAAACAGCTTCCGGTTTGCATCGTGTGAATAGAAATTTCCCACTCCGGTGTGATCACGCCCGATGATAAAATGACTGCAGCCCATATTCTTTCGACAAAGCGCTGTAAATACAGCCTCACGTGGACCCGCATATCGGGAATAGGTGAAGAAACTGCCAAGGACAACCTTGCCACGCGGGTAACGCCCAAACTCCAGCATGGTCTGGTAACTAAGCATGATCGGCTCAGCAAGAAAATCACCCCTTTTTTTAGGTCCGATGACAGGATTAATATAGATGCCATCCGCGCCACTGCGTTCCAGTGCCTGTAATTGAATGTACTCATGCCCCCGGTGAGCTGGATTCCGACTGTGAAAACCAACTACTTGTGACCATCCTAAACGTGTAAATATGAAACGAGTTTGGGCTGGAGATAGCAGATAATGCCGAATATCTGATTTTAGCGGTTGGACCAGGGTCACCTCACCACCCAAAAAATTGTTTTCACGTTTCATCAAATTGGCAACCCCCGGATGATTACGATCATTTGTGCCAAACATGCGGGCAGCCAGCTTTTCGAAATTGTATTGATAAATTTCGGAAACATCGAGCAGGGCATGTACGATTCCTGCTTCATCGGTAAGCGCAACGCGGTCACCTTCAGCAAATTTCCCGAGCTGCTCGGAATTGATTTGCAATAAAATCGGTAAGGTCCATACCTCTCCGCTTGGAAGCCGGTAGCTGCCCAAAACAGACTCGAGCGTATCGCGAGTCATAAACCCTTTGAGTGGCGAATAGGTCCCATAACCAAACTGCTCGCAATCCATGAGCTCCTTTTCCGGGACGGTGATCTGTGGGATCCGGTCGAGATCAGCTAATTCTCCAGGTGTGGCTTCGCGGTGTACCAAACGACCACCATGAGGTTCAATTAGCTGAGAGATTGCATCAATCGGGTAATATGAACCACCGTTAAAACCGTTATGCTTAAAGCCATGGATAATTTTGCTGACCATGGAAACGCATTGGATAGGGAATTTTCCAATAGCTGTTTCAGCCGCAAGAACCAATCCGTCGGTACCATCAGCCAGGGTATTGTAGATATCATTGACTTCAGCCCTAGTGGGGGCAGGTGTTGAAACCATTGATTCTAGAAGATTGGTAGCTACATAAACCCTGCAACCGACTGCTTTCGCCCGGTAAATGATGCTTTTTTGTATCTGGGGAAGCAATTCTATCGGGACTTGTCTAGATAGGTCTCCCCGGTCAATCAGCAGTGCGTCTGAACGAGAAGCGATTTCTTCGAGATTTTCAAGCCCACTCCGAGATTCAATTTTTGAGATGATGAATGCACTTTCACCAACAAAGTTGCGGATGAATTGAACATCTTCTCCTCGACTGGCGAAAGACAATGCAAAATATTTCAGACCCATTTCACAGCCCAGTTTCAGAGCAGCCTGGTCCTTTTCCGTAAGAGGGGGCATCGGTATCTCCCGTTCGACAGTAACTGCTTTATTCTGTCCGACGAGACCACCCTGGAGGACGCGCATTGAAACACCTTCATTGTCTACTTTAATCACCTGCACCAGAACTGAATTGAAATCGATAGACACAAAATCGCCGGGTTTTAATGATCTGGCAATTTCGAGGGGATAAAAATTAAAGTTCTTGTCATCCGCGGGTACCCGTCGATAGTGAACCCGCACGGTGGTGTTCTCACGTAAAGTAATACTACCCTCGACAAACTCGCCTGTGCGTATCTGGGCACCTTCGGTATCCAAACAAATTGGGACCTGTGTTGCCTCGCGGATCGTGTTAACGATTCGCGGTAGGTCTGCAACTTTGGTGTGGGAAAGGTTGATCCGAAATAATGTTGCCCCACTTTGTTCGAGACGCTGGATTGTACGCTGGTCCATTGATGCTGGTCCAAGTGTACACAGGATTTCAGGTGTCATCTCGCCAAATTTCAATTTTTCTACCTGCACTTCCAAGCCAGACTGATATTGATTAGTATCCATTGGTTACCTCTAATTTGGGTTAGTGTCCTGAACTATCACGCTAATGAGATCGAATTCAAATTTCAATTTCCCCTGGGTTCAAAAGCTACAGATTGTCGTTCATTTCTTGAAGGAAGCAGTCCACTACTTTGCTGTGATATCTCAGATTGAGTGATTTCAGTTGGAATGCGATAGCCATGCCGCTTCATCTCATCACGAATTTCAGGCAGAATTTTCGCCAGGGTCTGAGGGTCAAATCGCTGCCATTTCTGTTTTCGATCAGATTTGACCATCTCCGTTGTTGCTCTTGCCATGTCAGCGCTCATTTCCAATCCACAGTGAGCACAAATCTGATCAAGATTGGATAGTGGGTTATCAACGAAATCCTCATATTTCAATCTCAAGATTTGTCCCTCAGCAAAACCCGCCATATCCTTCTCTGCCTTTTTTGATGGTATCGCCCACTGCCTGGCGATGATGGTCAGCTGATCGGATTCCTGTAAATCCTCCTGGATTCCCTTATAACGTGGTCCCCAAATCGACAAATACTTCCTGCGTAAAATTCTTTTGTTAAACTGCTGGTCGACATACCTTCTCACCCAATAAGGGAGTGTGTTCACTGGAGTATCTTTCAGCCTTCTTATGATCCCCCGGCCTGTGACTGGACGTTGCCACTTATATTCTACCGAGCTGATAAACGAGAAGGGATTGCGTACGATGAATAGAAAAGTCGCTTCAGGGAATATCTCGTGAACGTAAGGGATCCTGAGGATATTCTGGGGAGTTTTTTCCATGACCTGGCGGTTCCCGCTCTGTTTTTGATATCTAAGAAACCGGCTCCTGATAAACCGCTTGGCTTTGTCTGTCGCATCTATAGTCTCAAATTCATCATGGATCCTCCCGGGATCAGGGTACAACCAGAGTGCATTAGGTTCATACCAACTAACAACATCGGGATGGGTAGCGATCACTTTCTGGACGATCGTGGTGCCTGAACGAGTATTCCCAAAAAGAAATATCGGGGGACGGAGCTTGTCTGGCATTGATTTACCTTTATGGTTCCATGCGCGATAACAAATATTTTGAACATCAATATTCGTTTTCGAACATCAATGAATTGTGGATTTCGATTGATTTATAGGTTGGATTGGATGGTTTAGGGGTTTACACAAACGCCGCTACCAAAATCGACGAATGTTTGGCCTGCAATGGGAACGAATTCCCAATCATAACTGGTTTGGTGCAGAGATAATTTCAACACTCCATAGGTATCGGAATTGAAAACCTCACTGTTTGGTGCTTTATTATAGGAATTGGCATGGCTTCTGCCTCCGGTGCCTACTATAAACTCTCGGATACCGCGTCCTGGATCCGCAACACCATTTGGATTTTGCAAACCAAAGCGTTCATAATTATGGACGTGACCATTTAAGACGATATCTGCACCGGCCTGATAAAGTATCTCCCAGAAACTCTGGCCTCTTGTGCTCGATGAATTTGAGCTAAAGAGTGGGTGATGGAAAATCGCAAGGGTGCACACGCTTGGATTCGCAGCTAAATCCGCTTGAAGCCATTGGCCTTGGGGGCTGTTTGTATCACAACTTACATCACTACAATTGCTGTTAAGCACAACGATATGCCAGCTACCGAGATCGAAACTATAATATCCTTCGCTTGGATCACCCGCAGCTGCCCCAAAATACTCGAAATAGCCAGCAGCCCCAGGTGTCTGGTATTCGTGATTTCCAACAGATGGATAGGTCCGGTTTTTAAAACGTCCCCAGGTTTCATCGTAATAAGTGTTGTATTCATCAATCGTTCCGTCCGGATACACATTATCACCCAGGGTGAACACTGTTCCAGGGATACTTTCAATTAATTGAGCAGTTTCTTCATCATGATCATTACTACTTCCAGCGATATCACCTGCTCCAACGAAGACCTCGGTATTAGCAGATGGTGTGCTTGTTGGTGTGGGTGTGTTGGTAGGTGTAGCAGTATTGGTTGGAGTTGGCGATGGACCAGGAGTCGGTGTCGACGTAGCGGTTGGCGTGTTGGTGGGTGTAGCAGTGTTGGTGGGAGTAGGTGAAGGACCAGAAGTCGGTGTAGAGGTCGGGGTTTGAGTTGGAACCTGGGTACCCGATGGTAAGGCAATCCCATGAATATCATCAGCATCCAATCCCCAGGTACTACCATCGAAGTAAATTTGAGGGGAGAAGTCGCATGCCGTTGTATCCCCAAGGGATAAGGGATTACAGACAAAGACGTCCTCATCCGCACCCGAGATTCCACCCACACTAAAATCCCCGAGAGTTGATAGATAAATCGCACCGTTTGAATCGACATCGAGTGCATTAATATCCCCATCGTTGGAAGCTCCCAACCCAACATCTGAACCGTCAAAATACAATGCCCAGCTGCCGCTGGTTGTGTCGCCCAATGAGCTCGGTGTGAAGGCAAGGATATCCTCATCAGCCACACCAGTGAGTCCAGGGATTGAGGCGCTACCTCTGGGTGACATCAGCAACCTGCCATCTGGTAGGACATCCAGGGCGTCCAGGTAGTCTGCAGTAGTATCAAGTCCCACATCGATACCGTTGAAGTACATACTAAAGGTCCCAGCGGTTGTGGATCCCAATTCAGTAGCATCAAATAAAGCGATATCGGTAGGCTCGAAGGATATGCCATCGAGTACCATAGGATTATTAAATGCCATCAGTATCGAGTCTTGATCTAAAATGTAGAATGCATAAATATCTGCCCCTCCGACACCTACATCCGAACCATCGAAGAACATGCTCCAAGTTGAGCCATCAAAACTCAGGATATCTTCGTCTCGATAAGCAACACCGCCCACGACATACGTGGATGAAAATGAAACATAGAGTGGGTTGTTGGAAGCCTGAGGGATCGGTGTAGAGGTGGCAGTTGGAGTGGGTGATGGACCAGGAGTGTTCGTAGCGGTTGGCGTAGGAGAAGGACCCGGTGTATTGGTAGCTGTCGGTAATGTATTGTCAACTGCAATCAGCAGCTGGGGGGATTCAGAGCCTTCTTTCGAGAAATAATCTGCACCATTCGTTGCAGTGGTGGATATTCGCAAACTGTAGGTACCATCTCCCGTGATGAAAGAAGTGAGGTCTACTTCATACCAGTTGGTTGTACTCACGGAACCCAATGAAGCCAACGCAGGTGATCCTGCAGGCGGGGCATTGTCCCAATTGATCGTCTCTTCTTGCCAGGAATTATCACTTACCGGGTAGAAATCCCCACCTTGGGTGGATGGATCGATGTTGTATAGCCGTAAAATGGCACTCGTTACCGGGCGTTTATTGACTCCTGAGACATAAAATTTGATTAGGAAATGGGTTATAGGACTGTTGTCGACTGACAAAGATGTCTCTGAACCGTAATTTACGAGTGGAGAACCACTCGCAATGGTCGCATCGTCAACGGGAATAAATGCGAGATTCGAAATCGGTGCAGGAGTATTTGTAGCCGATATTGTGGATGTCGGTGTGCTGGTCGCAGTATTAGTGGGGGTAATCGTTGCTGTATTGGTCGGTGTGTAAGTTGCTGTCGGTGGGATCGGGGTGTCCG
>Ga0316578_10001087_pt1 | contig 10556 bp, 7 predicted proteins | sample J0NA_2_FD_203076 | JGI IMG/M metagenome (GOLD analysis project Ga0316578, IMG submission 203076) | Rhizosphere microbial communities from salt marsh grasses in Alabama, United States - J0-2_160517rDrC | ecosystem: Host-associated > Plants > Roots > Rhizosphere | place: USA: Alabama | collected...
TCCAACTGGCCCCGGGTACCCGCCGGGGCCACGGCGTCGGCATGGGACAGGGACCGTCGCCTGGTGAAGGAGTTCCACGAGTCCCTCCTGAAAGCCATGACGGAGTTCGACCCGGGCCGCCTGGACCATCATGCCGGAGGCGAGGGGGGGACGAGCTTCGCCGACCTCATCACCGGGATCGTCCTCCACGATACGTACCACGCCGGGCAGATCCAGATGTTGAAGCGGCTGGCCCGGAGCCACGGCGTCTGACCCCCCGCGAAAGCGGAGCCGGGATCACCGAGAGCTTTCCATCACTCCTGAAAGGAGAGAGGCGTGTCCGAAGAACAGGCTACTACCACCCTCCGCACCCCCTGGCACCTCTGGCTTGTGGGGGTTCTGGCCCTCCTCTGGAACGCCATGGGCGCTTTCGACTACCTCATGACCGAGACCCGGAACGAAGGATACATGGGTCAGTTCACTCCCGAGCAGCTGGAATACTTCTATGCGTTCCCGGCCTGGGTGGTGGCCTTCTGGGCCATCGCCGTGTGGGGCGGAGTCCTGGGAGCGATCTTCTTGTTGCTTCGGAAGCGGTTCGCCGTCGGGACGTTCCTGGTCTCCTTTCTGGCCATGGTCGTGACCATGGTCCGGAACTACCTCCTGTCCGATGGGCTCGAAGTGACCAGCGTCTCCGGCCTGGTGTTCACGGCGGTCATCTTCGTGGTGTCCCTCTTCCTCTACCTCTACGCCAGGGCCATGAGGAGCAAGGGGGTGCTCACGTAACGGTGGGGCCCGGGGCCGTCGCCCTCTAGAACCCGCGTCTTCGCCAGCTGGGGCGGGCGATGGGTGTGCCCCGGGGAGAATCGGGCCCTCCGTGCCCAGCCTGCCTGGTTCCCCTTCGTGCGTCTCGCTCATCCCGTGCCGGGAATGCGGAGAGGTGGACGAGCTGGTCCTGATCCACCAACTCGCCCCCCAGTACCGATCCCCGGAGGATCCGGTACTCCCCCATTCCCACGGAGTCCGACGGGGTGCGCTCCGCTTCCCGCACCGATCCGATGAACCCTTCGGCCAGGTCGGCAGCGGCGGGTTCCGCCTCCCGCCTCCCTGAGGTTGCCATCCCTTCCAGGGCGTCCAGGACGTAGCCCGTGAGGATGCGCTGGTGGAGGCTGGTGAAGAGAACCGGAGACCCCACCACGTCCATTCCCAGAGGGACGCTCCCTGCGAAGGCCAGGAGCCCCATCTGATTGGGAAGGAGGGGGTATGCTTCGAGCCACTCCGTCGTGTCCCGGCGGCGGTGACGGTAGATGGAGTCCAGGGCCCCCGTCGGGGAGGCTCCCCCCAGCATGTCTCCCATCACATGGATTTCCTCCCATACGTCACCCTGGGCCTCGGCCAGGTCCCGGTGACTGGAACGAGCGCCTGGACCTCTGGCCTCCGCGGCATAGCTCGCTCTGGCCTCCGCCTCCCTCGCCTTTCTCCTGACCTTCGAGGGAGCATTCTGGGGTGCAGGGGCGAACGCCTCACCCACGAAGTGCCAACGCCCCTGCTCCATACAGGAGACCGGGATCTCCGTCGTGCTCTTGGGAGCCAGGAGGATGGAGCGGTTGGTCATGCGGTTCTGCCGGGCCCCGATGAGCTGTTCCCCGTCCAGAATCAGGACGGGATCGGGGCCGGTGTTTCTGGCCAGGAGGAAGGGGACCTGGCCCCCGTTCTTCTCTCCGATGGTGAGGACGCCGCTGGCCAGTGCATCGGCCAGGAGGATGTACGGGAGCTCCCGGCTCACCTCTGCCAGGATGGGGAATACCGTGAGATTCTCGTGGTGCTGAGGTTCCCCCAGGGATGCTTCGAGCATGATGGTACCCTCCGTGTTGGGATCGACAAGAAAAGATCGCGGGAGGGTCTGACAGTGGAGGGTCCTCCCTCTGGCGGCGGGCGCTATCTTGTGCCCGACAGAGGAGACTCGCTCTTGGTAGAGGACATCAGCGCCCGAGCGCTCCTGCGGGAGCGCGACTACATGATCTTCCTGAGCACCCGGGCCCTGGGTGTCCTGGGCACTGTGGCCCAGAGTGTCACCATGGGGTGGCAGGTCTATGACCTGGCCCGGGCTGACCGGGGTGTCGCCGAATCGGCCCTGTTCGTAGGCCTGCTGGGGTTGGCTACGTTCATCCCTCTGTTCTTTCTGGCTCTTCCCGCCGGTGTTGCCGCCGACCGGTACGCCCGGAAGGTCATCCTGGTGCTCTGCTTCGCGGCGGAAGCCCTGTGCGCGGGGGCCCTGGCATGGACGGCAGCCCTGGGCATCCTGTCGGTGTCGGGGCTCATCGGCATCGCCTTCGCCTTCGGGATCGCCCGGGCCTTCCGAGCCCCGGCAGGGGTGGCTCTGGCCCCCATGCTGGTCCCCCGGGCCCTCCTCCCCCGCGCCATCGCCTGGAACTCCCTGGCGGGTCAGATGGGCACCATCGCCGGGCCGGCCCTGGCGGGGCTCCTAGTGGGCCACTGGTCGTCGGCGCATTCCTACGGGGTCGCGCTCCTCCTCTACATGGCTCCCATCGTGGGGATGGGGTTCGTCTCCCGGTCCACCACACCCGCAGCACAGCCTGGCTCCCGCATCGAGCGGGTGAAACAAGGGCTGAGATACATTCGGGACAACAAAGTGGTCTTCGGCGCCATCTCCCTGGATCTCTTCGCCGTCCTCCTGGGGGGTGCCACGGCCCTGCTGCCGGTATTTGCCCGGGACATCCTGTTCGTGGGTCCTGAAGGGTTCGGGCTCCTCCGTTCCGCTCCCGCCGCGGGGGCGGCGGTGGTGGCCCTGGTCCTGGCGGGCCGGCCCATCCGGAGCCGGGCCGGGTTCTCCCTGTTCACCGGGGTGGCCATCTTCGGGATGGCCACCATCGTCTTCGGCCTCTCCCGGTCCTTCTGGCTCTCCCTGGTCGCCCTGGCTACCCTTGGCGGGGCCGACATGGTCTCGGTATACATCCGCCAGACCCTCATCCAGATCGTCACCCCCGACCCCATGCGGGGCCGGGTGGCGTCGGTCTCCTTCCTCTTCATCGGGGCGTCCAACGAGCTGGGGGAGTTCGAGAGCGGTATCACGGCCCGGATCTTCGGACCGGTGCTGGCGGCGGTCCTCGGGGGCGTGGCCTCCCTCTTCGTGACGGGACTCTGGGCCTGGCTCTTTCCGGATCTCCGGAAGGTGGACCGGTTGGAGTGAGAGGCTCCCCCGGCGATACCTCGACCCTGTCTCGCTCTCCTCGCTCTCCGTACCATGTTGCAGCGTTCATCCCAATACCGGAGGCCGATCCGCATGAAGCCCCGTCTCGTCAGACTCTCCTGCTTCGCCCCGTCTGCGCCGCTCCTGGCCATCGCCGCACTCTTCACTCTCCTCATGGCTGCCTGTGAGGAGGGGTCGCGGCCCTCGGCCGGCTCGGACGATGTGCCTGCGGCATCCCTCCTCCCGACCCCGACGCCGGAGATGGAGGCGTGGGTGGAGGAGACCCTGGGGGGATTGTCCTTGGAGGGGAAGGTGGGGCAGCTGGTCTGCTCCGACATCTACGGTCAGTACCGGCCGGAGGACGACGCCGACCTTCAGCGATGGATCCGGCTGGCCCGAGACCACGGCCTCGGGATGTTCGTCCTCTACGGCGGGACCCCGCGGGACGTAGCCCACCTCCTGAACCGTCTCCAGAGGGAGGCGAAGGTCCCCATCCTGATGGCGGCGGATTTCGAGGGGGGACCCGGCCAGCAGGTGGTGGGAGCCAGCGAGTTCCCCGCCAACATGGCCTTTGCCGCTGCCGGCTCCCAGGAGCTCATGTATCGTGCCGCTGCTGCTGCCGCCGTGGAGGGGCGGGCCATGGGGATCCACCTGACCTACACGCCGGTGGTGGACGTCTCCACGCAGCCCCTGAATCCGGCGCAGAGCGTCCGCTCCTTCGGTGGAGACCTGGACCTCCTGGGCACGATGGTGCGCTCCTACGTCCGGGGATTCCACGAGAACGGGATGCTCACCACGGCGAAGCACTTTCCGGGACGGGGCGACATCGAGGTCATGCCGGACAATGCCCCCTGGACCTGGATCAACAAGCCCGCCGAGGCGGTGGAAGCGGAGGATCTGAGGGCGTTCAAGGAGGCCATCGACGCCGGGGTGGACTTCGTCATGAGCGAGCACATCGCTGTGCCGTCGGTGACGGAGGGATCGGAGCTTCCGGCCAGCGTGGAGGGGAAGCTCGCTTCCGGGTGGTTGCGGGACCGGTTGGGTTTCCAGGGGATCCTGACCTCGGATGATCTCTGGTACGAGCACGTGGTAGCCCGGTTCGGCGCCGAAGAGGTAGCCGTGCGGGCCTTTGAGGCCGGCCACGACATCATCCTGAAGACACAGGATCCGGTGGCCACCATCGAGGCTCTGGCCGAGGCGGTCCGCTCGGGCCGGATTCCCGAGGAGCGCATCGACCAGGCAGCCCGAAAGCTCCTCACCCTCAAAGCCCGCCTGGGCCTTCATCGGAACCGCTTCGTCCAGGAGGACCGCGTGGCCGAGGTGGTGGGGACCCCGGCCCACCTGGCGCTGGTGCAGGAGGTGGCGGACCGGTCCCTGACCCTCCTGAAGAACGACGGTCTGCTACCCGTCGCTCCCGAGGCTGTGGAGAGGGTGGTGAACATCAGTGTGCAGAAGGCCCAGACCGATCCATCTCCCACTGCCCTGGAAGCGGCGCTGTCGACGGCCTTCCCCGGCACACGGAGCTTCACCCTGCGCCCGGGCTCCGGGGCTCCGGTGTACGGCCCGGCCCGGGCCGCGGCGGCCGAGGCCGACCTCGTCATCCTCTCTCTCTTCGTGCAGAGGGACCGGAACGGGGAGACGACACCGATTCGAGCCTCGGACCTGGAATTCATCCAGCGAATCCTGGCGATGAAGCCGGGCCGCGTGGTGGCCATGGCCTACGGGAATCCGCACCTCATCCGGAAGATCCCGGGGGTGTCCGCCTTCCTGGTGGGGTACGGGGAGGGAGGGTGGTACGGGAACCAGCAGGTCTACTTCGATTCCTTTGTGAGGGCCCTCACCGGAGAGCTGAACCCCTCCGGACGGCTGCCGGTCTTCGTGAGCGACGAGTACCCCATGGGGGGTGGATTGGGGTATTGAGAGCGGTTCAGGGAGGGGAGAATGGGCGACGGCATGTCTGAATGGGGACGTTTCCGCGGAAACGTTTGCTGACCCCTGTCGCATTTCCGAGGCCGAATCAGGCTGGGCTATCAGCACGGGCGTGTCAACGCCACGGAATCGCGTCCAGCTCCTCCTGGGTCATGGGTGGGAGGAGCGCCTCCCCCGGCTCCATCCGGTGGCCGGCGCCGTCCTGGACACAGAATCCGAGGCCGGTGACTGAGCCGTCCTCGGCCAGGGCGCCCCGGAGGGCGCAGCATCCGTACTCGCCGTTCTTGTTCAGAGCCACGAGCTTCATTCCGAACATGGGGCGGCCTCCATGCCGGGAGGCCAGGACCTCGCACAGGGCCCGGCAGGCCTCCGTGGGGCTGAGCCCCTCCCGCATCTTCTCCACCACCATCCGACTGGCGGAAACCTTCACGCACTCCTCGCCGTGGCCGGTGGCCCCGGCGGCTCCCACATCGTTGTCTACGTACAGACCGGCTCCGATGATGGGGGAGTCCCCCACCCGTCCCACGATCTTGAAGTGGTGGCCCACCGTGCTGGTGGCGCCGGCCAGGTCGCCGTTCAGGTCCAGGGTGAGGACGTTGATGGTTCCGCCCCCTTCGGGCTTGTCTGGGTCCTTCGGTGGGAAGTAGTAGTCCCGGTTGCTCAGGGTCTCCTTCCAGTTCAGCCAGTTCTTTCGGCCTTCCTCCGTCAGCAGGTCTTCTTCCTTGAACCCGTGCATCTTGGCGAACCGAAGCGCCCCCGCTCCCACCAACATCCAGTGATCGGTCCGATCCATCACCAGCCGGGCCACGGAGGAGGGGGTCTTGATGTTCTCCAGCGCAGCCACGGCGCCGATGTTGTTCCCGTCGGCTCCGTTCATGACCGAGGCGTCCAGCTGGAGGAAGCCCTCCTCGTTGGGGTCGCCACCGTAGCCTACCGTCCGGTCCCGGGGATCCAGCTCCGACACGTTCGTCGCCTTCTCGGCTGCGTCCATGGCGGAGCCCCCGGCCACCAGGATCTCCCAGGCGACGCGGGTGACCTCCTCGCGAACGGCCGCGTTGGTCTTGCTCGTCAGCACCAGGGGGCGGTTGGGAGGTGGCGTGTGGCGTTGCGGGTCCTGATCCCCCGGTTCGGCCTCCGGACCCAGGAGGGGAAGCGCGAGGCTACCGCCCACAAGCGTCGAGAGGAAGGCTCTGCGGTTCGGGTCTCTGGGGGTCATGGAACGCTCTCCTTAGCTAGTTCTTCGTCCCGAGGATTCGCACGCTGAACCCGAGCTCCCTGGACAGGGCGACCATCTCCTGGAAGATGTCGCCGTAGGCCACGGCCACGTGGTTGGAGAGGTAGTGGGCCATGAGGGTGTCCCGACCGATCCCCAGGTCCGCGGCCATGAAGGGCCACTGGCGGGTCGTGCCCTCCCACCATGCGTCCCGCGTCTCCGGGGGCAGGCGCACGACCTCTCCCCGGCCGATGTCCATCCAGAGGACCTCGTCCCGGATGTAGCACCGAGCCCAGGTGATCTCCCCGGCCAGGCTCTCCCCTGTGAAGGTGCCCCCGGGGATGGGGAAGTAGCCGGCGGGTTGCCGATAGCTGTGCACTCCCGCCAGGGATTCCGGGTCGTGGTTGAAGGCGTAGGCCCCGCACGAGCCGGAGTTGAGGAGGACCCAGAGAAATCGACCTTCGTGCTCTCCTCCCCAGCGGACGTCGTGGAACATTACCCCCTGGTGAAGCCCTTTGGCCTTCAGGAGGCGCTTCATCATTTCCATGGGCACGGCATTCCCCTGGTCCGCTTCCGTGGAGCAGACCACGGTGTCCTCGTTGGACTCGGGCCGGCAGGTGGAGTTGAAGAGCCCCTCCCCGAAGTCCGAGGGGGGCCGAAGGGGGATGAGCCCAAGCTGGTATTGCCACCCCACGCAGTCCGCCTTGTACTCCCTCACCATGTCCAGGACCGCCAGATAATCCCGGAGCTGTTCGCGGGTGGCGCGCTCCGTGAAATCCTTCGCTCCTTCTTCCGCCCAGTGGAAGACCACGCCCCGGTCTTTCACGAAGGCAAGCGCGTCCTGGATCCGCGCCTCCGTGATCTCCCGTCCCTTGGAGATGATCCAGGCCTGATCCACCTTGTGCTCGGTGAAATGGTGCCGGTTCAGGAGGCGGGGACCGAAGTACCCGTTGATCATCCCCATGGAGGTGTCTCCCAGCATCAGGATCAGCGCCCTCCGGTCCTGGAGCCCCCTGGCCACCGCGTGGGCCCGCGCGGCGGCCTCGGCGGAGATGGGAGCGTGGTAGGCGATGTCCTCCTCACCGTAGGCGATCCGGCCCGTTTCGCACCACTCCTCCAGGCGGGCCATGAAGCGCTCGTCCGCGGTCCAATCTCGCGCGTCGGTCCACACTCTGGAGAAGGGGCGTCCCAGGCTCTCCAGGCAGGCGCCGGTGTTCAACAGCCCTACCAGACCCGGCCACTGGCCGGAGAAGTTGCTGGCCAGGAGGAGGGGGTTGTCCTTGCCCACCACCCCTTCCGTGGTGTGGGGCCCGTAGAACCAGTGCACGCAGATACCGATCATCGGGTCCTGGATGGGGCCCAGCTTCTCGATGGCGTGGTGAGGCTTGGTGAGGAACCCTTCCACCCGGTAGGGCTCTCGGCCCAGGTGCTTCAGAGCCGCTTCCATCTGCTCCGTAGCCTCGACGATGCTGGGGAGGGCCAGCTGATTCGGTACGTCGCGACCGTCGCCTGGCCAGAACAGTGCGATAGGCTGCTTCATCTTGGTGTCTCCCGAGTTTGGTTCTACCGGTGCTCTGCGCCCTCAGCCGGAAGGGCGACACCCCCTTCCGTCACGTTCTCCTGGGTGAAGAGCCGGGTGCCCAGGGTGATGCGTTTCGGAGTTTCCTCTCCCCGGAGGATGGCCAGGGCGATTTCAATGGCCTCCTCTCCGCCGGTGGGATAGAGGAATGTGGCGTCCAGGATCCCCTCTTGAACATATCGTTGGCCCTCGTGCGGAAGGGCATCGATCCCCACGAAGAGCATCTCGTCTTCCCGGTCCGCCGCCCGCGCCGCCAGCCAGGCTCCGTGGGCGCCGGGGTCGTTATGGGCGTACACGGCGTCGATCCTGGCGTTCGTAGCCAGAGCCGACTCCATCTCCCTTCGGGCGTTCGGCTCCAACCACTGCATCTCACCGGTGAAGACCAGCTCCAGCCCCGGGTTCTCGTCCAGGGCCAAGCCCTCCAGGAAGCCTCGATTGCGGTCCTGCCCCGGAGTGGAGGTCATGAGGCCCTTGAGCTCCACGATCTTGCCCTGACCCCCCAGAGCTTCCCGTATCCAGGCTCCCGCCTCCCTGCCGATCCGGACGTTGTCGGCGCCGATGAAGGTGGTGTACTCCTCGCCCTGTACTTCCCGGTCCAGGACGATGACGGGGACCCCTTGTCTCACCGCCTCCGCCACCGGACGGGTGAGGGGAGCTGCCTCCTTCGGGCTGATGATGATGAGGTCCACGCCCTGCTCCACGAACTCCTCGACCTGGGCCCGTTGCGTAAGGGAGTTGTTCTGGGCGTCTTTGAAGATCAGGCGGAGATTGGGGTGGCGTTCCCCCGCGGTCCGGACGTCGGCGTCCATCTGGACCCTCCAGGGCTCTCCCAGATTGCACTGGCTCATCCCGATGATCCAGGGATCGTCCGGCGTGCCTGCGTGGGACTCCCCGGCACTGGTGCCACAGGCCGCCAGCGCCAGCGAGGAGAGGGCGAGGAACGAAAAGGCACGGTTGATCATGCTCGTTCTCCTCACCCCACCTTCTGCACCCATACGAAGTCCAGGGCGATCTCGGGCCGCTCGACCTCGGGCCCGGCACCCTCCCACACGAACTCCAGGGTGTGGGCTCCCGGCGCGAGATGGAGTGGTCGGATCGTGAAATCTCTCAGGAGCGTCCGATAGGGCCGGTGAAGGACCAGGTTGCTTGCGCCGGTGCCGAGGGCCACGGCCTCTCCGTCCCACCGCACCTGGACCGCGGACCCGTTCGGGTCCAGGCGGGCCACGAAGTGGATCCTGTAATCCCCCTCCTCCGTAATGGGCACCGTCAACCGCCACCGGGCGCCGGCCGCCACCGGCCGCCGCACGGCGATACGGCCTCCGGCGTAGAGGGCTCCCGTCTCCAGGACCACCCCGGAACCTCTGCCCAGCTCCTCGGCCTGGTAGAACACACTGTTCCGGGCTCCTCCCCGGGCCGCCGGCATCCAGACTCCGGCGGGACGGGGCTCCCGGATGTCATCGGGAGTGAGGGACTCGTGGTCGTCGGTCATCCCGGGACGGCCGTAGTGATAGCCAACGCGGGCGTAGGAGAATCCCGGCGTCCGTTCATGGGGGTAGGCCTCCATGTAGAACCTGATCTCCTGCTGGAAGGGCAGGGCATCCAGGACGTGCCAGCGGTAGTTCGTGACGAATCCCCGGTTGCCGGGCCCGTCGTTCCGGGGTTGGCCGCAGTAGGGGAGGGCGAAGATGTCCGGGGAGGACCAGGAGTAGTTGTAGTAGTCCTCGGAGCCCGTTCCGAAAATCGAAGGCCGGGCCTCTCCGTCCACGAAGACCTTTTCGTCCCCTTCTCCCCACCAGCCGCCCCCGGGGGTGGGGACCGGGGTGGGGTTCAGGAGGATGGACGTGGTGCCGACGTATACCCCCTCGCCCTGGGCCAGAAGGAAGGGGAGGTCCTGAACCGCCGCGGGATCCGGTACCATGTCGTGGTCCACCCGCCACCGGGCCCGGAAGTGCATGGACCGGCTATCGTCCCACTCATAGGCCATGGGGAGGGCCGACCCGGTGATGGTGACCGGTTGGTCGCCCCGGTTTTCCAGCCTCACCAGGAGCGATTCCTTGTAGGGCATCACCCAGCGCGAGATCATGAGGCCGTCGGGGCGGACGGTGAAGGGGAGAGACCCATAGGGGTTCACGCCGGGTGCGGCGCCGAAGAAGTCCCCCAGGGGTGACTCCACCTGGGGCACGGGATGCTCGTCTGCCTGGATGAGGAGAACGGTCTGTCGGAGGGCACGGGGCAGGTTCGGGGCGTCCAACATCAGCTCCAGGCGCTCCAGGGCCCCGGGGCCCTGGAAGGCCACGGCATCGACCCCATCGCCGGGCTCCAGGTCGACGGCGATGTGGGTCGGACTCTGCTGGGAGCGGGAGGGCAGGTTGGTATCGGGGTCCGCCAGGACCTCGGTGACCCGGTCGATGGTCTCCTTGTACGTCCGGAGATCCTCGGGCCGGAAGGTCTCCACCCGGGTTCCCGGGGCGTACTTGCGCACGTCCACCTGGTAGAAGTGGGTGTGGTCCAGGTTCCCGATCCAGACGAGGCGGAGGCCTCGGGCGAAGGGGATGGGAATGTAGGTCCCGTCCCGCTGGTTCAGAGTCCCCACCATGGCCATGGCGTCCAGCTCGGAAGCTTCCTCGAACCCGTCCAGCGGCCTGCGG
>Ga0316578_10001088_pt1 | contig 10555 bp, 7 predicted proteins | sample J0NA_2_FD_203076 | JGI IMG/M metagenome (GOLD analysis project Ga0316578, IMG submission 203076) | Rhizosphere microbial communities from salt marsh grasses in Alabama, United States - J0-2_160517rDrC | ecosystem: Host-associated > Plants > Roots > Rhizosphere | place: USA: Alabama | collected...
GGGTTATCAGCACGCGGCAACTTCTTACGGGTATCTCGGATCGAGTTTACCTGAGATCCTGAATACGCTAAAAACCCGGCCGTTGGTCTTGTGGGACTATATTGGCGATCCGCGCAGGTTACAGGCTCTCTTCAACTTTCTCTGGCCAACAGCATTTTTTTTCTTGTTGGTTCCAGAAATCGCTCTATTCATGCTGCCAAACCTGGCAATCCTGATGGCCAGCACGTCGGATACCATGGGACGCTTAGGCGCCTGGTATCCCAGCGTGCTCCTTGTGATCTTGTATTGGGCTGTTGGTTTGGGAATCAGCCGGCTGCCAGGCCGGTGGCAGCGGCCGGCTTTAGGCCTTTTACTACTGACCGGCTTACTTGCCTGGTTCGGCCGTAGTGAACTGTGGCCCGGTTCCAAATTTGATCCGGCCAGATACGAGATCAGCGAGCATGATCGGGCAGTGGCGGCTGCACTGGAAACAATCCCAAATGAAGCGATCGTCATGGCTCAAGACCCGCTTGTGCCGCACCTCTCGCACCGCGAAGATATTTACTTACTGCCCTGGGTGCGCGGCGGAAACCAGCCGGATTACGTGCTTCTCGACCGCCAGATGCGCACCTATCCGGTTGGACCGGATGAATACCGTACCCTGTTTAATAACTATCTGGCCAGCACGGAATACGATATCACGCAGCAGATTGATACTTTTTATATCTTTAAATTCGTGGGAGATGCCGTTCCTCAACAGATAATGACGGCCACCTGGCAGGATGGGATGCAGCTGCGAGGGATATCGGTTGCTGCCGCCCCACCCGGCGAACCATTCACGACGGAAATTGAGACCTTACCCGCCGACACAGTCTTGCGAGTCGATCTTTTTTGGGAAGTGCTAGAAGAGATGGATCAAAACTACACTGTCTTCGTTCACGCACTGAACACAAACGGCGAGCTGCTGGGCCAGCATGACAGCTGGCCCGCTGATTCACATCGTCCAACCTCAGTTCTACCGGTAGGCGAAACCTTCCGCGACGCACATTACCTGGAATTGAACGCACCGGTGTCGCTTTCTGATATCAAGCTGCGCGTAGGTTTGTACGACTCATTCAGCGGTGAAATCCTACAAACCAATGAAGCGGGTGACTATGTTGAATTACCCGCGCGAAACTGATTATCTGCGGAGTTAGAGAAATGAAACTCTTCCTAAACATTATCGCTGTCCTACTTATCATTACCGGATTCGTCTGGATCTTGCAGGGTATCAACATCCTGCCTGGCAGCTTTATGACTGGCAACACGCACTGGACCCTCGCCGGTCTTGCCGTTCTTTGTGCCGCCGGGCTATTGCTCTATTTTACCAACGTCCTTATGGGCCAGGATAAGTCGGGGCAATAAGCAGTAGACTACCGGATATCAATTACCGTGGGCTGATTCCGGAACGCCACCGCGAGGTAATAATAGCTACAAACAGCAGCGTTAACAGGGAGATAAACAACCCAATCAAAACCTCCGGAGCTTCATAAGTAAGCATCACATCGTGTTGCCCCGCCGGGACGGGGATCGCCAGGAGCGCGTAATTGGCTTTCAGCAAAGGCAGTTCACGGCCGTCCAACGTTGCTTTCCAACCAGGAAAAGCCCATTCGCTAATAATGAGATATCCCGGCGTTTCAGTATTCACCAACAGCGCCAATCCCGAACCTGGTAATGAGCTGATTTTCACTTCCGGCGGCACATTCGGTGCAACTGTAACAGGCAAGTCGGCATCATCTACGCCAGTTAAAATAACCTGTGAGGCAGGATCGAAATTATCCTGCTCCAGAAGAGCAAAAGCCTCATCGTCGCTGTTAGCAATGATTGTCTCATAGGCCATCCAGGCGCGCGGGAATGATTCAGTGAAACGGTAAACAAAGCCCTGTACTGCTTCTCCTGGTAGGATGGAGCTTTCGATGGTGGCTTCCTCAACTAATTGCGCTTCTATCTGTTCTGGGGCTAAAACATAGGCGACATTCAGCAGCTGCCAGCGCAGAGGACGGGGAAGTTTTTCAAATCTTTTTGTAAACTGGGGCTTAAGAGGGCTGATGCCCTTGACATCCTGCAGGTCGTAGATTTCACCTAAATTGGCGTAAAACAGATTTTGACTATCAAAACGCACAATTTCATCAGTGGCCAATGCTTCTAACCAATCTGGATGCGACCAAACGACGGATGGCGATTCCTTGATTAAATCCATGGATTTATGCAGTGGTTGATATAAATCGAGAAAAAGAAGGATCAAGAGTGCTGCAATGCGCCACTTGTCTTTAAAAAAATCATGTTTCTCCTTAAATGGCCAAAGGATAAGAAAAATCAGTGCCACGATCAGCCACTGCCGGCCCCATAGAGCTATCCGATCAAGCGATCCTTCCGAGGGCTCGCTTTGCAGCAAATAAATGCCTATTAGCAGCAAGGCTATTGATATCACTGCGGTTGTGCGGCGAAGCCAGGTGCGGCGCTGCTCAGCCGGTGCGGGCATCAGAAGCACCAGCCCTTGGGCTGCGAGCAAAGCCACTCCCAGACTCACGATATTCACCAACCGTTCTTGCTGCCTGAATAATGAAAAGCCGGGTGCTGCCTTATAAAACAACGCAAACAGGCCGCCTTTACCGCCAAGAGAAAGCCAGGCGGCTATGATAACGACTCCAAACCAGAAAACCGTCTCCGCGCGGCGGGCATGGTCCGGCCAGGAGCCCCGGCTGAACCCTGCCGCTACTGCCAGGAAAACTGCCACCAGACCGCTATACTGCGGCAGCCAGAAAGAGAGCGGACCCGGAATGAACAGCTGGATGTAATCACGCAGTGGAAAACCTTTGGCTACAAATTCATAAGTGGGATCGCTGCGCACGGTCTCGGGCACAAAACGAAGCGCCGATAGATAAGCAACCAGAGCCAGACCGAGAGCGACGCCCACGATGGCCGCTCCTAAACCAAACACCCGGGTCCAGTGCCAACGTGCTTGCCAGGCAAGAAAAAAAAAGTACGCCGCAGATAGATAAGCTACATGGAGGAAAGTTTGAGGGTGACCGGCCAGGGAGCTCATACCAAGGACCAAACCAGCACTTAATATCGGGACAATATTGATCTGGTCTTGAACAGCAACTTTTGCGCCCGGCCGTATGCCACGGCGCAGCAAAAAGAGAACCAGGGGCAGCCAGACTACTGTCTCAAGAATGGTTGGTTGCAGGAGGGGATAGGATGTCAAATAGCCACCTAAACCAAAGGCAACAGCCGAGAACAACCCGGCCCATTGTTCAAAGTCCAGGACAGTCGGGTTTGCATCGAATTCATCCACTCGATTTTTTTTGAATTGTCGGCGTGAACGGGTAATTTCATAAGCAAGCATATAAGTAAAGGTCCCGGCCAACCAGACATGAAGTAATTCTTCCCATTCCAGGGCATAAAACGAAAATCCAAAGGGCAGAGTAAGTAGAATCGTGAGCCAGCGCAGGGGGTAAAAAGCGGCTGACTGTATGTCGGCGATAAATGGCACTCCCCCATAGCTGCCGGGAGACCAGACAGGCAGATGCTCGCCGGCTATTTCACGCGCCTGAAATTGGGCGAATGCATAGTATTGGCCAGTCAGGTCACCACCCGGTAAACGATGGGTACCCACCAACAAAGCCGCGAAAAAGATAGCCCATAAAGCGGTCCATATCAACAGGGCTGCCAAATGTTTGCGCTTCATCATGAACCAATAAACCTTCCTTCGTATATTATGGGCTCACTTACGACATCCAACAATATTACCGTATCCGGTTACTTGAGTAGTGGCAGTAAATGAAAGGTTTCCCTACCTGGCCAAAAGCAGAAATCTTTAACTTTTGTTGGAGAAAATATGGGCTCGCGCCATTTTGCCATTATAATAGTACACATGCATTATTCGTAATGCCGTTGTTCCGCCATATCTGTGGCAGTATAAGCGAGGACACTAAGAACAGGGTAGGACCCATCGTTCCCGGTTTGAACCAATATTACCGATTTGAGATGAAGGAATATAGAAACGAAATGAAAATCAAGTTCTTCAGCATATTTATGACAATGGCGGCCTTATTTGCTGTTGCCGCGCAAAGCAGTCCGGTATTGAGTGAGGCAGCAGCACCGCAAGTAATTATCGGCAGTGGTACGGCCGCAAGCTGCCAGACACAGGATGCCGCAAATGACCTCTCTAACGCGGTGGCCACCGGCGGTGTCATCGACTTTGACTGCGGGTCTGATCCGGTGACGATTATCGTCAATACCAATGCTACGGACCAGCAGGTAACGGTGAACGGCAATGGTCTCATCCATCTAAGCGGTGAGGACCTACGCCAGATATTTTTCGTCTATGGCAGCGGGAACGTAATCCTGAATGACTTGAGTTTGGATGACGGCAATTCGGGTCAGGGTGGCGCAGTTTATATTGATTCCCAGGCAAGTGTCACGATAAATCGAAGTTTTTTGGTCAGTAATAACGCCGCAAGCGAGGGAGGCGGTGTTTATAATAAAGGCACGCTGATTATTGAAGACAGCACGATTGGCAGTAATATTGCGGGCACGAACGGCGGTGGTATTTTCAACGACGGCGGGTCGGTGACAATCCTGAAGAGCTACCTGATTTCCAACCAGTCCAATAATGGGGGTGCTGTCTACACAGTTAACGGGCAGCTGACGATCGAGCAATCGGCCGTGCGCAGCAGCTTTATTACAAACGATGGCGGCGGCATTTATGCAGCCGGGGATACCGCGATCAGTAACAGCACCTTTTCCAACAACCGCGCCGCACAGGGCGGGGCAATTTTTGGTGCGGGCAATGTAACAATCCTCAATGCTACTTTTAATGAGAACCGCGCCGACATCGCCGGGGCTATCTGGCGGGAAATTTTGTCGACAATTACGGTGAAGAACACTATTCTGGCGGGCAGTCTGGATTCTGGGGGCAACAGCCCCAACTTGAACTGCGACGGGCCATCGTTGACGTCATTAGGGCAAAATATTATCAGCGATAACACCTGCGTCCCTAACCCGAGCATTGTTGGGGATTTACTAGGCACCAATCCACTGCTCGGCGTCTGGCAAATTTCACCTTTACGCGCTTATATTCCTGATGCGGACAGCCCGGCGGTGGATTATGGCCTTGACTGCCCGCCGGTGGATCAACGGGGTTACCCGCGTCCCATCGGCGCCGCCTGTGATGTGGGCAGTATTGAGCGGGGTGAGCCAGATGAGCCAGGTAAGATGGTTTTCTTGCCGCTGGCGCTCCGTTAACAACCGGGTGATTCGGTTGGTGCACAAGGTTGTACGGGTACGCGCCTTGCGGCGCGGAACAATTTGGCAAATTGTTCTGCAAGGTGCGTTACAGGAACTTTTGGTAGTCGTTGACCAGTAGGCGCGTTGGGAGTACGTCTTCCTCGATGTCGGGGAAACGGCCGACAGGTTGGTAGAAGCGGTTGTCGGCGGCGTCGTCATTGACCGATGACACCTCGCCGACAAGCACGCGTTCGCGCTCGCCCCAGAAGGCATGGTAGAGGCCGGGTACCAGGGTGATGCTGTCGCCGGGTTTGAGCACGCGCAGGCTGCCCGCTTTGACGCGGTGCAGAATGCCGTCTAACTTTACTTCAACGTCTGTATCAGCCAGACCACCATCCGGGGTTGAATTATAAAGCTCCACGACCAGGTTGCCGCCGCTGCGATTGATGATATCTTCGGTTTTCTTCCAGTGATAATGGAGCGGGGTCACCTGGTCGGGGTCGACGATGAGCAGTTTTTCGGCGTAAATCTTACTCTTGTCCTCGCCCTTGGGGTCGCCGTTACGGATGGTGAACAAAATCAAGCCGAGGGTATCGAACTTGCCCTGGCCGAAATCAGTGATATCCCAGCCCAGCGTGTTGTGACCAATCTCTGAAATATCTTCGTCGCAGTTTTGCCAGTCCTCCAGCGTCCAATGAGCCCAACGCGGCAGGTTGAAATTGTGCTCGCGGCAGAAGGCTTCGGCCTCACTAATAATCTCGTTAATCTCTGATCGTTTCATTGCTCTCTCCATTTGCAATCAGGCATCAGGCCGCAACAGGCCGAAATTTCGCTTCATTTATGGGATCACTATTATACCGCCATCAGGCGCAAATGATGAAAATCAGGGAGGAGTTGGTTTCCCACCGGGAAAATCTTTATCTTTGAGGGAGGATCAGGCGCTATCCAGATATTTCTACAAAAATTCAGCCGGCAATGATTGAGCCTGATCAGTCCTTGTTCAATCAGACACGATCAGGCTCAAATCTATTGACCGTAGGTGGCAAAAACCTGTGTTTGTCCCGATTTATCGAAAGCAATGACATTGTACGGCTGGTCGGCCGCGCCCGCGACCTCCATGCCCGGCGATCCGACCGGCATACCAGGTACCGCCAGCCCGGCAATATCAGGACGCTCTTCCAATAATCTATTTATTTCGGCAACAGGTACATGCCCTTCAATAATATAGCCATCTACGATGGCCGTGTGGCAGGATTGCAGTTGTGGCGGAATTTGTTGGTTTTTCTTGACGGCCGTGAGATCGTTGACATCCTCGATCTTGACCCGGAAACCATTTTCCTCCATATAGGCAACCCAATCGCCACAGCATCCTCAGGTTGGAGCCCGGTAAACCGTTACAAGCGGCCCGTCCCCTTCTTCAACCGCCTGTTGCGGTGCAGAGGTGCCCCCGCATGCCGCAAGCACCAAGACCATGAAGAAAGAACCAAACAGAATCAGTCGTTTCATGAATTTTTCCTTTTTAATTTTAATTTCAGACAGAAAGAGTGGCTTTACATGCTGCATTCTCTGTCAAAGATACACGTACATTAACAAAGGCATCGGAATCCTACATGCGCTAAATGGCCTATACGCCTATGAGATACGACATATAAGCAATTGTGACAAATCGCCCCCTGTATTTTTTGCCGTTCAGGTCGGGATGGGTTCAAGCGGATTAACCATAGTTCTCTTCTTCTCCGGACTATGACTATATAAGCACATGGCCGTTCCTAATAGGAAAACTATTCTATTTTTTAGAATCGAAAATGGCGGTTGCCAAACGGCAGGCCAAAAAGCAATTTATCACTACCTAATCCATTCGATTCATTAGGCAATCAAGAGCAGTTAGGAACCAGGCCACTGTACCTAGCAATATATCTAACCGTTGTATCATTGTCTATGGAAACCGCAACATTCATCTGGTATGATGTATATGATAGGCTCGCTGGAAGAAATAGGTTTTCTTCACCTCGCTTAACACAAAAAACAGCTTCGAACTTACTTGACTAAGCACACGCTGAAAGTGCATTTCGACGGATATTCCCACATAAATGGATTACATGAAGCTATGACTACACATACAGATCACGACGAACACGAACATAAAAAGATGGTTGAGATGGATCACAGTGAGCATCACAATCACGCAGCACATGCCGGGCACGAAGACCACGCCGGGCATGTGGACCATACCGGCCATGAAATCATGTTCCGCAACCGCTTCTGGGTATCTCTCCTATTAAGCGTCCCGGTACTTATCTACAGCGAAAGTATCCAGGGCTGGTTGGGGTATACGGCGCCGGCATTTCCGGGCAGCCAATGGATCGTCCCCGCATTCTCCACAATCATTTTTATCTACGGCGGGCTGCCTTTCCTACGCATGTCTATGGGGGAACTGCGAAAGCGGCAGCCGGGTATGATGACCTTGATTTCTCTAGCCATTACCGTCGCTTATGTGTACAGCATGGCCGTGTTTTTCTTGAGCAGCGGCCAGGCCTTTTTCTGGGAGCTGGTAACGCTGATTGACATTATGCTCCTGGGACACTGGCTGGAAATGCGCAGCGTGCGCCAGGCGTCGGGCGCTCTGGATGCCCTGGCGAAACTGCTGCCGGATACGGCCGAAGTAATCATGCCCGACGGCGAAGTCATGGAACACCCGGTGAGCGATCTCAAACCAGGCGACATGGTGCTGGTGCGGCCCGGGGCCAGCGTACCGGCTGACGGCCGGGTAGTTGAGGGAGAAACCGCAGTCAACGAAGCGATGATCACGGGCGAATCGAAACCGGTGAAAAAAGCAACGGGGGATGAGGTAATCGCGGGCACGGTCAATTCGGGCGACAGCAGCCTGCGCGTGGAAGTTACGGCCGTCGGTGATGATACCGCTTTATCGGGCATCATGCGCCTGGTTGATGAAGCCGAGAAGAGCAAATCGCCGACCCAACTGCTGGCTGACCGCGCCGCGGCTTGGTTGTTTTATACCGCCCTGGCTTCAGCGGTAATTACGGCCATCGCCTGGACGGTCATTGACGGCTTTAACGCGGAGGTCGTAGCCCGCGTCGTGACAGTACTGGTGATCGCCTGTCCCCACGCCCTGGGCCTGGCCATCCCGCTTGTGGTGGCCAATACAACATCCCTGGCGGCCAAGAACGGCATCCTGGTACGCGACCGGCAGTCGTTGGAAACATCGAGAGAACTGGACGTGATTACTTTTGACAAGACCGGCACCCTGACCAAAGGGGAGTTTGGCGTGGTCGGCACAGCAGTCGCCGACGGCGTAACGGCCGATTCGGCACTGGCGGAAGCAGCGGCCATCGAGGGTGATTCAGAACATTTGATCGCCCAGGCCATCCGTCACGGGGCAGACGAAAAAGAACTATCTGTACCAGCTGTAGATGATTTCAAAATCTTAAAAGGGCGCGGTGTTTCCGCAAGTGTCAACGGGCATACGGCCTATGTAGGTGGACCGCGCATGCTTGACCATTTAGATGCGGAACGGCCTCAGGAGCTGGTTGATTTCGCCACTGCCGCCGGCGACAAGGGGCAAAGCGTTGTTTACCTGGTCAATGACGACCGGGCAGTGGCCGCTTTCGCCCTGGCTGACGTGATTCGAACTGAGAGCAAGAAAGCAATCGACAAACTACACGAGATGGGCGTCGAAGTAGCCATGCTTACCGGAGACAGCCAGGAAGTGGCTGACGCGGTAGCACAAGAGCTAGATATTGATGAGGTCTTTGCCCAGGTGCTGCCCGAGGATAAAGATGACAAGATTAGCGAGCTGCAGAAGCAGGACAAAGAAGTGGGCATGGTGGGCGATGGGGTCAACGACGCGCCAGCGCTGACGCGGGCCGATGTGGGTATCGCGATCGGCAGCGGCACCGACGTGGCCGTGGAATCGGCGGGATTGATCCTCGTCAGGAGCAATCCCCTGGATGTAGTGAAGATCCTTAAGCTCAGCGAAGCCAGTTATCGCAAGCAGATACAAAATATCTGGTGGGCGGCGGGGTATAACATCATCATGATCCCCCTGGCTATGGGCGTCCTGGCGCCCTGGGGTATCGTCCCCTCCCCAGCGGTCGGCGCCTTATTGATGTCCATCAGCACGATTATCGTAGCCATTAATGCGCAGACATTACGAGGCATTGACCTTGAGGTCTCATAGAATCGTGCTGCACTAGAATTTCACCAGAAATGCTGTTGCATACATGATGAGAACCCCAACTGTGACGGCAGCAAAATTCAACCAGGAAACGGCGGGCTCTCCGAGCTGGTCGGCATTTCTAACAAGTAGCTTACCGACTACCCAGATCACCTGCAGGATTGCCCCGGCACCGAAACTGAGGAAGAGCACAGCGAGCGCCGGATTAAAGGCAAACCCACCAATCCAGGTACCAATTATGGCCGGGAGACCGGCCAGGAGCGCTAAGAGGATAAAGGTGCGCAGTTCCGGCTTCTCCTGGGTCAACGGGGCGACGATCCCCACGCCTTCGGTGATATTGTGCAGCGTAAAGCCGATAACCAGGAATGATCCCAAGGCCGCCGCGCCGGTCGCAAAGGCGGCGCCGATCGCCAGGCCTTCGCCAAAGTTGTGCAGGCCGATGCCCAAGGCGATGAACATGGCCACGGCCTGGGGCGTACTGCCGCGCCGCTGATTTATGGCCATCAAGATGCCGAAACTGAAGAGCATGCCAAACACGGCCAGGGGAATTCCTTGGAATACGCCCGGCAACTCCGCGGAGATTTCTACTGCCTCCAGAATCGTGTCGATAAACAGGAAAATAAGCAGGCCGATGGTCAGCGCCAGAAAGGCATTAACCCATTTTTGATCGACGCGGCGCATGAACGGGTACCACAACATGCCTAAAGCTATGGGAATAATGCCGACGTAAATGCCCAATAAGCCATAGTTAATGAAGGTAGTCGTGCTTGTACGCGGCGAGAGTACGGCCACATCAACTTCCGCAGCAAAGGTTAATCCGGTCGATGTAAGCAAAACGATGGGTAAGGGTTCTCCAGCTACCCAGGGATAGTCCAGTTCGATTGTCGCCTGTTCAAGCCTGCCAAGTGTTTCTTGCGGCGTAATCGTGTACTGCCAGTAGGCGTCATCCACCAGGACCTGGGCAATGGTTACGGGATCGGGACCACCGTTGATAACTTCCAATTGGATATGGCCGTTTTCCGGAAAAGTCACGCGTTGAACAGTCAATTCCTCCAGCGGCGGAAAAGCTCCGGTGAAGTAGGCCAGGGGTTTCAAGGCCAGAAACAAGGC
>Ga0316578_10001090_pt1 | contig 10543 bp, 7 predicted proteins | sample J0NA_2_FD_203076 | JGI IMG/M metagenome (GOLD analysis project Ga0316578, IMG submission 203076) | Rhizosphere microbial communities from salt marsh grasses in Alabama, United States - J0-2_160517rDrC | ecosystem: Host-associated > Plants > Roots > Rhizosphere | place: USA: Alabama | collected...
GTCGGGCGCCGGGCGGCTTCCCGGTGGTCGGTGTCATCGGCGGGGGTCAGCTGGCGCGGATGTGTGCTGGGCCGGCAGCCGAGCTGGGGCTCACCCTGAGCGTGCTCGCCGAGTCGGAGGACGCCAGCGCGGCGCTCGTCGTGCCCTCGGCCCCCGTCGGGGCCCACACCGACGCCGAGGCGGTGCGCCGGTTCGCGTCGGCGTGCGACGTCGTGACCTTCGACCACGAGCACGTCCCGCCAGAGGTGCTGGCCGAGCTCGTCGCCGACGGGGCGGTGCTCCACCCGCACCCGGAGGCGCTGCGCTACGCCCAGGACAAGCTGGCGATGCGTGAGCGGCTCAGTGCCCTCGGGGTGCCGTGCCCACGCTGGACCCGCGCGGACTCGCTCGCCGGGGTCGCCGCCTTCGGCGACGAGGTGGGGTGGCCCGTGGTCGCCAAGACCCCCCGCGGTGGTTACGACGGGAAGGGAGTGCGGCTCGTCGACTCGGCGGCGGAGCTGGCGGACTGGGTGGAACGGGCCGCCGCGGCGGGCACCGGGCTGCTCCTCGAGGAGCGGGTCCCGTTCCGCAGGGAGCTGGCCGCGCTGCTCGCGCGCAGCCCCTCGGGCCAGGCGGCGGCGTGGCCCGTCGTCGAGACCGTGCAGGAGGGCGGGGTCTGCACCGAGGTGATCGCGCCGGCCCCGGACCTCGACGTGGACCTGGCCGCACGCGCCACCGAGGCGGCGCTGCGCGTCGCCGGGGCGCTCGACGTCACCGGCGTGCTCGCCGTGGAGCTCTTCGAGGTCCCGGGCGAGAACGGCCCGGGGTTCGTCGTCAACGAGCTCGCGATGCGCCCGCACAACTCCGGCCACTGGTCGATGGACGGTGCCGTCACCGGACAGTTCGAGCAGCACCTCCGGGCGGTGCTCGACCTGCCGCTCGGGTCGCCGCGGCCGCGGGAGCGGTGGACCGTGATGGCCAACGTGCTCGGCGGCGACGACGCCGAGCTCTACCCCGCCTATCGGCACGTCATGGCCCGCGACCCGGGCGCCAAGGTGCACCTCTACGGCAAGGACGTGCGCCGCGGGCGCAAGATCGGGCACGTCGACGTCTCCGGCGAGGACCTGGCCGACCTGCGAAAGCGGGCGGCGCACGCCGCCGACTACCTCAGAGGAGTGATGACGCAGTGAGCAGCGCAGGGAAGCGGCATCCGGTCGTCGGCGTGGTGATGGGGTCGGACTCCGACTGGCCCGTCATGGAGGCCGCCGTCACCGCCCTGGACGAGCTGGGCGTCCCCAGCGAGGTCGACGTCGTGTCGGCCCACCGGATGCCCGAGGAGATGCTGGAGTACGGTCGCACGGCCGAGTCTCGGGGTCTGCGGGTTCTCGTGGCCGGGGCCGGAGGGGCGGCCCACCTGCCCGGGATGCTCGCGTCGGTCACGTCGCTGCCGGTCATCGGGGTCCCGGTGCCGCTCAAGCATCTCGACGGCCTCGACTCGCTGCTCTCCATCGTCCAGATGCCGGCCGGCGTGCCCGTCGCGACGGTGTCCGTCGGGGGGGCGCGCAACGCCGGGCTGCTGGCGGCCCGCATCCTCGGCGCCGGGGAGGGGGCCGAGGCCGAGCGGCTCCGCGCCGCGATGGGCGAGTTCCGCAGCGCGCTGCGCGACCAGGCCCACGCCAAGGGCGCCGCGCTCCGCGCCCGTCAACCCGAACGTGGGTGAGATCCGGACCCTAGGCGCTTGGTCTTCACCCACGTCCGCGGGTCGGCAGGGTCAGCGCTGCATGCCGAGGCTTCGGACCCGGGGCCACTCCATCTTCGGGCAGGCGTCCATGACCACCGAGAGGCCCGCCGCCCGGGCGCGCTCGGCGGCGTCGACGTCGACGACGCCCAGCTGCATCCAGACCGTCTCGATCTCGAGCCGGTCCTTGTTCGCGATCGCGTCCGCGACCACGGCGCCGACGCGCGAGGAGTTGACGAAGCAGTCGACGACCTTGACGGGCTGTTCGGGGATGTCGGCCAGCGAGGCGTAGCCCGTGACGCCGTGCACCTCCTCGGCCTTCGGGTGCACCGGGATGATCCCCTTCTCCAGCTCCACGGCGAGCCAGCGGGACACGTCCCAAGCAGCGCGGCTCCGGTTCGACGACAGCCCCACGACCGCCCAGACGCCCGGGTCGTTGAGCAGGTCACGGATCAGCTCGAGGTCGTTCTGCCGGTTCAGCGCGCTCATGCCCTCATCATGCCCGCCCGACGGCCCGGACGGACTCGCCAGTACGTGCCTGGTACGCGGCGCCGTCCCCCGGGGTCACCGGGTCAGTCGCCTCCGAAGAGGTCGCGCGTGTAGACGCGGTCGGCCACGTCCTCGAGGTCCGGGGTAACTCGGTTCGCCACGATGACGTCGCTGCGTGCCTTCAGCTCCTCGATGCCGACGACGTCCGACCCGAAGAAGCTGTCGACCTCGCCGAGCTCGGGCTCGTACACGATGACCTCGACACCGCGGGCCTTGATCCGCTTCATCACCCCCTGGACGCTGCTGCTGCGGTAGTTGTCCGAGCCGGCCTTCATGATCAACCGGTGGATCCCGACGACCTGCGGGTCCCGCGTGAGGATGTCCCTGGCGACGAAGTCCTTGCGGGTCGTGTTCGCCGAGACGATCGCACCGATGAGCGTCTGCGGGACGTCGGTGTAGTTCGCGAGCAGCTGCTTGGTGTCCTTCGGGAGGCAGTACCCGCCGTAGCCGAAGCTCGGGTTGTTGTAGTGCGTGCCGATCCGGGGGTCCAGCCCCACGCCCTCGATGATGTGCCGGGTGTCCAGGCCGTGGGTGACGGCGTAGGTGTCGAGCTCGTTGAAGAAGGCCACCCGCATGGCCAGGTAGGTGTTGGCGAACAGCTTGATCGCCTCGGCCTCGGTGCTGTCGGTGAGCAGGACCGGCGGGTCCTCGTCCAGGGCCGCGTCGGCGAGGAGCTCGGCGAAGAGCCGGCCGCGCGGACCGCGGTCGCCGACGACGATCCGGGACGGGTGCAGGTTGTCGTGGAGCGCCCGGCCCTCGCGGAGGAACTCGGGGGAGAAGAGGACCTGATCGGTGTCCAGCTCGGCGCGGAGAGCCCGGGTGAAGCCGACGGGCACCGTCGACTTGATGACAGCCGTGGCCGAGGGCTGGATGCGTCGGACGTCGCGCACCACCTCCTCGACGCTCGACGTGTCGAAGAAGTTGGTCCGCTCGTCGTAGTTCGTCGGGGTGGCGACGACCACGTACTCGGCCCCGGTGTAGGCCTCGGACCGGTCGTTGGTCACGTCGAGCCGGAGCCCGCCGCTGCCCAGGAGCTCCTCGATGTCGGGGTCGTCGATGGGGGAGACGCCGCGTCGCAGCATCTCCACCCGCTCGGTGTCGATGTCGTAGGCGATGACGTCGTGACGGCGGGCGAGGAGCACGGCGAGCGAGAGACCCACGTAGGAGGTTCCGACGACACAGATGCAATGGGGCACCGGGACAGCCTACGGTCGGGCCCATCGTCGGCCGCACACCCGGACGCGCCCGGCACCGCGGCGGTGCGGTGAGGCATGATCGAGTCCGACCGCAGACCCAGGAGGGCACGTGAAGTTCGGACTCTTCATCCCGCAGGGCTGGCGCCACGACCTCGCCGGCATCGACCCGATCCAGCACTGGGGGGTCATGGCCGGCCTGGCCCGGCGCGCGGACGGCATCGAGGACTGGTCGTCCATCTGGGTCTACGACCACTTCCACCCCGTCCCGCGGCCCACCGAGGCGGCCACGCACGAGGCGTGGTCACTGATGGCGGCGTTCGGCGGGGTCACCGGCCGGGTCCGGCTCGGACAGATGTGCACGTGCATGTCCTACCGGGAGCCGACCTACCTCGCCAAGGTCGCGGCCACCGTGGACGCCATCGCGGAGGGTCGGCTCGAGATGGGCATCGGTGCCGGCTGGTACGAGCACGAGTGGCGCGCCTACGGCTACGGCTTCCCCAGCGCGGGCGACCGGCTGGCGCGGCTTCGTGAGGGCGTCGAGGTGATGCGCCAGATGTGGACCACGGGGTACGCGACGCTCCAGGGCGAGCACTACCAGGTGGACGGCGCGATGTGCTTCCCGCAGCCGTTGCAGGGCACCGCGCTGCCCGGGTCGCGGCTCAACGGCATCCCGTTGTGGATCGCCGGCGGGGGCGAGCGCAAGACCCTGCGGATCGCCGCCGAGTACGCCGACTACACCAACTTCTCCGGCATGCCCGAGGAGTTCTCGCACAAGAGTGAGGTCCTCGAGGGGCACTGCCGCGCCATCGGCCGCGACTACGGCGAGATCATCCGCAGCGCCAACTTCAACGTCGTCATCGGTCGGGACGAGGCCGAGGTCGAGGGCAGGCTCGGCTGGATCCGCGACCACTACGCCTCGGCCGGCCTGCCGGACGACGTCGTGGAGTCCACGGTGCAGTCGTTCGCGGACGGCCCGCTCGTCGGAACCCCCGAGCAGGTGGTCGAGGCCCTCGAGGACCTCGAGCGGCGGGGGATGACGTACGCCATCACCTACTTCGTGGAGCAGGCGTACGACCTCACGGGGGTGGAGCTGTTCGAGCAGCAGGTCATGCCCCACTTCTCGGACCGGGAGCCCCACGGTCACCTCTGGCACTTCGTCCGCGGGGAGTAGCGCCACACCGCTTCTCAGCCGGGGGGACGGCGGGCGTGCCCCCGGCTCACTCGGTCGAGCAGATGTCCTCGTCGGCGGACCGGGTGGTGATCGTCGGCTGCGCGCTCGGCGGCGGTGCCGTGATGACCTGGGAGGGGAGCGGGTCGGCGCCGAGCCGGTTGGGGACCTCGACGACCTCCGGCGCGCCCGGCCCCAGGGTGACCTGGACGGTCGTACCCAGCCCCGACGCCTCCGCCATGGTGGCCTCCGGGAACGCGGCGGCCACGGTCCGCGCGGCCTCCTCGTTGCCCGCCGAGTACTCGACGAGGGCACCGTCGCCGGCGGCGGCGGCGGTCGCGTTGGCGGACGTCACCTGGGCGAAGCCCTGGACCCGCAGCGCCGCACTCGCCTGGTCGGCCAGCCCGGTGGCACCCGAGCCGTTGAGGACGACCACCGAGATCTGGTCGGGGGTCACGGTGAGCGGCTCGTCACTGGCCGAAGGGGTCGCGCCGGCCTCCCCCGATGGGTCGTTGACGGGCCGGTCCTCGCGCAGCGAGGTCCAGATCTGCTCGGCGGAGTCCTGCCACTGCACCCGGTTCGTGTCCTCCGGGTAGGGCTCGCTGGGCACCGTGAGGAACTCGATGTTGTCGAGGCCGATGCCGCGCACGCTCTGCGCGAGGTCGTTCATCGTGGTCAGCCCGAACCCGGGGTCGGTGGTGAGCGACTTGGTCGCGGCATCGAGGAAGGAGTACAGGGTGGTCGGCTGGAAGAGCAGCCGGGTCGACGTCGCCTCCTGCGCGATCGAGGAGAGGAACGCCTGCTGCCGCTTGATCCGCCCCAGGTCGGAGCCGTCGCCGATGGTCTTGCGGGCGCGGACGTAGGCCAGGGCGTCCTCGCCGCGGAGGGTGTGCGTGCCGGGGGTCAGCTGGAGCCCGGACAGGGGGTCGTCGATGGCCTCGTTGGTGCACACGTCGACCCCGCCGAGGGCGTCCACCATCTGCTGGAAGCCGCGGAAGTCGACCACCGCGTAGTGGTCGACGTAGACCCCGGTAGTGCCCTCGATGGTGCGGATGAGGCAGCCGATCCCACCGATCTCGTAGTTGTGGTTCCACTGCCGGGTCACCCACTGCTCCTTGGGGGCGGTGGGTGAGCACTCCGGCGGGGCCGGTGTCATCGAGTCACGGGGGATCGACACCACGGACGCCCAGCTGCGGTCCGCCGAGAGATGGACGAGCAGGTTCGTGTCCGAGTGCTGCCCGGGGTCGTCGCTGGGCATCCCGATCTCGTCGTTGCCCTCACCCTCCCGGCTGTCCGAGCCGACGAGCAGGATGTTGACCGCGCCCTCGGCGTGTGCCGCCTGCGTCGGGCGGTCGCTGCCGATGGCCGACGAGACGTCGACCTTGTTGATGTTGGCGTTGAGATGCCAGGCGGCCACGCCCACCCCGGCGGCCACGAGGACGAGGACGGCCACGAGGATGATCACGCCGCGTCGACGCCACAGGCTGCGAGGTGGCTCCGCGGTCGCCTCGTTGACCCCGCCGTTGCCGCCGTGATGGCCGCCTCGGCGCCGTTGGTCGAGGCCGTGGAGGTCGCGGCGCCGGGGGTAGGCCTCGCCCGGGTCGTCGCCCGTTGCCGGCCGGTCGGCGGCGTGCTTCACCTCACACTCCCCTCGGGTGCATCGTCCTGAGCGCCCGGTCTTCCGGGGTCCGCGGGAGTTTAGCCCGCCGCGCTGGGAGACCCGAAACGCGCTCAGGGCGCCCTCAGCCCGTCGGGGTGCCGTCCGTGCCGGGCGGCGCCTCCTCCAGCGGGGTCCCGTCGCGCAGCATCCCGAACAGCTGGTCCGCCTGGGCCTGGTTCCAGATCACCGAGCTGCCGGCCGACGTCGTGGTGTTGGTGGATGCAAGGGGGACGACCATGCTCAGGGTCTGGCCGGAGGAGACCCCGCGCAGCGCCGAGAGGACCCGGTACGAGTCGAGCAGCGTGGTGTCCTCTCCGACGACGAGGTTGCCGGCCGCGGCGTGGGTGAAGCTCCACCACCGCCACGGGATCAGTACGGTCGACGGGGTCGCGGCCTGCTTCATCACCGCCCCCAGGAACTGGCGCTGCCGCTCCGCGCGGCCGATGTCGCCCTTGGGGTCGGAGTAGCGGGCCCGGACATAGCCGAGGGCGTCGGGGCCGTCCAGGGCCTGGCAGCCCTCCTTCAGGTCGATGTGCGCCTTGTCGTCCTTGATGTCCCGAGGGACGCACACCTCGACCCCGCCGAGGCTGTCGACGACGTTGGCGAAGCCGCCCAGCCCGATCTCCACGTACCCGTCGACGGGTAGCCCGGTGGCCTGCTCCACGGTCTCGACGAGCAGCTTCGGGCCCCCGATGGCGAACGCGGCGTTCACCTTGTTCTCGCCGTTGCCGGGGATGGGCAGGTAGCTGTCGCGGGGGATCGACACCATCGCCGCCTTGCCGCCGCCCGAGGGGACGTGGACGAGGATGATCGTGTCCGTGCGCCGCCCCTCGGTGCTTCCGGTGCCCAGCTCCTTGCGCTGCTCGTCGGTGAGGGTCTCGCGGCTGTCGGAGCCGACGAGCAGGTACGTGTGGCCGGCGGCGGCGGGCCGCTCGCCGTCGGGGGTGGTGTCCTCCCGGGTCACCGTCGACCATGCGTGCAGCGGCGCGATGACGGTGAACGCGAGCCACGCCACGAGCACGGCCAGGGCGACCCGGACTCCCCGGCGGCCACCACCGCGCCGGCGCGGGCGCGGCGCACGCGGAGGGTGGGTCGTCGGCGGTGGCGGGGTCGGCAGGGGGCGCCCGTACTCGTCGTACGTGGCGCCGTGCGGGGGAGGAGGAGGCGGCGGCGGTGCCTGCCGTGGAGCAGGAGGAGGTGGCGAGGGAGCCGCCGAACGGTCGGCCCGTGAGCGGTCGCGGCCCCCCGACCGTCGCGCGGCACGGCGTCCCCGGGTGTCCACGACGTAGACGTCGTCCGTTGGCCCCGACGCCGAGCCCTGGGGGATCGGCCGGGCGTGGTCGTCCTCGCTCATGGCTCGCTCTCGGTCGACGGGACGGACCCCCCAGTGTGGCATCACCGCCCGCACGCCTCGGGCGAGTAACGTCCGGACCTGGCGCCGAACGTGGGTGAAGATTCGGGGTATCGGTGCGGTTGTCACCCACGTCCGCGATGAGGTGAGTTACCAGACGTCATAGGCGTGTCGGCGCGCCTCACGGGTCCCCTGCCGCCCCGGCTCGATACTGAGCGCCCATGGGACCTCGTGAGGGCGCCGTGCTCGACCGGGGGCAACGGCAGGAGCCGATCCGCGTCGACACGCGCGGCCGGCGTGACGAGAAGCGTGGCCGCCGTCGCGCCATCACGCTGCTGTTGCTCACCGTCGTCGTCCCCGGCACCGCCCAGCTCGCCGCGGGCAACCGCCGGGTCGGCCGGGCCGCCGTTCGCGTCTGGGTCGGGCTCGTCGTCGTGGGCGCCCTCCTCGGGCTCCTCGCCCTGGTCAACCGCCAGGCGGCGCTTGCGCTGCTGACCCACCGGTGGACCCTCGCGGTGCTCCAGGTGGCGCTGCTCGTCGTGGCGGTGTGCTGGGCCGCCCTGCTCGTGGACGCCTGGCGTCTCGGCCGTCCGGACCGGCTGCCGCAGCGCGACCGGAGGGGCCTGCTCGGCCTCCTGCTCGTCCTCCTGCTCGTGCCCGCCATCGTCGCCTGGACGGGGATGGCGGCGGGCACGGCCCGGGCCGCGGTGGGAGCGGTCTTCACGGACGGGGCGGCCGCCGGCACGGTCGACGGCCGCTACAACATCCTCCTCCTCGGCGGCGACAGCGGCGCCGGCCGCACCGGGCTGCGGCCGGACAGCATCCAGCTCGCGAGTGTCGACGCCGACACCGGCCGGACCGTGCTCCTCGGGTTCTCGCGCGAGACCGAGCTCATCCGCTTCAACGAGGGCTCGGTCATGGCGGGGCTGATGCCCGAGGGGTGGGTGTGCGGCGACGAGTGCCTCCTCAACGGGCTCTACACCTGGGCCGTCGACCATGCGGACGAGTTCCCCGCCGGCACCGACGACCCAGGCGTCGTTGCCACCCGCGAGGCCGTCGAGTGGCTGAGCGGACTCACCATCCAGTACTACGTCATGGTCGACCTCAAGGGCTTCAGCAGCCTCGTCGACGCCGTCGGCGGGCTCGATATCACGGTGCAGCGGCGTACCCCGATGGGTGGGGGCTCCCGCGAGGTCTTCGACTGGATCGAGCCCGGCGAGCAGCACCTCGACGGGTACCACGCGCTCTGGTACGCCCGCAGTCGCGAGGACTCGACGAACTACGAGCGGATGGCCCGGCAGCGCTGCGTGGTCACAGCCCTCGTCGAGCAGCTCGACCCTCCGACGGTGCTGCTCAACTTCTCCGGCATCGTCTCGGCCACCACGGGCGTCTTCCGCACGGATGTGCCGCAGGATGCCCTCGCCGCGCTGGCGGACACCGCGGTGAAGACCAAGCAGGAGAAGATGACGTCGGTCAACTTCGTCCCGCCGCTCATCGACCCCTGGGACTTCGACCCGGCCTTCGTGCGCCAGACCGTCTCCGACGCGATCGCCGCCAGCGAGAAGGACCCGACGCCGGCCCCTGACACCACGGTGGACGGCGACGCGACCGCCGCGGCGACGCCCGTCGCCGAGCCCTCGTCGACCCCCTCCCTCCCTGCCGTGATGGAGCAGCCGGGGAGCGATCCCGACGCCAACACCAGCGACCTCGCGAGCGTCTGCTCGGTCGGCTGAGCCCCGGGCGGCCGACACGTCGCCCTGCGCGATACTGACGCGGTGCCCGCCAACGCCTTCGCCCGCAACAACGTTGCCAAGGTCCTGTGGGCCCCGCGCTACCTGCTCGGCGATGCGGTCACCCGGGTGGTGCCCCGGCGGTCCGACCGGTGGGTGGTGGGCAGCGGCTTCGGGGTGAACGACGGGGCTCGCGCGCTCGTCGAGGAACTCCTCGGCCGGGACCGGGGGGTCACGGTCACCTGGCTGGCCCGCAGCGCGGAGGAGGCCCGTCAGGCCAGGTCGATCGGGGCCGAGGTGCGCGAGCACGGAAGCCTCGCGGCGTTCTGGGCGGCGGTGCGCGCCGGCGTCGTCGTCCTCACCCACGGCTTCGGCGACGCCAGCCGGTTCGGCACCCGGGGCGCCGTCGTGGTCCAGCTGTGGCACGGCAGCCCCCTCAAACGGATGCACCTCGACAGCCCGGCTGCGATGCGCCTGCCGGTCGTCGGGGACCGAGGCCCGGTCCCGCGCCTGCTCGCCGGCGCGTACCGCCGCGGCGGGGCGCGGGTCTCGCTGCTCCCCGTCTCGGCCCCCGTCGTGGCTCCCCGCATGGCAAGTGCTCTCGGGGTCCCCGCCGACCGGGTCGAGGTGTTGGGCGAGCCCCGCACGGACGTGCTGTACCGCGGGGAGCCGATCGAGCGACGGCGAGCGGCGAGGGCACGGCTCGAGGCCGCCGTCGGACCCCTCGGTGCCCGGAGGGTCGTCCTGTTGGCCCCCACGTGGCGGGACGGGGCCGCCGACCCCGTGGTCCCCACCACCGAGGAGTGGCACTCGATCGAGTCATGGCTCCACCGCCACGACGCGCTCCTCGTCGTCCGTCCCCATCCGTTGGCCGTGGGTGACTGGTCCTACCGCTCCGATGCCGTGCGCCTCCTCCTGTCCTCCGCCGAGCCGGACGTCATGAGAACCCTGTGGGCCGTGGACGCCCTCGTCACCGACTACTCGTCGATCGCGCTCGACCAGGCCGTGACCGGCGCGCCGGTCGTGTTCCTGGCCCCCGACCTCGTCGAGTACAGCCGGGATCACGGGTTGTACGAGCCGCTGGAGACGACGACGGGCGGGCCGGTGGAGCGGACCTGGTCCGACGCCCTGGCCCGGCTGAGCGACGGGTGGCCCGGCAGCCCGGGCCACGA
>Ga0316578_10001091_pt1 | contig 10542 bp, 9 predicted proteins | sample J0NA_2_FD_203076 | JGI IMG/M metagenome (GOLD analysis project Ga0316578, IMG submission 203076) | Rhizosphere microbial communities from salt marsh grasses in Alabama, United States - J0-2_160517rDrC | ecosystem: Host-associated > Plants > Roots > Rhizosphere | place: USA: Alabama | collected...
AAGAACGATTGGAGCGAGAGTATGATCTCGATCTGGTGACCACCGCACCGAGTGTACGCTATGAAGTTGTCATGCAACATACGGGGGAGGTGCAAGTTATCGAGAGCCCGGCCGACTTACCTGATCCCTCGTTAATTGAAGAGATTCGCGAACCTTGGATGCGCGTCCAAATTTTTACGCCCGAAGAATATTACGGAATAATCATGGATCTGTGCATCAAGCGACGTGGCATCTTCACCGGCCAGGAATACCCCGCACCTGGGCGTGTCGTCCTTAATTTTGACCTGCCTTTATCAGAGATCATCATTGACTTTTACGATCGCTTGAAGAGCTCCACTCGTGGGTACGCCTCAATGGATTATGAATTCGCCGGCTATCGGCCGTCCAATTTGGTCAAGCTTGATGTCCTGGTCGCCAAGCAGCCGGTTGATGCTTTGGCCATGATTGTACATGACGATCTTGCCTACCAACGCGGGCAGAAACTGGTCACGCAGCTCCGCAAGCTCATTCCGCGCCAGATGTTCGAGGTGCCTATTCAGGCAGCCGTCGGCAAACGTGTTATCAGCCGCGCCAACGTCAAAGCTTTGCGTAAAGATGTCCTGGCTAAATGTTACGGTGGTGACGTAACACGCAAGCGCAAACTGCTGGAAAAGCAAAAGAAAGGCAAGAAGCGCATGAAGATGATCGGCAACGTTGAAGTACCGCAAGAAGCCTTTATGGCCGTCCTCAAACTGGGGGATGATTAACTTTTCCTTTTAGTTACAATCATCAACCGGAGCATCATGGGTCAATCTTTAGACTGCGTTCGGTAAAACAATCATCTGCTGTACCCGGCGCTTTAGCCCAAATGACCCAATACCCTGGTTCTTTTATTATAAGCGTTTTCGATCCCTCATGCGGCAGGCGCTCGCCCCACATTTCTACCAGCTCCGCGCCTTCAACCCGCCAGGTACAATAATATTCGAAGCGTTTGCCGGTAGGTACAATCGAAAATTCGATTATATCCGGCAAAATGCACTCACCATTTGTTTGTGGCGTGTTTTGGGTACTTTCGCTTTGGATACCACCGTTTTGGGTATCACTGCTCTGCCCTCCCAGGTCGGCTCGCTTAAGTTGTGGCTGTGGGTCATCCAGTTGAAATTCAGGGATAATGCCATGATCGGTATCGTTTGGGTACAGTTTTACGGTCTGCGCATTCGTTACATCCAGGAGAATAATGACGCCGTATTCAGTAGATTTAAACGTGGCCATGACATGGCCGTCCAGCAATACCTGCGCGTCATGTCCATACTTTACATGCAAGACATCCCGTTCTCCGCGATTACGATCCTCTAGAATTAGGATCAAATCCGCGGGACCCGCCTTCAACGCTTTTAGCTGGTCAACGAGCTGCTGTTGTTCGGCGCTTGAGAGTTCAATACCAAAGGTACCGACAGATGTATGATAGCGTAATCCGGAACCCAATCCCCACTTACCCGTGCGTAGGGATTTGGTAATAACAACCGGCATATAAGGCGGCGAATAGGTGACAAGTACATCCGTATTTCCTGTAACCTCCTCAGCCATGATTTGAGCCTGTTCCAGGAAACTATCGAGAGCAACAAATCCCTCTTGATAACCAGTAATCCCCAGCCCAAACGAACCAATCTGGGTACCCAACTTGATCTGTTTTGTGTCCAGGGCACTATCTATCAAATCTTTAGGCGAAGAACAAGCGAATAGAAAGGGTACCAATGCTAAAATCCACCAGCACCGGCTCCGGCGACTGAAAAAAGATCTGCCCATGTCCCCAACCTCCTGTTGAATACCTATTTGGCATAACGGCACGATCCAGCACATCATAAACCAGTAAGATAGCGGTGCACAAGTAACAAATGTCATGTTTATAAGGTGCAAACGCTTAAATTTCAGGGACAATGATGAGCATTTTTGCACACATGGAGGGCGGGGTTATAATTCGAGGCTGGCTTAAAAGTTCGACGTAATCGGCACGACGGCTTGAAAGCCAAAAAATTATGTAGTTGGAGGAAGTACCAATGCCTTTAGATTTGGCAGAGAAAGCCGAATTAATTGAAGAGTTTGCTACGCACGAAGGTGACACAGGGTCGCCCGAGGTGCAGATAGCGATTTTTGACCGTCGTATTCGAGAGTTGCAAGAACACTTGGCTGTTCATAAGCATGATGAAGCTTCACGAAGAGGCCTGCTCAAGCTGGTCGGTAAACGCCGCCGGCTGTTGGGCTACTTGCGCAAGCGCCATCCGGAACGCTACCGTGCGATCATCGCGCGTTTGGGTTTGCGTCGGTAAGATTTATTAGTTTTTTAGGAGAGGGGCGAGAATATCTCGCCCCTCTTGTTTAGGATTTTGCGGCGTGCGTTAGGAATTGGGAACTGTAGCATACGTCTTCCTGAGGGAACGGTTACTGTATGAGCCATTTCCCAGTCCCTAACCCATTTTAAATCCTAAGCGAAAAATAGAATATTGATTTAGGAAGGCATAGATCCAAATTGGGAGCGGTTTTCGTAGCCCTCCTTACGTATTGCGTAAGTTGATGTGATCCGCCGTTGTACAGGCGAGAAAAAACGCCGCATCTAACCGTCCCAAAAGATTATGCCACAATTAAAAGAGGTATAGAATGTTACCTGAATACACTTTTTCCACGACTGTGGGAAACAAAGAAATAATTTTTAAAACGGGCAAATTGGCTGAACAAGCCGGCGGCGCCGTGACGGCGCAGATGGGCGACTCAATCGTCCTGGCCACAGCCACTATGTCCAAAAATATTCGCGAAGGGCTGGACTTCTTCCCATTGAGCGTTGACTTTGAAGAGAAAATGTACGCAGCAGGCCGTATCCCTGGTGGTTTCTTCCGTCGTGAAGGACGGCCGACCACGGAAGCGGTTCTGACAGCACGTCTGACCGATCGCCCGCTGCGCCCCCTTTTCCCCGATGGTATGCGCAATGAAGTCCAAATCATCATGACCACGCTGTCCTCAGACAGCATCTATCATCTTGATATACTGGCTTTGAATGCCGCCAGTGCTGCCCTACACATCTCGGATGCACCCTGGAATGGGCCTATTGGCGCTGTACGCGTAGGTTATATCAACGGCGAGTTTGTCGCCGCACCGACCATTCCCCAGATGGCGGACAGCATCCTGGATCTTCGTATGGCTGCTTCAAAAGATGCGATCATCATGGTCGAAGCAAGCGCCAACGAGGTTGAGGAATCCCTTTTCCTGGAAGCCCTGGCTTTCGGGTTCGAGGCTGTTCAACCCATTATTACCGTGCAAGAAGAGATGCGTGAAGCGGTCGGTAAGCCCAAACGCGAGATTGAATTTGCCGAGGTTGAGGAAGGACTATCCACCGAGGTTAAAAACCGCCTTGGGGATCGTCTGCCCCAGATCGTAGCTGAAAATACCGGCCGTGACGATCGCAATGAGGCTGTCGACGAACTGCGAGAAGAAGTTGTTGATAGTTTCCTGGAAGAAGACGAATTCGCCGATGCTAAAACCATTCGTGAGGTTATCTCCTCCGAGCTAAAGAGCGCGATTCGCAATCAGATCCTTTATGAGGGAGTTCGTCCGGACGGCCGTGATTATACAACCATTCGTCCCCTTTCCTCCGAGGTTGGTTTAAGCCCACGCGCACACGGATCCGGTCTCTTCCGCCGCGGTCAGACCCAGGTGCTTTCGATCCTGGCTCTGGGAACCCCGCGTGAAGCGCAAAAACTGGAGGGGCTTTATCCCGAAGACAGCCGCCGCTATATGCACCATTACAACTTCCCGCCCTTCTCCACCGGTGAGACCTGGTTCTTACGCGGTCCCAAACGACGAGAGATTGGTCACGGCGCCCTGGCTGAAAAGGCGCTGCTGCCCATGATTCCACCGGAAGATGAATTCCCCTACACGATTCGTGTCGTTTCCGAGGTACTATCTTCTAACGGCAGCACCAGCCAGGCCAGTGTCTGCGCGTCCACGCTGGCACTCATGGACGGCGGTGTGCCGATCAAACGACCTGTCGCCGGTGTGGCCATGGGCCTGATCAGCGACGGCAATAAATATGCCATTCTGACCGATATCCAAGGTCTTGAAGACCACATCGGGGATATGGATTTCAAAGTTGCCGGGACCACCGAAGGTATCACGGCCATTCAAATGGATATTAAGATCGAGGGTCTATCGCAAGAGATCATGGCCGAAGCGTTGGAACAAGCCCGCGTTGGTCGTCTGGAGATTATGGACTCCATGATGGAAACTCTCTCCGCCCCACGCGAGACTATGAGCCTCTACGCGCCGCGTATGATGAGTATTCAGATCGATCCCGATAAGATTGGGGCGGTCATCGGCAAAGGTGGCGCCACCATTCGCAGCCTGGAAGAAACCTATGAGGTTTCAGTCGATATCCAGGAAGACGGCACCGTATTCGTGGCCGGCGTCGACGGAGCGAAGGCGGAAGCAGCTATCGACCGCATAGAAACACTGACCCACGATCCCGAAGCAGGTGAAATCTTCACCGGCAAAGTGGTGCGGATCACCGATTTCGGCGTTTTTGTCGAGTATGCACCCGGGGTAGATGGTATGTGCCACATCTCGCAGCTTTCCACCGAACACCTGCGCCGCGCTGAAGATGCGGTTCAGGTCGGCGATGAAATCATGGTTATGATCACCGACGTGAGCAGCGAGGGCAAGATCCGGCTTTCGCGCCAGGCTGTGTTGGAAGGATGGACCTTGGAAGAGGCCAAAGCCAATGACCAGCCGCGCGGCGGCGGTCGCAGCAGCAACCGCGGCAATCGTGGTGGACGTGGCGGTAACGATACAAGTGGCGGAAGTCGCCAGCGTTCTCGCCGTTAGTAAAATAAACTTTTCAGAAGTTATAAATGAAAAAGCCGGGCTTTTTATAGAAGTCCGGCTTTTTTTATTACTCTTGCGTCCAGCCCAAAGACAAGACGGTCTGTAAGTCACTGGCCGCGATTTGCACCCGGAAATGGGCGCTTGTCGGCGCGCCGCATACGTCAGTGACTACCAGTTCCGTCATTTCCGATTGGGCGACTTTCACCCCAGCGGCCGTTAGCGTGCTGGTCGCCTCACGCAGGTCACCATAACCTGGCGCAGTCCCATCTTCACACTGAATACCTACTGGGCGAATGACCCATGCCAGGCCTCCGGGATAAGGATCGACGGTCGGTACATCAGTCGGAGGCGCTGGATAGTCTGGATCCAGGGTCGGCGCTGCCGGCTCAACTGCTTCCGGAGCCGGGTACACTTGCGGCACGGGCGTCGGTCTGGCAGTGGGCATTTCATTTACAATTGGCGCGGTTGGAATTGGCTCCGGTGTATTTACTTCTGATACCCCACACCCACTCAATAAAACCAGGATACCTGTTATTGACAATAAAACATATATCAAAAGGTTTTTCATGATTTTTCTCCTCAGACAGCTATTTTACCTCGCAGATATTGGCAGTAGTAACATTAGATTGGTCCAATTTCAATCGCTATTTGATTACGGATATAGATTTTTAAAAATGGACCAATCTCGATTTGGACGATTGTTTAAGTTCATCGATACCAGGGACAATTTCCAGATTGGCTAGAGAACGGCTCCATATTCGGAGATTAGCAACTGAAATCTTCATATATTATCAGAAGCTTAGCATGTCAATTGTAACGTGATAGAATGCTCAAAATCATATTTAGGAGTAATTCAATGCGCAAATATTTAATCCTGGCCCTACTGATTCTCCTGTTGGCTGCTTGTGGCTCGACAACCGGGTCCAGCACGACTACGGGAGAAGAGGCAACAACGGCCGTCGATAATTCGGTTACCCCAACGGAAGAAAAAGATAATAACGAATCCACTCAGACCGGCAGCATTTCGGTTATCACCGGATCAACGCCGGAGGAGGCGAGTGTCGTTCGCGAACAGGACCATATCCTAGGAGCAGAAGAACCCGTTGTAACTATCATCGAATATGGCGACTTCCAGTGACCGGGCTGCGCAGGGTTTGCACCCCTGATGGCGCGTCTGGCAGATGCGTTTCCGAATGAAGTTCAAATTGTATATCGTCACTTCCCCCTGAATCAGATCCATCCCAATGCCCAGAAGTCGGCCGAAGCCTCAGAAGCAGCAGGTGCTCAAGGGGCCTTTTGGCAGTACCACGATTTGCTCTTTGAGAGACAGAGCCAATGGGCCCAATTGAGCACCGACGAGGCGCGCCAGTTCTTCATCGATCTCGCCGCCGAACTTGGTCTGGATGTCGATCAATTTACGGCCGATCTCGATAGCGGCGCTTATGCTGATTATGTATCAGCGCTAGAGCAGGAAGCGGTAGCTCTCGGCCTGCCCGGCACACCTTCAGCCCTCGTCAATGGCGAAATCGTGGCTGGAAATATCCCTATCGACTATACGGTTTGGGAGAATTATGTTAAAACACTGATTGCTGTCGCTTCCATTCCCCAATGGGATGAGCCACCAGAAATGACCCTGCAAGAAGGAAAAACTTATCATGCACGCGTTAAGATGGAAAACGGCGGCGAGTTCTTGATCGAACTTTATCCCGAGTCCGCTCCACAAACAGTGAACAGTTTTGTTTTCCTGGCCAATGAAGGGTTCTTTGACGGGGTAACATTCCACCGCGTTCTGGATGGATTTGTCGCTCAAACGGGAGATCCCAGCGGCACGGGTATGGGCGGTCCCGGCTACACGCTGCCAAATGAAATCGATCCCAATCTTTCGCATGAAAGTGAGGGCGTAGTAGCCATGGCCAATAGAGGTCCGGACACCAACGGCAGCGGTTGGTATATCACTCTGGGACCGGCCGTCAATCTCGACGGCGACTATACTATTTTCGGCCGTGTGGTAGAAGGGATGGATATAGTCGAAGGGCTCACCCTGCGCGATCCGGCAACCAATCCCGACGCCCCTCCTGGTGATGCAATTGAGTCAATAACAATCGAGATTTCTGATTAAGTTGTACGGAGAATCAAAAGTTGCCACCTTTTTCTTTGAATAAAGTCCACGAGTTAAAAAGGTGGCAACTTTCTTAGGAACTTACAGGGTCGCTAAGGCGTCTTAAGGATATGTCAATCATAATGAGGGTGGCCAAGATATTTAGCGGAGAAAGTTCGATACGCGGGCTGCTAATGTTGTTCCTGCTGCTGGCCTTACCGGCGCTCGCCTGTAAGGTACCGGATATCCCCGACCAACCATCGATTCCTGGCCTGGTAGAGCCGACTCCGGTCGGTTCGCCGACACCGATGGGCGATTCAATTTCCTATCTTATTCCCGCATATTCCCAAAACTTGAAACCAGGTGAGACAGTTCCAGGCACCCAACTGACCTATGTCGGCAGCAGTGAAGCCGGTCATGAAGTAACGATCGGCGGGCAGCAAGCTTTTAAGAAAGCAGGAGATTCTTTCTATTGGAGCGGTGTTATCGCCCCCGGTGTATTCGCCAATTACAACCTGAGACTGACGACGAGTTTCTTTGGCGGTTTGCCGGTCGCCGGACCCGTAGAACTAATCGTTCTATTTCCCAATCCTCAACCCCTCCCCCTAAATAAGGATCCAGAGGCGAAATTGCATCTGTCCAATATCATTATTGATTATCATGTTCCTTTGGACAAAACCATCCCCGGTACGACATTGGTTTACCAGGGTTTAGAAAACCAGGGCCTGGGCAACCAGAGTACAACTCTTGCCAAAATTGGTGGTTTGAGCGGCTATCCAAATCTGGCGGTCGGTGATTCACTGGGTTGGTTCGGGATCCTTCGCAATAACGTTGCTGTGCGATACAACATGCGCGTCGTATCATTCGATGAAGAAAACCTGCGCGTTGCCGGAACAGGGGAGATTTGGATAACAGGATAAACTCCAAGATACTCCAAGATACTATATCTCTGGGAAGGTTGTTCTCGATAGGTGAATGGAAACACGGGTAACAGTTGCTACGATTAATCTCCACGGCCAAGAAGATCGCTGGCTTGAGCGACGCCGTCTTTTGGTCGAACAGCTTATGGGGTCCGGCGCCGATCTAATCAGTTTGCAAGAAATTAATACCCGTATTCGTCAGGCCACCTGGCTTTGCAAACAAGTCAATGTTCGGCTTAGCGGCTCTGATAAAAAACCATTTCAACTGGTTCAGAAACGCCATTGGCGCAGTTTTTCCGGCGGCATAGGCGTCCTTAGCCGGCTGCCGATTCTATACAATGAGAGCATCAATTTAGGAAACGGAGGGCAAGTCGCTCTGCGTGTCCATGTTGAATTACCATCACACCAAACGATGGATTTTGTAACAGTGCAGCTGGATCAGGTCCCCTTTGAACGAGAAGCGCGTCAGGACCAGGCTCTTAAATTGATGTCCTGGCTGCACGGCTATAAACGCGTCCCGATCCAGGTTGTAGCCGGCGATATGAATGAAACCCCGGATGGCCTGGCGGTCCGTCACATAAAACAATCTTTCCGCTCAACCTTTGAATCAGTTTACGGTCGTGAACCGCTGGCTACCTATCCTACAGCCTTACTCGAGCAGGTACCTGATCATGCCTTCTGTCATGACTATATATTTGTCTCTAAGGCTGTTCAAAAAGTCATCAATGCAAAATTATTTTGCGACGAATCTGCTTCCGACGATAATACACTTTACCCAAGCAGCCACGTGGGACTGCTGGCCACGTTACAGGTGTAATTTATGAAACCTACGATATCGATCGTCGCCCCAGTCTACAATGAAGATGAAGTTTTACACGAGCTTTACCGCCGCGTGCACGCAGTGATGGAAGAGACGGGTGAAACCTGGGAAATGGTGCTGGTAGACGACGGCAGCCGAGACCGGTCAGCCGAAGTGATTGCCGAACTCAACGCCCTGGATGAGCGTGTGCGCGGCCTTAGTTTCTCCCGCAATTTTGGATTTCAAATCGCCGGAACCGCCGGGCTCGATCATGCGCTGGGAGATGCCGTCATCTTGACTGACGCCGATCTACAAGACCCACCTGAAGTTTATCCGGCCATGATCGCCAAATGGCGTGAAGGTTATGATGTAGTCTATGGCGTACGCACCTCGCGTGAAGGTGAAACGTGGTTCAAGTTGACTACGGCAAAAATTTTCTACCGCCTGATTTACTCCATAACCAGCATTGACATTCCCCTGGATACGGGCGATTTCCGGCTGATGGACAGACGGGTAGTCAACGCTATCGGCCGTATGCACGAACGCAATCGTTTCCTGCGCGGCATGGTACCCTGGGTCGGATACCGGCAGACGGGTGTTGAATACGAACGGGAATCTCGGTTTGCCGGGGAGGCGAAGTTCGGCAGTATCCGCAAGATGCTGCCTTTCGCTGTCGACGCAATTACCAGCTTCTCTTATTTTCCACTGCGCCTGGCCACATACTCGGGTTTTGCCTTAGCCGGGATCAGCGGACTGTTCATCTTGATCGTCATTCTGCTGCGCCTGTTTGGCCCGCATGAACCACTCCTGGGCCAGGCATCCACCCTGATCGCTGTTTTATTCCTGGGAGGTATTCAGTTGATATTTCTTGGGATTCTCGGCGAGTATCTCGGCCGTATTTATGATGAAGTTAAAGCACGTCCGCTCTATCTTATAAACAAAAGTTGGGGCATAGAGGAACGAGAAGAGATTCCATTACAACCGGAAAGCGTCTGAGACCAGATCAATTCTCAATTAGGCGGCTCGAAAAATCTGGGGCTGGTGCAGGGTTTAACCCCCAATTTCTGACATGACACGATTAATGGCAATCACATCCTGATCAAGTTTGTGACCCCATGGCTTCCACCACACAGCTTCCGTAATCAGGTCTTTCAACTCCTGATCACTGGCGCCTTCACGCAAAGGTGTCAGCAGATCGACCTCCCGCTCTCGCAAGAGACAGAGCCGCAAACGGCCGTCGGCGGTCAGTCTGATACGCGTGCAGCTGGCACAGAACGGCTGGGTGACTGAGCTGATAAAACCCAAAGTTCCCCTTGCGTCCTCAAGTTGGAAAAGCCGTGCTTCCCCATCAAGTTGGCCACCATTAACCTCGTACAGCGGACCTAAAGCATCAGAGATTGTGGATCGCAGTTCCTCTTCACTAACAACGCCTGACTGTTGGAAATTGGTTATCTCCCCAAAGGGCATCATCTCGATGAAACGTACCTGCCAATCCTGGTGTCTCGTGAGTCGAGCCAAGTCAACCACATCATCCTTATCATTGTAACCACGAACAACAACACTGTTTAATTTGACGCCAAGTCCCGCCTCTTGAGCGGCATGAATCCCGGCCAGAACATCATCAACCGTTCCCCAACGGGTCAACGTTTTGAACTTCTCGGGGTTTAATGTGTCAATGCTAATATTGACGCGTTGTAAACCGGCTTGTGCAAGCGGACCGGCCAGTTCATCCAGCAGCAGGCCGTTTGTGGTCATTGCCACGGTCTCTATCCCTGGCAGCGCTGTCAATTCGCGTACGATTTCAACGACACGGGCGCGTACAGTTGGTTCGCCACCGGTCAGGCGGAGTTTGACGACGCCTAACTCGGCGAAGA
>Ga0316578_10001092_pt1 | contig 10542 bp, 8 predicted proteins | sample J0NA_2_FD_203076 | JGI IMG/M metagenome (GOLD analysis project Ga0316578, IMG submission 203076) | Rhizosphere microbial communities from salt marsh grasses in Alabama, United States - J0-2_160517rDrC | ecosystem: Host-associated > Plants > Roots > Rhizosphere | place: USA: Alabama | collected...
TACGAAGCCGATGATGACAACTACGACGCCGCCAAGATCCTGGAGCAGCTGGTCGAGATGAGCGAAGGAGAGGAGCTGCTCGTATTGGCCAACAAGCTGGCCGACGTCTACGAGCGACTCAAGGATCCCGAGGACGTGGCTCGTGCGCTGGAACGAGGACTGAGCGTTGATGAGCGCAATGCCGGCATCAGGACCCGATTGCGGGACCTGTACCGAGCCCACGAGAACTGGGAGAGACTGGCGACGCTGATCGCTGGGGACGCCGAGTTTGCAGAGGAGATTCCGGCACGAGTGGCACTGCTCCGGGAAGCCGCAGACATCCATTCGGCCCAACGCCGGGACACGGCGGCTGCCGCGGAGCTACTGGAGAAGGCCAGTGCCCTGGTCCCGGATGATCGCGACCTACTCCTGCAATTGTGTGACGCCTACAGCGCCTCGGGCCGGGGCAAGGCGGCGGCCGAGGTGCTGGAGAAGATCGTCGAATCGTACGGCGGTAAGCGCTCCAAGGAGCTCGGGGAGATTCACCGGCGACTGGCCGATGCCTATCTGGCCGACGGGGCCAGCGACCGGGCCCTGGCCGAGCTCGACAAGGCGTTCCGAATCGAGCCAGGTAACATCTCCGTGCTCAAGCGACTGGGCGAAGTGGCCCTCGAAGTCGGCGACATGAAGAAGGCGCAGCAGATGTTCCGCGCCCTATTGCTGCAGCGCCTCGATGCCAAGAGCCCGATCACCAAGGCCGAGGTGTTCATGAATCTGGGTGAAGTGCACGCGCGGCTCGAGGAGAAGGCCAAGGCGATTCAGATGTTCGAACGTGCTTTGCAGGCGGATTCCTCGCTGGAGCGGGCCAAGGAGCGACTCGCGGAACTGAAGGGGTGACGGTTCTCCTGAGAACGCTGCTCGGTACCCTGCTCGGGTTGCTGGTCCGGCTCTGGGCGTGGACTTGGAGAGTCCAGTGCTATCAGGACTTCGTCGCGGCGCGGGGGCGACGCGAGCGGGTGGTTTGGGCATTTTGGCACGGCCACCAGATGGCGATCGTGGGAGCTCCTCGTCGGGCTGGTACGGGCGTGTTGGTGAGCTGGTCGCGCGACGGCGAGATACAGGCGGCGGCGCTCAGGCGACTCGGCCTGCGAGTCCACCGCGGCTCCTCGTCCCGGGGCGGGGCCGCGGGTTTGCGCCGTCTGCTGCGCGCCCTGCAGGGAGGGGAAGACATTGCTGTCGCAGTCGACGGGCCACGAGGGCCCCGCCACCGAGCCAAAGCGGGGGCGGCGCGAGCCGCCGCGCGCGCCCGGGCTCATCTGGTGCCGGTCGGCGCGGCGGCGGCCCCTGCAGTGCGACTGCGAGGGGTGTGGGATCATTTCATGGTCCCGCTGCCGTTTGCCCGCGTCGTGGTGCAGACGGGAGCAGCGGTCGAGGCGTCGAACGCCATGGCTCGGCCGGTCGTGCTCGAGCGGGCGATTGCCTCGGCCTCTGCTCTGGCGCGAGCCCGACTTTGTCGTGGCGCTGCCCAGCCGATGCGCGTAAAGACCTGACCGCAGCCAGTCCAATGGCGTTTGTTCAGAGCCTCGGGAGCTTTCTCGGCAGTGACCATTCTCGCAATGATAGACGGCCAGATCGTGCCCCCCGAACACGCTCGTGTCAGCGTGTTCGACCGTGGGTTTCTGTTCGGCGATTCGGTTTTCGAGACCATCCGAACCTACGGTGGTTTCCCGTTTGCGTTGGACGACCACATCGAGCGGTTGGCTAGAAGCGCGGCGCGTGTCTACATCGATCTACCCGTCGCGACCGAGACCATCCGGGAGGAAGTTCTGCGGGTCGTGCGTGAGGCCGGGAATGCCGAATCCTTCATCCGTTTGATGGTCACCCGCGGGCATGGGGAGATCGCGCTGCCGCCGCAGGTGGCGAGCCATCCGGTCCGGGTGGTGCTGGTCACCCCACTCATCCCCCCCCCCGACGAAGCCTATTCCCGTGGAGTGAGCGTTCTGACATACCGCACGCAGCGAGTGGCCGACGCCACGGACGCGGTGGGAGCCAAAGTGGCCAACTACCTCGTCAGCGTGCTCGCCATGCGCGACGCGCGGCGAATCGGCGCCGTCGAAGCGCTCATCGTCGACGGGAATGGATGTGTCGTGGAGGGGGCGACGTCCAATGTGTTTGCCGTTGTCGATGGCCAGCTGGTGACCCCCCCCGAGGATGCCGGGATCCTGCTCGGTATCACCCGCGCCACTCTGCTCGACGTTGCGCGCTCGGAGGGGATGGCGCCGGTGTTGCGTCCGCTCCCGTTGGAAGAGCTGATGGCCGCCCAGGAGGTGTTCATCTCGTCCAGCATCCGGGAGCTCCTGCCCGTCGTCCGGATCGACGAGTCGCCGATCGGTTCGGGCGAGCCGGGTCCAGTCGCGCACCGCCTGCTCCAGGCGTTTCGCAAAAAGACGAGCCAAATCATGGGTTTGTAGGTTCAGGCTCGGGCTCGCCGGCGGCAGCGAACCCCAGGGAGGCGTGCGGCAATCAATGAATCTGGCGCACAGCTTCACAGTCCAACGACACAGTGCTTATCTGGATACCGGGCTATGGCGCTAAGCTTCCGCTGGGACTCGGGAAGAGTTGCGGCGGGGGAGCCGTAGAACAGGTCAGCGAGGTGTTTCGATGAAGCTTTCACTGCGTTCTTTGGGTGCTCTACTGGCGAGCGGCGGTTTGGTCGTGGGCGCGACTGGGTGCAAGGCAGAGGTGGACTTGGAGGGTTCGGCCGAAACCCCGGTCCGCTACGAGGACGAAGACCCGCGCAACGTCCAGGAGCCTTGGGTCAGCGGGCAGAACATCAGCATCGATGGGCTGTGCGGCAACATCGACGTGGTGGAAGGCAGCTCGGCGGACACGCTGAGCGTCGACGTGCTTCGGTACATCTACTGGCAGCAGGACGAGGAGGCAGAAGCCCGTCAGATGATCGCTGACGACCTCGACTACGGCATCGACAACGTAGCCGACGAGCTGTTCGTCTACACGGAGCGCCCCAGTGGCAGCAGCAACGGCCTCGGCGCCGACCTCACCGTGCGCCTGCCTACCGGTTTCGACGGGTCCTTGGTGGTCCGCAACCGCTCCGACTGTCCCCTCAACCCCGGGGACATCGATGTGCAGTATACAGCGAGCGCCGTCGCCGTGAACGTGGAGACGGACGACTTGGGTGATTGCCGCGTGCGCGGAACGACCACCGTGACCCGAACGGTGGCGAACTGCGATGGATCGGTGGACATTCGCGGCGTTGCCGACGCGGTCGACGTCAGTTCGACCTTCCTGGAGACCGGGGAATCCGTGGACGTTCGCATCGCGGCCATCAGCGACGGCTTCACCGCGGGTGGCACCATCGACGCGGAAGACGGCGACGTGAGCTTGACCTTGCCTGCGGCCGCCAGTTTCGTGGTCCAGGCGCGCACGCTCCAAGGCACGGTCAGCTTCGGTACGCCCCCGACCACCTGCGAGCCAGTGGCATGGGCGGACGACACCCAGCGGTCGGGAACCCTGTCGTGCGGCGCCGCCGAGCCCATCTACGCCATCGAGGCGTGCCAGGACGGTGTGGGCGACTGCAACGTCACGGTGGCATATCAGTAGCTGATCGACACCGCTCTTCACTCGGACGCTTCCTCCCCCTCGCCGTTCTCGTCGTCCGTCTCCATCGGCTCGTCCGGCTCCTCCGGCCGCTTGCGCACCGGGATCCGCAGTTGGCCGCCGCCTTGAGCCACCATGAGGCCGACCGCCTTGTCGAAGAAGGCGCGGAGAAAGGCGACTTCGTGGGGTGGGTTGGTGATGAGCCCTGCAGCGCGGATGGCCTTGATCGCGGCCACGACCTCCAGCGCCGGCTGCTCCCCGGCGCGCTGCAAAACGCTGAGCGCGCTATCCTGCATCCAGCCCGCCAGTTGTTCCCGTCGTTCCGGCGAGAAATAGCGATCGGTCGCCGCGCGGATTTCCTGCTCCAGCGTCTGCTGCAGGTCTGCCTGATCCGGTTCCTGTCCCGGCGTCAGCGTTTCGCCCACCTTCAGCATCATTTCCTCCACCGCTGATCGCGGGGGGAACCAACCTCGGAACTCCGGTAATGCGTGCAGTCGACCGGACGTCTTGCTCATCTCCTGGGCGTCGGCCTCGGACAGCACCAGACCTTCCTCGTCCAGGGGATGTGACGGCGCCTCTCGGGGCACCGGCTCCAGTAGCGGACTCGCGGAGTCGAGGCCCAGCGGCAACGGAATACCCCGCTCGCGGTTGCGCTTGCGAGCTTCGGCGATTCGCCAGCGGGCCCAATCAACCGGGACGGCAACCGGCTTGTATTCTGCCCCGGGCAGTACCCGTGCCATGGACTCCTTGAGCTGGGATTGACTGAGCTCTGCTGCCTCGATGCGCTGCAGCCCGAGCACGTCGTGTAGAACCACGGACGTCGAACGGTAGCGGCGGGTGGGCGCGCGCGAGGCGATGACCAAGAGCAGGCTTCCCGTCGTGTCTGGGGCCATGAGCCACGCTTCCTGAGTCTCCTCCGCTCTCTGCTTTCCGACTTTGGCGACGTGCTGCCGCTGCGGAATGGCCACTCCGCGTGATTTGAGTACGTTCAGACCGCGTCGTGCCGCCTTGCGGGTGGGGCCTGTGGCCTGCTCTGCTGCCACCGCAACCGCTGCAGCATTGCCGCGACGGACCCACTCCTGCACCAGCGCGGGGGCAGCGGTTCCGGCTTGCGTCAGCAGCGCGAGCGCCGTGTCGGCAGTCGCCTCGAGCTGATCGGCGGCGTACGCATCGCCATTGCTCCGATTCGTCTCCTTCGCCATCCGAAAATCTCCTCAGCCGAGGTGGGCGATAGCGTCCACTTCCACGAACACACCTTTGGGGAGCGCAGCTACCTGCATCGTGGCACGGGCCGGAGGGTCAACCTCGAAATAGGATGCATAGATTTGGTTGACGGAGGTGAAGTCCGCCAGATCGACCAAGTAGATGGTGGTCTTGACCACCTCGCGAAGCGACGCTCCGGCGGCCTTGAGGACCGACCGCAGATTGTCCAGCGCTTGACGCGTTTGCTCCTCGATGCCCCCGATCGCGACGTCGCCCGTGCCGGGATGCAACGGAATCTGACCGCTCACAAACACCCACTCACCCACACGAACCGCCTGCGAGTACGGCCCAACCGCGGCCGGTGCGCGACTCGTGGCAATGACCTGCTTGCTCATCCAGACTCCTCGGCCTCCCTCTCACGCGGGGGCGCGCATCTTGACTCCGCGCCCGAGCCAAATCAACCGCCGTGACGTGGAGGCGGAACCCGTCTGAAATCGGCCCGATTGCTGGTTGGCCCCTTGGCCGCTGCCGGGTGCGTCATCCGGCCATCGTGGCACGTACGGAGTCGGCGACGATCTCCAGCAGCTCTCGCAGGGTCTGGTCGTCGATGTTGAGCGGGGGTGCGACATACACCACGTTGCCGAGCGGTCTCAGGTATGCGCCCCGCGACAGTGCCTCGTCGTACACTCGCCAGCCTCCGTTGGCCAGGTAGTCGTCACCCCCCTCCAGATCCAGAGCGGCCACCATGCCGCGACTACGCGTTCCCGTCACCCCGGGAAGGTGCTGCATTGCGCTGAAAGCCGCCGAGATCCGGTCAGCCTTGGGGCGCGCGTGCTCGAGGATTCGCTCCTCCCGGTAGGTCTCGAGTACGGCACGAGCCACGGCCGCCCCGAGCGGATTTCCGCAGAACGTGTGCCCGTACAAGAACGCGCGACTTCGCTCACCGAGGAATCCTTGAAAGAGACGCTCGGTCGTGAGCGTGGCCGCCATTGGTAGCATGCCACCACTGAAGCCCTTGGCCGTGCACATGACATCCGGTGATACGTCGGCGTGCGCCGTGGCCCACATGGGGCCGGTGCGCCCGTAGCCGGTGAAGACCTCGTCGAGCACGAGCAGTGTGTCGAACCGTGCGGTCAGTTCGCGCGCCAGCCGCAGGTACTGAGGGTCGTACATTCGCATGCCTGCAGCGCCTTGCACGACGGGCTCGAGCACGACAGCTGCGATTTCTTCCGCCCCGTCTTCGATCACTCGTGTCAATGCATCGAAAGCGAGTTGGTGGCCGTCACTTGCGGTCGGAACGTGGACACACTCCATGATGACGTTGGCGAAAGGCCGTCGGAATACCTCCACCCCACCCAGGGCGGTTACGCCCAACGTTTCACCGTGGAATGCGCCGTCCAGTGCGACGAATCGCGTCCGTTCGGGTCTACCGTTTTGCGCCCAAAACTGCAGCGCCAGCTTGATGGCGACTTCCACCGCTGTCGAGCCGTCGTCACTGTAGAACACGCGCGTCAACCCTGGCGGCGCGACTCGAACCAGCTCTTCCGCCAAGAAGGCGGCGTTCTCGTGAGTGATGCCCGCGAGGGAAGTGTGACTGAGGCGCTCGGCTTGGCGGATGAGCGCTTCGGTCAGCCTGGGGTGCCCGTGCCCCAGCAGGGCCGTCCACCACGACGCGTTGCCGTCGATGTAGGAGCGACCGTTCGCGTCGTACAGACGTGCCCCCTCCGCTCGGCTGATCACCAGAGGCTCGACCTTCGACACATAATGATCCATCTGCGTGTACGGGTGCCAGACGTGGCGCCTGTCGAGTTCGAGGATGCGGGCGCGATGATCTCGCGGTGTCATGCGGTTCGGCCTCCGTCGGCTGAAGCTTCTTCTGCTGGAGCTGGGGGCGCGTCCCGGGGGATCAGCAGGGCGACGCGGGTACCGGCCCCAGGGTTGCTGTTGATGATGATTTCGCCATGATGGGCGTGCGTGATGCGTTGGACGATGGGGAGGCCGAGGCCGTTTCCTCTCGGCCGGGTGGTGAAGAACGGATCGAACGCGCGCTGGATCACGTCTGCAGTCATGCCGACCCCGTCATCGGCCACTTCCAGCCGGACGCATTCGCTCCCCGCGAGCGTCGACGCCTCGCTGGATACCCGAATGATGCCTCCGTCAGCCATGGCCTGACAGGCGTTCTGGACCAAGTTCTCCAGCGCCAACTGCAGGAGTGCCGCGTCAGCCAAGACCCGGTCCGCTCCGGTACTTGCGTCGAGGGAAGTCTCGACCTGGTATTCGTCGCCGAGGAATGCCACCACCCGAGCGATCAGCTCCGCGAGGTCGACTTCGTCGCGCGCAACGGAAAGTGGACGGGCGAACCGCAGCAGATCGGTTACTAGCCGATTGAGTCGGGCAGCCTCCTCATCCACGATGCCCAGCAACGTCTCGCGGTCACCCGGGCCGATGCGGCCATGCCGCAGACTGGCAGTCGCGTTGACGATGACGGCGAGAGGATTGCGCACTTCGTGTGCAATGGCTGCGGCCAGCTCACCCACGGCAGCCAGCTGTTCTTGCTTCTGGATCTCCGTTTCCATCAGGGTCAGCTCGCGATGCGAGAGCCGCAACTCGGCCGTCCGCTCGCGCAAGCTCGAAACGGTGCGTTCCAGTTGTCCAGTGGCACGGCGATAGCGGAGCAACAGCGTGCTCGACAGCGCGAACGCATAGAGCAAAAAGGCGTGGGGCAGCACGTAGGGCAGGCGGTGCTGCAGTCCGGAAGCCAATGCCGCGTCACTCGCGCCGGCCACCAAGACACTCGCGCAGCCCGCGAGTGCGAGGAGCGCTTCGCGCTGTCCGGCGCGGTAGGCTCGCAACAGCAACGCGAGGCATGCGACTTGCGCGGCCAGCGCCAGGATGTAGTAGACGTACGCATGCGGTAACGGGGTTGCGCTGACGTGGGTGACGACATGTCCGAACAGGTCCTGCGCTTGGGCGCGCACGCTGCCCGGTACCCACCACCAGTCCGTGGCACGAAGCACCGCGAAGGTCAGGGCCACCGGGTACACCACCAGAGCGGTCGCCCGAGTGTGTCGGGCTTCGGTGTAGCGCATGACGAAGTGCAGGTGCAGCGCGACGGCTAGCGTCGAGCCGACGTGTGCCACCATTGAAGCTTCGCGCCATTCGGGGAGGTTGGCGGCGAGGTATGCCAGGGAAATCCCAGCGGTCGTGACTGCAAACATCACCGCCAGCAGACCGAAGAGCAGGTACTCGGCCTCCCGTCGGCGCAGGGCATACGCTAGACAGAAGAAGATACCGACCGCCACCAGACCGACGGACCAGGCTCCTGCCAGTCCTCCCAGGAAGGGTGCGGTCACGTGTTCCTCCAGAGACCAGGTTCAGCACGGGTCACGATTCACCGGCCTCGGGCAGGGGGGCATCGCGATTCACCGTGACGGTCCGTTCGACCCGCCCTCCGGGCACATCCGCCGGTACGCCGTCGGGGCTGACGAGTTGGAGACTGACGTCGTAGTCCCCTGAAGGGAGACCGTGCAACCACAGCGGCTGCCATTCGTGTACGCGGGTCATCCATGAGCCGGCGCGGCCTTCGACGCGCACCTGCACGCTCCAGGTTGCTTCCCCCAGGGCGACGCCCAAGAGATAGAAGTCCACCAGGATACAGTCCGCCGCTGCTTGGCCATTGAATGTCCCGCGAGGTTGACTGTAGACGATCCGGGCGGAATCTGCCTCGGGACGACCTCGCTCGCCGAGGTGAAACCTCACCGTGGCGTAGGGTGCCCGTGAGGTCGGCTCCGTAGGTTTGACCGTTTCCCCGTTCCCGCGAACGGCGACGGCAAACAGGCGGTGGGCACCGGCTTCCAGCACGCGGTCTTCAGGCACGAGCTCGCCGAGTCGTGGCAGGTCGTGCAGGCTCGTGACCAGGTGGGGCGGGTGATCGTCCAGGCAGAGCTGCACGGCGGCGCCATCCTTTCCGAGCGGCCAGTGCTCGACGGCCAGTCGTACCGCGTATCGCGAGGCTTTCTGAATCCAGATCCGCTGTTCTGCGATGGGGAACTCGATTTCGACGTGCGGCAGTGGCTGGGGGGATGGGCTGCGCCCTTTGCGTTCGAAGGTAACGGTTGGCACGGCCGCTGCGGTCGGAGCCGTCGTGACCACTGGAGGAGGCGGCCTCTGTGTGCCCGCAGGCGAGGGCTGCGGCGGGGCTGGGGGCGTCTCACCAGCGGCGGCGGATCGCGGGGGTGTCGCTTCGGCACCACCGCACTGGGTCGACGACACCAGGAGTGCCGGGCCGAGCCACCACCAAGGTACCGTACGACGCCGCATCACCGACCGCGATTATGGAACAGGCCACCCGCCCAGCAAGAGTGTTTCGTCGTTCGCCTTCCCGTCGGTCGGTTCCGCCCGGGGGCCCAAGAGGCACTCTCGCGGCGCGGTCCACGATCTGCTACTGACCGGATTCTGCGATGAGCTACGTCGTACTCGCTCGAAAGTTTCGCCCGCAGCGATTCGAGGACTTGGTTGGGCAGGACCACATCGCGCGCACTCTGGCCAACGCAATCGACAGCGGCCGAGTCGCCCACGCGTTCCTCTTTACTGGCGTGCGGGGGATCGGCAAGACCAGCAGTGCCCGGATCCTCGCCAAGGCGCTCAACTGCATGGGTGATCCCGACTCCACGCCTGCAGGCTCGGATCCGGGACCCACGGTGGAGCCCTGCTTGCGGTGTCCGGCCTGCCGAGAAATCACGGCTGGAAACGACGTGGACGTTCGCGAGATCGACGGCGCCAGCTATACCGGCGTCGACGAAGTGCGCAAGCTGCAGGACTCGCTGCCGTATCGTCCGGCTCGGGATCGCTACAAGATCGTCATCGTGGACGAAGTCCACATGCTCTCGCAGAATGCTTGGAACGCGTTTCTCAAGACGTTGGAAGAACCGCCAGCGCACGTGAAGTTCATCTTCGCGACCACCGAAGTTCACAAGGTGCCGGTGACGATCCTGAGCCGCGTCCAGCGCTTCGACTTCAAGCTCATCCCCAGTCGTCTCATCATGGGTCGGCTTCGAGACGTCCTGAAGGCCGAAGCGGTCGAGGCCGACGATGCCGCCTTGAGTGTGATTGCGCGTGAAGCAGCGGGAAGCATGCGGGACGCGCTGAGTCTTCTCGACCAGGTCGTGGCCTGGCAGTCGAACCGGCTGCGTGGAGACGACGTGGCAAGGGTCCTCGGGGTCGCGAGCCGCCAGGTGCTGCACGACCTGGCCCGCGCCGTCGTCGGAGGCGAAGCCGGTGCCTGCCTGAACATCGTTGCTCAGCTGGCAGAGCAGGGATACGACATCTCGCACGTTGCGCGTGACCTGCTGGCGTTGCTGCGAGATTTGGTGGTGGCCAAGGTCTGCGAGCAACCGGGAGAACTGTTGGATCTCGCCGATGAAGAGCAGCGCGACGTGCAGGTGCTCGCCCAGGAAGCGGACGCCGATGACCTACTTCGCCTCCATCAAGGGTTCTCGCAGGGCTTCGATGACGTCGTGCGCAGCGGTCAGCCGAGGGCCGCGTTGGAGATGCTGTTGGTGCGGCTGTCCCGCCGCCCCCCATTGGTCCCGATCGATGACCTGGTGGGTCGCCTTGGAGCGCTGGAGCGGCGCCTGTCGGGTGGCGGGCAGCATTCCTCGGGGTCGGGATCTACTGGAGGCAGAAGCCGGTCGGGCAAGGCGCCATCTGGTCGCCGGGAGCGTGCCCCCTCCGCGTCCCGCG
>Ga0316578_10001093_pt1 | contig 10536 bp, 12 predicted proteins | sample J0NA_2_FD_203076 | JGI IMG/M metagenome (GOLD analysis project Ga0316578, IMG submission 203076) | Rhizosphere microbial communities from salt marsh grasses in Alabama, United States - J0-2_160517rDrC | ecosystem: Host-associated > Plants > Roots > Rhizosphere | place: USA: Alabama | collected...
GCATCCAGGGCTACCACTCCGCCGACGCCTGAGCCTGAGCGCCCCAAGGGGCTGCTGTCGGGGCCCCTGCGCGCCAGCGACGAACGGCATCGCCGCGCGGGCGGCGATGCCGTTTTGCGTTGCGGCCGGGAAGGCGGCCCCTCAGGCCGTTGCCGCGTGCAGCCGCGCCCGCCGCCAGCCGGCCTCGGCGGTCCGGACGTAGAGGGCGAACAGGCCGCTGAAGATGCCGAACATGCCGCGCTCGGGCCTGGGACGCGAAGCGTGCGCGCGCAACGCCAGCGGGCGGCACAGAACGATGAGGAGGACGGTGACGGCGACTGCGGTGAGCGGAGCGGCGCTGCTGGGCATCGGGTCGCGGCGGGGGGTTCAGTGCGCCCGCAGGTAACCGAGAGCCTCGTCGTCGAAGCGGGTGGGAGCAATGTCGAGGCGCCGCAGGCCGTCGTCCGTGTCGCAGGTGTTGCCGGCCAGCAGCATCACGAGCTGGTCGCGCGTGACCGGGAACCAGCTGAACCGCCCGAGCAGCGCGGCGACCGGGGCGATCAGCATCACCGGCGCGGGCAGCATCAGCTTCGACGTGCCGGCCGCCGCCGCGATGCGCCGCAGGATTTCCTTCCACGTCAGCGCCTCCGGACCGCAGAGGTGGTAGGTCTGCCCGACGCTGTCGTCGCGGGTGAGGGACCCGGCGAAGGCGGCGGCGACGTCCTCCGCGTACACCGGAGCCATGTGGAAGCCGCCGGCATCCAGCGGCGACAGGCCGCTGAAGAACAGCGGCGCCGGCAGCGGGCTTTCGATCAGGTCCGACTTGAGCTGGGTGCAGAATTCCATGCGCCCGCGGGGATCGCCGAAGATGACCGAGGGCCGGAAGATGGTCCAGGCCAGCGACGAGGCCTTGAGCCGCTCCTCGGCGGCCAGCTTGGTGGTTTGGTAGCCGGTCTCGGCGGCGTCGATGCCGTTGGCGCTCATCAGCAGGAAGCGCCGGACGCCGCGCTCCTCGGCCAGCTCGATGGTGCGTTCGGCGCCGCGGCGCTGCAGGGCGTCGAACGTGACTCCGTGCGCCGGGTCCTCGCGCAGGATCCCGATGTTGTAGATGGCCGCGTCGGCCCCGTCCAGACAGGTTCGCAATGCCTCGGGGTCGCCGACGTCGCCGGGGACGCTGAGCGCGGGTGCGGGCACGCGGTGCTCGCTGCCGGGGCGGGTCAGCACCCGGACCTCATGCCCGTCTGAACAGAGCCTGTCCACGATGTAGGAACCGACGAAGCCGGTGCCGCCGACAATGCTGACCTTCATGAGAGTCTCCTCGGAGGTGGTCGTTGGTGCGGTGTCTCCTGGCCGCGGCCGTTCGGCGACCGGGGACCGCGCCCTCTGACTCAGGACACTTGGGTATCCGAGGGCACATTCACAGGGCGGACAGACGCCGAACGCGGCCCCTTGTCGAAAGGCTGGTGCGGGCCCCGGCGGTAGAGCTGGAGCCGGCCGTTCGGGTGCATGTCGTGGCGCCGCCGTTGACCAATACGCGGCCGGCGCAGCGGCTGCCTCGTGGTGGCGGCAAGCGGCGGGTGACCGAGACGCGGCATCCCTGGCTGCGGGTCGGGTGATCGGCGCCGACCCCTGACTGTCGGCGCTGCGGATGCTTTAAACGTCAGGTGCCCGTGGCCCGGAGGTCGGTGACCACACTGTCCTTGTCGAAGCGACGCACCCGCAACCGGCGCAGCTTGGGCTTGAGGCCGGAGAAGGCGGCGCGGATGGCATCGTCAGGCTTCTTCTGCGCCTCGCGCACGATGACCTGTTGCCGTTCGGGGGACGTCGCGACGAGCTCGCAGCGCACCCGATGGCCGTGCAGCTGGTCGAATTCCTCGGCGATGCGCGCCTGGATATCGAATGTTCGGTTCGGGAAGCTCTGCTCGATGGCCTCGGCCTCGCGCCTGATCATCCGCTGCACGCGCTTGTCCAGCGCGAGCATGTCTCCAGTGATTCGGACGGTCATTCACTACCTCGTTTTTGACGGCTGTCCATTGAGGGGAGGGGGCTTCGGGCGGGTCTTTGGGTCGCCCCCGGCGGCGGCGGAGTGCAGGGGCGGTCTGGCGGCGATGAGCGCGCTCCTCGCAGGTGCGCTGCGGTCGCGAGTGCCTCTCGTCTGAATCGCCGGGCACTGGCGTCCGTCATCGGCGCCCGGCCTGGCTGCGGCCGACTCCGACTATATAGGCTTGGCGGCGCGCTCGCTGCACGCGTTGAACCTTCCTGAAGCCTTGGTATTGGTAGATTGGGGATATCGGGTCGGACGGAAGGGCCGGCGCTGCGCGAGCGGCCGTGCTGCGGCGGTGGCCGGACCTGGCGTCGCACGTGGCGCGCCTGCGGGATGAGCAGACGCGGCGCGCCGGGGAACTGTGATGCCCGGTGCCGTGTGGGCCTTGGCCTTCCGTCGAAGCCAAAAATAGCACAGATTGCTGCGGGTTCCACCACTTTTTGTCGCCATTTGCCGCCGGTTGTGCGGGCTGTCGCATGCGCGCCGCGACGCTTGCGGCCGCCGGGCCGGCAGGTTGCTTGCAGGGCGAGCCGAAAGACATGAATTTCGAGTTGTTTTGTAAGGGCCGCGGGGCGAACTTTTGCGGCGACCGGCGCTCCAACTTCCCGAGCTTCGCAGAAGCTCTCTGACTCCTTGTCGTGTTCCCCGCCAACGGCGGGGATTTTTTTGCCTACACGATGGCTCTCCGCCCCTTTTCGGGATTTTCGAATGCGCGCCGGTCGATCTGGCCGTGGGCGGGTGCACTTGCCGCTCTCCCCATGTTCGGTGTGCTGTCGGCAACTCGGCTTCCCGGCCCCGCATCGCCGCCGCCTTGATCCGCCGACCGCGACCATATTTGATGTCGTGAGCGATCCTGCCGGAGTCATGAGCAGCCCATGCCGGAAGGCGACACCATCCACAAGCTGGCCCGCTTCCTGGATGCCGAGCTGCGCGGCACCGTCGTCGCCGAAACCCGGCTGCATCCGGCGCTGGGGCCTTCCCGCGGTGCGGCCCGCATCGAGTCCGTGACCTGCAAGGGCAAGAATCTCTACATCCACTATGACGGTGGCGCGGCCCTGCGCAGTCATCTCGGGCTCTATGGCGCCTGGCATCGCTACCGGCCGGGCGAGGATTGGCGCAAGCCCCGGCGGCAGGCGTCCATCGTGCTCGTGACCCCGGTCTGGCACCTGGTCTGCTTCAATGCCCGGGAGGTTCAGTGGCTCGAGGCCGGCGGCTTTCGCCATCGCGATGGGCTGTACCGGCTCGGCAGTGACCTGATCACCGCTCCCCTGGATCCCGGTGCGCTGCTGGGACGCTGCCGCGGCAGGCTGGCGCCCGGCACGCAGTTGGTCGACGTGCTGCTCGATCAGCGCATCGCCGCCGGCATTGGCAACGTCTACAAGTCCGAAGTGCTCTTCCTGGAAGGCTGCTCGCCCGTCCAGACCCTGAGCGCCACCGGCGATGCGGCCTTGCTCGCCCTGTACCGGCGTGCGGCGGCCCTGCTGAAGGCCAATCTGGGCGGCGGGCCGCGCGCGACCCGGGAAAACCACGACGGGCACGGCCACTTGTGGGTGTACGGGCGCGGCGGGCTGCCCTGCCTGCGCTGCGGCATGCCGGTGGCTCGCGGCCTGCTGGGGCAGCGGCCCCGGTCGACCTACTGGTGCGAGGGATGTCAGGCTGTCTCCAGCGGCCGGTCGTCTCTGCAGGGAATACCTGTACGGTCACCAGAAATCGGGTGAAGCCGGCCGATGAACCACCGCCACGAGCTCGGCGATTGGCTGATGCTGCTGGCCCTTACGGCCATGTGGGGGTCGTCGTTCCTGTTCACGAAGATCGCCGTCGGCGCGTTGCCGGTCGAGCAGGTCGTGGCCGCCCGACTGGCGATCGCCGCGCTGGTGCTGATCCCGCTGGCGCGGGCGCTGGGCCGCGGCGTGCCCCGAGGCGTGCGGCTGTGGCTGTTTTTCGCTGCCATCGCGATGGTCGGCAATGTGCTGCCGTTCTCGCTCATTACTTGGGGGCAGCGTGCCATCGCCTCGGGGCTGGCCGGCATCCTAATGGCGGTCATGCCGCTGGCGACGCTCGCCCTGGCACACCTGTTCGTGCCGGGCGAGCGCCTGACGCGGTGGCGGATCGGCGGCTTCCTACTCGGCTTCGCCGGCGTCGTCGTGCTGATCGGCCCCGAGGCGGTGCTGGTCATCGGCGGTGAGCAGGGGCCGCTGCTGCCGATGCTGGCCGTGCTCGGCGGCGCCCTGTGTTATGGCACGTCGTCGGTCATCTCGCGATTGCGGCCAGCCAGCGACGCCGTGTCCACGGCCGCTGCCGTGACGCTGCTGGCGGCGCTGCTTACACTTCCGGGCGGCGTCCGCGCGGGGCTGCCGGCGGCATCGACGCTGTCTCTGCCGGCGCTGGCGGCCGTACTCTTCCTCGGCCTGATGTCCACGGCCACCGCGATGATCGTCTACTTTCGGCTGATCCAGTCGGCCGGGCCGTCGTTCACGTCCCAGCTGAATTTCCTCATTCCCCTGTGGGCCGTCGGTGTCGGCGTGTTGTTCCTCGGCGAGGAGCCCACCGTCAACCACCTGTATGGCCTCGGACTGATCCTCGGTGGCATCCTGGTGGCCCGCCGCGAGCCGCGGAGCGCGGTGGGGTAGGCCGGGGGCGGTTTCGATACCGATACCGAGACCGACGTTGGACCTGGGCTACTCGAACAGGTCGCGGAAGGCCTTTGCAAAGCGCTTGTAGGCATCCCAGCCGTCCTTGTCCATGACCTGGTCGATGACCCAGCGGTTCTCTTCCTCGCGGCCCATCAAGGTCTGGATCTCGAAGCCCAGGTGGCGCAGGAAGGAGTAGGTTGGCCCGTCGTCGTCGAGCCGGAATTCGGCGTACTCGCCGGAGCGAGCATTCAGGCGCTCGATGAAGGGGCTGCCGTAGTCGCCGGGTCCGAGGAGGTCCTGACTGTTGTCCTGGACGTGCTCGACAAGCTTCTTCGCGAACGCGGTGATCAACTCGCGGCGTTGCGCGTCGTCCAGCATGTCGTGGGCGAGGCGGTCGGCGATCTGCACCAGGAAGACCAGGTACTCCTCGATCACGGCCAGCCGCTGCGCGTCGTCGCGATAGACGAAGCGTTCGCAGTGCAGCGTGATGGCCTTGTCCACGCCAATACGCCAGGCGATGAAGGCCAGTGCGCTGCCGATCTCGGCGAACGAGCGCTCGCTCTCGTCGTTCCACCAGTGGCTTTTGATTCTGAGCGCCATAGACGACTCCTGCTCTTTGTCGTGTGCCCGGACCGGTGCCGGGGAGTTTGCCCGGACAGGGCTTGAACTGCGGGCGTTAATGACCGACCATTTTACTCGGGAAAGGTCGGGTTGGATCAGGCGTGCCCGGCGGTCGTGATCCCGATGGACCGGCCGCGAGCGCCACCGCGGACCCGCCGTCAACCCTCCACTCAGCAGCAAAGGTCGCCGTCGATGAATCCGCAGCAACTGAATGTCTTGGCGAGCACGGTGCAGCACAACTGCCACATCACCGATGCCCGCCACGGCGCCGACTATTCCCTGTGCGTTTACCTGATGAAGATGCGCGAGTACTACCGCTGGGAGATGCGTCTGCCCTATGGGGCGGCGCTGGAGAAGGACGCCGTCGGTAACTGGCTGGCCGCCCGCGAGCAGTTGTGGGCGGAGCTGGAGGACGCCGAGCTCGCCCCCCTGATCATCGACGGGGTCAGCTACGACCCCTACGACGCCGAGGCCATCAACGCCCGGCTGCAGCGCGACGGTCTGGTGTACAGCGGCGGTCTTGGCAACGGCGCGAAGCCGCACTTCTTTCTTGGCGACCTGGAATGCCACGACGACAGCGGCGGCTGCTCGGTCTATGTCGCCGCCGACGAGCATGCCCGCGATCTGGCCGCGCCGCCCGCCATGGCACTGGGCCGCAGCATCTTCCTGCGCCGGGAGTCGCTGCGCCGCATGCTGTGGGAGAAGCTGGAGAGCTGGCGCTGGAGCCGCCCCGACAATGCGCTGGGGCGAGCCTTCGCCTGCTACGACTTCGACGCCGATCTCGAGGGTTCCCTGGACGCGATGACCGACCGGGAGATCGCCAATGTCCTGCTGCACGAGCAGGGCGAGGTCCAGGCCGGGCGTCGCCTCGGCGACGCGGATTGGAACGCGATGGTGATGGACCTGGCGCAGACCCCGGCCGAGCTGATGGCGCGCGCCGTGCGCGACCACCTGGCCGACTGCCTGGTGACGCTGCCGCACCTGAGCGGGGTCGATGCTACGCCGCTCGGTAGCTGCGCCGACCGCGCCGCGGCGGTGCACTTCTACCTTGGCAATCTGACCAACATGCGCAAGGCGATCTTCCCGGCCCTGGACGCCGCGTACGAGGACTGGCGCCGCGACGGCGACCTCGGCCGCCTCGGGGCCGTCGCCGCCGCCGGCCGCGACCACTGGGAGCGTCTCGGGCACGCCATGCTGGCTCTGCACCGGGAGCACGGCGCCGAGGCCGCCGGCGCGATCCGCGTCCTCGTGGAACGCAGCCAGCTCTGAGGGATTCGGCCGGGGGCGAGGCCGGAGGCGCGCTCCCACAGGAGCGCGAGAGGCGATATCGGCTGGATGTTGACGCCGTTTTGAATCCGCCGGGACGGACGGTACACTCTGTCGTTTCAACCCCTCACGACGTCCAGAGGTCCCCCGTGGTCGCCCCGCAGCCGAACTTTCCCCGCATCCAGCGGCTCCCGCCCTATGTCTTCAACATCGTCAACGAGTTGAAGGCCGCGGCCCGAGCCCGGGGCGAGGACATCATCGACTTCGGCATGGGCAATCCGGACCAGCCCACGCCGCAGCACATCGTCGACAAGCTGGTGGAGGTGGCGCTGCGGCGCGACACCCACCGCTACTCGGTCTCCCGGGGCATCCCGCGGCTGCGACGCGCAATCACGCGCTGGTACCGGGATCGCTACGATGTGCAGCTCGACCCGGACAGCGAGGCCATCGTCACCATTGGCTCGAAAGAGGGACTCGCGCATCTGGCCCTGGCCACCATGGGGGCCGGCGACACGGTGCTGGTGCCGAACCCGGCCTATCCGATCCATCCGTACGGCTTCATCATCGCCGGCGCCGACGTGCGCCACGTGCGCATGACGCCGGACGTAGACTTCTTCGAGGAGCTCAAGCGCGCCATCCTGGACTCCTGGCCGCGGCCGAAGATGCTGGTGCTGAACTTCCCCGGCAATCCGACCACCCAGTGCGTGGAACTGGACTTCTTCGAGCAGATCGTCGAGATCGCCCACGAGCACGGCATCTGGATCGTGCACGACCTGGCCTATGCCGACATCGTCTTCGACGGCTACAAGGCGCCTTCGATCCTGCAGGTGCCGGGCGCCAAGGACGTCGCCGTGGAGTTTTTCTCCATGTCCAAGAGCTACAACATGCCCGGTTGGCGCATCGGCTTCATGTGCGGCAACCCGGCCCTGGTAGCGGCCCTGGCGCGGATCAAATCCTATCTGGACTACGGTACGTTCACGCCCATCCAGGTGGCGGCCATCCACGCGCTGGAGTCGCCCCAGGATTGTGTCGCGCAGATTCGGGACATGTACCAGAGCCGCCGCGACTGCCTCTGCGACGGTCTCAACGACGCAGGCTGGGCGGTCCGCAAGCCGAAGGCGACCATGTTCGTCTGGGCCCGCATTCCTGAACAGTACCGCGACATGGGCTCGCTGGAGTTCTCGAAGAAGCTGCTGCGGGACGCCAAGGTGGCGGTCGCCCCGGGCATCGGCTTCGGCGACTATGGCGACGACCACGTCCGCTTCGGCCTGATCGAGAACGAGCACCGCACCCGCCAGGCCGTGCGCTGCATCAAGCAGATGATGCGCGAGGACGCGCGCGCCCAGGACCGCCAGCAGGTCGCCAGCGGCTGAGCTCAAAGTGTGCGGTGCGAAGTGCGGGTCGCAGGCGGTTCCACGCACTACGCACTAATTCTGAATTTCCTGAGTAGAGTGGATAAGCGAAGCGCATCCACCATCCGCGCCTGGCACTGAATACAAACAACTCGGAGACGCTATGGAACCGGTCAAGATCGGACTTCTGGGCCTCGGCACCGTCGGCGGTGGCACCGTCACGGTGCTGACCCGCAATGCCGGCGAGATCGCGCGGCGCGCCGGGCGCGGCATCCGCATCGCCCATGCCGCGGCCCGCGCCTATGATCCCGAGCGCATCAGCGGCCTCGGCGAGGTCGACCGCATCGGCGACGATGCCTTTGCCGTCGTCGACGACCCGGACATCGACATCGTCATCGAGCTGATCGGCGGCTATTCGCCGGCCAAGGAACTGGTCCTGCGCGCCATCGCCAACGGCAAGCACGTGGTCACCGCCAACAAGGCCCTGATCGCGCTGCACGGCAATGAGATCTTCGCCGCCGCCCAGGAGCGCGGCGTCATGGTCGCCTTCGAGGCGGCCGTCGCCGGCGGCATCCCGATCATCAAGGCCCTGCGCGAGGGGCTGGCCGCCAACCACATCGAGTGGATCGCCGGCATCATCAACGGCACCGGCAACTTCATCCTCACCGAAATGCGCGATAAAGGCCGGGACTTCGCCGATGTCCTCGTCGAGGCGCAGCAACTCGGCTATGCGGAGGCCGATCCGACCTTCGACGTCGAGGGCATCGACGCCGCCCACAAGCTGACCATCCTGGGCTCGCTCGCGTTCGGCATTCCGCTGCAGTTCGACAAGACCTTCACCGAGGGCATCTCCGGCATCGAGGCCCAGGACGTCGCCTACGCCGCCGAGCTCGGCTATCGCATCAAGCACCTCGGCATCACGCGGCGCACCGCCGACGGCATCGAGATGCGCGTGCATCCGACCCTGATCCCGCACCGGCGCCTGATCGCCAACGTGGACGGGGTCATGAACGCGGTGCTGGTCAAGGGCGATGCCGTGGGCCCGACGCTGTACTACGGCGCCGGCGCCGGTTCGCTGCCGACGGCCTCCGCCGTCGTCGCCGATGTCATCGACGTCGCCCGCGCGCTGACCACCGACCCCACCAACCGCGTCCCGCATCTGGCCTTCCAGCCCACAGAGCTCAGCGACACGCCGGTGCTGCCCATCGAGGCGGTAGAGACCGCCTATTACCTGCGCCTGACCGCGCTCGACCGCCCCGGCGTCATGGCCGAGATCGCCGGCATCCTGGGCCACGAGGGCATCAGCATCGAGGCCATCAAGCAGAAGGAGCCGGCCCCGGGCGAGACCCACGTGCCGCTGATCATGCTCACCCACCGGGTGCAGGAGGCGCGCATGAATCAGGCGCTCGCGCGCATCGAGGCCCTGGAGGCGGTGCACGGCCAGGTCGTGCGGATTCGAATGGAGGGCCTGGAGGGCTGATCCCAGCGGCTGATGGATCGCACCAGATTCCGCTACCAGCCCTTCTACTGCGAGGAGAACGCCTGGTGGCTTTGCGCCGAGCCCGACCTCGGGCAGGGGCCGCGGTATGTCGTTTTCATCGCCAACCACGCCGGCCTCTGTCTATTCCTGAACCAGCGCGCGGCGCCGCCCGGTGAGCCGATCGGCTGGGATTACCATTGTGTCGTGGTCGACGGCGCGGGCCGCATCTGGGACTTGGACACGCGTCTCGGACTGCCTCTGCCGGGACGCGACTGGCTGGCCGGCAGCATGCCCTTCGCGGCGCGGCTCCGTCCCGAGCTTGCGCCCTGGTTCCGGCTGGTCCCGGCGCCCGACTACCGGCGCGACTTCGCCAGCGACCGCAGCCACATGCGCCTTCCCGACGGGCGCTGGCAGGACCCGCCGCCGCCCTGGCCGGAGATCGGGCAGGGTATGACGCTTCCCGACTATCTGCACCTTTCGGGGGACGGACCCGGCGAGCTGCTGGATGTGGGGGGATTCACGGCGCGCCTGGACGCCTTGGCTCAGGGTGTGCGGCCACAGGTCGGCGCCTGATCCTGCTTCGGCGCAGGACTGGTCCCGTCAGTCGGCGGTCTGTTCGGGCTCCTTGCACTGGAAGCGGCGGAAGTTTGCCTGGCCGTCGGTACCGGTTTCCACGACGGTGAGCACGTAGTTCTTGAGGTTGAGGCGTATCCGGCCCTGCTCGGCGTCGATCTGCTCGCCATGTGTCCAGGCCGCCCGGTCCACGTTCAGGTAGGGCCTGTCGCTCTCGATGCGGGCCTCGTCGATGACATAGCGCTTGCCGGTATCGCTGCGGATCACGGAGATGTGCACCGGCTCCTGCTCCTTCGGCGGCAGTTCCTCGTAGGTGACCTGGCCCGCGTCGCCGAAGGCGACATGGCGCACGGGCTGTTCGGTGCAGACGAGGTCGATGCGGTCCCGCGCCGCGTCGTCCTCCGCGGCGGCCGGTGCGGTCACCAGGAGCAGTGCGAGGACGATGAGCAGGGCAAGGGTTTGGGGTGCGGGCTTGCTTGGCATGACTGTCGGCGTGTCGGGTCGCTTGGAGAGATGGATGGCCGCAGCGGCGTCCCGGGACGGGCGCGATGCGGCGGATGGCAATTGCGCATGCTACGGCAGGTGCAC
>Ga0316578_10001094_pt1 | contig 10536 bp, 11 predicted proteins | sample J0NA_2_FD_203076 | JGI IMG/M metagenome (GOLD analysis project Ga0316578, IMG submission 203076) | Rhizosphere microbial communities from salt marsh grasses in Alabama, United States - J0-2_160517rDrC | ecosystem: Host-associated > Plants > Roots > Rhizosphere | place: USA: Alabama | collected...
TGGTTGCAAGGGAGGGGACAAAACTGCATGCATGTACATCTGTCCCAATGATCTGATGGTGCTGGATGTCGAACGGATGAAAGCCTATAATTCTGAACCGGATATGTGCTGGGAATGTTATAATTGTGTTAAAATCTGCCCGACCCAGGCCATTGAGGTTCGGGGATATGCCGACTTTACGCCTCTGGGAGCAAGTGTTGTGCCGATGAGGGGTTCCGAAGACATCATGTGGACCATCAAGTTCAGAGGCGGTACGATCAAGCGGTTCAAGTTCCCCATTAGGAAAACACCGGAAGGGGAGGCCCCTCCAGACGGTGGTTTCGGTGTTGGACCGAGCACTCTGGATGATCAGCTCTTGTTTACGGAACCGGCATCCCTAAAAGCCGATAAACTTTGGACACTCGGAGACTAAAGGAGGTGATGAAAAAATGGAAGAATTCAAAACTGTTGAGATTACGACCGATTTTTTGATTATCGGTGCAGGGATGGCCGGATGCGGTGCCTGTGTAGAGGGGGCACATTGGGCCAAAGAAAATAATCTAAAAATCACCGTGGTGGACAAGGCGGCCATGGAACGGAGCGGCGCCGTGGGAATGGGTCTTTCCGCCATCAATCAATACCAGGGTGAAAATACCCCCGTCGATTATCTCAGCTATGTCCGCCAGGACCTCATGGGGTTGTGCAGGGACGATCTGGTCATGGACATCTCCAGGCATGTCAATGGAAGTGTTCACATGTTCGAAGGTTTCGGACTCCCCATCTGGAAGGACACAGACGGAAACTATGTCCATGAAGGCCGATGGCAGCTCATGATCAACGGTGAATCTTACAAGGCCATCGTTGCCGAGGCCGGCAAAACCGCCGTCGGTATTGATAATATTTACGAACGCGTGTTTGTGTTACGCCTTCTTCTCGACAAAAACGACAAGAACAGAGTGGCAGGCGCCATTGGTTTCAGTGTGAGAGATCCCGAAATTTACGTGTTTAAATTTAAGGCCTGCCTTGTAAGTTCCGGTGGAGCCGTACATGTCTTCAGACCGCGGTCAACCGGGGAAGGTCTGGGCAGGGCCTGGTATCCGCCATGGAATGCCGGATCCAGTTCCTACCTGACCACCACGGCCGGCGCCGAGATGACCTCCCAGGAAGTCGTTTTTATTCCGGCCAGATTCAAGGACGGTTATGGTCCGGTCGGAGCATGGTTCCTTCTGTTCAAGGCGTCTGCAACTTCAGCCACGGGTTTCAACTATATGGCCGAAGGTCTGGCAGAAGGAGGTGAACTTCACAATTGGCCGCCTTATGGAGAGGTTAAGCCGATCCCCACCTGCCTCAGAAACCATCTGATGATGATTGAGTGCTACCAGAAAGGTGATGGGCCCATATTCATCCATACGGACAAGGCGATCGCCAAAATTGCCGAACAAGCGCCCGATGAAAAAGCATATAAAAAGGAACTGAAGAAACTCGAGGCCGAGGCATGGGAAGACTTTCTCGACATGACCATCAGCCAGGCAATTCTCTGGGCTGCAAAGGATGTGTTCCCCGAGGAAGGACCTTCGGAAATTATGCCGTCCGAGCCTTATTTCATCGGTTCCCACTCCGGAGCTTCCGGGGCATGGGTGAGCGGTCCGGAAGACCTCCAGACAAGTGAATCCAAGAATGAGTACTTCTGGGGCTACAATCGCATGACCACAGTCAAAGGGTTGTTCGCGGCGGGTGACGGCGTGGGAGTTTCAAGCCACAAGTTCTCTTCCGGATCATTCACCGAAGGTCGGATTGCGGCCAAAGCGGCGGTGAAGTATTGCGTAGAAAATACTGAAATGCCCGAAATTAATGAGGCAGAGGTGGAAAAGCTCAAAGAAGAGATCTTGCGCCCGTTGAAACACTATGAAGCGCATAAAGCTTACACCACCCTGGGAACGACCAAAAAAAAGTATGATCTTCCGGTGGAAGAGGTCAACCCGAATTACATTACACCCAAAATGGCTATCTTCCGTCTCAATAAGATCATGGACGAATATGTGGCCGGTTGGGGTTCCATGTACACCTGCAGCGCCGTCACGCTGAATATCGCTCTGGATCTGATAAAACTTCTTAAGGAGGATCTCTCCAAGCTCGCTGCTCGAAATCTCCATGAGCTGATGCGATGCTGGGAGAATGTTCACCGGGTTCAGATCGCAGAAGCCCACGCCCGGCATAAACTGTTCCGCGAGGAAACCCGATGGCCCGGATATTACTACCGTTCCGACTTCAGGAAGATGGATGAAGATAAATGGGGAAAGGTGTTCGTAAATTCGGTTTACGATGCTGAAAAAGATGAGTTTAAAATGACCACGCGCCCCATCATTCATCTTGTGGATATCAAAGAAGTCGTGGGGATGTAAATCCATTACTTAAAGGAGCAACCAAAATGAAAAACCCGGACAAGGACAAAAACAGGATTAAGGATGTGACCGAAATTTATGTTGCGGTTTTTCCGGTGCGGTTCAACGATGATCAAAAGGCGGAGGTCATATTAGCCGGTTTAAAAAAAGATCCCGATTGGCCGAACATGTCACAGGTCCGGGCAACGGTTGAGACTCATGTGAATGCGGTACCGGATTTGGTAGCGCTATGTGATGAGATTGTAGATGAACAGGAGGAAATAGAATCTTATCGGTTATTAAAGTTCGATAAAAACGGCATCCATATTCTCAGCCCTGATGACTTTCGATACCCCGGTGATTTCCGTACCTTCGAGCAACGCTTTACGAGTGTGGAATGGGGGTTGTGCTGATAGGAAACCGTTCCCGTAAAGATGACTGCGTAATGCCATGCAGTTATCCTCCACCGGCAGCCGCATGAATCCGATCAATTCGTGCGGCTGTCAATTATTGAGGTTTTAGTGTCAAACCTGAAATGGTAGATTTCGGTTTCAGACAAGGATAGAGGGAGATCTAACCCGAAGGAATAACAGCGCTATTTTGAGAAGTTAAATCGACCGACAACTCCGGCCGGAGCCAAAAGATGCCTGTTATGGATGAACACTATCAAACATTTGCCCGAAAAACCGGCGACAATGATGATGAGAGATAAAGGGAAACATAAGAATTGGTTCGATCGAGGGTATAAAAATGGCGGTGAGTTTGCCATAAACGAGGCGGATTATGATGAATTGGCTGCTATTTATCGGGCCGGAGGAATTCCAACCAATTGGGATATATTTCGTGCTGAAATTTTAAACAAACATCTTGGAGATAAAAGTTTCGATTTTCAGACTTACACAGCCGGTTTCACCCGTGCGTGCATTGAATTTTTCGAAAAAATTTAGCCGTTGCCAGAAAACCTTACAACTAAAATAGATTTTTTATGCGCAATTCCAGTAAGATGAAATTTAATACCCTGTCGGAGGCGGAATTCGAACCTGTTTTAAAACTCCTTCAGGGAGGCGATCCGGAGGTCATCGCCCGACACGCCGGCATCACCAGGGAAGAACTGTTGAAAATGCGCGACGACCTGCTGGCTCAAGCTGAACGGGAACGGGCAAAAGCGGTTGCTCCACCGCCGGGCAAAGTCGGGAGAAATGAACCGTGTCCCTGCGGCTCCGGGAAAAAATACAAGCAATGCTGTTTGGAAAAGCATGAAGCAGCCAATCATACCAATGACACGGATCTCAAAGCAAAGCAAAAAGAGCAAGAGAGACTGATCAGACGAATTGAAAAGGCATTCGGCCTTCTGGGTTCAAGGCAATATGACGAAGCGATTCGGTTCGCATCAAAACTGATCCAGCAATACCCGAATGAAGATAGACTTCATGATATCATAGCGACCAGTCATCTGTATGCCGGTGACTGTCAAAAGGCAATCGAGATTTGTAGACAGAGGCTGAATGTTGCCGAATCGGAAAAATCATTCTTTATCGAACACGGACGGTATCGGGACGCGGAAATCGACAAGCCCCCATTGTCCTATTACTATCCCCCTCTTACCTGGCTGCAGAAATATTGGATCGCACTGAAGGCCAAAGATTATGAAGCCATGTATCCTGTTAAGGAAAATAAAAATATTCTTGCTCTTGTACAAAGGCTTCAAACGGCGGATGATCCGGATCTGTTTCCGGAAAAGAATTCCCAAGGTTTTGAACTGCGAAAGAATACATTAAAGAAAACACTGGATAAGCTCAAGGCTACAGGATCTGAAAATATACCCTATCTCTTGCCGCTGGCATGTAAATATTCCTGGGCGGGTCTTTTTGTGCCTGAAATTCTCTTTTCTTATAAAACGGACATGGCTGTTCGATCCCTTATTGATATATCCATGTTCGGATTCGCCTATGCATCCGGCGCCAGCCTGAATTATCTGGAGAAATTGGGGGAAACGGCCATACCTCATATTGAAGAGGCCTTTTCCAGAGATAAAGCATTTGATCCCATCAAAACCGGCATTGTATCGGTACTCGGGAATATTCGAAGTCCCGCTGCCTATGACCTGCTGTTGCGCCTTCTTGAACATAAAAGTTCTCACATCGTCAATTGGGCCGGGGATGCACTTGGTAAATTTAATAATATCAACGCACTGTCAGCAATTATCGCCGCCAATGAAAAAATCGGGGGTGAAAAAATGATCGACACAGCGATCCAGAAGCTAAAAGACCTGCAAGATTTTGGAGAGCAGAATTGAAACGTACCTTGCAGCCCTGCTATGAAGGGATTTCAGGTTAAGGTATGTTGCTTATTTTAGATTCGCTCGTTAACCAACGAGTTTCACTTCGAATGCTGAAAATTGAGATGATTTACGGATATAGCCTTTAACCCGTTCCAAGGTGATCTCGTTGTCACAAACGATTATACGACAATGGCACTTTCGGTTGCATTTTTCACAAAAGTAATCGTCATTAAGTGGATTACCGCAGCCGCAATAGGGTTCCATGACTAAAGCGTCATTTTCCATCGTTGCTTTGTAGTAATCGCGGGGAACGTCATCTTTTTCGATAACCGTTGTCATGATCTATCCTTTCTTCTATAATACGAAATGAGTTACGCACCTATATTTCTGATAAGCGCTATAGGGATACAGGGCTGAATGAAATCTTCATGAGAAACAAAAAAATGGCTGAAAAAAAAGCTCCTCCATGTCCCCATTGCGGACAGAAAATGAAAAAATGGAAAGTTCCCATCGCCTCTACCTGGCCCAATGAATTCTTTTACGTTTGTTTTAACGATGAATGTCCCTATTTTGTTCGAGGTTGGGAACAGATGTGGGAACAACAGGCAACTCGTGCATCCTATCGCTGCCGCCTGGATCCTGATACAGGCAAATTTTTACCCTTACCGGTATGGTCCTATGACGCCCTAAAAGACGATATTATTGATTGACCCTCCACTGAACAGTTTTTTCTCCAAAAAGGGAAAATTTGAGCCATTGACGGGCGAACGCCATCAATTCGGTTTCATCGGTTTTAATACGGCCTAAAACATCTTGAGGGATATCAAACCGCTTCAAAAACGAGGTGTCAAACACAAAATGTCTGAATTCATCCATGCTGTAACCGGCCATGTAATACATCTGCAGTTGGCGGTCACTGAGCCTTTTGATGGTTTTTGACTGTCGGCCGGCCGTAATGTCCATGAAAAGGTCATTCATGGCATTGTATTCATCCAAACCTTGATCCGCGAGCCACTCCTGAACCGTCCATTCCCGCCTTTCATTGAATCCGAGACAGTGTGACTCTTTCACCATGAAGTAATACTCTCCCGCCAGATGCCCTTCATAAATCTTCGATGCGGCCCGCCCTATAGGATAGAGACGGCAGGCGCCGGGGCGGTCTTCATAGACAACACATCCTTCCGGGCTCACAAAAGGGCAACGGAGGTTTTCATCGCTGTTCATCTTGAGCTTGACCACCGGAACCCCATATTTTTCATCTACATAACTGGTGGTGTAACGGTTCAAAAAGACATCTGATGAAAGCTTGAGCCTGTTTTTAAGGCGAAGGACATCATAAGGCGTCAGCACCAAATTAAGATTGGCACAACAGCTCGTAAAACAAGATAAATCTCGATGGCAGGCAAACCGAAATTTCCGGTCCTTTAGAGGATGCATCAATTTCTGATCGATCATTTTATTTCAAGCTCTTACTTTTTGGCCTCCATGACATCCGGTTTGACTTTCAGCACATGCTGTCCGAGCAGACCGTATTCAAGCCATTTCATGGCGAAATAATAGAGTTCCACATCATCCTCTTTTATTTTTTCCACGACTTCCGGCTCCACCTCAAAGCGCTCCAAAAATGTACTTTCACGTACAAAACGTCTAAAACGATCCAAATCATAACAGGCCATATAAAACATCTCCCGGATGTTTTTGTTCGTAATCTTATTTTTCATGAGAAATTCGTTGGTGGTAATTGCTTTAAACAGCGCTTCCATCTCCTGGTAAACAGAAACCCCCTGTTCTTCAATCCACTTTGCTAAAGTTAAGGATTTGTCCGCCTCAAGACCGAGACAAAAGGGAACATCCATAACAGAATAATACTGTTTGCCGGCCTTTTCGGTTATTTTGGAACTTTCCGGTTGCAGGGGGTATATGCGGCAAGACCAGGGACGATCCGGATAAATGGTGCACCCCCGGTTTGTCACAAAGGGGCAGTTTTTTTCATCATCATCTTTCATTTTCAAAAGAACCACAGGAAGCCCTGCGTCCCCGATCATTGACATCGAATAGTTTGCTAAAAAGTCACCTGAGGATATGTTCAGAGCGTTTTTCATGCGGAGGACATCATAGGGCGTCAACACAATGGTAATGTTGCGACAACACCGGGTAAAACAATCAAGGCCCGGACGGCACTCGAATCGGAAATCGTTTTCCGGTGTCAGTACGGTTAACCCCTGCTTTTCTTTTGATATGTATTTTTTAACCATTTCTTTTTCCTCGATTATTTCATTTGATATCGTAACGTACGATCTTCCGGCGTAAGGTGTTTTTGTCAATCCCAAGCTCTTTGGCTGTTACGGCTTTTTTCCAATTATTTCTCTGGAGAGCCTGTAAAATCGCGTTCTTTTCAATATCTCTGAGTGTGGTACCATTGGTTGCAAAAATGGCATTGATCTCCGACAACAGTTTGTCCGGCAAGTATTGGAGACGAATCAATTCTTCCTTGCAGAGGACAAAAGCGTGTTCTATGGCATTTTCAAGCTCTCGGATATTGCCAGGCCAGTCGTAAAGCATCACCGCAGCCATTGCCTCCTGGGTAAGGCCCAGAACTTTCTTCTTTTTTCCACGATTGAAACGCTCGATAAAATGGTTCACTAAAAGAGGAATATCCTCTTTTCGTTCCACAAGCGTCGGCAGTTTCAATTTCATCACGTTAATGCGGAAAAACAGATCCTCCCTGAACCTTTTTTCTTCGACCAGTTTGTCCAGTTCCTGATGGGTTGCCACCACAACCCTGGCATTGGTTTCGTTGGGTTTTATGGATCCCAAAGGTTCATAGATTTTTTCCTCGAGAACTCGCAGAAGACGAGTCTGCAAGGCAGTAGAGATATCCCCGATCTCGTCCAGAAAAATGGTGCCGTCCTGGGCTCGCGCAAAACGCCCGGGTTTATCCATTTTTGCATCGGTAAACGCGCCGGCCTTGTATCCAAAAAGTTCTGATTCGATCAAGGCATCGGGGAGTGCCCCGCAATTGATCGGTACAAAAGGTCCGTGTTTTTGGGGGCTGTTGTTATGAATCGCCTTGGCAAGAAGTTCTTTCCCCGTGCCGGTAGCTCCCTCTATCAAAACGGTGCAGTCGCTGTCGGCAATTAAAAGAAGGGTTGAAAAGATCTCAAGCATCCTTTGATTCTTGCTCACCATATTTTCAAAAGAGTATTGCTTTCGAAGTGATTTCCGCAACCGGCTGATAGCGGACAAATCCCTGAAGGTTTCCACACCACCGATCATATGGCCGTTGCGGTCTTTCAATATTGAGGCATTGACACTGATGGGGATGCGTTGATCATCGGAACGGTAAATATAAACCGGCATATTTATAATCGGAGCATCCGTATGCATGGCCTTGCGAATTGCACAATCCGTTTTATTACATACATTGCTGCCAAAGACTTCCGAACATGCCCGTCCGATGGCCTCTTCCTTCGATACCCCTGTGATTTTTTCTGCCGCCTTGTTGAATGACGTAATAGACCACTCTAAATCAACGGTAAAGACCCCCTCTTCAATACTGTCCAATATGATATTGTAGTATTCCTGGTTAGATGGATATGGCGAGTTCATTTCAGAATCGAGTAGTTGGCAACTCATTATTAAAATATTTCCTTTTCACATACGGTGCTTTAGAGTCCATTTAGTTCTGACGATCAACTATCTCCCGTTTGGATGGGATTTGGCCTGATACCGGCAACACCTCGCCACAATGTTCACAAATATTTGCCTTTTTTTTTATTATTTCAGCACAGAAAGGGCATTCACGGGTAGAAAATCTTTCATGTATCTTTTCGACAGATTCTTCGATTTTTTTCGATAGAAAACCATTGCCGAAATTTTTGTTCCTTATCGGTTCGATTGCTTCAGTCGTTCCAATCTTTCCAATGGCCTCAGCAGCTTTTGCCTTTACAATATCATGTTCAATTGGATCAAAAAGCATTTTTAACACCGATTGCCAATCATTTGCTGCATAACAATCCTCGAGAAATGAAAGCTTTCTTTCAATGCCTGTTTTTAATGCCTGTAGTTTGGCGGCGGCAATCTCATCCTCGATAATTTGTCCGGTAGCCCCATTTTGACTAAAGACTGCCATGCATGCATAGCTATGGTTTCCCGGAAAGCATATGCATCGATATGAAGCATGCCGGCCATAATTTTGCCTGATGTTATCCCATCCCTGCTCATACATAGAGCATCGATTGTTGAAACAGACGAACAAATAGGGCGTTCCCCACCCCAACCCGTCTTCGAAGGGAAACTGGGGTACCTCCCATATACTCATCTTATAACCGCAGTATGTACATCTTGGCCTTTCCTGGGTAAGAACCCGCAGTAATACTTCCTCTTTTGTTTCAATGGCCAAACGTCTTCCTCATTGCCAATTGTTATCCGCAAGTCCCATATTCTCTTGAATCGTTATTTGTCCAAAACAGTGGAAAGAGCTTTTTTTTCTTTGAATTTGAATCTGTTTTTTTATCTGTATGATATTGAAACTCTGTTTAAACTGTATTGCAACATTGATGCCAGAATTCAGGCAATATTCTGATTCCATCCTGTGAATTCAGTGGGTGTTGTCCAAAATGTTATTCTTATATTTTTATTTCTTTAAAATATGGCATGGAAAATGCTTTAAAAATAATAGATAACTCTCGGCTCGACAAAACCAAAACTAAACAACTTAAGAATGATCTCCTGTTTTCATAGAATGTAAAATAAGGAGGTGACAAATGTTTGAAAAAATACTACTTGCCACAACAGCTTCACCTAATTGTGACAATGCAACCAAAATGGCGTTTGATATGCAGCTCAAGTGGGGGGCGAAATTAATCGTTCTTCATGTCTTTGGCGTGTATAGGAGTAATTATACTCCTTTTGGCAAGAAAAGCGAAACCATCAAAAAAAAAGCGATGGATGAAGAACATGCGGCCTTAATAATTGAAGAGATGAAGAACATCTATGCTGAGGAGTTGAAGCATACCCAAAACATTGTCTTTGAAGCCAAGATCGGGCGGCCTGATAAGGAAATTTTAAGCATGGCTCATGAAGAGGACGTCGACCTTATTATCATGGGTGCTCACACGCGCGAGGAAGGGGTTGGTCCTTTGCGGCTTAGAAGTGTGGTAGGCAATACAATGCAAAGGGTTGCGAAATCCGCTCCCTGCCCAGTTATTATCATTAGCAGGCCGTGCAAAGCCAACTGGAAATTATTTTCAAATATTGTATTTGGAACCGATTTTTCCAAAGCATCTGATTCGGCATTTCCCTTTGTCTACAAATTAGCAAAAGAGGTTGGAGCCAAACTTCACTTTTTTCATGCTTTGAATATTTACTACGGCGAGGCCGGCCAGATTCGTCAGCAGGCAGAGATTGAAGAAATGATAAAAGATGCCCGGGAGACGATTGAAAAGAGATATATATCTCAATTGGGTGGTTATGATAATTATGGAATCGAAGTTTGGGAAGGCATTCCGTATATTGAAATCGTAAAGTTCGCCCGAGAAAATAATTGTGATCTCATTGTCTTGGCACATCACACTAAAATAATTGAATCCTCCTTAGCGTCATTCGGCAGCACTACCGAACAAGTCGTTCTCCGCGCAACGCAGCCGGTTGCATGTGTTAATCGTCCAGACAGACTTTCTGAAATATAATCATTGCCGACAGAACCCCGTGCTCTGAAATTAGGTAGATGAGGATCGTCCAAAGATAAAAAGAATTTATGGGAAGTGCCGGAAACAAATTAATTCAACGGGCTAAAGAGCAGGCAGTTTGGCGGTTACCTAAACATAAAATGCGAAACTTGAGTAATCATTTTTTACAACAGTCTTGTGGAGAAGAACAGGTCGCTGGACATGG